>Ga0255770_10000209_pt1 | contig 53638 bp, 42 predicted proteins | sample 071ome_22_FD_179968 | JGI IMG/M metagenome (GOLD analysis project Ga0255770, IMG submission 179968) | Coastal salt marsh microbial communities from the Groves Creek Marsh, Skidaway Island, Georgia - 071404AT metaG (version 2) | ecosystem: Environmental > Aquatic > Marine > Intertidal zone >...
CACTGGACGGCACACCACGACGCGCTCACCCCGCCGAAAAAGAAGAAGAAACATGCTCACCGCTCGATCCATCCCGACGCGCGCGACCGCGACTTTCAACGGGTACGCGCGACGAACGACGCGATCGATCGATCCCCGATCGATCCCCGATCGATCGATATCACCGGGGATACGGTTTTTTCTCATAGTATCTCGTTCGCGAACGATTCGAACGATCCCATGACGAACGACGAACGACGAACGACGGGTTTTAGACGAGTTAGACGACGACGAGACTGACGACGATGCGGTGGCTTTTTTTGTGCGATTTAACAGACGCGTCGCGAAGCAAACCCGCGGAAAGCGCGGGGCGCGCGCCGTCGCGCGCGCGTACGACGACGTCAACCTCGTCGTGAGCAGCGCGAACGCGATTTGCCTGGCGCTCGGCCGGTTCGTGTTCCTCCCGTACCAGCGCGCGCAAGTCGAACGCGTGGGTATGCCGACGCAAAACGGCCAAACGCACTTTGCCGCGGGTGACTCTCGCGCGGAAGAGGCGAGCTTCGTCACGTCGACGCGCGACCCGGCGGGCTTCACGCTCGTGGACCTTCTCGCGTGGGGCTCCATCGGACACGCCGTCGGTTTCTTGGCGCTCGCCTCCCAGTCTGCGCAACAGTTGTTGTAAGCAAAATCGCGCTCGTAGGGTTGGTGTGGTTTAGCGTACGATGTAAACCGAATTAAGAAGAAGAAGAGAGTTATTCATAAAGCGACGACAAACAAACAGTCCCGGTGCCGGTCCCGGTGCGCCGCGGCGAACGAATCGCGCGCGCGCCCTCGTCGTCGCGTTCGGTAGGTACCTAGTACGTTGGCAAATCTTTACAACTCGCTGTTTCTAATCGTCGTTATGTGATCGACCGAGCCGTGTGCTAATCACGGCGGTGATTGCGTTTGTGTTTAGTTTCGGTCGCGCCTGAGAAAGACGCGAGCGTTCGCCGGAAGCGGAGCGGTAAAGTCCCGAGCGTCGACGTAGTCACTCACTCGCTCGAGCTTGAGAAGAGACAAGGCGTGCTCGTTCAAATCCAAGCCAAACTCGTCGCGTAAGCGAGAAATCGTATTTTGAAGCGCCGCACTCGTGGATAAGTGCTGCTCGTACTCGATGTCAACCACCGTTTGCTTCTCCGGGAAGTGCGACGTCGCTCGATCCCAGGCGGCTTCGACGCGAAGGAAATCGTCAAACGCCTTTTCATTGAAACGAACGGCGGCTAAGCGCGCCGTGTCGTCGGGACGTTCGCGCGCGGTGATATTTTGCGCGTCGTACGGTTCGGCATCCTCGCGAATTTGCTGGAAGGGAATGATTCCCGCGCTCGCTCGAAGCGTTGAAGCGTACATGTCAAGCTTGTTGTGCCGACGCAAGCGAAGCAAGAGGGCGTCGTCGCTCGACGCCTCGAGAATCGAGTGGAGAATGTGCGCCGAACGTTGGACGTGTTTCGCATCGGCGTGTACGCTCGCGCCAATGACAGAGGTGTACACGTTATCGATACCGGCTTCCCAAGCGCGACTCCGCACTTCGTTGACAAACTCACCCGGATACGAAAGAGAGGCGTCGATTGTCGACTCTTTGACGCCTATTTGGAGCAGGTAGGCTCGCAGTCTCGAGCGCCACGTGTCTTCGTCCTCTTTTGGCAACTTTTCAACCGACCACCAATCGCCGAGGTTTATAAAGTTGGCAAAGTATGAATCCGTCCTGGGGAACCCCTCGCGCTCCCACATCGTCGAGTTCACCGGGTGGTTGAGAGTCGTCGCCAAAGCCTCTCCCAAGAGCGTGGCGCCGCTTCTCAGCGAAGAACTCGCGAGGAGCAATCGCGCCTTTTTATACACCCCTTGCGACTCGTGCAAGCGAACCTTGGCGATGAGCGAGCTCGTCGGTGCGGGCGCGGAAAGCATGCGAACGAAAGACATGCTCCACTTGTGCAATAAATCCTCATTCGGAGGAACTTGCTTTTCCAACCAATCGAGCACCATGGATTGCCGCTCCTTCGCCGTGCATCCCTGTTGCCAGCTCGCTCCGTGAAACGAAAAGTGATCTATGGCGAAAGAGTTTGGATAACTGGATGAAATCGTTTCGCACGGCAAAGTGACGTTCCAGTACGTCCCATCCGCCTCTTGGACGAGGGCGTGCGAAAGCTCGAGCGGATTCCAGGCGCCAGAGCCAGAGGTGACGCGTTTCCATGTCTGCGCCACGTACCTCGTAAAAGACTGCTGGTGCCCGCTCAAATCTCTACCGTCTACGGCCGAATGATCCATCATCCACTTGAGTCTGGGATCAGACTTGACGTCGTCATCCGTGATGTGTTTGACGCAGACGTCAAACTCGTTCTCGCCGCACCCGAGGGGATACGCCACCTCGCGCTCAAACGTTTCAATCGTGTCTTCAAGCTTCTCCTCGCGAATATGGTGCGACAGCCACACCGGACCGGTGACGGCGTTCGCGATGCACCTCTTGCCAAAGTCTATGTTATCCAACCACTCAGTGTCGTTGAGCAACGAATGGAAAACGCGAGCTCCGGGCGCGACGGCGCCGAGCATACCCGCACTATAAAATCTAGAATCCCCCGGGTCTTTAACCATGAAAACCTCCTTTCCTCCTTGCGCCGTTTTCTGAAACAGCGCATCCACTCCTCTAAACAATTCAACGTTCGTGTCCAAGTACAACCCGCCGTGTTGATACAAGACTTCGTACTTCATCAAATCGACGAGCATCGAGTACACGTTGGACGAACTCAGCTGATGATACGCCCGCCCTCGCTCGAGCACGGCGTTCGTCATCGGAAAGTACCTGCTCGAAATGTCCCCTTCCGTCCACAGTTTCATCGTCCACCCCTCGCTCTCTAAAATCTTTTTATTACGATCGAAAATCATGCGCTTCACCCCCGGAACCTCCGAGCCGAGCCAAATCTCGTGCGCCACCTTGACGTACCCCCCCGTCCCCGCCGACCCCGCCTCTTCGTAACACACCGTACCCAAGACGGCTAAAATGACGCAACACGCCACGAATATCGGATGCGACACCGCGTGCGCCACCCGTCTCACCGTCCGACCCACCGTCGTCATCCCAAACGCCTCGCCCGCGGCGCTCGGCGACTCAAACTCCTCCCCCTGTCGTCCGCCCTCCTCCGCCCGCATCAACAGCGCCGCCGTCTCCCCCGCGTCCCCGAGCGACGACATCCTTTCGCGACGACGTCGACGCCCACCCATCGCGCCGTTCGCTCGACGAACGACGACGAAACGACCGCCTTCCAACGATCAGGTTTCGTGCGTTTGGTGTTGAGCGCGTCTCGCGCGAACGCACCGAAACCTCCCCGCCGCCGTCGTCGACGTCGTCGCTCGACGAATCGGAAAGGATGGGAGATCCGGAACGAGCGCGATCCGATCCGCTCGATCCGTTCGCTCGTTCGAGACCGTCGTCGTCGTCTGTCGTTCGCCGTCGAGCGACGCGCGATGATGATTGGTGTTGCGCTGCGTGTTGGTCCGTTGTGTAAAAAGTATCACGTGTGCACACGCGTCGGTTCATCTCCCAGCGCTGTCACTACCAGACGCGCGCGCGACGCCGACGCGAACGACGACAGCGACGGTTTCGCGACGTATTTCGACAGCGCGACGGTGGACGCGTCGTCGGTGGACGAGCGACGGAGGATGCGAGGCGCGCGCGCCGGTACGCATAGCGATGGGAAGGGCGACGCGAACGGCGCTCGGGTGGTTTCGCGTGGATTGGTGTTTCCGAATCTTCGCGTGAGGACGACGACGATCGCGCAGGCGGTGATCGTGACCGTCGCGCTCGTCGCGTCGAGTGTCGCGGTTCCGGTATCGGCGAGCGCCGTGGGAACGCACTGCTTGACGAATGCGAACGATTTGGCGCCGTGTCAGACGAGCGATTTGACGGCGTGTTGCGCGGCTATCGGCGATTGGAACGATAACGGGTGCTTTTGTGATGGCGTCGACACGGCGCTGGATGAGACGCAGAGCGCTGGTGCTGCGTATTTTGCATCGCAGTGTCCTGGTGTCGACATGACGACGTCGGCGAGCGATGCGACGTGCGTGGCGGCGGCGGCGAATCAAGCATCCGACTCTTCGTCTCCCTCGGCTTCGCCGCCGCCGCCCGCGGGTCCACTTCCGCCGGAGCACGTGCATGCCATTCGCACGGGTGAAGATAAAGTTACCCTACTATGGACACCGAGCGTTTCTTCGGATGTCATCGCGTACGCGATCGACGCGTGCGACGCGGCGAACATTGCGTCGTGCGCGACGCCTGAGAGGACGACGGTGCTCGCGTCGGCTGGGTCTTCTTACACCTTCTCGAGTGTCTCGACCCCGAGCACGATGGTGTATCGCATCAAGTCTGCGACTCAAACCGCAGCGAGTGAGTCTTCTTCCCCGACGAGCGTTCCCATGCTCGACGCGCGCAGCAAGCTGATCGTGTCGACGTCTTCATCGGCTTCGAGCGCCGCTTCGTGCGGATCGTGGGACGCGCCATGCGATTCCATTCCATCCGCCTTGGCGGCAACCTCTTCCACGGCGGCGACGCGTACGGTGTTACTTCTCCCGGGCGTACACGCGACATCGTGCGGGTCCACTCTCGGATCGGCGGACGTCGAAATCACCACCGTCGGTGGGGCTTTGCAAACAACCGTCGATTGCGCCGAAGCGTCCAGAGGATTCACCATCGCCGGTACCTCGAACGTGCTCATCTCTGGTTTGACAATCACCAGAGGCTTGGCGAGCACGGGCGGCGGCATCATGATGGAGGACGCCCCGTCCGTCGTCATCGATTCCGTCGACGTGGTGAGCTGCAAATCGCAAACCATGGGTGGTGGGATGCATTTGAAAAACTCTCAGCCAATCGTTCGGCACTCTCGATTCATCTCCAACAGCGGCGGTAACGATGAAACCGGCAACAACGTTCGAGGCGGTGGCGCGTATTTACAAGAGGAATCGCACGCGACTCTTCTCAATGTGAGCTTCATCGGCAACAGTCTCGTCGGTAGCGGTAAAGGCGCGGGTTTGAATGTCGACGAGAACTCAAACGTCACGGCAAATGGCATCGTTCTCGCCGACAACACCGCCTTCTTCGCCGCTGGCTTATTCGTCGGTCAAGGGTGTCATGGTACCTTTGACAACGTTTTGGCCACCGGCAATGAGGCGTCTTACGGCGCTGCGATCGGTGTTTTCATCGGTGGTAGACCGACATTTACCACTGGACGCGTGGCGAAGAACACCGCAAGCCTTTGGGGCGCCGGCGCAATCGTGTACACGGGCGCGCACGCGTATTTTGACCAATTCTCTTTCGAAGAGAACGAGGCCGAAATCGGTGCAGGTATCTTCATGTACTCTCAATCGTCTGCAGTCGTCGACAACTCGCGAGTCTTATCGAATAAGGCTTCGAAATTTGGCGCCGGCTTGCGATTGGACGACCGTTCCTCGCTCAGCGTCTCCAACACGAGAATCTCGCACAATGTCGCCACGCTCGGTGGAGGCGGCGGGCACGTCACCACGGGTGCTGAACTGACATCCTCCGGTGGCGTCAGCTTTGTCAACAACACAGCTGCGGATGGCGCCGGTCTTCTTTGTGACGGTGGTGATCACGGCGGCGGCAACGTCATCATGTCTGACGTCGTGTTCACCGAAAACAAGGCTCACGGTCTCGGAGGTGCCATGCATCTCACCGGCGCGTGTGGCGTCCAAATCGGTGGTTCGTCAGCATTCAATCAAAACCAAGCCTTGAGCGGGTCGAGCTGCCGCGCTGAGCACGCCGTTGGTGGTGGCGCATTCGCGCTCGAGCCGAACACCGAAGCCGCTCCGACGACGCTCACCATCGACGGTCCCACGACGGTGAACGAAAACTCTGCCCCGAATGGCGGCGGTATTTTTGTCATTCCCGCACCGGTCGCCGCGGATGTGAACTCTCCACGTGGGGCCCAGGTGAGAATAACATCTGCGACCTTGGCCGACAACGTCGCCTCGGGATGCGACGGAAGCGTTCGAGGTTCTGGCGGCGCGCTTCACGTTGTCGCTGGCAACCACACCTTGTCTGCGACCACGATCGATTCGAACACTGCGTTGCATGACGGTGGGGCTGTTTTCACCGCCGCTGACGCCGCGATGACGATCGAATCGACCGACCTCAGTGCGAATGAAGCCTCGCGTCACGGCGGCGCCGTCGCGCACACTGGCGCAAAGCTCAAAGTCATGATGGGCACAATCAGTGAAAACCGCGCCGTCAACGGTGGTGGGGTCTACATCGGTGGTGACGCGAACGCGCCTCCTCAATACGCGGTGCTCGGCTCGCAATTGACGAACAACGACGCGTCGCGAGGTGGAGGATTCTTCTTCGCGTCGAACGTCGCGCTCGGCGTGTTGCGTCAGCTCAGCCTCAGCACGAATCGTGCAATATCTGGTCAAGATGCGTTCTGGTTGCGCTCCTCCAGTCCGACTACCGAGTATTCTTGCGCGTCTTGCGTGTACTCTCACGCAGACGGGACGACGAATGGCAAAATTGCCACTGAAGCGCTCTCCGTGCAATCCGCCAAAGCTTTACCATCCGCCGTGGAATCTGGCAAAGTTACAAGTGACTTTTCCGTCAAGCTCATCGATTTCTACTCCAACGCCGTCGAAAACGAAATGTCACCGACGACGTGCGAGATACGACCCGTCCAAAACTCCAACGTGGCGGTGAGGGACTCTCTTGAAATCGGAGGTTCCGACTCGGCAAGCGTCGAGGATGGCGTCGCAACATTCTCTGGAACCATCTTGCGAGGTGAGCTCGGTGAAGAATACGCTGCTCGCGTGTCCTGCACTAGAGAAGCCAACTCAAATCTCGTCGACATCGCTCAGCTCGAGTTGACGATCGGCATCGGTCTTTGCCTTCCTGGATCGGAGCCTCTAGTGGTTCAGCACGCCGACGGCGTCGCAGTCGCACGAGAATGCACAGTATGCAAGGATCGCACCTTCAACTTTGACGGCATCAAGTGCCGCGAATGTCCAGAAGGTGGTTACTGTCGTGGCGGTACTTCACTCGACTCGCTTCCAGGTTGGTGGCGCTCATCTGATGTCTCTGACCTCTTATTCTCCTGTCCGGTGAAAGACGCTTGCGCCGCCGGTAACAGCACGGGCGTCGCCGCGTGCGAAGAAGGATACGAAGGCCCAGTCTGCGCGCTCTGCGCGCCTGGTTATCGACACTGGGGTGGTAAATGTTCGAAATGCGGTTCCGACGCGTCTCTCGCCGTCCCGGCTCTTGGGATTATGGTTTTCATTGCATTCTTCGTGTACATTTTCCAAAAGCCGCTCAAGCAAGCCGTCGGCACGGTGATTTTCTCCGCCATGTTATTCGTCGCTCAAATCGTTGGATTGCTCAAAGAGTACGACATTGCTTGGCCCGATTCTATCGGCCGATTCGTCGAAGTGCTCGACATTACAAACTTCAACATGGAGTCCTTGACGCCGGGGTGTTCTGGCAGCGAGTCAAACTATTACTCCACGTACGTCACCGCCGTGATCGTGCCTCCGGGCGTCACCGCCTTCTGCGTGCTCATCTACGCGCTCACCGGCGTCGTCGAAAACAGAGCACCTTTTGAACGCATTCGAAATCTGGCGCGCGATGCGCGCTCCAAATGCAGACGTAACGCCATGTGGTTGGTCGTCCTTTCGTATTCCGGCGTCGCCAAGACGGTGCTTCAGCTTTACAACCAACGTCATCTCGACGTCGGTATCTACTTGCGCAGAGACTACTCCATCAATGCATCAGGAAGCGAGCATATGAGGTACCGCATCACGGGATACATCGCGCTTCTGATGTATCCCATCGGTATTCCCGTCGTCATCACGGCGCTCCTACTCAAACATCGCAAGCGGCTCGACGACCCCGCCGTGGAGGCTAACTTTGGATTCCTGTACAAAAACTTGCGCGAACAAGTCCCATTTTGGGAACTGACGGGTTTATTCCTAAAGTTTCTCTTGGCTGCAATCCCAGTTTTCGCCAACGAGCGCTTGCTCCGCTCGAAGAGCTCTGGCTTTGACACTTCGAGCGAATTCAACGGCGCGACGCAAATATCGATGGCTCAATTCTCCATTGGCGTCGTCCTCGTCGCCATGCTATGTCTGAGACCGTACAAGCGAGGTTTACACAACGTCCAATTCAGCATTGCCATCGGTATCGTCTACTGTTTCATTTCCCTCAGCGCCAACGTCTTCAACGCCGGAGACACGTACACGCAACGTGAGCAAACATCCGTCGCCGCCGTCGCCATGGCTCTCGCAATTTTGGCCCTCGTTCTCTCCGTCGCCTGCTCCATCGTCACCGGTGAATTCGCTAGAAACGAATCGAATTCGAAAACCACCGGCGACGACGTCGACGACGACGACGACGACGCATTCAAAGACGCAATCAAACCATCCGCAAAGTCGTCGAAACCGGCGGACGAATCCGTCTAAAACCATTGACGCCCGCGACGTTTCGTTTCAAAACTCCATCGCCGACGCACACCGGGTCACGGCCCGAACGGAGAGGAGAGAAGAAACAAAAACAACAAAACACCGCGTGAATAATAATCCCGTCTCACGGCGAGACGAAGACCTCGACGGACCGATACGCGCGTTCGTACGTTTCAATGCACAATTTTATTCCATATCACACTGTTTACACATACAACAAAAAACTCACAACCCGACCCAAACCAAACCTCCCGCGTCGCGCGCTTCCCACACGACGCCGCGCCGACGACGACGCCGACGCCGCTCACTCGCGACGCCCATGGAGCGCCTGATGCGCGACCTCCGTCGACTGGAGGATGAGATCCACGCCTCGACGTCCACCCCGCGCCGCTCGCGATGCGAGACGTCACCCGACGCGCCACCGCGAGACGTCGTCGGTTTCGTCGCGCGCGACGACGACGACGGGTGCGCGCGCGCGAGCCTTCGCGACGCGCGCGCGGCGATCGAGGACGCCGCGAGAGCGCTCGCGGTGGATGAGGAGACGGAAATGCGTCGCGGGCGCGCGCTCGGGGCGTTGGACGCGACGGCGTTGGACGCGACGGGAGACGAAGAGACGACGGATGCGAAGAAGAGGGCGGCGACGGATGCGACGACAGATGCGACGAAGAAGATACCGCGACGACGACGCGACGGATGCGATGACGACGGGTGCGACGACATCGATCCGTCGATCACCACCCCGGTGGTTCCGAGGGAAACTCGATCGACGAGGGCGTCGACGACGCCGACGTAGGTAACCGAGCGAGTCTGAGTAGGATGCGTGTAAAAAACATGATGATGATTCACTTCGTCGCGCGCGCGCGGACGCGCTCGCGAACATGTCGTCGCCGTCGACGACACCGTCGGTACGCGTCGCCCCCGTCGGTGCGTCGACGAACCGCGCGCGACGAACGACGACGACGACGACGACGACGACGACGACGACGACGACGAAACGAATGCAGTTGGAAGAGCGCATCGACGAGGTTGAGACGACGACGACGCGCGGACGCGGACGACGAGAGGTGTTACGGATCGCGGCGACGTGCGTCGGAATGGGGATATCGTCATCGATCGGTCGCTCGGGGGAACGCGTCGCGCGCGCGTCGACGCCGGGTGAAACGAGCCCAGAGGATGCGATGCTTCGAGAGGCGCGCGCGCGCGTCGGACGGGCGAGAGAAGACGTCGCACAGGCGCTCAAGCTCCTCGAACCGTACGTGAGAGACGACGATGACGACGACGATGCGACGTCGTCGTCGTCGTCGTCGTCGGAGCGGCGAACGTTACCGCTGAAGGAGCTGAACGCGCTCCTCGCGACGTCGCCGGCGATTCGCGCGTTGGAAGAGGACGCCGTCGTCATCGACGCGTTGACGTCCAAAGCCGCGCCGCTCGACGACGTCGAAAAGCGCGCGTGGAACTCCGTCAACGCCGAGGAGTGGTTGACGCAATCATCCACGACGACGCTTCCGGCGAAGCGTCCGAATGATTTTTTATGCGCCGTGTTTTCGTGTTACAACGATCCGCGCGCGCCGCCGAGCACCGAAATGTTGTTGACGCTTCGGCTCGCCAAGGATGGGGTAAAGATGGGATTACGAAACGACGCGAGAATCACCGCAGGCGGTCTCACCGCGTCGCTCACCGACGTGTTGGAGAAGATGGATGATTACTTATCCCTCGTCGACGGGTGACGAGCGACGCGCGTAGGTTAGATTTGTATGTTAGACGCGTACCGCCGGTACAAACGCTGTTTCGTCCTCGTCGTCGTCGTCGTCGCTCAACCAACCAACCACACAACCCGACGCGCGCGCACGTCTAAAAGTCATGTCACGCCGCTCGATCGTCGTCGTCGGCGCGGGAAACTCCGCGGGATACCTCGCCCGCGCGCTCGTCGCGGGCGGGCTCGGGGAACGAACCCTCATTCTCGGTGCCGAACCGGTGGCTCCGTATGAACGACCGGCGTTGACGAAGGGATTCTTACACGCGGAAACCCCGCCGAGACTCCCCGGGTTTCACGCGTGCGTCGGCGGAGGCGGGGAAAGGCAAACGCCGGAGTGGTACGCCGAACACGGGGTCGAACTGAGGCTCGGATGCGCGGTGACGAGGGCGGATTTGCGGGAAAAGAAACTGACGACGGCGAGCGGGGAAGAGATTTCGTACGAAACGTTGGTCATCGCGACGGGGTGTGGGGTGATTAAACTCCCCGAAGCGATGGGTGGAGCGCTTCCTGGGGTGCATTACGTTCGCGATAACGCCGATGGGCTCGCGCTGGTGGCGGCGATGGAAAAGGCGAAGAAGGCGGTGGTCATCGGCGGCGGTTACGTCGGATTGGAAGTGGCGGCGTCGTGCGCGACGAGGGGTCTTCAACCCGAAGTCGTGCTCATGGAACCGCACGTCATGGCTCGGTTGTGGAACGGTGATATCGCAAAGCATTACGAGGCGTTGTACGAGTCGCGAGGGACCAAGTTTCACCGATCGAGCAAGGTGAAGCGCATTCTCGCCGACGCCGACGGCAAGGCGAGAGGCGTTGAATTGGAGAGCGGCACCGTGGTCGAGGCTGATTTGGTCGTCGTCGGCGTCGGTGCCACCGCGCCGTTGGGACCTTTTGAAGGCCAGCTCGAGGGCCCACCGGGTCGACTCGGAGGGATCAAGGTTGACTCCAAATTCCGCGCCTCGGGCGACGGCGTCCAAGCGGGCAGCGTCTACGCCGTCGGCGACATCGCCGCCTTCCCACTCAAGCTCACCAACGAGCTCGTCCGCATGGAGCACGTCAAGCACGCTCGCGACAGCGCTACCCTCGTCGGCAACATCATCGCCGGCAAATCGGACGAAGACTACGACTACACCCCTTACTTTTACTCGCGCGTCTTTGAACACCCCGGATCCGAGCGCGCCGTCAACTGGGTCTTCTTCGGCCTCCAAACCGGCGACATCATCACCGTCGGCGATCTCAACCCAAAGCTCGCCGCATTTTGGATCTCCAACGGCAAATGCGTCGGCATCATGCTCGAATCCGGGTCCGCCGACCAGGTCGCTTCCCTCGCCGGCGCCGTCCGCGGCGGTAAATCCGTCGACGCCGACGCCCTTCGCGCCGCCCCATCCGTCGACGACGCCCTCGCCCTCGTCGTCTGATCGTCGTCTGAACCCATCCGGGGTTTTTATCACATGTAATCTCACGACTTTAACGCTCTACTAAACGCCCGCGCGTCGATCCCGGGGCGCCAAAGGAACCGTTTATGAAACGGTTCGGTATCCATTTCCAAATCACACCTACCTCTGCGCGTGACGTCACTTTTTCATTCGCATTCGCGATATACATCATTCGTCACACGCGCGCGCGCGCGACGATCGACCGATCGATCGACCGCGATGACGACGCGACACATCGTGGGTGTCACATCGCCTCTGTCGACGCGATGCGCGTCCTCGGTGCGACGAACGACGACGACGACGACGACGACGACGCGAACGTTCGCGGGAGTGATGACGAGGCAACGACAGAGGGTGGGTGACGCGCCCGCGTCGTGTTTAAACGGAAGCGAGATGATGAGGACGACGATGGCGACGGCGGGGTTCGGACGGAGGCGACGCTTGACGAAAGTTGGATCGGCGGCGATGGAGTTGACGACTGGGGAGGGCGAGGATCCGGCGGCGAACGGGAACGCGGCGAAGAAGGGGAGCGAAAACGCGCTCGCGGGGTGGTTGAGCGAAGACTGCGTGCCGAGGAACGACGCGTTGGATAAGGTGATTCTCGCGCTCTTCGTCCCGGCGGTGTTGAACTTTTTAATCATTCCGCTCGTCGGGGCGGTGGATGTGTTTTGGGTCGGGAGGTTGGAGGACGCGGTGGCGTTGGCGGCGCAAGGGGCGGCGAATCAAGTGTTTCAGAGCGCGTTTTGGATTATATCCTTCATCCCGAGCGTCGTCGCGCCGGTGGTGGCGAAAGCGGCGGCGGGAGGTGATGCGAAGGAGTTGTCGAAGAAGATTGGTGAGGGGATTTTCTGCGCCGCGATGGTGGGGGCGATGGGGATGGTTTTGATGTACACTATGCAAGAGCGGTGCTTGGGCATCGTCGGCGTGCAGGCGGGAAGCTCGACGGCGGCGCAAGCGGCGCCGTACGTCGGGTATAGAGCGTTGACGTTCATCCCGGCGATCGTGTCGACGGTTGGATTCGCGGCGTTTCGGGGTACGCTCGATGTGATGACGCCGATGAAGATTACTCTGGCGAGTCAGATGATGAACGTCGTGCTCGATCCGTTGTTGATTTTCGGCTTTGGCGCCGTTAAAGCTTTGGGTGTCGCCGGCGCGGCGATCGCGACGTCCGTGTCCGAAGTATTTTCTGCGTTGCTCTACGTATCCTTGCTCGTCAAGCGCAAGCTCGTGGAGTTTAAGGATATGTTCAGGCCTCCGAGCGCGGCGGCGTTGGGTACCCTTCTCGTCGGAGGCGCCGGCGTGCAGCTTCGCGCCGTGGCTCAAAACATCACCTTCCTCGCCGTCATGCGGGCGATCCTCACCATGGACTCGACTGGTACCGCGGCGGCGGCGCACACGATTTCCTCCCAAGTCTTCCAGCTCGGGGTGATTGCTATTTTGGCGCTCAGCACCATTGCCACCATTTTGATTCCGCAACGCATGAACTCGATGGAAAAGGGCGGACCTCGCGAGGCGAAGAGGGTGGCTGATCGTCTCCTTCTCTGGGGTCTCGTCGTCGGTCTAGCTCTCGCCGTCTTACAAGCGGGCGCGATTCCGTTTTTGGGCATCTTCTCCTCCCTGTCAGAGGTGCAAGAAGCCGCCGTGATGCCGTGTCTCATCGGCGCCTTGTTGCAGCCGCTCAATGGCGTCGTCTTCGTCGGCGAAGGGCTAATGCAGGGCCATCAGGCCTTCTTACGCCTCGCCGCAGGAATGTTCGTCTCCACCGGGGCAATGTTGATCGCTTTACAACTTTACGGTGGAACGCTCGCTGGCGTGTGGTTTTGTTTCACCGTCTTCAACACGAGCCGTCTCTTTTTCGGTTTGCGGCACCACTTCTTCGACGGTCCGCTCGCGCCTCGCAACATCGATGCCACCGTCGCCAAGCTCGAGGCTGAGCTCGACGCGAAGAATCAATAAAATCATCACGTAATAGTTGCATGTTCACGTATTATTACTCGGGGTGGCGACGAACGACAGAGGACGCGAGAGTGAGGCGTCACCCATTACTACTGTACACGACGGTTTTGAATACTAATAGGTAATCTGTAGCGCACGCGTCTCCCCCTTCCTCATTCCCTCGCGCGCTCGATTCGTCCCTTCGCGCGGCTCGATGGGTCTCCTGAGCATAATTAAAAAGGTGCGTTTGCGATCGATCCGCGCGGCGTCCGTGTACGCGTCTTCTCGCGCGTTCGAGTTTGAGTTTGAGTTCGTTGACTCGACAGAGCGCTGACCGACACGTCTCGTGCGTGATGACGCCGCCTTCGACGACGTCAACGCACAGGTTAAAGCGAAAGAACTGGAGCTGCGCGTGCTCATGGTTGGTTTAGATAACGCCGGAAAGACAACCATCGTGAAACGCATCAACGGTGAGCCGATCGATGAAATCTCGCCGACTCTCGGCTTCAACATCAAAACGATGACTTTTGGCAAGTACTCGCTCAACGTCTGGGACGTCGGTGGTCAGAAGACGCTTCGGTCGTATTGGAAAAACTATTACGAGTCGACGGATGCCATCGTGTGGGTGGTAGATAGCGTTGACGCGAGACGTATGGAGGATTGTGCGGCAGAGCTAGAGGCGTTGCTTGGCGAAGAAAAGCTTGCAGGAGCGAGCGTGTTGATATTCGCGAATAAGCGCGACATTGCAGGGGCGATGGATTTGGGTGCGATGTCGTCGCGGTTAGGTTTGGACAAACTCGTGAATAGACACTGGAAGATCGTCGGTTGTTCGGCGGTGACGGGTGACGGTTTGTTGGACGGGTTTGACTGGTTGGTGAACGACTGCGCCGGTCGCATTTATATGATGTCGTAGGGGAAACGTATAACGCCGTAAGGAATCGACTCGCGCCGTACACATCGCCTAGGTCGGGCTCATCGGTTCATCGGTGAAAATTAGCTAGTCTTCGTAGCCTTGTAGGAGTACTTAGAACGTCGTAGATTTCGCTCTTCAAACGACAGCTGCGCTTGTTTTGAATCTGACGCATCACGTCACATTTCGTCGCAACTGCACGCCGCGTTCGACATGGCTCCGAAGACGTCCGCGCCAAAAGCCCCGAAAACTATTCTGGACAAGGTCCTCGTCGCCATCGAGCGACTGGCGACGCCGGGAGGTTCTTCCAGACAAGCCATCACGAAGTACCTCAAGGAAGAGTTCGAGTCTGACAACGCCCCCGCGTTGAAACGGGCGCTCACGAAAGCTGTCGCCGACGGCAAACTGATACAAGACGGTCAAAAATTTTCCATTCCGGGTTTGGAGTTTGAAAAACCCGACGATGAGCGCGTGAAGATAGAAGTTTTGCAGGAAGGTTTCGAACACTCGTTCCCGTGCGACAGCGGCTGTCAGGTCACGGTGGATTACGTCGGAAAGCTCGCAGAGACGGGAGAAGTCTTCGATGCTTCCGAGGGTCCTTTTATCTTCAATCTCGGTTACGGTGAGGTCATCAAGGGGTGGGAAGAGGGCGTCATGGGTATGAAGGAGAATGAGAAGCGGCGGTTAACGATACCGCCAAAGCTGGGCTACGGCAAGCGCGGCGATCCACCAGACATTCCGGGCGATGCAACGTTGATTTTCGAAGTTGAAATGCTTCGTTTCGACAAGATGGAGTAGACGTTTCCGTTCGGTCGACTTTTCGGTTCGGGAGAAGTGAGGAATACAGCTGGGAGTAATCCGCGGGACCTCCTCACTTGAAGCCTCACTCAGAGATGCGCGCGTTCGAGTCACTGGTAGCGCACGGTGCGACCTGCTCGCCGCGCATCGCGCGGGAATGCATTCGTTCAGTGTCTCGAACGCAGCCTGTCGCGCGTCGCGCATCGAGATCGTCGTCAGTCACGTCCGGTTCCATAGACGTGCTCTCCTTGACGTTGATTGTCGACGACCTCGTCTTCGCGAATGGTGAGACGAAGATGGGTGTGCTGGGCGGCGGGGGCCCACAGACACTTTTCGGGGCGGCTTTACATCCGCGCACCCCGTCGCTCGGGCTCGTCGCTGGGGTGGGAGAGAACGACTGCCCAAAGGAGTGTCTTCAGTGGCTCACAGAGAGAGGCATCAACACCTCTGGTCTCATCCCGATCGTCGGGATGCCGACGCCGAGAGCCTGGCAAATCACTGAATACGACGGTAGACGCACGCAAGTGTGGCGATTGGATGCCAGCGATGACTTGTACTCAATGTTACGTCCACGGTTTGACTTGTGGCCGGAGCAAGCAAGAGGAGCGATTGCAGTACACTTCGGAGTTAACCCGATGCGGCCCGACGTGGAGCTCGTTCGAGCGCTGCGCGATGCACCGAGCTGCTCGATGATTTCAATTGAACCGTTCACGCACGCCACACGACCGCTGACGGACAATGATCTCGAGGTTCTGTGTTCTCTCGGCGACGTGTTTTCGCCAAACGAGTACGAAGCCAGATCGTTTTGGTCGGACGGCAACAGCCTATCCGTCAGTGAACTCATCGAGCGCATGGTGAATAAGGGAGCAAAAGTCGTCTGTCTTCGAAGAGGGTCAAAGGGAGCGATTGTGTACGATGCGCGAACGAAGGAAGGGTATGAGTGCGCCCCGCTTTCCGCGAATGTCATCGATGAAACCGGGTGCGGAAACGCATTCTGTGGAGGCTTCATAGCAGAGCTCTCAGGTGGCGGCGGTACTGTTCGCGATGCCTTGGCATGGGGCACCGTTGCCGCGAGCATCATGCTCGAGCACGTGGGTGTGCCCATGGAACCCATCGCAACTCACAGAGAGGAAGCGCAGAAACGATTTGCAAAAGCACGGCAATCTGTCAAGCCATTTGAAGTGTAGGTGCATATTAAGATAGGTAGTACAATACAAAAGTGTGTTAGCAATGTTTAGTTTAAACGAATCTATCGACAACGACTATTCCTCGGCTTCGGTTGGATCACCACCCGCGTGGTAGAATGGACTCGGTTGCAGCTCGCGTCTCTTGTCGACGATGACGAGCGGTCGGCACTCGCAATTGGCTGGCCACTTGTGCAAGTGATCCTTCATGGTGGGGCACGGTTCGTGTCCACCGAGACCGTATTCAACCATGAGGTTACACATAAACGCGGAGTGCGTCACGACGACGATGTGATCTTCCGGTCGGTCGAAGCACCAATCCAGAAATTGTCGCGCACGCGCTCGCAATGCCGGTTCCGACTCTCTGTTCTCTTTGCCCGGCTTCCAAAGCACGTCCTCCTCCTCCTCCACTAGAGAAAAGTCGATACCAGGGAACTCCTTTTTGTATTCGGTGAGCGTACGCCTCCGATCGCACGGATTACCGCCAATTTGCTCTCTAACCATTTCCAGCGCGAGAAACTTCTTCCCTTCGCACAGCCTAGTATCGCACCGCAACACCGGTCTCTCGCACGTTTTCATCTCAACTTCCTCCGTGGCCTCCATGAGCACGCACCCTTTGCCACTCTCCGAGCCAAACATCGCCGCCGCGGTCTCCATAGCTCGAGTCAACGGACTCACGACGACGAGTTCGCACTTGCGCAACAGCGCGTCGAACGCGTCGTGCCCGATCCCTTTCCTAAACCATTCGCACTGTTTCCACCCACGCTTCGTCAAGTGCGCATCCGCGTACGCCTCATTCCCATACTCTCTCTATCGCACAGTATTCGTCAGTCCAAACTCCAGTCAAACCGAGAAGCACGCGCGCTCTCCGAAAAACAAAATCTTTCAACCAAAGTCGTCAACGTTTCCGTATCAGTCTCGCGCATCGCACACGCACCGGATCCACCTCCCCAGCCTGATTGTGAAACCCCTCCGCGTGTCGAATGAGGTAGATCGTTTTCGTCGCCCCACTCGGGACCACGGCGACATCTCTATGATTCTCGCTCGGGGGCATGCGGACCCATCCCATGGGAACGCGATAAATGTTTAAACCACTCGTCGTCGTCGTCGTCGTGCTTTTTCTCGTCGGCCCGTCCGTCGTCTCCGTCGGCGGTTTCGCGTCGGAAAATAATCGAAATATTCGTTTCGCCGTCCTCGCGTCCGTATCGACGCGTCCTTCCGTCCGTCGCGTCCGTCCGTCTCGGCGTCGCGGTCTGTGGAATGGAGTGGCTTTCCAGAGAGAGTCGGCACCGAAAAACGCGTGGACGAGTTTGGTGCCTACCCTCTCCAGTGCGCGACGCCGGGTCACGGACCGCGGATCGACATGGCGGCTTCGGTGGGCGAGTACATCGCGTACAGCGTCGGCGCGTTTCTCGCGTGCGTGAGTAGGGTGAGTAGTGCGACGCGCGACGCGCGACGCGACGCGACGCGACGCGAACGGAGTGGTGCCGTCCTGGTGCCCCTTTGGTTGTGCGTGAATATAAAGAATACCGAACACGGGAGAGACGACGCGACTGACGATGCGCGAACGACCGAACGCGCGCGATGGCGATGTTAGGGAATCACCGGCGTCGGTGCGGCGATTTTGTTTCTCGTGACGTGGGTGGTGTTCACGGTGGCGGGAGTGGAGACGTCGAGTCTGAAGGACACCGTCGCGTTGGAGGCTTGGATTGGATTGTTGACGATGCTTCCGTTTGTCATCTCGGCTAATATTCGAGAACACACGAATTGGGTTATATTAACGTCTTTTTTGCCGTTCCAGGCGGCATGTGTGCCGCTGGGAGCGTTGGCGTTGGAGCGTGTGTCTCCAGCGTATTTGGAGTTGACGTTTTCAGCGCTCATCGCGCTCTTTGTGAGCGAACGCATGGGGTTGTTCAAATTCATCGGGCGTAAATGCCGCGGCGGTGGTGAAGAAAAGAGTGATGGTGGTGGTTCCGTCGAGTTAGTGAGCGCCCCAAGCGAAGGCACGACTGAGGTTGAGGTTACGACTGGAGACGTCGAAGACGCGGAAAACGTCGAAGACAAAGAAGCGAAAATAATATGGTACAAAGAGCCTCGCAAATTTTTGAACGCGCCCGTTGATAACGTCGGATTGACTTACGACGGCACCAACTTTTCCTTCATGTGCGCCTGGGCCGCGGCGGGTTGCATGAGCGGGTTTTTAGGCGGCATGACGGGCACGCACGGACCTCCTACGATTGCGTGTTACACCATGATGAAAGTCTCCAAAGACGTCGTGCGCGCGACGAGCGCCGCGGTGCTCGTCACCGTCATGCTCGTTCGTCTCATTGTATACGCTGTGAACGGATTGTTTGACATTTCAAAGCCTGGCGTGTACGGCGCAAGTGGCGCGTCGGGTCTCGTCGGCGTATTTTTCGGCATTTGGGCGCAAAAATTTTTAGACAAGGATCGATTCACCCAGATATTACTGGGTATTCTCGGCCTCGGCTCGGTCCTCATGCTCTACAAGGGCATTGACGATCTCTGAGCGTCACTGCATTCATCGCGCGATGTAATATCTATCAATCATGACGGACGCCGCGTGGTACCCGCGCTCGCGCGAGCGAGGTGTACACTATGTACTCTCGCCCAACCGCCTCACTTGCCATACAACGCGACTCGCCCTCGAACGCATGCCGGATAAAGCTGCGCAAGTTGCCGCGGCGAAAGCCGCCAAAGAGCGCGGGACGACGCTGTACGGCGAGAAGAAGTACAGAGAAGCTGTCGACGCATTTTCGGAAGCGATTAAATCTGCACCGAAAGATGACGAAGAATTAGCGACTTATCATAGTAACCGCGCGGCGGCGTTACTTCAGCTCAACGACGCGAAGCGCGCGAAGAAGGATGCGCAGAGATGCGTGGATCTGCGACCGCTGTGGCCGAGAGGGTGGTCTCGGTTGGGAGCGGCGACCGAGATGCTGGGAGACGACGCCTCGGCGGAGCGAGCGTACGAGAAACTCGTGTCTCTCTCGCCGGATAACATGGATGCGAGGCGAAGCCTTTCGCAAGTCCGAGCGAGAATCGCAGCAAATCCGTCTGGACGTGGGCGCCGATCAGCATCGGGGACGTCTTCATCCTTTGGATGGAGTATGCCTTCGATGCCGAGTTTCAACGTCGGCGATATCGGCGCGACGATTGGCGCCGTGGGAGGCATGGCGCGAATGCGTTACGCGCGAATGACGCCGAATGAACAACTCGTGGCGAAATGCGTGCTGGCAGTGGTTGGGTTTTACGTCTTCAAGTATGTGTCTCGCGCGCTCGGATTTGGTCGTTACGGAGGAGGCTACTATGACCCATACGACGATTTCGGCGGCGGTTTCTCCTTCACCACCATCATAGGTTTAGCGGCGCTGTACTACGCGCATAAGAACGGTGCCAGTATTTGGAACTTACTCACCATAGCGAACATGTTTGGATTGACCAACGGCGGCGGTCGGCGACGGCGATACGGCGGGTACGGCGGGTACGGCCGCCCTGGCGGCATGTTCTTCTAAATTTGTCGCGAGACGCTCGCGAGACGCTCGCGATGATTAACTGTCTAATCAACATCATGTGAAATTAAATCCATCGACTACGACTACTACGCGTACAGCAATACAATACAGCGCCCTCAGTGCGAGTCATGAGAGCAAACCATCGAGAATTTTTCGTTCGGCTCTCGCTTCGTCGCTCTCGCGTTCTTCTCTACGATCCTCACTCGATCTTTTCCGTTTTCTATCCTTCCGCTCGCGTCGACTCGACGACGACACCCGTCTAAAACTCTCGTCCGACTTGTTGAGCTTCTCAGCACATCGCCGACAGACTCGCACTTTGACCAGCGCTTGCTTGCGTTCGCCCTTTTCCTCGTATTTAAAGTGACACTCGTACGTCTCTAATCCCTGACGTTCCTCGCACTTGCGCTCACCGCACGTAAATTGACCCTTACCTTCGCGCACTTCGTTTTCCGTCCGCCATCGCATCCCAACCTGCCCAGCGCGTCCTCGCTCCTCGCCCGACCTCCCACCTCGCCCGACGCCCACGCGCGACAAGTCGCACACCGCGTACGTCTTCACCAACCGCTCGTAATACCGCCGCGCCAACGCCACCCCCCAATCCCCTTTACGCGCGCCGTCCGCCTCGTCGCACCTCAAAAACGCGTGCTCCCTTCGCAAAGCCTCCTCATCCGTCGTCTCGTACGCCGCGTCGCGCATCGCTTGACCGACGTTTCGCGCCGAGCCCGCACCGAACCATTCATCGTGCGCGCTCAACAACGCCTCGTGTCGCGATCGAGGACTGAGCGCGCGCAATCGCCGACGGGCGGCGTCGAAACCGTCCCGGGCGACGTCCTCGGCGCGTCGCATCGTCCGTCGCGGCGGCGCGCAGTGCCGAGCCGGCGTCGATCCCCTCGTTAAAATGCATCGTGTGAGTACCATTTATATGGTCAAACAGTTTGGTTCTATCCAACAGCGACAGGGGAAACGGCGGCCGACGTCACGCGCGTCAGACGCCAACGCGCGCGCGCGACTGGTCGATCGACGACCGAACGAACGAGCGAACGCTCGGCGCGAGGCGACGCGAACGAGCGCGAACGAACCCTTCTCTCACGCGCGCGCGACGCGCACGAGGACCGACGACGACGGGCGAGGCGCGGGTGCGCCATCCATCCAACCAGAGTGGTCCACACGCGTCCATCTTGTTCGAACGGACCGAGCGATTGACGGACGCCGCGTCGACGGACGACCGCACGAAGAGCGAGCGTCGTCGTCATGGCTGAGGTGCCGATCGTCATCGGTCTTCTCCACGGGTTCGATGGAACCGCGCACTGGCTTAACCACGTGCTCATCGATCAGTGGATGCTCGGCAAGACGGGCGAGTACGACCCGAGCGCGTACTCGTTGACGCGCAAGTTTGCCGTGCTGTGGGCGTTCTTGACTGTGTTTACGTACGTCTTGTATTTTACCCTCTGTCCGCTGTCGTACTACTGGCAGTTTGTGAGAAAGGATAAGAATGGGAAGAATAACGCGAGGTTTACCGGGAGAGAGGGTAAGGATCAGGTGAAGAATGAAATCGTTTTGTCGGTGTGGAGCATCGCCGTCATGACGCTCATGACGGCGCCGTTTGAGCTCATGGTGGAAGCGGGTTGGACCAAGATTTACTGGGATGTGGAGGAGTACGGGTGGGCGTACTTTTTCTTGACGCCACTCTTGTTCATCGTCTTTAGCGACACGTGCATTTACTGGATCCATCGCGGTTTGCATCACAGGATGGTGTACGCGCCGATTCACAAGTTGCACCACAAGTACAAGGACACGACGCCATTTAGCGCGTACGCCTTTCACCCGCTCGATGGTTGGTTGCAAGGATGCCCTTATCACCTGTTCATCTTCTTGTTTCCGATGCATCACATCAGTTACTTTATTTCTCTCGCCATCGTCGGCTTGTGGACCATCAACATTCACGACAGAGTGTCCCTGCGACTTCCCTTTGTCAACTGCGCGGCGCACCACACCATTCATCACACCATGTTCAACTACAATTACGGACAGTACTTTACGTTTTGGGACAAGATTGGTGGCTCTTACCGCAACCCGATCCTTTATCCGCCTTATGCGGATAAGGCGCCAGCTTTAGCAGCGAAGAAGAGCAAGTAGAAGAAGGAGGATTTGTCACAACAATATATTTTATCATCCACAGTAAAACGACGACTTTCCCGCGTCACCCAAACAACCACGCGTTTTCGCGTGGCGGTATGGACTCAAACAAAAGTTGGCGGCAAATCAAGCTTGAGATATTTTATCATTACACGGTGAACAAGACTCTCTAGATCGGGTTCAAACAAACACGCGTCGATCGCGTCTTATAGAAAAAAAGCAAGCAGTGATCGACTCGACGTGGCGTCGCTTGGCGGTGCGAAACGAGCGCTGGCGGCGTCTCTGGATGGCTTCTTAGAGGTACTTTTCCACGGTGCCCGTGAGCGTGCTCTTCGGCACAGCGCCGATGACAGTATCCACCTTTTGACCATCCTTGAAGATCATCACCGTCGGGATGGAGCGAATACCGTACTCAGTCGCAACGCTAGGAGACTCATCCGTGTTGAGCTTCACCGCCTTGAGCTTGCCAGCGTACTCCTCCGCGAGTTGGTCGATGAGCGGGGCAATCATGCGGCACGGCCCGCACCACGGGGCCCAGAAATCAACCAAAACCGGAACGTCAGACTTGAGCACTTCTTGTTCAAACGTCGCGTCCGTGACGACAGTCGCGAGAGAGCCTGGGCGCGAGCGAAAATCACCCACCAGAGGTTAGTCGTTCCATTCCATTCCATCCAGTCATCCATCATCCATCCACGCGCGATCAGATTTCCCAACTTGGGTGCACAAATTCTCGAGTCCTGAACCGCCAAACCGATCCCACAAGTCCGAATCCCGAGCGCGGGTTTCGCCCCCCTCCCGCGCGTCCTCCTCCCCCGTCGTCCGCGTCCACGTGGGCGTCGCGACCGATCGATCGACCGCGACGCGATCGCGCGTCCGACGCCGAACGGGATGCGCGGAGATCGTCCGCGATGGATGCGATCGATTCGTCGCGTCGGCGGACGTCGCGCTCAAACGTCGCCGCGCGCGTCCCGCGAACGAAACGAAACGAATGAACCGGACGACGACCGAACCCCCGTTCTCACGTGTGCCGCGCGCGCACCGATCGAACGATCCCACCCGCGCGTCGCGTCGCGGGCGGACGCGATCGCGCGCGTCGAACCCGACGAACGAGCGGTGAAAAAAAGACTCTATTCGATCCACCGGTCGATCCACCGCGTCCATCCCGCCGCGCGACCTCGGAATCGTCCCCCTCACGTTCGCGCGCGCGCACGCGATGCGCGCATTTCCCGCGCGTCGTCTCGACGCTTTCATTCGCGCGCGTTTCGTTTCGTTTCGACTGCGTTTCGACACGCACCGCTCGTGGATGTTTCTTCGGCGCGAACGACGACGTGCGTCGCGCGGCGCGCCATCGTCGCGCGGTGTTGGCGTCGGGACGACGACACCGTCGCCGTCGCCGTGGTTCTGCTGCCGAGCGTCGTCGTCATCGTCATCGCCCAGCGTTATCGTGTGACGCCTTACGCGGGGTCGGTCGCGCCAACCGGTCGGCCCCTGATCTCTACCCGAATGTTCACATGTACACTGTTTGTCCATACACACGCATATACGCGTCCTCGGATTCGTCCTCGGATTCGTCCTCGGATTCGTCCTCGAATTCGTCGTCGCCCTCGCGCGATCGTCGATCGTCGTCGTTTTTGTTAATCGGGTGAAAACGCGCTCGGAGGCATCGCGTCGATCGGTGAAAACGTCCCTTCGCGCGAGTGGAGTGGTTCACCGGTCCCCCATCCGTCCGTCGTCGCCGAATCGATCGGGGCGGTCGGTCGGTCGCGCTCGCCAGAGTTCGTTCGGTTCGGTCTCGGTCTCGGTCTCGGTCTCGGTCTCGGCGGATGGAGGACCCGAGCCGACGACGGGGGACGACGCGGGTGGAGAAGACGAAAACCGTGGCGGTGGGTGACGGTGGGACGACGATAGAGGTGCGAGCGAGCGAACGCGGGCGGTGCATGGCGACAGTGCATGGGCGCGACAAAAAACTTAACTTGGAGAGCGAGAAAGCACCGACACTGACGGCGCGCGCGATGCCGATGGCGAAACTCGCGACGAATAGGTACCGAGTTACGTCGCCGGGGATAACACCGGGACGACGCTTCCGAGGAAGAAACACTTTAGACAGCGCGCGCACTGTAATCCGCTGAATGACGGGTCGTTTTACGCGCCAAAGAAACCAGAAGAGTGCGACTGGCGAGAGCACTACGAAGAGTTTTACGGCAAGCTGGGGGATACCGAGACGGATGCGGAGCGGAAAAAAGTGCGGTTCGCGGACGTGGGGTGTGGGTTCGGGGGGCTCTTAGTGCGCATGTCTCCGATGTTTCCGGATAAGTTGATGTTGGGGATGGAGATTCGGGACAAGGTGAGCGAGTACGTGCGGGAGCGGTGTCGGGCGCTTCGGCGGGAGCACGCCCAGGACGGCGCGGGGGCGTACGAAAACATTTCGTGCGTGCGGGCGAACGCGATGAAGAACCTCCCGCAGTATTTCGAGAAAGGGCAGCTGGAAAAGCTCTTCTTTTTGTTTCCGGATCCGCACTTCAAACAGTCGAATCATCGCAGACGCATCGTGTCCACCACGCTCCTCGCCGAGTACGCGTACGTGCTCAAGGAGGGCGGGATTTTGTACACCATCACCGACGTAGAAGAGCTGGGTAAGTGGATGTCCGATCACATGTCTGCACATCCGATGTTTGAACGCATCAGTGAAGCCGATCTCGCCGCAGATCCAATCGTTCCACTTCTTTACACCGGTACGGAAGAAGGGCAAAAGGTGGAACGCAACTCGGGATCGACGCACCTCAATGTCTTCCGCAGAATAGCAAACCCATACGCTTAAAGGCCCGTGAGAGTAGACGAAACGAACCGAAACGAAGACGTGTAAAAGTAGCAAGTAAAGTTTATCTAGAATGCTAAGAATTTCGTATTACAGCTAGTCCAACGCGCGGCTCCAAGCGTCGGTTCTTTCTTTTTTTCCATCCGACGCTCACTCGCGCTCCTTTGCACCCTCTGGCATCGTCTTTGCCGCCTTCGCCGCAACCTCCGAATCGTACATGAAACGTCTGTAAAGCTGGTAACTCCCCGTTGCCGCCATGACCATGTTCACCGCCATGAGGTTATAGTTCACCGGCGTGATATCGAGCGCGTACTTGCACCAGATGAGTCCCGTGACCGTGACCGCCGTTTGCTGAGGGACGGATAAAAGCTCGGGCGGTCGAGAGAAATCCTTGACGTTGGCGGCGGTGATGCCCCACTTCATCGTCGGGGCCCAGAAGAAGATGGTCTTCGGTCCCGCGGGGTGGTTCCAAAACGATCTCGCGCTCGCGGCAAAGGACATGGCGTCGCAAAGTGTGGCAGAGTGTTTGAGGGTTTGTTGGAGTCAAGTTCTTTTGTACATTTCATCGAACATCATTAGTGAACATTTGCATCGAGTCGTGGTCATCGCATCGCGCGTCTAAGAGAGGAAAGACGAATCGAAGAGCAAGATACTAATTTTGGAGCGTGATTGGAACCCCGCGTGCGTCGCGACGCATGGTTTTGGAATCGAGAGAGACCTCCGCGGGCTTGCCAATGTACGAAGCCATTTGGTCAGCCAAGACTTGGCGGGCGTTGATTCGTTTCAACGAGGACGGCGCCGGCGTCGATGGCCCCTCAGGCTCGGATTCGGGCAAGTCTTGCGCGAGGCAAACAGTTTCAGCCCACGGTTTGAAATCGTCGTCAATGTCTCCGTCGTCGTAGGCAATGCCGAATGAGAATTTGAGCGGGTTAAAACTCGTGAGCGTGCCGGCGAAGAATTTATTGTCCGTGTTCCAGAACGTCATGATGCGCTGTCCGATGGCGAAATGTTTCCGCAGTGTGAGCGTGGCACCGATGTGACCGAGTCGTGCGAGCTCGACAGCCTTGATCTGCGGACACGCCGAGTGGAATTCAGGCGCTTGGTTGTTCGCCGATCGCGTGTTGCCGCGACTTCTTCGCGTCTGCGGTTTGGACATGCAAAATTCGCACGCCCCGCATGGCGTAGGATCCTTCATCAGATGTGCCGTCGTTCGCAGAACGATCGGGCTCAGTGGCTTTTCAAGGTTCCGTGCATTTGACCACGCGTGCGCCGCGTCGACAGCTTCAACAAACTTTGTCTTGAAACGGAACATGGGCTGCTTTATCGCTTCATTGTAAAAGCGCGCAAACTGATAGATCTTGTTCACTTTTACCCAAGCGAAACGTCTATCGCCAAAGAAGATTACACATCTGTAGTCGTCATTCAGCTTGATGCGCTTCTCTGCCGCCGAAAGCTCGGTGAGTGCTTGCTTCGGAATGACCGTGTGATCGTTGATCGGATGCAAAGCGACCGCCGGCCAATACATCGACTTCTGTTTCGCGATTTGCCATTTTACCCACACGCAGCGCCCGTGTTTTGTTTGGCCGTGTTCGTCGAGTCCATCATCGTCATCCGTTTCATGTCCCGCCTTGCGTTTCTTCACATTCTTCGTGTGATTGTCTTCATCGGTAGATTCGTCTTCATCGGTAGATTGCTCAAAGTATTCTTCAGAATCGGAAGCTTCCTTCTCGCCATCAAATGCGTCAAGAGCGGACGCCTTGGCCCTCCTGCTAGGTGGTGTTTCGGGTGGTTTTTCGCGATAGTTCGTCGACACATCGAGCGCTTCGAGTATTGATGCGTCGACATCTTTGTGATTCAACTCCAATCGGCGCAGGTACCCGTCGCGAAGCTCAACTCGCGGAGTTTTAACTCCAATTGTGTTGCCGCAAAAAGAGCCGAGATCCTCGAATGCTCGAATAACGGGGAATTCAGTGACCAAATCAGGTGCTACCCGGCGGCGACCGTGCCATTGCGGCTCGTCCTTATCGACCAACATGTTGTAAGCGGCCAACGGCCAAGCCTTTGAGGATCGGTCAGTTGCGGCTGGACCCGGACAGGAACTTTCAAATGGCTCGGTGAGGGCATCGAATGCAAATTTCACCTTGTATGGATCCGCGAATCGCTCGCCGAGCCATCGACTTTGTTGCACTGCACATGCGAGTCCAAGCAAAGAAAATCTTCGGAAAGTCTGCAAATCTACGTCGTACACGGGCATTCGTTCATTCGGTCTGCGTAAAGGATACGCTGGTTCAGTGTATCCTGGTGGGAAACCCATCAGTCGTTCTGCGTCTTCAATGCTAAGCATGGACAATTGCGCCTTTTCCTCGTTCATCTTCGTCGCGATGGCCGTACGACGCCCATTTGACGTCGTAAGAGTCTGCAAGACAAAGCTGAGCGGCGGTCGCCTCTTTTCACCTAGATCGACACTTGCAGAAAACATTTCAGGATCTCTAGTCGGTGGCGTGATGAAACACTGCCAACACTCTTTCGCTCCTTCGTCTAGATTGATACACTGTCCTTGACACATTGCATTGGAACTCAACAACACATCTCGAGGATCACCGTGCTGTGAGGCAACTATGAAAACTCGGCGCCGGCGATGTGGGGTGCCGAAGGAGAGTAAATCCACCACACGATGCGCCCAGCGGTAGTTGAGGCGTTCAAGTTCAGTCACAATGTAATCAATGGCGGGTCGCTGCTCTTTGTTTTCGACATTGTGATACTTCAAAAGACCGGTTACATTTTCCAGGAGCACCCATGGCGTGCGCTTTGATTCCAACAGGCGAAACACGTGGGCAACAGAACGCGTTGCCACTCCGTGCTCCAAGCCCGGGCGTTGTTGGTTTTCGCAAGAGCAGTCGTTGCACGGGAAACCAGCCACGAGTAAATCGGCATCTTCGATCATAAAGGGCAATACCTCACTCACGTCGTTCACTAACGGGACGCCCGGGAACCTGGCCGTTAACACTTGTTTGCAATGCGCATCATGTTCACAGAGGAGAACGTGAGTGTGCCCCGCCTCACGGAGGCCGAGATCGAGACCACCAATCCCGCTGAAGAGAGAGGCGACACGCAGGCTCACCATGAACGCGTTCGCACACGCACAACTCGTCAACTCTTGACACCGACGAGAGGCAAGAAATGCCGTCGTAGTGTCCACATGGTCACATGGTCCCAAGAAAATACAATGGCGAATTTGTGGCTCAAGCTAAAGTAACTTACAAAACACGTCTCGTCAAGCGCGTAACGTGGAACAGAACAATAACGATGATAAATACGGGCAACTAAATGTTTTCGTCTTGGTCAGCGTCTTCAATAATCTTCCTGTAAAGCATCGGCTCGTCGCACTCGTTGGTCGCCAACGCATCGTCGCTCAAATTCACCGTGCAAAACAGCTGTTCGCGAAGAAGCTCTAGGTTTTTCGACTCAAACTTTTCGTAACACTTATCGCTTCCACGTCCACGGTTAAAGTACGACGTCCATCTCTTGAGCAAAACGACGCGCTGTGCGAGTATCCGCTGTGCATGGTCGCTGCGGCCCTCCTTGAATAGCTTTTGTATAAACTCATCCCCTCGGTTCTGATACTCCGCCGCTGCGAAATTGTACAGCCACTTGTACTCCCCTTTACCGGGAGACAAGTCTGTCTCCTGCATCTGCGCCAGCGTCTCTTTTAGAGCGCGAAAAGTGAAATAGTTCATGAGAAGCGCGTCAACGTCGCCAAAACTCTAAGCATTCGCGAAAGAAAACAACGAGCACCCGTCAGTCACGATTCCTCGCGCATCGGCAACGGCCGTCGCACTATCATTCGTCAACACCGACTATCCATGCGCGATCCATCGTCGTGCATCCTTAGCCGCATCCGCACAGGCCGCGTTTCAAACCAACGAGACGCGCAGATGTAATTGAAAATCGCGCTGGCAACGCTCGTTACTCACGTCGCCGTATGCGCCCCCTAGATCGCCTTTACGCGCGACATCGCGCGCGCGATTCTTCCGCGTAAGTCTCGTCGCCGTTCTCCTCGCCGTCACGGGGCATCCGCGAAGAGAAGTTGCGCGCATGGCGTCGCCAAAGTCTGAAGTTGGTTACTTTTGAGGGAGGGCCCCTTTTCGTGCCGCGTCGTGCTCCAGACAGTTTTACATATCCAATCCATCGAACGCGAACGCGCGATGCGCTTCCTTTGGTGAATGTGCGAGGTTGGTTTGTGTGTCTTTATTACTTGTATATGCTAGAATCAACGGGATGCAAATATCATCGGCGCCGAATGATTGGAACACGCACGCGCTCACGCGCCGATTTCAACCGCCGGGGCCACATCCGACGCCGACGCGCCGGCGTCCACCACCACCGCCGCGCGCGCGACAGCCACCGCCGCGACTTCCGGATTATCACTCGCTGGCATTCTCCCCGAGGTTCTCCTCGGCGCCACGGGTTCTTCGCCCAAGAGCGTCACCACTTTATACACGCCGAAGAGCACGGCGCCGCCCACCGCCAGCGTCACGAGCGTGCCCACGCCCGGGCCGCTCTCAACCACCTCAAAATCTTCGCCCCGGATCGTATCCTCCCGCACTTGTCCGGAACGAATCGGGTCCCCGCGAGCGTATCGTCCTTCCTTGAGTGTTTTACTCTCCGGACGCGACCCGTAGGATTCCGGAGCGGTTTCCTTGCGTCCGTCTGGAAGGTTGCTCACTATTTTACCAAGCAACCCATCGAGTTCGGGTTGTTCTTGCGCCCGGTACGACGAGGAATCCGCCGCCGTGTCATCATCTTGCGACGCACGCGTCTTTGTCGGCACCGAGCGTCTTTGTCGGCGCGAGAGAGCCTGGATGCGCGCGAAAAGCGACGAGGCGTCGTCAGTACACGCGCGTGACGTCACCGAAAATCATCGTGTTCGCGTCGAGACCCTGTCGTGACGCGCGTCGTCGCGAGCAGCGGTCGCGATGTATGAACGCACCGTCGATCGTCGGGCGGTGACGACGGTGGTCGTGGTCGTGGTCGTCGCGAAGGTCATCGCGGGGTACCGAGTCAACGTGCGGCGGCGTTGTGCGGCGCTCGCGCGTCGTGTGATGCTTTTCGCTTTTTGGATTTGATTACATGGACAAACAGTGTACGATGTTTCGTCTTGAACTGAATATGAATACTACACAAAGTCGCGCGTCGCGTGCTATAAGTTGTTGTTGTTGTTGTCGTTGTCGTTGTCGTCGTCGTCGTTGTTTGAATGTGAACGCGGAAATCACCCCCGATCGGGACGCGATGGTTATTATGGATTTCATCGTATTTCGCGTCGTGCCGCTCACTTGGTGGCGCGCGCGCTCACTGGTCCGCTCTCGGGGTTGAAATTTCTGCGTAATGCGTCCTTGTTGCCGCCTAAAAATCGGACGAGCGAGAGAAGCTCGTCTCTCACGAGCCAGGTTCTCACAGCGCCGCGATCGGCGATGAGACAGCCGATGTTGGACTGTGGAACGGCGAATGGCGAGTTGAGTCGACCGAGCGTGGCGACTGTGCGCTCCTTGACGGGTGAGTGGCCGTACACAGTGCTGTGCTTGCCCCATCCGGTGACGACTTGAATTTGCTCTGGCAAGTCGCGAATGTCAATCGGAATTTCATTCTTGCCGGCGGTGAGTCCAGAGACGAGAGCGCGAGTGCCTTTACCGGCGGCGCGGACGTCGAGCGGGGCCAAGGCACGCTGACGCATTCGGCGCAACCACCAGCGAAGGACGCATTGCGCCGTGCCCGCGGAGCGGATGCGGTGCAAGTCCAACACACCGAGATCATCCTCGCATCTAAAGTGTCCAGCCGCTTGAGCTTGTTCGAGCCATGAAGTCGCTCGGTCCCACTGTCCCATCTCCTCGCATACGTCGATGAGGGCGTCAAACGTGAGGGCGTTTGGCGTGATGCCTTCGCTCGTCATTTGAGCCATGGCATCGCCCGCCTTTTGCCACTCCTTCCGTGCCTCGTACGAGATTAACAACGAGTTGTACGTGTGAACTGTTCTAGGGATGCCTTGCCCGACCATTTGGTGGAAAGTGTCTTCAACCTCAGCGTTTTCATTATTGACGTGAAGGACTCTGAGAAGGGCGTCGCACACATGTCCCTTAGCGCCAGAAATCTTTGCGATGTCCTTGTCGTCGGCGAGCTGGCGCATGAGCATCGGCAGGTCACCGACAGGTGTGTCGTTGACGTCACAAACCCGCTCACACTCTGGAAGTTCGGTACCATCGCGCTCGGCACGGGCGATTTCTTCTTGAAGCGCTTGCTCTCGACGAGCCTGGAGCTTTTCAATGCCACAGAGACAATCGAGCGTAATCGTATCCGGCTCAAAGCCAGCGACGAGAAGCTCCTTGTACAACGCCATGGCTCGCGGCCAATCGCGTTGGGCGCTCGCCTCCATGAGCAACGTGTTGTACGTCACGAGCGTCGATACTACGCCTTCGCTCGTCATGACGCGCAACACTTGTTGCGTACCCTCCAAACTTCCCGCCTTGACGCACGCGCCAAGTGCGCTGTTGAAAATGACAGACGTCGCGTGAAGTCGCGGCGCGATGATCACTTGGTGTAAGAGCTCAAGCGCGCGGTTTATGTTTCCACTGTTTCCATGAGCCGTAATCAGGGTGCTGTACGTCGTCTCGTTCGGCATCACGCCGGCATGTTGCATCGACTGGCACATTGTCTCCATGTCTCGAATGCGACGCTGTCTACCGAGCGATTGGAGCATCCCGTTGTACGTTGTCACGTTGCGTCTGACACCATCGTTCATCATGCGCTCAAAGATTCCAGCCGCATCCTTGTACCTTCCAGAGTTCACCGCCGCGGAGAGCAACGCGTTGTACACACCCGTGTCTAACTGCACCTGAGGATTCTGAACAAGCGTGTCGAAGAGATCTCGTGCCTTTTCAAACTGCCCACCCTTACCGTAAGCGCTGATGAGCGAGGTGTAAACGCGGACGCTCGGATACCACGTCGGGCCTCGACCCTTAAAGTCTCTCTTCATCTCTTCGAACGTCTGCTCGGCGAGCCTCCATTCGAGCGCTCGCGCGTACGCCGCGATAACCTCGTGATACGTCCTCGCATCCGGCCCCGGCCCCTGCTCTCGCATCTCTTTCAACAAACGCGTCGCGTCCCCGCTCGCCGGCGGTCGAGATCTCTTACACGCCCGAAGCGTCATGTTATAAAACGCCAAAGGCACGGCGACACCACCCCGTTCACCCACCTTTTTCATCCGACGCAACGCCTCGAGCGCCGCCGGCGCCTCCCCGGTATCGGCTGCCCGGAGCATCACCGCCGCATCATTCGCCCACATCTCATCATTCAAATCCCAAGCCGCGCTCGACGAATCCTCACCATCATCGTCTCGCAAAGCTCTCTCCAACGCCCCGTAGGAGGACGACAATCCTTTCCTGCCGCCGCCGCTACCTCTCCCGCCGCGTCCGTCCGACCCTCCCGACCGTCTCCATGACCGTCGTCCATCACCTCTTTCCGAACCACCGCGCCCATCCGTCCCCGCCGACATCGCTCTAGCACCAACCCCGACTGCGATCGACCCGCTCAAACCATCCGATTCATCCATGGACGGTCTCGTCGTCACCTCCCCTCGCGGTCCCTCCACGATTTCGTACGACCCTCGTCCGGCGGCTCGCCCGTTTCCTCTCCACCCGCGTCTTCCGCCGTTCCCCCGCGAAGACTCTGCAAACGCCGACGATTGCGCATCCGCTTCGTCGCCTTCATCACCCGTCGCGTCGTCGTCGTCCCAAGTACCGTCCGCCCACGCGTCCTCGTCGTCATCTTCTTCGTACGACCTTCTGGGTGTCGTTTTGCGGCTCGCCCTCGCGGTCGTCGAGCGACCACGCATCGTCATCGGTTCGCCTCGCGCATCGCCGGTCGGTTCAGCGAACCGTCTCGCGACGATGATTCTTCGCGTCGTCGTCGTTGTCATCGTCGTCGGGGTCGTCGTCGTCGGCGTCGCGCGTCCAGTCGCGGCGGCGCGCATCGACGCCGACGTCCACGCCGCCATCGTTCTGTGGACCCCTCGACCGAGTGTCTCGACTCGACTCGAGTGGTGTTTCCGACTCGTCGATGCGCTCAACGCGCGATGCGGTGCGGTGCGGGGAAGACGACCGACGCGCGCGTCGCGATGGTCGACTCTGGACCGAGCCGCGGTGTGTCGACGCGCGTCGTCGTCGTCGTCGAGACGACGTGTTTGCGCGCCGATGCGTGATTTTTTGTGGATAGACCTAGGGTATAGGAGACTAGGGTTTATAATACGGAACACGTGGTTTCCTTATTTTATATGGGTTAAAATGATCTTAATAGTGAATGTGCGAAATGTGTGAATATTTTGGTTTGCTTCCGTCTTCATAGTGAGACACGCACGTGACGATGTTGACGACGACGCGCGCGGGTGCCGGGACGGCTTTCGTCGGGAGGACATCATGCGCGGTGTCTTCCCGATCACCGCGCGCGAATCCGAATCGCGCGTGCGCGCGAGACGTCGGGTCGGCGGTCGCGCGTCTGGCGACGGTTGACGAAGCGACGACATCATCGACATCAGCTGTCGATTACGCGGGCGTCGTCTGGCCGGATTGGTCGTCGTCGGCGTCGTCGGCGTCGTCGCGGACGGTGCGAAACGAAACGAACGATGCGCGGCCGACGTCGATCGATGGGATGGCGGTGACGGGGCGTAGACGGGCGATGATGCGGTTCGCCGGGGCGTCTTGCGTCGCAGCGGTCGGTTGGGCGAGCGGGGTGGGACCGAGCGAGGCGCGCGCGATGGCGACGGTTCGGGCGGAACGGGCGATTCGACGCGACGGAGGCGAGATTGAATTTACGATTAGACTGCCGATCGGGTATCACTTCACGGAGGGGGCGAATTCGAGGTTTGAGGTAATCGGGGGAGATGCTGGGAAGCTCTTCGCCGACGCGAAGGGCGAGCCCGTCGCAGCGACTCGAAAGGTTAAAGTGGACCCCGACGCGATGGGTGACGCGGACGCGGTGCGTGTGAACTGCACGGTGTACTTCTGTCGAGAGGATGACGTGTGCTTGCTGCAGAGAGTGCAGTTTGAGGTTCCTGTGAGCGAGACTGGGGAGGACGAAGCGCAATTGAGCTTTGCCGTCCCTCCAGAGGCGTCGGATGCGCCGATGTCAGCCGTGCCGTCGTTCGATTAGCGTACACTGTTATGAATTTTGTATTACATTTGTTCTTCACGCGGTTGCTTTGGATCTGGAAGTCTTGGCCAGGCTGACGCCCTCCATTTCGTCTTCTACGTCGGAGTACAATTCGCGTAAATTTTGCAGCGTCTCTTCGTCGGCGTCCCACATGCCGCGTCCCGCCGCCTCGAGCATGCGCTTGACGACGTTTCTGAACGCTTGCGGGTTCGATTTGCGTAGCTTTTCGCGCATCTCGGCGTCTTTGACGTACGTTTCGTGGGCACCGTCGTAGACCCAGTTTTCGGCAAAGCCGCTCGTAGCGCCCCAGCCGACGAGCGCTGTCATTCGCTGAGAAATCTCGTACGCCCCGCCCGATCCCTGATCAGCCATGGCGATTGCCCAGCGCGGATTGAGCAACTTTGTGCGGTATTCCATGCGAAGCGTTTCATTCAAGTCTTTCGGTGTAACATCCTTGCCAAAGGTTTCGACAATGGAGCAGGCGACGGATGGATCTTTAACGCCGGCGTCCTCCTTTGCCGCCTTGGCGGCGGCGACGAGAGCTCCCGTATTGGCGTAGTACTCTTGAATGTCCGTCAACCCGTACTCCACTGAGTCAATCTCCTGAACGACGCGCTCGGTCGTGCGAAGAAGCGTCTGAAGAACCTCTGGACGCGCCGTGCCTCGTTCGCTACCTTTGCCGTACGAGTAGGCATTTCGAGACGCCCAAGTGTCTCCGAGTTCCCTCGAATCCTCCCAACCGCTCGTTCCGACTCGCTCGTTCACCATTGATCCGTAATCGCCTGGTGGATTGCTAAAGAGACGTGCTGTGACGTTTTCGATACCCTCAGCCTCCATTTCCTGAGCGTGCTTGCGGATAAAGTTCATCTCTGGCGGTTCATCCGCTTCAGCGGCGCGAATGAACAAATCGTCCAACAATCCCACCACGTTGGCAAAGCTATCACGGAAAATGCCAGACATGTTACAGAGCACGTCAACGCGCGGTCGCCCATCCATCTCACTCAACGGAATCAGCTCATAGCGCACGACTCGACCGGTACCTTCCTTCACCGCTCGAGCGCCGACGAGTTGGAGCACAATGCCGACGCTTTCGCCCTTTGTCTTGATGGCATCCAACCCCCACAAGTTCACGCTCACCGACTCTGGGTACGCGCCGTCGTTTGCCTCTTGATGCTGTTTCAAAATGGCTTCGGCCACAGCCGCGCCTCTGGCGGCTGCCGCGGCAGAAGGCATGCGGTACGGATCGAGCGCGTGAATGTTGCGACCGGTGGGAAGCACACCCTTGCCGTCCCGAAGAAGATCGCCTCCGACAGCCGGCGGTACCCACTCACCGTCCAACGCGCGATGCATTCCAGTGAGCTCTTCGCTGTTAAGCGCGAGCAAGTCGCGAATCTCGACGGCTTCGGTCACCTTGTCACCGACGGTGGATGTCGCGCCTTCGTTCGCCATGGCGTCGCGCGCGTCAATAGGAACGGAGAGATCGAAAGTCTTCTCCAGTCTGGATTTGATCTCGTCGAGGCTCTCACCCGATTTCGCAGTGACGATTTCGCGCACGATTTCTTCGCTGATGTCACCGTCAAAGTACGCGTTCAGGTACTGAGCCATCGATTCTTCTGTCGGCGCTCTGCCGAGCGAGTGCAATCCTTCGCTAAAGAGTCTATTCTCCAGCACGCCCAAGTACGTGTAAAGCTCACTTGCGTACTCGTCAAAGCTCGCCTGTTCTAGCGAATCAGCGAGATCTGGAGTCACGCGCACGACCTCACTAGACTCTGGGTCGATGAATGGACAATCGCTATCCAGGCCCGCCGCGTTCACCATGTCAAGGATGGACACGCGAAGTGCGGCGTTCTCCGTCGGGTTCTCCCGATATTCATTCAAGAGTTCCCTCAACTGCGCCGTCTGCTTGTAGAGCCCGGCTCGGCCGTACGGTGGCACGTTGTGCGAAATGATAACGCCGTATCCTCGGCGTTTGGCGATGATACTTTCACTCGGATTGTTCGCGGCGTACACGTAGACGTTTGGCATTGCGCCCAACAATTGCTCGCTCCAAGAGAGGCTCGTGTTGCCAAGTGGCGAGCCTGGAAGCCATTCTACAGTGCCGTGCATGCCAAAGTGGACAACGGCGCTGGCTTGGAAATCATTCTGCAACCATTTGTAATAGGCGGCATACTGCGGGTGCGGCGTGAGATCACGCTCGAAGAGTAGACGCATCGGGTCGCCTTCGACGCCGAGCGCTGGCTGAATGCCGATGAACACGTTGCCGAGTTGTAGTCCAGTCACGACACTGCCTTTCCCTGGCGCCGTCGCTAAGCCTATGTAGTTTTCCAGAGGACCCCAGGCAGCTTCCATCTTCTTGATCAAGACGTCCGACTCTGGTAAGAATGGAATCGGACCCCACTCGGACGGGCCCCAAGACTTTGGGAACGCCAACCACTTCTTCAGTTGCTGCGGCGTCACATTCGATCCGGCCACGGTAACGCCAGGAAGTTCATCGGACATGCTTTCAATCACTTGCACTGCACCGTCGTACCCAGCCATGATGGTTGAGTTTTCCTCGAGTAGACGAAGCGCTTTGACAATGGATTCACCAGTTGGCAACTCGGCGGCATCACCAAGATCGTATCCTTGATCTTTGAGCGAGGCGAGCATGGCATCTAATGAGCTAGGTACGTTGAGTAACGCAGCCGTACCAGTCGCACCCACACCGGGAGGGAAACCGTACATCATGACTGCAATCTTGCGTTCATCTCGTTTGGAGTTGCGCAATGCATGCCACTGCTTCAAGCGATTCGCCAGAGCAAAGACGCGTTCGCGAGTGAGGTAAATGTTGTCTCCGCAAAGGCCACCGAGGGCCACTGTATCAATCGCGCCGTCTAATTCTGGTAAAGCGTAAAGAATCGTGCTCTGCAAACCGCCCACACCACTTCGCACCCAGGACGCGATGTCTTGAATCAACAGGGGCGCGGCGACAAAGTAAGGAATGTTCTTCGCCCCGAGGATGCCTTGCGCAACCTCAGCTTGTCTACCAGCTTCCATACTTCCCGCCGGGCCACCGACGAGCGGGAAACCAACCGTGCTGACGACGGCGTCGACTACGGCAGCATCGGATTTAAGGGAATCAACCTCGATGATGCCTTGTTTACGTTGTTTTTGTTCGTGATCTGAAGTCAACATATCTCGCACAATGGTGTGCGCTTCTACACCGTTGATGAAGATCGGAATCGGTAAAACGCCCGACTGCTCGAATGACTCGACCAAGTCGGCAAGATAAGGCTGTTTCGTGATGACATGCTTGCGATACAAAAGCACAGCGACGCGCGGAGCGTCTGGAGGCACGACGCCAGGTTGCATGCGAGCGTGCCAATCTAGGTATGACGATATCGTCTCAAAGTAAGGCTGCTTTTCACGCTCGCGCTGTGGGTGATACAACCCCAACGCGGGAGTTTCCACCGGCGGCTTCGGAGCCGACGATCCAACTCCGAAAACCTTCTCGATGAAGGATTGCTCCTTCTTCTCCTGCCCCGGAGGTTGCAAGTACTCGGAAGCGAGAAACGCGAACGCCTCCTCGACATTCTCCTTGCCGCCTTGGTTCCAATACGCATACACGGTGAGCCAATTCTTCAAATCGCGAGCCTTATCACCCGGAACAAACTTGAGCAACTGTGGACCGATTTTCAAAAAAGAAAGGTAACCGACGAGTTTGTCCTCTTCCTTCCCACTACCAAACTTGGCCAACACGGCTTTGACTGCGGGTGGCGGACCCGCCTTTTTCCCTCCTGGCGCCGCCATTTGGAACGATCCCACCGACGTGCAGCTCATCAGCTCTAACGCCGACTCGAAGACGAACCGCAATGGGACGTCAGCGATGCGGGAGCGAAGCCACTCAACCTGATCGTAATCAAAGAGGAGAGAACCAAAGAAAACATCTGCTCCGTCCAGCGCCGCTTCCAACTCGTCGCGCTTTCCATCGATATCCCGATCGCTAAACACCAACAAATCGACGTGTGGATACCTCTTCTTCAAATCTCGAGCCGCAGCCTTGTATAGCGCGACGTTGAAGCTCTCGAAACCGCTGAGCAAGACGATTTTCCGCGTTCCCTCTCTTGCCTCGAGCGCTCTCGTTGACTTGACCGATGGAGCGCTCAAAAATCCAACGCCTCCACGCTTTGCCAGCGCCAATGAATTCTCCGCATCGGCTAAAGCATCCCTCGTGCGATCGCGGCGCGCTTTTATCGAGTGAACGCTCTTCTGAAACGCCAACCAACTTGCGGTATCCTTCTCGGCTCTCTCGAGCAACGCCCGGGCAGTTTCCGGTTCTCTTGCACCGAGCTCCCTGAATGCCGTCTCCGTCATCGACTCCTCGAACGTCCGCCCAATCGGCGCCGCATCTACATCAAGTAGCTCTATCCCATCGAACACGCGCGCGTAACACGCGTCTAAATCCGCCGTCAACGAAGTGACCTCAGCCGAGAGCGACGACACCTTTGCGCTCCAGCGTCTCACTTCAACCTCATCGCTCTCCGTCTCGACACCAATCGCGTTCTCTGCCCCATCGGCGTCAAGTAAGCCTCGCGCGAACTCCTCCGCGTCGCTCGCAAGCTTCCGTTCGTCCGTCCCGCGCGGCGTCGCGTCGCGTCGCGTCGGGTTTATCCGATGACGTCGAACCGACGTCGTTCGGGTTCTCGAGGTCGCGTTCGTGAATCGCGTGCGCGACGCGAGGGATTGATGCGCAGACGAAATGGATGACATCGTCGCGCGCGTTCGTGCGTCGCGGCAGCGATGACCAGTCGTTCGCAAAGAGGTGCGACAACGCGTGTTTGTGTGGTCGAGGTGGGCGTGAGAGCCCAGGCTGTACGCAGATGACAAATGAATGTGGTTTCATTAAATACAATGTTTTAGAATCGCTATCCGCGAAGGAAGAAGCACGCGCGCCGCCGAGGATACAGAATGAGCTCACACCTCTGCCTCTACCTCTTCGTCGCCCTCGTAGTAGTACTCATCGTTGGACGCGTACACACCGCCCAACGCCCAGAGGTCGCAGTCTTCGAGCTCGGGATCGCAGTCGTCATCTTCTTGGAAGATTTCTTCGCCGCCGACGTGACCGGCCGCCGTGCCAAAAAGGCACGGCTCGCCCCAAGCTTCACGGATGAGCGTCATCTTTTGCGGGGCGTCGACGCGCTTCGGGAAGAAGCACAACTTGAGGACGAAGGAGTACCTCGGAAGACCGGCGATTTGGCTCGGCGTGGAGACTCGATGTAAAATGTCCTGATCCATGAGCACCACTCTGCCGGGCTGCGGGCGGACGAATACGCCCGTGCCAGTGCCTGGGTCTAAGAATAAGGTTTCCGCGTCGAACGCCGCTGGCCACGGACCCGGATTGAGATACACCATGGCCGATACGAACAATGGCCGTCCGCGCTCGCGGTTGACGTAAGAACCGAAGCGCTCGACCCACGGCGCCGACGGATCGAGTTGGCTAGGATCCATGTCTAAGTGCCAGTGAAACATGTCGCCGTACACCGCCGCGTTCCCGACGGCGGAACAGATGCTCGAACCTCCCCATGCGCCGGGAATACCGTCTGGCTCGAGTGCGTCGGCTGGCATCGTACGGATATCGTACTCAGGGTACAACGCCGCGAGACGCGCGCGGAAGGTGCGCACAGCGTCCGTTTTCATCATCTCATCCAGAGTTTCCGGGCTCAGACCCCAACTCGGAGGAGGAGATTCGCCGTCGGCGCCGTCGAGCCCGTCTCGCATCTCTCTGTTCCACTTTCCTTCGGGTGGACCGGGTTCGTTGTAGTGATCGTAGTCGACTTCCGTCAGCGCATCGAGAAGAGCCTTTCGAAGGGGCTCTCCCACGACCCCGTCCACGGCGACGACGTGCGATGCATCGCTTCTCAGACGCTCCTCACCCTTGGCCACGCTCGCAGTGTCCAAAACGTCCGCGCGGTCCATAGCCACCGCCATCGCCGTAGTCACCTTTTCAAGATCCCATACATCCGACTCACCGTCGTAATCAAAGTCGACGTCTTTCTCCACGTCGTACGAATCCGCCTCGGTCGTCGGCTTCAGGTTCCAATACCTCTCGTGCGCCTCGACGACGCTCTTCGCCACCATACCCAGCGGCAGCTTGGTCAACTTATCCGTGAAAACCCCGAACACGGCGCTCTCAAACCCTTCCTCATTCATCTCCAACTTCAAATCTGGCATGAGCGTCTTCGCTCCGTCGCCATCGAGCATGACGACGCGCGGCGTTCCAAACCCTCCACTTCCTGACATAGCCTCGCCCTCGCCTGACGTCTCCAGAGCCTCGTGCAGCGTCTTCCCGAGCGCCCCATCGTCGACGCCGACGACGCGAACCGGTCCAACGGCTGTTCCCGAATCCTCTATCGCCGCGCGAAGCGCGTCGACGAGCTCGGTGACGCGAGGAACCTCGCTCGGGGCGTACCCAACGAGCACGACGTGTGAGCTATCGTCGCCTTCGGACACAACACGCGCGGCGTTGAAACGTTGTCGCGGGACGCGATCGGCGCGTCGACACGCATCACGGTGTACCGTCGCGCGCGGCGCCGCGAGGGCGGGACGCGTGGGAGCGGCGAGAGCGCGCATCGGCGTATGAGGTGGTTGGGTTTTTCTCTGGCGCGTCAACTCTCTAAAAAGTTCCATCAAACAAGCGAAGTGGCGATGTACCGCGCGACGCGGTGTTTTGATAGTCTCCAACGAAGTGCGTGATGTTATATTTTATTTACAAGCACAGGCGCGTACGACGCGCGTGCCGACCCAAACACGGGTTGTTATTGTATGCCCCTGGCGTTCGTCACTCGAAATTTCGCACTGCAAAATTTACAAGTAGACAACGTAGGTACCGACGAGCGTGAGACCCGCCATGAGAACCTCCGGCACGTAATGCATCGGGTATTTGATGCTGAAATTGTGCTTCATGAGGTTAAACTTGGCGTTCCACGGGTAGAGGAGACCGCAGCCGGCGGAGGCCCAGAGGGCAACTTTTGCCGCGGCGGCAACCGGCATGAGCTGCCAGCAGTACAGGAGCGCAAAGCTGAAAACAGACGTTCCCCGGATCCAGAATTGCGTCATTTGATCCGCGGTAGCGTTGAAGTGATCAGTGATCATCTTCGCCGGGATCAAGAGCATCTGGAGGGAATAAACACCAAAGACGATGGTCGCCGCTTGGACGTATTGCGCTTCGGAAACGCACTTGGACGGCGGTGGCGGCGCCACAGCCTTGGCTGCGACCTGCGCCACTTCGCGCGTTTCAGTCTACAAAAGGATACTCACGCGTCAGTTTTTCGGATTCATTTTACGTCAACAAGTCGTCGAATAGCATGATGTACACTTGTGATAAAGACGCACCTTGACTGGCGCCATTCTTTGAACGGAATTGGCAGATTTCGGCACGATTGTAATTCTCGTCGACGTATTGCGCTTCGTCACGCGAGCGCGAAGCGCCGGACGGGCCGTCGTCGTCGATGCGATGGTGAACATGATGGTTACTTTTCGTCTTCGAGTACTAACGAATGCGCGCGAAGTGTGAACGTCGCTTTGTGACGCGTCGCGATTAATTCTCAGAAATTATTCTCATAATTCTGTTATTTTCGACACGTGTCCACGTCATCATTTCATTTACAGTTGGAACTGCGCGAAGAAAAAGTTGACTTTTGGAGCAAACTCGACGCACGCAACGGATCGCATCGCGCGATTGCGCTGTTAGAAAGCAGACGAGTGAAAACGTCGTCAATCATTTCAATATTCTAAAATGCCTCCAATCGGATCGCGGTGACGAAGGGTGAATTAACCGCGGCGACGAAGGGTGAATTCGTCTATTCGAACGTTTTCGATTCGCTGCATTCTGCGATCGCGCGACGCGCCGGGACGCGCAACGGTGGCGAGCCAACACGGGGCGCGGTCGGAATCGGCGTTGAAATCACAAATGAGTGTTCCGAATTTGTTCGCGTCGCGGGCGCGTTGACACGAGGTGCCTGAGTCTTGAAGACAGGATGTCGAGTACACTTTGGCCCAGATTCCAGAATCGGTGAGTTGGGCCTCGTTTTTATAGCCCCCGATGCCCACAACGGCGACGCCGGTCGTGCCTTTGTCTTCCCCGGGGCGTAGTGAAACTTCGTCGTAGTTCCAATTGTCGACTTGGAGGTCTCCACGCGTAAAACCGTACACTTTGGTTCCGAACCGTTTCATTGTGTACGATCGACTGTACGTGTGGGCGTGCCCTGTGACTATGAAAGCTCCTGCGGTCCGGCAAAGCTCATAAGATCTGTACCCTGTGGCATCCTGTTTGTAACTCGATTGTAAAGAATTCATCGTCATGTGCCACACGCATACTTTCCATTTCGCATCCCGCCGAAGCGCTTCCTCGAGAAATCGATAGTGTTCTTGGTTCGCGCTTTCTCCCGGTCGCTCAGATCCGACGCTTGAAAACACAAACAGAACGCCGTCCATCTCCATCCACGCATCCTCTCCGTAACTTCCACGGAACGTCGACCCTCTCGGAATTTGTCGGGACAAGATGGCTTGATACCCTTCCGGCCCGGACCAAAGATCATCGACGCCGTCCCATCCGTCGACGTCGTGGTTGCCTTTGGTCGCGACGTAACCTCTGACGCCGTGTCGAAAGACGTGTTCGGTGAGAAATCTGAGCCAAGAACGCGGGCTACTGACGTAATCTAAATCCCCAGCGTGGACGATGAGGTCCGCACCGGATTCGCGAGCGAGTCTAAACACATCCTTCGCTCTGGAGTATTGACCACAGTACTGTCCATCGAACGTTTTACACTCGACGTCATCCACTTGGTAACTGGGCTGCACGGTTTCTCCTCTGTAATTCGTCCAAGGATCGCTCGGGCGGTCGTTACCGATGCCGGTATCGCCGAGAAACGCGACGCGCAGAGCGCTCGCAGACGGGGCGAGGACGGCGAGAATGACCGAGGAGGCTGCGAGACGCATGAGTCGGCATGTGAAGTTCCATGTGACTGACGCTTGTGAAGAGTAACATCACACAACTATTGTATACTCGCGCTCACAGTGATTTGATTTTCGAATCGCTCTTACTCTTTGAAAAGAGGCGCCGCATGGTCTTTGAGCGTTTCGACGGCGAGAATTCCATCGATGGCGAGTCTCGTCGCGACGCGCTCAGCGATAAAGACATGCTGCGATTCAATTGCTCCCATCCGATAAAGTCGAAATCGTTCATGTGGACGAGGTTCCACGGGGGACAATCGAAGAGCTTGCGCTTACACTTACCGCCGATGAAATCGGGTACGTTGTTCTCGTTGCCAAACATTGCGGCAAACTTTTTCAATCGCGCCCCCGAAAGCGGTCCATAAATACGAACTTTTGCTCGCACTCGAGCTGGAATCATGGCCGCGAAAGTCGCCCAAATCATGCGGACGCCGAGCGGGGCGTTCACGAGATATGTCTTGTACAAAAACTCTGGGAAATTCTTATCGACTTCTTGCAGTTGACGGAACACGGCAAACGTGGAAGACGATAAAAGTCTAGATGACGCCCCCTTCATATCGATGACGTGTATAATCTTATCGCGAGCGATGCAACCAGGACGCTTTGCCATTTCGGGCAACAAAACTTTGAGCAAGTACCCTTGCATTCGCATTCTCTGCTTGACGATTTCTTCGACGGTGAATTCCTTTAGCACCGCATCCACATTTAACGTCCCGAGACGTTCGATATAAATAGGCACACCGAACGGCGAGTTTGTTGTGTACCACCCACCCTGATAATTCTTGTACATGACTTCTCGCTGCGCGCGGCTTAATTTCACCCACGACGCCATGGCTTCCGTCAAATCGTGCTTCTTATGCCACTCTATTCTCTTCCGCATATCGGCGATCGCTAGGTCAACATTACCATTATTCGCAATCAACGCCCTCGTGTACGCGTCTCCCGCGTCTCTCGCGCGATCGCCGGTATCCACGAGCATATCTGCGGGCAACGCTTCCGCCGGTAAAGCTTCCTCTAAACGACGAAGTGCCCATGTGTATCCCTCAAACTTCAACCTCTTCTCCATATCCTCGATAAACTGACTTCGCAAAGATTCCCACACCGACGTAGCCTCAGGCTTACCGACGCGTCTCATCGCCATCATTTTCTGCCGAAACTCCTCCTTTTCGTCTAAAAGCTTTTTTGGCGTCAGCGTCTGTCGAACCGCTCCCAGTGACACTCGTCCCGCGTACCACACGCACGCCAGCGCGACGGCGAGATAACTAAACACCCGCACCCGCAGCGTTCTGTTCATGTGAAGCGATGCACCGACGCTCGAACCGACGGCGAAGCGTTTCACGAGCGCTTTCGAGACGAAACCGCGCGTTTCGTTTTCGATGGCGGATTTGTCAACCGAAGGTTGACCGCTCGTCTTCCCCGCCGTGGCGCCGACGATAAGGGCGGCGAAGAGGGCGACGAGGAGGATGCACGCGCGTACAGATCGGTGGCGACGCATGGTGCGCGAGTTCGGCGCGCGAGGACACGATCGCGGGTGAGCGAGGTCGCGCACTGAGGTTCATCAGCGATCAGCCGAATCGCACTGGTTCAAAACCATAACCAACCTTTGGGACGCGGGAGGGATGAATGCGAGACGATCGACGTCGCGAATGCGAATAATGTGCAAAGTTGCGTGACAATGTGCTAAATTTCCCGTCTGTTTTTTGTAGTGCTTACTTTTTGCCGGCAATCATTTGCTCGGAAACTCTGTGAATGCTATCGACAAGGTAGTCGACCTTTTCGACATCCTCCTTGCCGCTCAAACCGGCGCCGAGATTGGCGATGAGCTTCTGCGGACCGAATTCCTCGAGCATCTTGGTGACTTCGCGCTCGATACCTTCGAAAGAGGAACCGTCATCCTTGTGCAACAAGGTGGGGTCAAAGTTACCCTGAACGCCGGAGGTTTCAACGCCACGATCGGCGGCGTCTTGTGCGAGCGCCGATCGAGCGACGGTACGGTCCATGGCGGTGTCAATGGTAATGATGTCGTATCCGGCGCGTTGGAGCGCGGCGAGGGCGTACGGAGCATCGCGCGCAAAGCCCAGAAGCGGAATATCCGGGTGACGGCTCTTGAGGGTTGAGGCAATCTTTTCCATGGACGGAAGGGCAAACTCGTAAAAGCTCTCTTCGGTGATGTGTTCGCACATCGCCTCAAACACTTGCACCATGTGCACTCCCGCCTCGATTTGAGCGTCGAGGTAATCGATGACGACATCGGTGAGAATGTCGAGCAACTTTTGCGCCTCCTTCGGGTGTTCCTTGAGCCATCTCATACCAGATTCCGTGTTCTTTCTGGAAGAACCGCCAACCATGTAGTACATGAGCGTCCACGGAGCGGCGCTGAAACCGATGAGCGGAACTCCCAAACCCTCCTTTTCGATCTGTTCATTGATCGCCACGACGCTTGCCAACACGTGTCCAAGCTTCTCCTTCACATCAATCTTCTCCGGCACTCTCGAGAGCTCTTCCGGACCTGCGAGTGGTCTCGGAACCAAAATTCCCTTACCCCCTGGCATCTCCACGTCGATGTTCAACGCTTCGGCGATTACTAGAATATCGCTAAACAAAATCGCCGCATCGAGGTTATACCGACGAATCGGTTGCATTGTCACCTCCGCCACATCCTTTGGATCCGCCAAGAGCTCGAGAAAGTTCTTCCCCGTCGACTTTTTGTACTCGTTATATTCCGGCAAGTGTCTCCCGGCTTGTCTAAAGAGCCACACCGGCGTTCGCTCGACGCGTTCGCCTCGTGCCGCGCGAATCATCAAATCATTCGCCGGCTTGGCGTTCGCCTTGGACTTGACCACCGTCGCCGATCTCTGCGCGCTATCCGCGAAGACTCGCGTCGTCGTCGTTCGCGCGCGTCTCATCGGTCGCTGCGTCGCGCCAGAAGTGGTAATCGCCATCGAAGTGCGCATCGTGGTTAACATCATCTTTGTGATGACGGTCTTTCACTCGTCGTCGTCGCCGTCCAAAATCTAAAACGGTCCGCGCGTCGTCTTTGTCTTCGTCTTCGTCGTTTCGGGCGAGAGCGAGCGTATCGACGATCGAGCGCGTTCGCGGCGCGGCGATTTGACGAAAGTCTCGAGTCGTCGGTCGCGCTTATCCAGTTCTGGCGAGCCCTCGAGAAGATCTCGCGGATGGACACCCCAAAATTCATCATCAGATCGAACTTACGACACCTCAATATGTCATATCAGGGTTTGAAATTGGACCACGAGGCTTCTGTAGTGTAGACATATTTGCAAGTAAATACGCACACGTGTGATGGATGGATAAAGTCGGTGGAACGCAGCCGCCGCCGACAAAGCGCGAACGAACGAACCGACCGACACACGCGCGCGCGTTTTGTGCGCGATCGGGAGGACGAACGCGAGCGAGCGGAGGAGAGAGGAAAGGTTGTCGTCGCCGGTGTGCTTGCACTCGTCATGCCGGGACCGTCGCAACACGGGCAGAGAAACAAAAAGCACAACTCTGGCAAGCACCAGAGCAAGCACTCGTGGAAGAGACATAAGACGACGAACGATGCCGGGACGGCGGCGATGTTCGGCGCCCGCGCGAGGGCGGGGATGAAGGTTGGACACGGGATCGGGAACAAGCAGGCGCGGGCGATTCGGGCGAAACAGATCCGAGAGGCGAACCGAGAGGCGATGATGGCGGAGAAGCGGTACACGAGGGCGACGCCTCGCGTCGTGGCTGTGTTGGCGTTTAACGAGGAAGAACAGGGAATAGATGATCTCAGAGCGTACTTGGAAGAGTTGGTGGAGACGGTTGCTGGGGATAACGGCTCGTGTGGGGATAAGGCGGAGTTTGTGAAGGGGTTGATGAGTGACTGCACGGTGCCTCGCACGGCGACGAGCTCGCGGCACAGACATCGCGTGTCCTTTCTGTTAATCAATCCGAACAACTGTCTGGCGGCACTGGAATCGCTCAAGGTTTGTGATTTATTAATGGTGGTGGCGCCAGTGAGCGCGCACGAGCCGAGCTCGGCTGTGGCCAAGTGTCTTCCCACACTCAAGGCGCTGGGCATTCCGCAGACGCTGTTGGCGTTGCGCGGGCTTGACGAAGTCAAGCAAGCGAAGAAGCAAGAGGTGAAGAAGGCGATGATGAACATTGTCGCGAACGAGTTGCAAGTACCGACGGATCGTATCAAGACCCTCCCTGTGGCTTCGTCGTCGGAGTTCGCCGAAGTGGTCCGTCAGACGGTTGAGCTTCGATCTGAGATTCCGCGATGGCGCAGTCAGCGTCCATACGTGCTCACGCATCGCAGTGAAATCATTGCAGATCCGAATGATGATCGATTCGCCACAGTCCTCGTGGAAGGATATGTTCGTGGCGTCCCTGGGACCGCGAATCAGCTTTGGCACCTTCCCGGTGTGGGCGACTTTCCTGTGCAAAAAATTGAGTCGATTCACGAGCCGCGTGAAGCTCGACTCAACGCAAATCACAGGAACGCGGATGACGCGATGGATGGCGACGACGTTCTCATGACTTGGACGCGAGATCCAGAAATTGCCGAGGACGTCATGCGTGAAAACCAACCTGATGACCTCGCTGGTGAACAAACCTGGCCGACTGCTTCCGAGCTTGAAGCGGCGGAGATGGCAGCGCTGAAAAAATCTCGTCCGGCTGGCATGAGTGCCTACCAAGCTTCTTGGCTTTTGGATGAAGACGCCGACGGCGACGAAGATGGCGTCGATGACGCGGATGAGGATATGGGTGACGCGCCAGCAGAAGACACGTTTGGCGCGGAGGCGGAGATGCGAGAGGGTGGGGGAGAAATCGCTGAGGACAGTTCTGACGAAGAGTGGGTGCACGGTGGCGATGACGACGAAGACGATATGGATCCAGAGACGCGCAAGAATCTTGACATGGCGCAACGAGATAGTAACAAACGCGCGTTGCTTCAAGACGCTGAGAATGAAGATTTGCAGTTTCCCGACGAGATGGACACTCCGGCTCATTGCCACGCGCGCGATCGATTCGCAAAGTATCGAGGCTTGAAGTCCTTCCGCTCGTCGCCTTGGGACCCGAAAGAATCTTTACCTTTCGACTATTCTAGAGTTTTTGCCTTTGAAAATTTCCGCCGAGCGCACAAACGCGCGTTGGAAATCCAAGAGGAAGATGCTCCGGGTGGCGCGCAAATCGGCACGTATGTCAGAATCACCATTGCCGGCGTCCCGCGTGCTCCTGCTAGAGCACTCTTCGAAGGTCAAGGCGGTTACGAGCCTCCGCACCCAAACGTGTGCCCGAGAGGTGAGGATGGTAAGATTGGCTCCGGATGTGGCCCGATGTGGACTGGTTGGGTTGGTGGCGCCGGTCCCGTCGTGCTCAGCGGCTTGCTTCAGTTTGAGTCTTGCTTATCACTGATGAACTACTGCGTGACCAAGTCTCCGTACTATGAAGCTCCGCTGAAATCGAAAGACCCGCTTTGGTTTCATGTTGGTTTCCGTCGCGAACGAGCTGGCCCGCTTTACAGCACGGACAACCTTGGCGACAAGCACAAGCTGGAGCGCTTCTTGCGCGCGCGATCGCCAACCATCGCCAGCGTGTATGGACCAATCACCTACGGCCCGGCTCCCGTGATTGGGTTCAAGGAGTCGTTCACTTCAGAAGGTATCAAGGCTGAGCTCGCCATCACCGGTACGGTTAGAAACGCAAACCCAGACAGAATCGTTCTGAAGAGAGTCATTCTCAGCGCAGTTCCGTTTCGCACCCACAAGCACAAAGCTGTAGCTCGTCACATGTTTTACGATCCGAACGACATTCGATGGTTCAAACCTTTGGAGCTCTGGACAAAGTTTGGTCTCCGAGGTAAAATCGTTGAACCGGTCGGTACTCACGGTCGCATGAAGTGCATCTTCAACAGCGTCATCCATCAGCACGACACAATTTGTACGACGTTGTATAAACGAGTCTATCCCAAGTTTGCACCGGGAGAGCACTCGGAAGCGCACGAATGAGAAGGACTTGACAAATTCGATTGCTTTTAGGCTACAATAAATAGAACGTGTTTCTTACTTGCGAATAGGCTTGTTTTAATCACAACAATCAATTCAATAGCGCTAAAAAACGGCGCCTGTGTGTGGTCCCGTCGCGCTCACGACTAGATTAATCGTCATCCTTGAACTCACGTCGGTCGAGGTATCTCGACGGACGCAACTCAGCAATCTCCTCCGGACTCATCTGTTCGCCTGTCGCCTTGAGCGTCGCGCGGTTGAGCTCACGAATCTCTTCCAAGCGTTCCTTATCTCTGTTTTCTTGCCACACGAAGAAGATCGGGATCCCTAAGCCGGCACCGAGGCCGAGGAAGGCTGCCACACCCGCCGTGATCGTCTCCTCATCGAGATCTAACGCCGTTTGCGCGATCTCGCTCATCGCACGCGGCGCGACGACGCGTTGCGCGCGGCTTTCAGTCTTGCGAACGGTGGCACTCGCGCGACTCGAGCGCACCGAGGTCGGTCTCGCTCTGTTCGCCGCGACGCGCGCCCGAGAGACGGGCGCGACGGCGGCGGCCGACGCGGTGAAGGACGCCATATCGACTCTTCGCTGACGTCGTGCGAGGACACGCGCGCGCTGAGGTGACGACCAGTGAGCGCCGTCGAGTCGTCCCTCTCAAGCGAGGCGATGACGTCGCCCTCGGGCGCTTTTTGGGCGAAAACCGGATTGATACGGGTTCAGAACCTAGAGTACCACACGCGTGCGCGTCACATCGGCACGAACGAAACCGAGGCGAAATGAGCGCGGTGGCGAAAACGGTGGCGCTGTTCAAGCAACAGCGAACGCGCGACGCGGCGGTGCTGCGCAAGATTCGCGCGCGCGCGAAACCCGAGGAGTGGACGCGCGACGAGCTGTTTCGAGTGAACGACCTGAGCAAGTACTTTTTGGGGTGGTACTTTGGAGTCATGTGCGGTTTGCTCGGGTTCCGCTCGTTCGGTTTCTCGGTTTGGGGCTTGGCACTCATCACGATTGTGAGTAATCTGTTTGTCGTCAACTATCTGAACTTTGATCTCGATCTACACGGCGAACCGATGGAGTTTGTGCTCAGCGGAATGGTGGCTAGTTACTGCTGGTTTATTTTGTGGTGGGTCATCGTAGCTCAGTCGGTGGGTCGATTTTAGATGAATAGCGATAGTTAGTTTTCTTGTTGTGCAATTTTCGTAATGATATACTGATAACAACGTATCCTTTGTGGCGGGAGCCTGAAACAAAAACGTAGTCGTGACTTTAATCGTACACCCCGCACACGTTTCTACGCAAGAGCTTACTACCTGCGTGCATATTATTTTACCTGTTTTACTGTTTTCCGTTTGATCTGAGAGAAGTGCGTTGGCTATCTTCTACCTTGTCTCAGACCAAGTAAGAGCTCGCTCGCTGTCGATAACTCGGACATGCAACTCTTTGACACCGTTCCGGCGAAGGAGGGTGTGGCGCTCGCAAAGCCCGCTTGATGAATGGTCGAGTACTCGGCGCTAAGCGGAGTGACCTTTGGTCGCCTAGGAGATTCATCAGCAATAGACTTTTGACCCTTGTGTGCCACGCTCTTCGCAGCGGCTGTGAGTACGACTTCTAGAGCGTAAGCTCCTCGAGACACGTTTACAAATCTCGAATCTTGGCTCAGTCGGCTGTACACGGTGTTCGCCGGAGTCCTTCCGGCAAGCTTTACGAGCGCCCGCTCTTGAATGAGCCGGACCATTTCGCTCACTTGCAATCCTTGCGGACCAGCCGTGAGAAGAAGATGGTAACAAGCATCGGAGATTGACTTGAAAGTGCAGTCGGTCTCATCAGACGTAACGATCGGCCTTGCTGAATCGCCGACAAAGGAGCCAAGAACACCTCTGTTATTCTTCGTTTCTTCATCCGACGACTCTTGAAGAAGCGCGTTGTCTAAAACGGCGGTGATTGCATTGATGCCCGAATCGTTTCGCTTCGTTCTCTTCGTACTGTCGCCCGCTTCGCTCATGCTCACAGCGGCGAGATGCTTGTACGCCAAGTCTGGCCCGCCAGAGGCAAATTCTTGTTGCGCAGCGCCGCGCGGGTACCAGCGCCCATACAAGGAGAGCGTCCATCCCTTTCTAATAGTCGCCCTCTTCGGTCGAGTCTTGTTCCAAGTCTCGCGAATCCACGATTGCCCCGTGGAATCTTGAAAGACGACGAGGGAGGTGTCGTTGTTCACGCCGACGCCCGGAAAGCACACAGTCATCTTTCCTCGGGCGTCTGGAACTTGCGAAATGTACCCTTCGCACCAACGGTTGTTGTAGTGCACATCAACCTCTTCGTTAAGAGTCCTGGTTTGATCAACTGCGAGAGTCTCGACTGGCGGTTCCGGACGAATGGTGCTCGAGAGCATGCTCGTTGGTAAACGCGCCAACTCACACGGAGCATCTTCGCCGCCTTCGGGTGCGATGCGAAGCGTGACAAAGTTGCCGTCATTCTCAATAATCTTCGCGTTCGCCCATGTGGCGCCATGCACCTTGTGTGGCTGTGCAACCTCAATCGTCGAGCCCGGCTCGTACGCGAGCGTCACGTCGACGAACTCAGAGCCAGAGCTCTTATCACTCGCCGCGCTCTCAGTCGGCGCCGCTCGCTTTTCACCTACGGCAACCTCTACGATATCATCTTCCACCGTCGTCGTGTGCGCATCGCTCGCCGTCGGAACGCCGCCGCCGCCGCCGCCGCCGCCGCCTTCCTCATTAGTTCTTAATCTATATGTAGCGCGCTTTACGAGCACAAACGTCGGGTCCTTTGACAGTTGCCCGACGATTGTATTCTGCGGCGTCGCCCCTCCGAGTTTCACTCCACCGTTACGATCGCGCACCGCCTTGGTAATCTCTTTCACCTACACGCGTTCGTAAAAACATCATCAAGAGCGTAAACACACGTCAGTCAGTCAGCCGTTCGCGCTCCAGTCGCTCGCGCGCACGTCTTCCCCCAAAAATGAGAGCTCCACATGTCCGAATACTGTCAAGGCCCGTGTCGTAAAACAAGACGAACGCCCATCGGGCAACCACCGCCCGCGCCGAGAATCGCCCCGGGCCCGTCGTCGCGCGCACGCACCGTCAAACCCTCCGCTCCCGCGCGCTCGAGCGCGACGTAGCACGCGTGCTTGATCGTTCCCTCCTTGAAAGGTGTCGCGAAACCGTTCGTCGTCATCGCGTCACCGTCGTAAACAGCCTCTCCTCGGCGTGGACCAGACGAGAGTTCGGGAATTTCCTCGCGGTCGCGTTTTTCTTTCACCCGTCTTCGGTCTGTGGGTTCGCGCGTCCGTTTCGTCGACGCGCGACCGCGTTCGAGGCGTCGATCGCTCGGGTTCGCGTCGATCGAATTCTTTCGCGATCGATCGCGCGCGCACCGGGGTTCCGCGGGTCCGCGCGACGACGTGTGCGGTTCGCCCGACGCGAGCGAACGCAGCGACGAAGGTCGAGCGCTCGGGCGGAGGCGACTCGGGGCGAGCGGGCGGGCGACGGGAGCGTGGGACAAAATGAGAAAAATCAAAACCGAAATTTACGAGTCGTGAACCGTCAATATACCCACCCACCCGGAGGATCGGGCGCTCCCGCGAGCGAAGGCCGCGATCGGGGCCCGTGGGTACCCTTCTCGGTTCACGAACCGTCACTCGTGAGATTCTTTCGACGTTCGAGACTTTCGGCGAGCGACGGGGACGCGAAATGTGCGGTGGTGCATCATTCTTTCATTCATCATCATCGGTTCCACACGCGTCGCGTCGCGTCGACGTCGCGGTGGTTCACGGCGGATCGTCACCGATCGGCGCGGGGGCGACTCGTGCAGACGCGATCGCGCGCTCGGACGGCAAAACCCTGTGTTGGTGACCCGCGTGCGACGCGTCGAAGACGTCACACGCGGGAGGCACCGGGACAGCGTGGGGAATGCTAATGCTCAGCGCCCCACGGGGTGGTGTGCTTTTTTTCACCGCCACCAGCGAAAATTTTTGCGCGTCGCGGGACGGGCGACGCGACGCGACGGGCGGTCGCGTCGACGGAGCGGACACGCGATGGCGTGCGTCGCGACGCGGGAGCGCGCGATCGGATGCGGGAGAAAATGCGTCGTTCGTTTCCACCGCGCGTCGCGCGCGAAACGCGTCGCGACGCTCGTCGCGAGACGCGACCGCGTCGCGCCGTTTGCACCGATTTGGTGTACACGATGGCGCGGCGACGGGCGAAATCCCGTCACGCGACGTCATCGACGCGCGTCGCGTCACCGCGATCACGCCGTGAACGCGTCACAAAAGTATTCCCCATCCGATTTCTCCCGGTTTCCCCGCGGCGCCGTTCCCGCGACGGATTCCACGGCGTCGACGATCGAACGATTCGCGCAACGATGCGCGAAAGGCATTGCATGCGACTATTCGACTCGCTCGCACTGCTTGCAGACACCGCGTGTGATATGAACCGTCGCACATCACGCGCGCTTTATCCGAAATCTCTGTGTGCGCCCG
>Ga0255770_10000210_pt1 | contig 53564 bp, 38 predicted proteins | sample 071ome_22_FD_179968 | JGI IMG/M metagenome (GOLD analysis project Ga0255770, IMG submission 179968) | Coastal salt marsh microbial communities from the Groves Creek Marsh, Skidaway Island, Georgia - 071404AT metaG (version 2) | ecosystem: Environmental > Aquatic > Marine > Intertidal zone >...
AGCAATGGAGCAGTTGAATTTTGAAGAGTGTGTGGAAATCTACAAAAGTGGAATTAGCTGGGAGGAGCACCTTAAGGTAGCTTAAATTTGGTCTTGTATTTTCGACAAGCTGATTGGGAACCTGAAATAGCAAGAAAGCGCCTAAAGAAAGAACTAATGAAAGGGTATTTCTGAGCAGGTTCTGCATGGTGCTAATATCTCATAGAATCCTGGTTTTAGAGTAGCTCTACAGCAATCTTTGTTGTCTCAGGCTATGGCATCAAGTCCATTTTCTTTTACTAACGAAAGTAGTTTTAATGAAGCACCTGAAGGTTTTTTTTCACCTCTTTCCCATTGGCTGATCAGTCCTTTGCTGACATTTAAGTAAAGAGCAAAAACAGATTGACTCACATTTTGAGAGAGGCGGAGTTCGCGTATTTCATCGCTACTTAACGGTTCTACTTTGGTTAAACAGAGATCATCATATTTTCGCATTGTCTTTTTGTCGAAGACTTGTGCTTCATGAATATCCGATACAGTTTCATGTATAGCAGCGAGGATATCGCTTTTGTAAGTCTTACTCATGATGTCACCTCTCTAAAAACCTCTTCTTGTACAAGCTTTTCAATTTGCTCATTATTGAGCTTGAGCAAATCTTTAGCTAATTCCTTTAGTCCATTGAGTTCTTCTTTAGTGATATTGTCCGTGTCACTCTTTGCAAACCCGTAGATAAAGAAGGAAAGTTCACCTTTACGGAATGCAATAATACTGCGATATCCTCCAGATTTACCATGACCGTCCCTTGGGATTCTTTACTTAATGACGTAACCGCCAAGATCAGCATCTACCAAGCCCTGGTTGGCCTTCTGGATTGCTTCAATTAGTTTTTCATCAATGATCTTTTCACGTCTGGTGAAGCGGGAAAAGCTCTCAGTGCAGTAAATTTTCAATTTTTAGCCTACTATCTTTATGTCTCTATTATAGCACTAAGTGTTATAATTTGAGGTCAAAAGTTCCCACTTTTTTATACTATCCACAGATCAGACTTGTTTTGATCTGGTTGCCCTAGCTTACTGAGTAGAGCCACCTGGTTGAGTTGCCTTGTGTGCTCCTCCTTCAACCTCGCTTGCGCCAGAACTTACTTTGGCCTTTAATGCAAACATTGGCTTGAAGTAGTCCCAATATCCGAAAACGATAACGCCGTGCAGTGCGTGCAGACCCATCATCATGGGTAGACCTGCCGGGTTTAAAAACAGATGAATTGTTGTGATTCCCACCAAAACTGGAGAGATGAGTACCGCTGCTAGGGGTGCGAGAGTGTTGGTTACCAGCATCACGCCTGTGAGAATTTCTATGATTTTGATCATTGGAAAGAAGTAGCCCGTTTTGGCAAAGGCACCCAGAAGTGCCCCGGCTTCGGGGGACACGGGGGGATTTTGCATAAACTGCAGGAATCCGTTCAGTCCAAAAATGATGAATGCAGTTCCAAACAACAACCTTGCGCCTGTGTGAATTTTCTCTTTCATTTCGATCTCCTTTATCCAGATAGAATCTGGTTGTTCGCCGAATCTTCCGTCCAAGCCGCAAATCATTGAATAACATTCCTGTTCATTCAGCAATATTCCTTGGATTCTGGCTCATCAGCTATCCGGCTGGTAGTTTTTGTCCTTATATCTTTACTGTATAGATTCCTTTACGTATGAGAAGACGGTCAAATGGCATATAACTAATTCCAAAAAGGAATTAATAGTGGATAAAATCTCACGAGTGGAAATATTTATAGAAGTAGTCCGTCATGGCAGCTTCTCAAAAGCTGCAAGATCCCTTGGGATGACTGGTCCAGCCCTCTCCAAACAGGTTCGAAAACTTGAGCAGCAACTTGGAGTACTCCTGTTTCTAAGAACGACCAGATAGGTAACACTTACTGAAGAGGGGCAGATTTACTTTCAACGAGCCGGAAAAGCCATGGAAGATTTGAGGGAAGCTGAGCATCAATTGCTGGAATTGAAGGCTTCGCCAACAGGCACTTTGAAGGTTAGTGTTCCAAGCAGCTTTGGCAAACTGTATCTGAAAGCTCCCATTGCCGAATTTGCGAGTAAGTATCCAAATGTAAGGATGGAAGTGGATTTTGATGACTCCAAAGTTGATCTTGTTCGTGAAGGATATGATGTAGCTGTACGGATCGGAGTTCTTGAGGATTCTTCATTGATGGCACGGGAGCTAAGTGAATGTCCCATCGGCCTTTATGCCAGCAAACAATTTATTGAGCTCTATGGGGAACCTCAAGAGCCGGAAGGTCTGAAGAACTTTCCTGCAATACTATTTTCTCAGCACGGAAATATCTCTGACTGGAATTACAAATCATCTAGGACGGGTGAGATTGGAACCGTATCCTTGAATGGGAGTTTTAGAGCAAATTATGCCGAGATGATGCTTGAGGCCTGCTTGAATGGTATCGGCCTGGTTGTACTTCCTATCTTTTCTACAGTAGAGCATCTTGAGTCTGGTGAATTGATTCAACTACTTCCTCAATACTCCAGCTATCCTGAGCGAGGTATCTATGCAGTTTATCCACAAAACCGATACCTTGCAACCAGAGTGCGCCTGTTTGTAGACCACCTTCTTGAGTACTGTAAGAGCCTTCCCTGGTAGAGACGTTCTAGGTTAGGCCAACCGGGCAAATCCTTGTACACAAAAAAAGGCCGAGCCAAATGGCCCGACCTCTTCAATGCTCAGTTGTTTACAAGCTTTCCTGAGTATGAGATCTCTTGATTTTTTCAACCATCATCTGCACCGCCACTCGCATAGCTTCTTCCTTCTTGGAGAGCTCATCCGAGTTTGAACTGCTTTCAGACTGATAGTACTCAAGATCCTTTTTCTTCAGGATTAGAGTGATGATGTATTCCTTGTCCTCGATGGAGTAGACATCGGTGAAAGAGGCGTTGTTAGCAAGCTTCTTCTTCGCTGCTAGAATCTGTGCTTCTTCTACAGTGAAACCGTTGTCAGCCGAGAAGAAATTCTGCTTATCCTCGTTGTTTACAGTGCGCTCATCATTCACCAGGATGTTGTACATATAGTCTTTGGTGACCTTCGCCATATCTTTGGCTGTCGTGCCCATTTCAGGCTTGTTTTCTATACTTTCATTGCTATCTTCTGAGCTTCTTCGCCTTCTTCATTCTCATTATTGTCTGTGTCAGAATAACCAAGTTCTTTCACTTTGTTATCCAGGACTTCTTCTCCATCCAGATGCTTGACCAGCAGCTTGGCGCAGTTATTCTGTGCAGGCTTGAGGAGAATCTCCATAGCCTTCTTTACGGTGATTTCATCATTTTGATCGCTACTGTCTTCTTTACAATTGTTGGGAAGGGCCCCCAGAAGAATTTGCTCGTCCTTGTCGATGATGCCTTTGTCGATCTCATCCTTGTATACGTTGATTAATGGAACTTTTTTGAGATAGAAACCTTAACCTTTTTGGTTTCATTGTTTTCGAGCTTGTTTTCTTCTTTGTTGGCGTCACTGATCTGAAAAGAAGTCACCCAAGGCAGGGAGTTGACCAGTTCGGACTTGTCGATTTCTGCAACATTACTATGGTTATAGTTTCCTGTGAGTTCCTCCTGTGGAATTTGTGATACCACTTCATATTCATGAGGGTCGATTCCATACTCAAGGCCATCGAAGCCCAGTGGATTAGCCTGCAGATTTACCGCAATTGTGATTGAAGCCAAAGTTGTGATGATTTTGTTGGAAGCTGATTTGATTGTGTTCATGTTTTTCCCCTTTCAATTTCAGATTAAGGATTTTCAACCCCTTGGTCTTCCACATTTTCAAGATGTTAAGAAAGTTAAGAAGGTTAGAAATTCAGGCTTCAAATTCATCTATTAGAATTGTGAGTGTCTTTATTGATTGCCGGTACAAGTTGGTGGACTAGTTCTAATCAGAGAAGTACTGCTACTGGATGCGAAATCGCTCACTCGGGATAAGTACTTTCAAGCGTTTTGAAATTAAGAAATCCACTGTTTAAGCCATAAACAGGTGAATTTCCAACTTTCAGAACAAAAATTCTAAAAAATATTATTCAAAGGGTTGACGATTTTTCAAAAGTCAATATTTTATTTACACTTCGAATTTGTAGAAGTTTGAACAGATTTGATTGTAAAAGGGAGTGTACAAATGAAATTCGTGGTACAAGTCGCAACCATTGTTCTCAGCTTCAGCCTGTTAGTGAATGTAAGTTCTGCTAGTCAAAGTGAGAGTGGACTGATCAAGAAAGCGAAAAGTAGTCTGGTACAGGCATCTCAAAAGTTCTATGCCTTGAAAGACTCCGGGATGATCAACTACAAGGTGGAAATCGACAAGCAGCGATATGCCTCCAAGTTGAAACTGATCGATGATGCAGTTTACATGCTGATGGCCGGCGAGCCCAAAGGCGAGTACGATTACGCAACAACTCATGAGAATGCCTCAGAAGCAATCATCGGAATCCGTGGTCTGAAAACAGCTGGTTCTATCGGGATTGTTAAGAAAGAGGCTCGAGAGCTTTACACTGCGGGTTATGTAGCTCTTAAAGATGCTGTCTTGAGCTTGTATGAGTTGAAGAGTAACTTTCAGACAGCCAAAGCAAAAACTTTGGCTCCAGCTCAGCCAGTAGAAATCATGACTATTCAAAAAGAGCAGATCCGATCTTCACTGAAAATGGTGCAGGATGCCAGAAGAGGTTTCTTGAGTATGCTTCTTCATAAAGAGGTAACTTTTACAGCAGACTGGGCCAAGCAGAGTTTTCAGTACAATATTGACAGAATGGATGAGGCCGCTGATGAGTTGGAAACAGCTTTGATCTGGTTCACAAATCCTGAGAGCTATGTTGATAACGCACGACGCTTGCTTCAAAAAGTTCGTAATGATTTGAGAACTCAGCACACCAGTGGACAGGTTGAGTTCGTTACCACCGGTGGTCTTCCCAACTGGAGAAGAAACATCTTCATGCTTGAGGATGCAATTACTGCAATTCAGTAGTCTCTGACTACTTATTCATAGATCAATCCGCTTCAAAAGTGCTTTGGCAGTTTTTGAAGCGGTTTTCTTTATAACTGAATTTTGAAGAGAAACGAACTCGTCCAGAAGCTTGTTACTCCTCGCGAGCTTGTGGATTCTGGATTACTGAAATCATCCACCTCTGTTTCACAGTGAGCCTCAACCAGGATTAATCGTTGACCTGTTTTTTTGAAGGGGGGTGCTTCATCTTCATATAAACTCCCCCTTGCTTGAGCTCTGACAACATTTGTTTCAGACGTTTATTGCGAGTTGTATCGGTTTTAGCTCTCAGAATCCATCCGATGTAATCATTTCTTTGGTAAGGAGGTCTTGCCTGGTAATCCTCAATTAATCCTGCGTCCTCCAGAGCAGTTTAACTTCTGGACCTGAATTATTCAAAATCGAGTGAATCCATACAGGATCTTCTCACGCTAGTTGCGAGAACTGTTCCTTATCCAGAGAAATGTCAGAGCTGTTCTTTCTCCAGCAACTTGTAATGAGTGTATTCCACGAACTTCGAACTGAAGACTGAAACCGGGACCGATTTTTTCCAGTGAAAATAGCAGGCAGTTGCCATGACTGTTCAATAGAAAGAGTATTCAATACTATTTTCAATTCATGTCTGAATTGAGAGATCTGTGAGCCCCGCACCAGAACCCACTGGAACAAATTTACCTAATTCCTGTAAAATAGAGAGATGCGTTTCTCTCTCATATTCATAATCTTCGGATTCAATCACGTTGATGTGTCCGCTCGATGTACCCCTGGAGCCAAGGGGGGTCAGTGTGTGATTTACGTTCGCAATGTCTTGGGAGGGGATCGCTCCAAGATGCCCGGTTTGTGCCAGTTTCATCGAAGTTGTGGTGCTTATCTTACCTGGAGGCATTGGGATCTGGGGCATGGGAAAGGCTCAGAGCCAAGGCCCGGTTCAATTCTTGTACTGGATAAGCAGTCTGGAATGAATGTAGGTCATGTGGGTGTGGTGACTTCTGTTCAAGCTGGTGAAGACGGGAAGTATCGCTTTTGGTTGAATGACTCAAACTACGGAACGAATGAGAGAATGCAGTGCAGAGTTGCCTACAGTTATGATAAGGCAACCAAGATGGCGACTCGCTCTGGACAGAGGGCTAAAAGAGTACTTGGATTTATCTACGGTAGCGCAAATCCGGCAACTCCATCACCCGCCCCGGTAGCGACTGTTCCAACGCCGTCAGGTACTGTTACTCCTTCAGGCACTGCTGTGGTTGCTAGTCCTCCTGTACCTACACCTCGTCCTGAAACCAATCCTTCACGAGTGAACCCCTATCAAAATCTTTCCATCAGCAATCCTGCTTCAGGGCGTAATCAACCCAGTCCTTATACAGGCGGATACTACAATCAGGGTTGGTACCCGGTTCAACACTGGGGAGGGGCCCAGCAATACCAGATGGCCCAATGGTCCTATTATCAGTGGCAGCTTCAGAACTATTACAGAATGATGCAGTACACACAGCCTTCTGCAGCTCAGGGCAGGACTGCCGAGACCGCCAGACAATGGGCGACAGGACAGATTCAGCAGAACACATCCTGGGGTCGGGCGAATCTTAACTCAGGAAATGAATAACTACTTGGGACGATTCGCGAAGAGCAGTACGTAGCTGGCGGGCACAAAAACGATCGCTAGCAGTGTAGCCCCAAAGATTCCAACGGACATGATGAGAGCCATTGGCCCCCAAAAGTTGTCACCACTTATGAGCAGCGGGAGAAAACCACCAACTGTGGTTGCACTGGTTGCAATGACGTGACGCATACATCCCAGAACTGCATCCACGATTCCCTTGATTTCTCTTCCTGTGTTTGAGCTGTCGATTTCATGAAGAACAACGATACCGTCGTTCAGGGCAAGACCTATCAAGCCAGCTATGGCGAGGACAGAGGTAAATCCAAAGGGGAAGCTGGAGTAGGCAATAGGAAGAATCCCAATTCCAACGGAAAGAAAGGCGATGCAGGCAATCAGGAATACTTTTCGATAGCTTTTGAACGCAAGCATCAGAACCAGAATCATGGCCATGGAAAGAACAAGAACGGTGCTCAGTAAATTTGCGATCGTGTTTTTGCTTTGCTCCGTTTCTCCACCAAACTCAATTTTATAACCACTTGGGAGAACGACGGGACTTTCATCAATAATCCTTTGAAAACGATTTTGAAGGATTGAGGCTAAAACTCCGTCTCGACCATATCCATAAATAATCAGGCAACGCATCTGATCCCGTCTTGTGATTGAGGAATAGTCTGACTCCAGATCAAGCTTTGTTATTCCCTGTGGATCGAACCATTCACCAGAGCTGCCCCGACTAAGCCTTTGATTCAGCAATCCATCAATACTCTCTCTTTGTCCTTTTGTGATTTGTACCCTCAGGGAAACTTCCTCGCTCTCTTCCATCAAGGTTCCAGCAGCTTTTCCAGCACTGAAGTTCTGGAAGTTCTGAGCAAATTCACGAAGTCCATACCCCACGCGATGGAGTTCTTCGTTTTCTCCGGTCAATTGATATTTGTATTGATTTCGACTGAGGGTCACTCTCGTACTCAGAACATCTTGAACAGAGCCCATTCTCTGCTGGAACTTTTCCCCGAGTTGGACCAGTTTGTCGAGTTCAAAACCATAAATTCTAAGTTCAATTGGCGACTCAAATGGAGGTCCCTGACCAAATCTTCTAACGATAATTTGAGTTCCCGGAAACTCCAGGTTTAGAGATTCCTGAATTTTGGGAAGCTCTCTTGATGTTTCTTCAAGCGATGAGAGCTCAAGTACAGCTCCTGCATAGGATGGATCGCCATCGACCCTCATGAGTTGGTTGTAGTAGACAGAAGGTGCACTGTCACCCATGTACATGTGAATCTTGAGATTTGGGTATTTGGATAACAGGTGTTCCTGGATTGCCAGCATTGTCTTCTTTGTATACTCCAGACTGGAGTTCTTGTGCAGACGAACCTCAAGCTGAAACTGACTACGATTGCTGGGAGGAAAGAACTGGTGTTTGAGTAAAGGTGTTGAAAGGAAGCCTGCAATTGAGGGAACAAGAGCAATCATGATTGCCTTGATCGGATTGGAAACAACCCAGCGGATTACCCTTCGCGCTTTGTAACTCAGGAACTCCGATTGGAAACCCGTGTAAAACCAGTGACTACTCATTTTCTTTCCCCCGAATCTTTCGAGACTCATGGTTTGAAAGGCAGCCACCAGTGTTAGCGACAGCAAAAGTGAGGCAAGCAAGGAATAGACGACGCTGCTGCCAATGGAGCCGATAAACTCACCGGAATTTCCATTCATCAATACAATAGGCATGAATGATAATACGGTCGTCATCGTAGAACCAAGAAGAGGCGCTTGCAGATGGCGTACAGCCTGAATCCCTGATTCAAGAGCGGACAGCCCCTTTGCATGGAATTTTCGTATTTCATCGGCTATTACAATTGCATTATCAATCAAGAGTCCTAGCGCTAATACAACTCCTGTGACGGAGATTTGATGCAATGCAATGTCCGTCAGTAAAAAGCCCAGCAGGACTGCACAGATTGTCAGTGGCAGGGAGAATGCGACAACCAGTGCGCTGTGTATGCCCATGAGGAAGAAGAGGCACAAAGTGACATTAAAGACTGCAATTAACAAGTTGATTCCTAGATCCTGAAATCTCTCACTAGTGTAGTCCAGCTGTTTGAAGAGTACAGTGGCCTCTATACTGTGTTTGTGGATTTCCAGATACCGTTGCTGAGCTTCCATAATTTTTTTGGTCCAGCTTGTGATCTGAGTTTCGTGATGCATCCTTGCACCAATAACCACACTGACTTCTCCATTTACAAGAGCAACTCTGGGAGCTGGGTCAGCTACAGTTCGTTTGATATTAGCAACGTCACCAAGTCGAATGGCTGCTATTTGAGAAGGCGGACTGCCTGATTTGAACAGAGGAATCTCCAATAGTTCCTGGAGGCTTTCAAAAGCTCCATTAAGCTCAATTAGCAATCGCTGTTTTGATGAGTTCACCAGGCCTGAAGGTACTCTTGGATTGTGCTGCGCGATAGAGTAAATGATGTCCTCGTAGCTGAGTCCAAAACTTTGAAGGGTGGAAGGGTCGAGATCGAACTGCACCTCTTCGGGATTGACTCCAAACCTTTGTACATTTTCTGTCCCTGGTATGGCCCGCCATAGATTCTCAAGGTCGAGGGCGAGTCGATTGAGATAAGGATAGGGGTTTTCCAATTCTGTCTTTAGACTTAGCGATAGCAGGTAAGTAAAAGCTTTTGCTCCTCTGGTGTCATCAAAGCTGATTGGACCAGCACCCTGGGGAAGCAGACCCTGGGCATTTGAGATTTCGTCTCTGACTTTCGACCAGATGGCTTCAGTGTTGACGACTTCCTCCTTGAGTTCAATCTGGATGGAAGAGATTCCCGGTCTTGAAGTGGAATTGATGTGCTTGATTTCCTCAACTTTCGATACCAGGCGCTCGAGTTTCTCCGTAACCAGCGACTCAACGCGCTTGGCCTGGGCTCCGGGGAAGGGGGTAAGTATGATTCCATTTCGATTATTAAGATGAGGATCTTCAAGTTTTGGTACTTTCAGAAACGATAGTAGTCCCAGACTGAGAAGCAAGGCGACAAGCAGAATCAAAACTCTGCTGTTTCTGGCGAGGTAGGAAACGATAAGACTCATCTTGTAATCTCTTTGCTAACACGAACCTGCGAGCCCGGGGCCAGAAAGTGGTTACCCTCCACAATGATTCGATCTCCCATACTTATGGGTCCATGAACAAAGGCCAGGTCCTTTTTGTGAGCCAGAACCCGAACCAGTTTAGGGACAGCGACAGTGACTTTCTCTTCGTCTTTCGCTATCTGAACACTCCAGAGTCCTCTGGTTTGTGAGTTCAAGGCATGAACTGGAAGCCAGAGTCCAAGCTCTTCTCTGTCCCAATGCCAGATTAAACGAACTTCTTCGCCTGGCTTTGCAGGATTCTCTGTCCCATCAAACGGAATGAGGAGTTCTTGTGAGCGGCTCTCCAGATTGATATTGGGCAAAATCTTAACTCCATTTTGATCAAAGCTGATTTCAGAGTCCGATGGATTGCTGCTTCGATGTATTTTGACTCCATTGGCGATGAGGGTCGCTGGATCCAGATTTAATGGAATTAAAAATCGAACCTGAAGATGCTTGAGATTCATCAAATCAGTGACAGGACTTCCCGGTTGAAGCATCATTCCTGGTTGGACAGCTTTTGTAAGTGCGACTCCGTCATAAGGAGCCCTGATTGTTCTTTTTGAAATTTCCAGCTTCATGGAGAGAATTTGAGCTTCGACAGACTGAACCTCTGCACGCTGGGCAGTGATTTGAAAATCTCTTGGCCCCTTTTTGGCTTTCTCATAGGACCAACTCTCAGATTCACTTTGAAATTTTTCAATTTCCCACTGGGTCTCCAGTTCGTCCTGAGTTTCTCTGGAGAAACTGCTGGAAACTTCATTGCGGGCTTGAATAACACGGTCCAGTTTCAATCGTGCGAGCTTCCTTTTGCTGAGTGATGCCTGATGGATTGATTTCGCGATTTCCAGATCTTCCTTGCGAGTCCCTTCTTCCAGTTGATCCAGTATAGCCTGAGCCTGATTCAATTTTTCCTGAAGTTGTTTGAGCTGGAGTGCAAAAGAGCTTGTATCCTGGACTACCAAAATTTGCCCCTTGGAAATTTTGTCCCCTTGCTCGAAGCGCACCTCCATTGCGAGGCCATCTCTTTGGGAACTAATGGGTCCATGCAATCTGGATTCAATCAATCCCGGGATTTCTCGCTCCAGCTTTAGCTTGGTCCAGCCTTCAAACTTCTGCACCCCAACTGGAACAGGATCTGCGTTTGTGTGTGAATTCAAGCCAAGCAGGAAAATGGCGCCAGTGAGAAATACAGAAAAGTTTGCTCTCGTCAGTGGTAGAAAACCATGGCTTGAAAAATGGGCAAGTAGTTTCCTTAAAGGAGAGAGATTGGTACTGGGTAAAATCATGGGGTCATCCTCGATTTGGTCGATTGGCTTGAAGTTGCTCGTACTCATTTTGAAAGGTTGATTTCAGAATTCGTTGTCTTACATGGTCGTAATCATGATCCTTATACAAGGGTTTCCAGTGCCATCCGTCCAAATAGCAATGCTGATTGCGATGGAGAACTTCAAGTGGTCTGGAAATATCAATTCGCTCAAATGGCTTGCGCGGTGACAGGTTGATGGTATTCACGCCAAGAGACATAGCCCAAAGTCCGATGCAAAGCTCTTGAGGTTGTCGATCTCCCAGGTCAAGATCACCGGATTCGACTCCACTTTGAGTGACTGCACCAACACAGGCAAAGATGGAGTCTTCCAGGTCTTTGAGCTGGTTTTGAATTGATGATGAAATTTTATCCCACAGGCTGTGATCTGATACGAGCTGATCTACGATGAAGAAGTGGGGATACAGAAGTACCATTAGTCCATCGGCGACTCCTACAGCGGTCATGCGCTCCCTTGGCAGGCCATCAAAATCCCGTGCCCTTTCGAAAAACTCCAGCCTCTTCTGTAGGGATTTCACTGCCAGAGCAGCGAGGACTTCTTCTTTGCTTTTGTAGTGCTGATAAACCGTACCCTTGGAATACTCGATTGCTTGAGCGATTTTATCCATGTTCAAGCCAAGGTACCCCTCCGACATGAGCATTTTGCAGGAAACATCCAGTATTGCTTGATCTCTTTCTTGAATCTGTCGTCTTTTTCGATCTGAAATTGCCATAATTGAATAATAGTCAAAAAATGACGAAACGTCAATAATGTAATGAGGGGGCGTAAAAGTGTGCACAAATTCACGCTCTCGGCATAAATTGGCAATAATCTTAACTTTTGAATGCCAGTTCAAAAAAAATCCTTGAATCCTTTCGCCAGATATTTAAAAATGATCCCTCGTTGACGTTACGAGTACTAATTATCCAAGGAGAAGTACGTGCGAGATATCCTTTAATTAGCGGTTTCAAAAAGAAGAGTCGTATTCCAGTTAATTGGTACGACTCTTTTTTTATTCTCCGAAGACTTTTGTTTAGTGCACTTCACCCGGCCCGTTTTGGTACCCTGATGTTAAAACTCAGAGTGTAGGCTTGAGGCAGGATTTCAGGTTGATGTGATCCTTCCCAAGGAACATTGACTCATGAAAATCGCTTGGGTTGCCCATCGCGAAAGAGGGATGAATTGGCAAATCAGTCCAAACAGAGTGTTCAAAAGTTCACAATTGATGGAAAAGAGAAGGTTCTTGAAATCTTTCGTTCACGACGTAAAACTCTCTGTCTTGAGTTGAGGCCCGGCCCAAGGTTTATTCTTAGAGCACCCTTGCGCACCAGTGAATCCAGGCTCATGGACTTTTTCAAGGCCAGGCTTCCCTGGCTCGAAAGTAAGCTGGAGAATCTGCCAGCTCCCCGTTCAAAGCCCAACTACCTTCATGACAGCTCGATTGTCATCAGAGGGCAGAGATACACTCTTGAAATCATACAGATGCCAAAAAACAAGGTTAGGGTTCTGGATGATGCCAGGATTATCCAGGTTCAGAGTCGTCAGGCGTTGAACAGCGAATTCAATCGTGAGCTGATCATTGCGGAGCTCAGAAAATTGGCAAAGACAGAACTTCCCCAAAGACTTAGGGAGTTAGAAGCTCCTTTCCACAAGTATGGAGTCAGCTGCAAGGGTGTGAAGATCAAGCTTATGAAGAGTCAGTGGGGAAGTTGCAGTAGCAAGGGAAACATCAATTTGAATCTGAAGTTAATGATGGTTTCTCCGGAGTGTAGAGACTATGTGATTCTTCATGAGTTGTGCCATTTGCTTGAGTTATCCCACAATCGTCGCTTTTATACCTTGATGACTGAGTTTGAGCCCGACTGGAAGCGTCTGAAATCTCAGCTGAAGCAGGAAAGCCAGGATATAGGAGAATTTTGATGAAAGTAGCCCTCGCACAAATCAAAAGCACTGAAAGTGTCTTGAAAAATGTGGAAATTCATGAGAGGTGGATTCAGGAAGCCAGTGACAAAGGTTTTGATTTGCTGGTTTTTCCAGAGCGACGGCGGACTCCCTGGGTGTGAATCTCACCTTGTCAAAGTCAGGTTATTTCTATGGTGGACGTCTTAGAAACAATGCCTGGGTTGAAAGTAAGCTGAAGAGTCAGAATGTGTGGTACAAATCCCTCTGAACTTCACTGGAAGACGCGCGTTCATTCCTTATGAACCCAGAGCTCGAAGTTCGAAGAGTCGATCTCGATTCGCCAATACCTCCCCTGAAGCGAAGGCTTAGAGCGTAAGTAAGCACAGGTCAGGTCAGCAAAGTTCTGAAAATAGAAGCTGGGATTTTCACCCCGCGGATTCTCAAGGAATCTGGTTTTGATTTCGTCCCAAACTGTATCATCGGCAGGGTATAGACTGGGTTGGAATCGGGCCAGATTTTTTCGTGGAATAATCAAAAGTTTCACTTCCCCTGATTCAAGTATGTTGAACAAAGCTTGTTCGACTCCAACTTCCTCAATGAGAAGCTCCCATTTGTCCCAGATGTCGCCCGGAATTTGGGCGTTGACTACCAGAGAGATCTGTTCTTCCCCACGATTAACGGGTACTCGTTGGTTGAAGACAAACGACTGAAACTGGTCAATTCTGGAAATCAGTGCAAGATTTTCCTCTCCGGGCTCCATCGACACACTACTCAGAAAGGAAGGTAGTTTTCTTAACAAGCTTCCAATCTCTGTCTGCTCGAGGCTCCAGTAGTTTTGATGAGCACTATTCATCAGGAAGATCTGACTGCCTCTTCGTTGCTCAATGTTTCCTCGAAAGTAGCTTAGGAGTTGAGGATAATAGTGAATCCAGATCAGCGATACGGCGCTTAAAACTGGTAGTAGCTGCTTTCTCTTTTGAACACTCTCCTGGCTTAACAATAGTAACAACAGGGCTGGAAACCAGAATACTGAATGGAGAAAACCCATGCTGCTAAAGAAGAGAAAACTGCAGATGCAGACAACAAGAAAGAGGTAGCTGTTTAATGGATTCAGACTCCTTCTGAAAAGAAGCAAAGGGACAATCCATAGGATGGCGATGGCGGAGGGAATCATGAATTGACTCCATTCGTTGTGCCAATCATGAATTATGAGAAATGCAGTGTAAGCCTCAATGGACAAGAGTAAGGCAATCCACGGTAGTGACCAGTGGTAATTGCAAACAGGAAAGGGCTTTCTGTGTATGAACTTGAGAAATATCAGGAAACAGCAAAACCCGAGAATCGAGACAATCAGGAAATAATCATTGAGCCAGGGGTTGTGGTCAAGGGTGATTGAGATGTATTCAAAGCCATAAAAAAAGTAGATTAGAATCCCGGTTGCAATGGATTGGAATAGCCAGCTGAAGATATCGGAGCAAAGAAAGGGAATGGCCAGAAGCAAATGCAATAGGCCCAGGTGTTTAAAGCTTGCACCAATAAATAGCAGGGTTAGTCCAAAGTACCCAAGCCAGTTTGCTCTGTAGAGCTTAGCTTTGTACAAAGCCAGAAAAGAACAGGTCTGCACCAGAATCAGCAAGCTGTGCAAAGACATGCTTCGCAGCATGAGTTGAGTTATAGGGAAGAAAAAGACCAGTAAGGCGAAACTCAAACAAGATCTCCTGCAATCAAAGAGTAGAAGACTATTGAGTAGCAACAACAGGGGAAAGCCTAACCAAAGTTTGCTGCTGGTGAGGAGTCCTGCAAATCCAATTTGTAGCATAGAGAGAAGATAGATAGCATAGCCCTTTGGGTAGGCTCCAAAATCCAGAGAAGAATAAATATCAGCTAGGCTATGGTGATTTTTAAATAGTTCTATCGCCTGATTTGTAGCAAACAGCCACTGCTCTGGGGCATCCACATCAAAAACAGCAAGAGTGACTGACTCCCACCACAGAAGATAAGCCATTTCAAACAGAGTAAGGGCTAAAATCAGAAGAAGTTTTTTCATGGATTCCTGGCCTTGATTTGCCTATAGCAATTTTGTTCTTCCTCAGTCAGCGAATTGTGAACCAGACCCAGTAGCTTGCCGTAGAGATTTTGATGATTTGAGTATAAATCAGAGCGTTTGCTTCTTAACTGCTTTAGGAAACCTTCCATTTCAGGTATTCCCGTTTCACAAAGAAGTACATGGAAGATTCCAAGATCCTCAAGGATGTTGTGATTCTCAGGATTCAATGCGTTGCTGTTCAGAAGCAGAGTTAAATACTTGAGCGGTTCCGTTTCAAAATACTGTTGGGTTTGTTGATAGAGGATATCAGAGCTTTGACTATGCCAGTTTTCAATGCTCTTGACCTTCGAATAGAGCTTTTCAGAGGGATTGAGCCAATAATTTCGAAGGGATTCCTTTGCTGCCAAGGGAAAGAGAATTTGAAGTTGGCGCAGATCTGGTGATTTCAGCTGTTCAAGATTCTGCTTTACGGCAATCCAGCTTTTCTCCCGGGCGTTAATGCACTGGCTTTGTTCAGGTTTCAATCGGCAGTGGAATAAAGCCTGTTCCAATGGCTTCAGAGAACTTGCGATTACCTCCAGTGGGCCCTCCAGAGAAGTGTCATTGATACAGTCGGGGTGGAGCGGTAGCCCTTGTTGGTAGCTGTGGGACAGCTTTTGAATACAGTCTGTTTGATGACTTAGAATTTGTCCCAGAATTCTAAGACTTTCCTCAACATTAGCGGTTTCATTGATTACTTTGTGGGTTAGATCTATTGACTCCTCTATGCCGAAGGTCAAAGGCAGTAGACTTCTCTCATAAGCCCGTTGGATCTGGTTCAAATCAAGGGGGCCAGACTGGACATGCCTTTGAAATGAAGACTTCCAGAGTTGACGTATTTCATCAAGGAGAAGAACAGCCATACCAGAGAAATCCTCGGCCTCAAAGCTTCTGAGTTTCTCGAGCAATTGATTGAGGATGACTTCATTCTTTAACTCAGCTGAAACGAGGACCTCATCCTTTTCCAGAAGATCGATAACAGCGTTGAATTCTTCCCTTGGACGAATGAGGTTCACAAAGCGCAGGACTTGCAAGGTTTCACTGGCTCGGTCTCTTTGGAGCTCGAAAGCTTTGATTACAAGTTGGCAGAGCATCTCATCCGGGATCTCGCTATCCCCGAGCTTGATCATATTGAGCCGCTTGGCAGAGTCGTCAGTTAATATGGGGTGGCCCGTCAGAAATTGCCTTAGGGCAACCTGAGTCCTGCTAGTCTTTTTGAACTTCCGATGGAGCCATACAGTTCCCGGTCGACCCTCCTCAGTATTGAGGGGAGTGAAGTACTCTTCCAGGAGACCGCTTTGAATTGCATGTTCAATGGAGACATAATTCAAGATCACTCTTGCAGACATTTCCCCATGGACCTCCCAGTTTTGAAGGACTTCATGAAGAGCTTCCTCTCGGGAAAAGGCCTTGGAATGCAGCTCCTCCGCCCGCCCGATCCAGTATTCAGGTCCTCCCCAGGCTGAGATCTTTTGAGAAGGAACGTAAATCACCGGAAAGGCTGCACTTTTGAGCAGATCAACTATCCTGGGATAGAGCTCTTCTCGTTTGTAGTCTTTGAGGACAGACATCCAGGCTGAATGGTAGTTCAGAGCGTTGAAATGCACTTCTTGAAATCCATAGTGATGCCATTGAATGGAATCCATGGCAAAGGCCTCAAATAAACGCAGATTTCGAGCCAGACCCTGAATTGTATCCTGCCCTTGAAAATCAACATCAAAGAGCTGCTCTTCGATCTCCCGTTTGTGATCAATGAAGTGTGATTTCTTCCAGCTCAGCGGTTCATGAGTAGATTGATTGTAGAGTGACTCCAAAGAGACTCTAAGCATACTCTCGGAGTCAAGATCACGCATAACAAGTGGATTGAAATTTGAAAACATAAAGAAAACAATCAGCAATGCAAGGAGGCTTTTTATACTTTGTTTTAGAAGAGACCGTGCGAGCAAAATCAAAATTGAGAGCTGAAAAGTCGAATGGGTGTATCCCAGATTGGAATGAAACAGAAAAAGTGCAACAGTGGTTTGGTAGAGGCAAAAGACTTTGATGAAGCTATCTCCCTTCAAGACCATCTTTCGCGTGAGCAGAGTACTGCCAATGAATCCAGCAAACAAGAGTAGAAAAGGGAGCAAAACCTTCATGAATAGAGGGGGAAGACCGTATCCAAAAAAATCCAGGGGATAGTTGGCCAGGCTCACCAGAAGAACGCCGAAGAACAATAGGTGACTGGGTAGATTCAGTGACTTTTCGATACGATTGGCCTGGCAAAATTTGCGCAGAAAGAATGGTGCGAAAATACAAACAAGACCTAGCGGAACTGCCAGTGTGTAAAACCAGGGTGTTATCGAGTCATTGTGAGTCAGTGTGTCAAAAAGATAGGTGGAGTAACTTTGAGCAGGGTAGCTAAGTGAACCAAATAAAAATGCGAGAAAGAGGATGAAGAGGTTTGATTTAAGCAGGGCATCCTTTGAGCATATGAAAAGAGCAAGGAAGAGTGAAAAAAATTGAACAAAGCCAAGGTGCTTTAATGAGATGGAAAGTGCAAGACAACCTATGCTTAGAGCTGCCAGCAAGTAGCTTGGATTGATTTGAAATCGCCTCAGCAAAAGGAGGGCGCACAAAGCATAAAGGATGTTAAAGCTATGCAGGGAACAGCCTTTGATGCAAATCTGTGTAATGGGGAAAAACCAGAAACAGAGCAGGAACAAGACTTTATGATAGAAGCCTTTGGTTTCCAAACTCAACAGAATTACGCAAGGAACTACGGCCAACAGTGTGATGGCAAAGAACTGGTTCTGAATGATTTCGTTCAATCCCAACCAATGGCCCATGCTGGCTAGTATTTGTGGTCCGTAAGGGTATGAGCCCATCGGGATGAGTTCATAAATACCTTGCATCCTCAGTTCTTGTTGAAGCATCTGCAGTGCAGCCAAAGCCGGGTGATATAACTGTCCCATTGAGTCTCTGTCAGGAAGCGCTCCCACCTGTTCAGCCCAGAAAACAAGTCCAAAATAGATCAGGGGAAAAACAATCCCCAGAGCTACCACTGTGTGAACTATGTTCTGATTTCGCGAATTCATAAAGAGTCAGGGGGAAAGCATGTTGATGCAGGAATTCAGCCTGTCGGGCAAGTCTTGATTATCTCTTAAAGGATTGATCAATGAAAGCAGACGTGTACTATTCTCAAGGTCTTTACCCATACTACAGAAACTTTCGATGTCACTCAGACTGTTTTGGTGTTCAGGATAAATCAAAATTGCACTAATCATGGTCAAAATAGCTTGCTCTGGATTCTCTTCCAGAAGTTGACTGGATAGCTCATATTGATATCGAGCCAGCAGGTCTGCAAATCCTCGCACTGTAGAATTCTGGGTGAAATCAACAGATGGGTACGGGTGTAGTAGTCCTTTCTGATTGAACTTTCGTCTAAACTCGAACAGTTTATAAACCGCCTTCATAGTTTCATTAAGCCAGGCATACTGTGGTAATAAGTGGTTGATTCTGGAGGCGCTTCTGGACTCCAGCAGTGATAAGCTCATTTCTTGCAGGTTTTTGCTTAACAGCCTGATAGCAATGTGATCTGGACTTAATTCATACAATACTTTGTAGGACTTCATTACCCAGTTTTCATAAAGAGACTTTCCAATCAAAACTTCTTCGATTCGGTTACTCAATCTCAGTTTCAGCTCATCGGTGTTCAAGCAATCCTGACCACCACTACTATGCCCTTTAGTGGTCAAGCTGAGTTTACCCCACCCAAGTGCAGGAATCAGGGTTGTCAATTGAGTAGGGATGGTGCTTGAGATACTCTCTTTCAAGCTAATCAAACAGTCGCTGATATCCTGAAATCCAAGTGTCTCCAGAGTTTGAACCAGCTCCATTCGGTTCTTGTCGGTCGGAAATAGAAAACTGTAAACCATGAGTTGTTTACCCTTCTCGATTTGAATAGCATCCAGAGAGAAGTTTCGCTCGAATTCTTTGAGAAACAAGCAGGTCTTCCAGTAGCTTAGTTGTTCCTTCGAGGTGTTTATTATTGTTAGCTTCCATTTGTGAATCAACATTTTGACGACAATGTCTTGAGCCTTTTGCCAGTGGGGACTACTTATCTGGAGAGAGTCTGCCTGGATTTTAGGTAGCATAGAGTCCTGGGAGAGTGCTGGATAACTGCCAGAAAATCTTTCAAGTAATTCAAGGACTTCAGAGAAGCCTTTGTCTTTCGGAAACAAAAGGGACATCTTTTGTAGATAGTCCTCCAAAGCTCCCTTGAAATCAGTTTTCAAGATTCTCAGGAAGTGCTGTTGAAAAAGGCCCGTTTGTTTGGCTTCATCAATCGCATCTTTGGAAAGTGCTGACCAGTACAAGTCTCTCTCAACAGAATTGATGACTTCGAACTCATTGAGCAACTGATTGAGTGATTGGAGAGCAAGTACTCCTTCTTTGAGATTACTGTTTCTCCAAATCTCGATACCAGATGGAGTTCGTGTAATCTTGATGAAAGGATGACTCTCTTGAAGAATTCTGGAACCAAGAAGCCTGGAGATCTTTTGCCTGAATTCTGGCTCTAAATGTCTCGACTGTATTTGTTTAATGCTGATTTTCTTTTCAATCACCTGTAGTTCGTTTTGATTCATTGTTCGTGCAGATTCTGAATCGATGATCAAAAAAGCTACCTTGGAGTGCAATTGCTCCACGGAGAGATCAAGCCAGGACTTGAGTTCTTCTGTTGGGATTTGATCCTCACAGCGAAAGTTGTACATTTTGTGAAAGAGACGAAGCTGCAGATTTAAGATTGCATCCTGAAAGTGATCCAGATCAGGAGCGAGGCAGTTAAATGACTCACGTGAGTCCAGGTGGGTCCTGTGAATCTGATTTTTAAACTCTCCCCTCAAGTTTAGATACGGTTGACTGCACCAGTTCCAGTAATTATGGGTACTGCTATTCATCAGGAAGGCCAGCTTTGCTGAAGAATCAATTGATGATTTACCCGGAAAGAAGTTTCCCCAATAGAGAAAGATGAGGAGGCAAACTGCGGATTTCCAGGAAATCTGACTGGATCTGAGCCACTCACAAAAAATCAAAAGAATGGACCATTGAAAAACCGCATGGAGAAAGCCAAGGCTTGAGAAAAACAAAAATGTAGAGAGGATCCATTGAACCGCTGCGGAAACCAGCAATATTCTTTTTCTGGAAGATTCTTTGAGGTTCGTCGCAATCAGGAGTGAAAAGGGAATAAGAATGACAGCAATAATCAGTGGAGTAACAGTAGATGTCCAGAGTTGATGAAACTGATCGAAAAAGAAGAAGAGTGGGTAAAAAAGGAAACTAAGAAAAGTTAGGCTGAGAGCAATCCATCCAGAGGAGAGAGGAAAGTTCCTGAAGTTTGGGTAAAGGAAGCTCTTGAGTTTGTTCAGGCACAAGATAGCCAGGAAGACCGCTGGAATCAAAATCCACTGCAAAACCCTGATTTGAGGGTTGTGGAGCAAGGTGGAATCTATGTATTCGTAAAATGAGGGATTGAGTAGATAGAATGAGCACCCTGCGATCAAGGGAATCGTTAAAAGAAAATATCTGGTAATGGTTTTGGAATTGCTGCATAGGTATAAGGCAAAGAGGAGACTGAGAAGATGCAATATGCCTAGGTGTTTTAGCGCAACTGCCATTGTCCAGAAGAGTAGTGATAAGAAGAGATCGATTCGTTTCTCTTGCTCGAGCCACCGTAGAAAAAGGAGAGTTCCCAATAGGGCATAAACAGTATTGAAACTGTGCCATGACAGGGAGCGAAAGCAAAGCAAAAGAACAGGAAAGGAAAATAGCAGTACGATGCTCCAGCAGGCATGTTTCCAGGTTCTTGTAAATCGCGGCCAAACGATAACCAGGGGAAGAGTGTAAAAAAGACTTAAAAAGTAGATCCGATTGTCGTGTAGTTCGTGCACGCCCAGTTCATAGATTACATGAGCGAACAGGTTGGCCGCTGGGGGGTAGGAGCCCACAGGTAGATAATTCTGAATCTTGGTAAAATCCCAGCCCTGGTGAATCATGCCAAGTGCCAGTTGAACAGGATTGAGAACTTGCTTTAATGCATCAACATCCGGTAGCCCTTGGGCGAAGCGGGCCCAGATTACGGGAGAAATGGCAAGAGTGATTGCCAGGACCAGATAGAACCAAAAGTACAGATTCTTAAAATTGGATGGATGATCAGGGACTTTCATAGAAGGTAGCAAATCCTACTACGAAATATGGAATTAAGGGAAATTTCCCGAGAATTCCCTCACAAATAATACGGTAGGTACTATTTGTGAGGGTTCTTAATTTTAATTCTCAAGATGAAGCCGATTAAAATTCAGCTCACGGCGCAGACTGGATATTTGCTGCTGGAGCACTTCCAGGCTGGTACCTTTTTTATGGATGAATCGAACTTTGTGATTGGCATCCAGAATGAAAATACTTGGTAATCCCTTGACGCCAAACTTCTTGGCTCCAAGGCCGTCATCCGAGATGACTGTAGACCAAGTGATTTCAGGGTGCTTGTCGAGGTAGGTATTGACTACCTCGATGCTTTCTTTGTAGTCTACGAATTGCAGCTCAACACCCTTGTCTTGGCCCCACTGTGCAAGTTCCACCATGATAGGGAGTTGATTGGCGCAATAGGAGCACCAGGAAGCCATAAACTCAACAACCAGAATCTGGGCGTAGCTCTCTTCCATGTGGTTGTAAAAGCCGGTCATTTCACCATCCATTTTCAGGATCGGAAAGTCTGGAGCTGCCATTCCAACACCCAGAGCAAAGCCGAGGTTCCAGTCAATAGTATTGACCAGCCACTTGTCTCTCTTGCGAAAGTCAGTGATCGAAGTTGGAAGGAAACTGAAGTAGCTCAGGCGAAAGGCACAGCTTTGCTGTTTTACTGCCATCAGATCTCCGTCCTGGGACTGGAAAATTGGCTCAAGTGTTCCGCCTTTACTGTTGACTACGACATCTACTTCTCCGTTTATACTTGAAGGTAGTGTCATTCCAGTAGCGATTAGATCCTTTTGAGTTCCAATCAGGCTGGTGGTCTGAACAGTTTTCTTTTCGAGGCTCAAACCTGCATAGGGTAGAAGTGTGGAGTCATAGACCTCCTGACTTCCCAGGTGATCTGCGAAAAGCGCAAATGACCCTCTGGCTGCCAGAAACTCTGTCCAGAACTCCGCTTCATCCAGTGTCATTGTTGAGAACTCATCGTTGGATTCAACAACTCGAATTGCCAGAGTCTCCAGATAATTATCAAAGATCTCCTGGGCTGGAAAACTTTCGTCCTTGAGGCTGACAAGCCTGACCTTGTGCTTTTGCTTCTTCAGAATCTTTTGAAGAATTTGAGCATTGGGGGCGTTTTTGTCACCTACGACCAGAGCAACTCTGGCGCTCCAGATTTGACTGGAGAGAAGGACGAAACAGATAAGAAAGAGAAAAGTTTTCATTACTTCTTGTCCCCATTACAGTCATCACAACCGTCATCGCATCCGTCGCAACCGCTGTCTCCATCACATCCACCGTCATCATCGCCACAGCCATGCTGAATAGTTTCATCATCACCATGTCCGTCGCCATCGCCATCGCCGTCTCCGTCACAACCGCCGTCGCATCCACCGCGCTCAGCATCTTCGTCACCAGGAAGTGGGCAGCTACCATCACAGTCGCCATCATCGTCGCCTTCCTGAGTGGACTTGTCCTGACCTTCGTCGCCGTCTCCATCACAATCGCCGTCATCATCACCACAGCCATGCTGGATAGTTTCGTCATCGCCATGACCGTCATCATCGCCGTCTCCATCACAACCACCGTCGCAACCACCGCGAGCTGAGACAACGGAAGTTTCATCGCCATCTTCTGGAAGTGGGCAGCTACCATCACAGTCGCCATCATCATCGCCTTCTTCAGCGAGAATAGCCGGGGAAATGATATTTGTTTCTACAGCAATAGCGTGAACCCACTGCACGAAAAGTGATGCAAAGATCAAAGCAAGCAAAGTTTTCTTCATTTTATTGTCTCCTTAAAAACTATTGATCACAAAATTGTAAGAAGGCTGAAAAATACGTCAATCGCAAAATTCAAAATAAATTAAAAAAAATTGATCCAGATTCAAACAAGTTGTTCCAGAACGCCAGATTTACGCTCGTGATTGCCCGTGAAGAGTTAAATTATCGGTTGGAAAAAATTTTGCGTGAACTTCAAATTCAATGAGACTAAAGAGATTCGTTTATTCAATAGGTTTGAACAGCTCTCTGCTGTCTGGTCATTCTATTCCATGGGGGTTGAAGCGCACTCTGTTGCCGGGTGATTCTTTTGCATGGAGCTTGAAGAGCAGTCTGCTGCCCAGTCAGTTTTCGAGGATAATATGAGTCAAACAAAAGAAATACTCCTGATACTGGGAGATCAACTCAGTGAAGCGCTCCTGGAGCCCTTTGATCCAGAGTCCTGCTCTGTGGTCATGATTGAGTCCTGGGATGAGTGCTCCTATGTTCAACACCATCGCAAGAAAATCATCTTTTTTCTCTCTGCCATGCGTCACTTTGCCCAAAAGATTCAAGACAAGGGCTTTGACCTTCATTACCTGAGACTCGAGCGGGACGAGTGTTCACTGGCAAACAAGTTCTTGCAGCAGGGAGTGAAGCTGCAGGCTTCACACTACCACTACTATCACCCGGGAGAGTGGAGGTTAATAGAGGACTTACGAAATGTACTTTTTGATGTAGATAGCACATGCCATGAAGACCCCAGGTTCTTTTGCAGTCCTTCACAATTCAATGACTGGATCGAAAAGCGCAAACGAGTTCTCATGGAGGATTTTTACCGCTGGCAAAGAATTGAGCATCAAATTCTTGTGGACTCTAATAACAAGCCCGTCGGAGGAAAGTGGAATTATGATCATCAAAATCGAAAATCTATTCCCAAGTCTTTGACTTTACCGACTCCACTCTCCTTTAAGCCAGATGAAATCACCCAAAGTGTGATCGAAGAAGTCAGTGAGTACTTTCCCGAGGGATTTGGTGAAGTCAGCAATTTTGACTGGGCTGTGACCTCTGAGCAGAGTTGGGAGTTGTTTGAGTATTTTCTAAAGACGTCTTTGAGTCAGTTTGGTGATTATCAAGATGCCATGACTCAGCGAAGTCCGTTTTTGTTTCATTCTTTGCTATCTGCTCAAATCAATGCGGGCTTGCTGGATGTGAGACGGGTTGTGGATACGGTTGCTCGATATGCGAGGGAGGAGTCAGTCCCTTTAAACAGTGCTGAAGGTTTTATTCGACAAATTATGGGCTGGAGAGAGTTTATCCGTGGAATCTATTGGTTAAGAATGCCTGAATACAAGTCGCTCAATCATTTTGATTCCAAACGCTCTCTTCCAGAATTTTACTGGAGTGGGAACACCCGGATGAACTGTGTCTCCAAAACTGTAAATCAGATCATTGAACATTCTTATGCCCATCACATTCAGAGACTGATGGTAACGGGGAACTTTGCACTTCTTGCTGGTTTGGATGTGCAAGAAGTTTGCGATTGGTACCTCGCGGTCTTTCGAGACGCTATAGAGTGGGTGGAGTTACCCAATACTCTGGGTATGTCACTCTTTGCAGATGGTGGCTTTTTTGCATCCAAACCTTACTGTGCCAGTGGTGCTTACATTTCCCGGATGTCAGACTATTGCAAGGATTGTCATTATGATCCCAAAGACAATACTGGCGAGAGAACCTGTCCATTTACAGCTTTGTATTGGCATTTCCTTGACAGAAACAGAGACAAACTGGAACAGAACATGCGCATGAAGTTTCCCTACAAGAATTTGAACCAAATGGATCAAGCCAGAAAAGAGCATCTTCTTGGTCGTGCGGAAGAAATATTGAAAGACTTGAGCCAGGTTTAAGACTCGAAGGGTGCAGGATTCTGTGAAGCAAGAGAGAAGTGTAGATAATATCCTGAATAACTCTGAGTCCGATCAGAAAGCCAAGATTCAGGTGGTCTGGTTCAAGCGTGATTTGCGCACCCACGACAACGCGGCACTTTGTGAAGCATTGAAGAGGGGTAACACCCTGCCTTTGTATGTGATCGAACCCGAGCTTTGGAGGCAGCCGGACTATTCTTACAGGCATTACCTGTTTTTGCGTCAAACTCTTGTGAGCTTAAACAAAAGATTGAAGGAGCTGGGTCAAGGACTCAAACTGTTTGTTGGATCCATCGAAGAGGCGTTGATTGAAATCTCGGAGAGCTTCGAGATTGAAACTCTCCACGCTCATGAAGAAACCGGAAATGCGTGGACCTTTGATCGGGACTTGAGAGTCCACAGGTTCTGTGAGGATAAGGGCATTCTGTTTCTTGAGCATCAGCAGTTTGGAGTTTTTCGCTGTTTGAAAAGCAAGCGTGACTGGGCTTTGAGCTACGAGAGTTTTATGGCGCAAGATTTGATCCCGGAACCGGAGTGCCTACCCTGTTTTTTTAAACCGGGAGAGCAGACTTTACCTCCAGCCAAAGATCTGGGTTTGGAGAAAGACGGGATTGAAAATATTCAGCAAGGTGGTCGTGAGAGCGCAGCGGAGACAATGAATAGCTTCTTTTCTTCTCGATTTGAAAAGTATCAGAAGGGTCTATCCAGCCCGGAGTTGGCAAGCAAACACTGCAGTCGATTGAGTCCTTACCTTGCCCTTGGGGTGATTTCCATGAAGGAATTGGTCCATCGAACCAGAGCGGAGATACGCAGCAGTATTGGGCAGGGGAATCGCTGGAAGCAGAAACAACTGGAGTCCTATCAATCTCGACTCTACTGGCATTGCCACTTCATCCAAAAGCTGGAGATGTACCCTGTCTATGAAATGGAAACCATGTTGATGCCGCTGGATGAGCTTCGTGAGAATCATCTTGATTTGCAGAGGTATGAAGCTTTTTGTACAGGAAGAACGGGGGTGCCTTTTGTTGATGCCTGTGTCCGCTCCCTTGTTGCGACAGGCTGGATTAATTTTCGTATGAGAGCCATGCTGGTGAGTTTTGCCTGTCATCAGCTCTGGCTACCCTGGAGACCGGTGGCCTTATTTCTGGCAAGGATGTTTGTTGATTATGAGCCCGGAATTCATTATCCCCAGGTACAAATGCAAGCGGGGACTTCCTCCAGTCCGACTCTCAGGATATACAACCCGGTCAAGCAAAGTCAGGATCAGGACCCGGATGGAAAATTCATCAAGAGCTGGGTTCCTGAGTTGTCATCACTTACCAGTAAGCAAGTTCACGAGCCCTGGAACCTGGCTCCACTCGAAGCTCGAATGCGAGGTTTTCATGTTGGCGAGACTTATCCACATCCGATCGTGGATGTGCGCAAGAGTTATCAGGAAGCCAAGGATAAAATGTACTCCAGTAGAGAAGAGTTGGATATTGTGAGTCTGATTCGATCCAGAAAAAGAAATTCAAGGGAAATACCAAAACCTGCTTCACGAGAGAAGCAGTGGTTGAGCAATACTATTCTTTAGAAGGTAAGAGCTGATACAGTAGTAACTGGAATTGGGGGACTACATGTCAGAAGGATTGTTCAAGCCCGAAGAGTTTCATTATTGGGTGCCCGACGCAGTGATTGCAAAAACTTCATCCATTTGCAGGATTTATCCCAATCGTAAACTTGAGTTTCATCTGGTAAAAGCAGGTGTTAGCTTTTTCGAGCCTTGTATCTTTCCAGATGGTTCGGAGGTCATTCGAATTGGAATCAGCAAGGAGGCTCTTGAATCTAAAGGAAGTCCAGACCTGGAACTCTCTTTGTTCAAGTATGAAGCAATTCGTCATTACCGAAATGGAGGGACATTCCCAGCAGTTCTTGAGATCGAAGGTTCTGCCACCGGCTTTTTTGCTCAAGCTCAGAACTTGCTCTTTTCCTCCTGTCATGTTGTATCGTCTGCTGTTCAAACTGCCATTTCAAAAGGTCTACGATCTGGTTATGACAAGATGGATTGTCCAGGTCTGCTTGTCAAAGACAGTAAAAACTTACTGATCTCAGAGTCTCCCACACTGATTTACTGGCCAGATCAGGAACAAATTGATCAGGGCTTTGATGTGGCAGTTTTTGAGCTTGAAGGTAGAGAAGGAGCCTATCTCAAGCTTTCAAGTGAGTGCAGTTTTCGTGAGCAGGTTTACATGATTGGTTTTCCAATGAGAACGGCAAGAGACCCTGAGCATACGGAGTTTTTGGGATATTCCAATGCGAACTACGATTTAAGATTAAGCTCGGGTCAGATTCTTAAAATTGAGCAAAACAATCTGGTGGCTGATTGTGATGGAGGCCCAGGAAACTCAGGGTCTCCTCTGATCAACGCTAGTGGTGAAGTGATTGGCTTGTATAAAGGCTCCTACGGCTCAGGAATTTCCTCCTGGAACGGAGTCATGCGTTCGTATCTGCAAGCCAACAAAATACTTGAGCTCGTCGAGGGTAGATAAACAGCTTTGCTGTTTTATACGGGCCTCTTAAGCACATGTTCAGTCGATGTTTTGAGAGCATCGAAATCTTCGGGATGGTAGTACATCCGCTCAAAGTCTTCAAAGATCAGGGGTTCCCTGTCCTTTAGATACTGAAGTGATTTTTTGTGCCCCAGAAACCACATCCCTCGCACTTCAAAATACAAACGCAACAAGTCAAACTGTAACCAGCTGCGACGATATTTCCCATCGAGATCATTTCGACAGACTCGCTCAAGCATTTTCTCAATCCAAGCTGACAAGTGTTCGAAATCCTCTTCACTCATTCTCTGTGGTCCTTCTTTGAATAGGCTATTGAGCTCTTCCAGAAAGGGGTCAGACAGATTTCGTTGATCAAGAATGACTTTCGAATCCATGAGATGTAAAAATCCGCTGTCCGGGTTGGACAATACGGTCTCAGGATAAAGAAACAGATCGATGTACTGACCCTGGAAGACAAAGGCTTTCTTGATATTGTCATCCGTTTTGGCAAAACAGGCGATATCCAGATCGCTGGTCTCATAGAAATCCCCTCTGGCATAGGAACCATAAAGCAGGATTTTTTTAAAGAACCTGCACTGGGTTACAGAAGCCGTGATCTGGACCAGGTCGAAGATAATCTGAAGTGCCTGAACATTGATTTGAAGAGTGATGACCGAGCAAACGAACCCTCCAGAATCAGTTTTGTTGACCCTTCAGGTTTGGATATTACCGTTTTTCAAGGGTAGCCAGGAAATCGAGACTATGGAAAAGTTGGAATTGAATCTTGAAGAAAGAGAGCACCTTGCCAGACTCGTTCAAGAGCATCTGGATTCTGAGCTGGATGTTGAGCTGGGTCGTTTTGAAGCCGAGGCCTTTGTCGAGTTTTTGATTAAGGATTTGGGGGCGGTTTTTTATAACAAAGGTTTGCGGGATGCCCAGGCAGTTTTTTCCAAGTCGCTCGATCAGGTTCAGGAAGAAATCTACGCTCTCGAGATGCCGGTTTCAAAGCGCTCCTGAAACTTTATTCTTTTCCAGGAAAGAATGAATCTTCTGGAAGTGATCTTGAGGGGCCCGCTTGGAAATGAGAATTGAGAGGTGAGTGTAATCCTCCATATAACCATTTTTACGAGATAATAGCTGGACATCATCTACTGTATGTCCCGATTCAATGGCAAAGTCTACAACATCCCTGTAATGACCCATGCATTGATCTTTTGACCCGGTGAGATAGAGGGCTGAAGGCAGTTTGTTGCTTTTGGTTTGGGAGTGATAGTCATACTTGCTGTCAGTCCATGGATTCAGGTAGATCCAGCGTACGGATTCTCGAAGAAAACCCTTACTCTCGCCATCAGGACCATAGAATCGAGGGGGTAAGAATCCTTTGATGCTTGCGATGAGATTCCCTATGAGAAGCCACATTAAATCGATATAAAACAGTCGATGGATATTGAAAACTCTTACTCTTCTTTTGACCGCTAAATGGACACAAGAGGCAACAGACTTTCGATTGTCTTCGCTGCGCAGCAAAAACGCATTGATCAAAACTCCGCCCCAGGAGTGGGTAATGATATGAAACTTCTCCACCGGGTGTCTGTTTGCGACAAAGTCAAAGGCGGCAGGAAAATCAAAGTCGAGGATGTCTTGTTGATTGTGTGAGCAATCTTCTTGAAGGCTGGGTCTCGATTCGCCTTTTCCTCTTAAATCCAGGATATAGCAGGGATGGCCCTGCTCCACCAGAAAGGGAGCAAGTCCTTTGCCGCTTTCAGTGTAAAAGACCCTGCCACTTTCAATTGCACCATGAACAAACAAAAGAGGTTCTTTCATCGGAAGGTTCTGATCCGGGCAGACTTCCACCAGATGCAGCTGATGTTTGTCCTCTGTTTTTAGTTTGTGCTCGATTTTTCTCATATCGGGGAACCAATTCAAGTCTCCAGGTCTGGATTAAATATATTTTAACTAAAGAGTTAAGTGCCTGTATATATTTATTGAGTAAGGGTGAGGTTTTCAAGGCTTCTAAACACGGTTCAATTGCACTGGTAAAACCTTTCTATCTCATAAAAGTTGGCTTTTTTTATGCAGGGAAAACTCGAGATAATGTAGTTGAATTATGCAATTCACATCGTTTGTCTGTTCAGCAGGGGCTTGATGTTTTTCTGTGGTGTGGCTTCTGTTAAAGAGGATAAGTCCTTAATCAGGCCATGGTCAGGATGTCCTCGCAAATAGTATCCAGTTGAGAATGACACGTTACAGTAATGAACTTCTGATTTTCCCGTCTTGCTCTCAAAAATAAAGGGCGGGTGTTCCTGTTGAATTTTAATACTAGTGAGAGCGCTAAAAGGACCCCTTTGTATTCAGGACAGTTTTGGGGTAATTCTTGTCTTGTTTTGAAGCCATTTGACCAGAAACGAGAAAGAATGTTTACCAAACATTGGTATATAGGGATGTCCAGGAATATTACCAAGTCAGCAGCTTTTAAGACTCTGGTCGAGACACCTTCGATGATCCAGGATTCGGGCTTTAGTAGCTCATCCAGTTTGGTATGAACCTCTTCACGACCAGCCTTTTGCCAGCCCGGATTCCAGACAACAGAGTCAAGGCTTACACAAGGAAGTGTAAGCTTGCTAGCAAGCTGTCTGGTTAGCGTGCTCTTACCTGAACCAGAGTTGCCCGTGATGTGAATTTTCATGAATAGTCTTTAGAAGGTCCTGGGTCCGTCGTCCAAAACCAGCATCTTATTGTAACCAGAAGCTGACAATGTGGACAGACGCAGTGAAGTTTATCGAAACAAAGTGCTCGAAAACTTTGTTGAGTTTGGGAAGTTAAAGAGCATCCCCACTCAACGAAAGAAGCGCAGGATTATTTTGGAGCAAATCGTAAGCAATTTTGACTGGGACAAGAAGTATCCGGAAAAAGAGGTGAACGAAGTTCTGAAGTCCTGGCATGAAGATTTTTGTACTTTGCGCCGTGAACTGATTTGTGAACAGCTGATGAATCGTAAAGACGGGAAATACTGGAGGGTTGGTGAGTGATCAATCCTGATAGATTTCTTCGTACAGCTTTGTCTTCTTGCCGAGTTCTTGAGAGTTTTCGGGACTCAAAACCGAGTCCATACGGGTTCGATAGGCCGGCAGGAAGAGAAACATCAATTTCTTCAAATCAGTGGTGTGATTGGAGTAATTGATTTTCCAGTCATCTCTCCAGCCATCAGCAAACTCACGAGTGGCCTGGGCATCCATGACCTCACCCTTGTCTTTTGTAACGCTTTTCATCTGAAAATTGGATGTCTTGAACAGGCCGATGGCATGAAAGGCATCCTTAATTAGGGGAATCCCACGTAGTACTTTGGTATCCAGTTTGGAGACTTGAGCCAATAGTTCTTCTTCGCTGCCTTCTACATTGTAGGTCTGAGAAGATTCGCCGGAGAGAACTCTGCGCTTGACACTGTTTTCAATCACTTTCCCAATCAACTTGTCTTCACAATTGTAAAAGGAGATGTGTGAGCCCCAGCTCAAATAGCGGGCTTTGGCCGTCGCAACGACCTGACCATCTGTATCGCTCAAGACCATCGTGGAACTTAGTTTAAAAATTTTGCTGTGAATTTTTCCGATTTTGCGTTGGTCCTGATCCAGTATATGAAGGTCGTAAACCAGTGGCGCAATGACTGATGTGGTGGTTTCTTTAAGAAAAGCCTGATGACCAAGAGTAATGCTGGGGCAAGCGGCTGTGGCAACTGAAATGAGTGACAAAAGAACTAGAATTCATTGCTTCATGGTCTTAAATACGACTTGCGTTTGACTTTGTTGCGATTCAGTCAATTTTAAAGCTTTCTGTTTTTGCCTTTTCCCAGGCCAGTATTGTTGATTTTTTAGTAAGGCCCCAGCGATATCCACCCAATGCTCCGCTGGATCGAATGACTCTGTGACAGGGAATCAGATAAGCAATCGGGTTTTTGCCAATTGCAGAGCCAGTGGCCCGACTTGCATTTGGTTTGTCAATGGCATGACTGATCTTTTGGTAGCTGGACAATCGACCTGCTGGAATTCGCAAGAGAGCTTGCCAAATCTTCAATTGAAAATCACTGCCTCTGAGATGAACCCTGACCTTTCCCGCATGTTTTCGATCCCATTGAAAAACTTCGAGTGCATTTTGATGGTGCGGATTGTTTTTTTGAGCAAGTTTTGTCTCGGGAAACTCGCTCTGTAGACCCTTCAATGACTCCTGTTTTTCAGCAACGAATGAGAGATGACAGACCCCGCGATGCGTCGATGCGATTAGAACATCTCCCAAAGGAGTTTGGTAGAATTCGTAGTCGATTTCCAGACCTCGTCCTCCCTCTTTATATTCACCGGGAGTCATTCTTTCAATTTGAATGAAGAGGTCATGCAGCCTGCCTGTTCCCGAGAGTCTAATTTCACAGGAAGTGTCCAGAAGAGTGTTGCCATGGGCGAGAAGTTCCTTTGCATAGTTCAGATTTAAAGATTGTAGAAACTTTTTGGGACTCACTCCAGCCCACTCAGTAAAGACTCTTTGAAAGTGAGTGGGGCTCAGGCTTACCAAAGAAGAGAGTTCTTCGAGAGTGGGTTGCTCACGGCTATTCAGGCTCATATATTCGATAGCAGCTTTTATTCTGTTGTAATTTGCTTTGGCTTCTATCATTGCAACGTCCTCTTAGTCTTTAAGTAAAGTTTCCTTTTGTGGAGAAAGGGTCTCCATTTTTGTGATTACCAATATTGCGGCAACAATCAGTACACTGTCGACCCGAATCTTGCGATTCCAGAAAACTATTCGCGCATATGCCCGGAATCACTATAATAGGGTCGCTCGATTCTCTTAATGTTCCAATCTAATTTGTTTCAGGCAGTCAACATGAAAAAAATTTTAGTCCAGTTCGCTCACCCGGCTCAGTCACGGTCGAGGATTAACCGCACCCTTAGAAAGGAGATCAGTGATCTCGAAGGGGTGACTGTTAACGACCTCTATTCCAACTATCCTGACTTTTTGATCGATGTAAAGAAAAAGTAGAAACTCTGTGAAGAGCATGATGTGATTATCTTTCAGCATCCATTTTACTGGTATTCGACTCCTTCCATTGTGAAAGAGTGGATGGATTGATGGTCATGAAAATGACTCCTCCTTCCAAACACGCTATATGGGACTTCAAAGAGGCCCTGAGTCACATTCTTAACACAGAAAAGATAGATCGCCACGGCAAGATTGAGGCTGATGAAGAAGTAGAGAACTACATCCATCGAATAGGGAATCATCTCACTTCTTTAAGAGATCATGGGGCAACTTTTGAGGAGATTGAAGCGGGATATTCGGCAATTGTTGTTCCCAAAGAAAAAGGGCAGAGACTTTACCGTGAAAAGAACGGAATAGATGGAACGAGCACGCACAAACGCAAGAAGACCAAAGCCTTGAGGAAGGGGCAGTAGGGCGCAGATTTGATTTAGTGATAGCTCTTTTACCGACAACAAAGGACAGTTCATGATTTTAGAAAACCAGGCACATCTTTATGAGTTAGACCCTTCTCATTGCTATCTGAATTGCGCTTACTTTTCTCCACAATTGAAGTCTGTTACGGAGATTGGGATAAAGTCCCTCTTGAAAAAGAGTACACCCTGGTCGATGCCCGTTAGTGATTTTTATGAGCCTGTTGAAGATTGTCGCAAGGTAATTTCGAAGCTAGTGGGCTGTTCAATGGATAATGTAGCCCTGAGTCCTTCCGTGAGCTACAGTCTCGCCCTTGCGTCAAAGAATATCCGCCTCGAAAGGGGTTCTAAAATCCTGCTTCTTGAAGAGCAGTTTCCCTCGAATGTTTATGTTTGGCTGCAAAAGGCGAAAGACGAAGAGTTGGAAGTAGAGTTTGTATCTCACGGGAAATCCTGGACCGAGTCTATCCTTCAAAGGCTTTCTGATTCTAATGATATAGGGTTGATTGCACTGGGGCAGGTTCACTGGACAGACGGTGAGTGGATTGACCTTGTTCAAATTTCCAGGATCTGTAAAAAGAAGGGGATTGTATTGGTTGTGGATGCGACCCAGTCAATGGGCGCTTGCCCGTTTCCATACGATGAAATTCAGCCTGACTTTCTTGCAGTGGGAGGCTACAAGTGGCTTCAGGGGCCTTATGGGATGGGCTTTGTAGTTGTTGCAGACAAGTATCTTGAAGGTTCACCCCTTGAGTGGAACTGGATCAATCGCTCGGACAGTGAAAACTTCCATTCCCTCGTGGATTATCGAGAAACCTACCAATCAGGGGCCCGCCGGTTTGATCTCGGTGGTAAAAGTCAATTCATCCTGGTTCCCATGTTTACAAAAGCACTGGAGCAGGTTTTGAGCTGGGGCGTGGAGAATATCGCTGAGACTCTCCGGGACTATAACCAGTCTTTGCATGAGGGTATTCATCACCTGGGTTTGAGAACTCAGGATTCCTCCTTCCGTTCACCTCACTTGCTTGGAATCTACGAAAGAGGCAGGCAGTTCAGGGAAGGTCTCGCAGAATACTTGAAAGAAAACAAGGTGCACGTGAGTTTTCGAGGCTCAAGTATTCGGGTCAGCCCCTATCTGTACAACAGCTCTCAGGACAAAGAGCGCTTTCTCGAAGTTCTGGAAGGGGCCTTAAGCTAGACGAGCATAATCCTCAATAGCTCAATCTAAGCATGAAGTCCTTGTTTGCACAGCCAGTTCTCTCATACAACTACTAGCAGTACATTGCGGCATCTATAGGGTTAGCACAGACCAGGCCAAACACCCATTAATATCCGTTATGCACAGTAGTCAAGACAGCAGGTGACCAGTTTATGGCTTACTCTGCGTCCCTGACTTCCCAGGAAGCTCGCTCACCTGAAGAATCGGCCATTCTGGCTTCTACCAGTTTCTCTGCGACCTTCTTGTAAAGTACATAGGCAGTGCTGGACGTATGATGGTCTGCCCCATGCTCGGAAACAGCCTGAGTATACTTGTCATAAGCTTGCTTCTTCGCTTCCTCGAGCTCGCTGATGTCTGTGATATTGTCTACGATATCGTTGATTCTGTCATCAAACTCTGAATCCTGGGTGGCGCTCACATCCTCTCCCAAAGCCTCGGCAACAGCGATTTGATCTTCACTGTCGTAAGCAAGTTCGGAGAATTCGAGCCAATGGGGCTCATAGAGCATCCTTACAGCCATCTGTTCTTCATCTTCGCCGGCGACAGCCCCAAAGAGCTTGTCAGCAACCATGGAACCAACCATACCACCAACGATAGCACCTACTGGAGGGAATATCGCTCCACCAAGCATCATACCAATGGAAGATCCAACCCCTTGAGCCAGCATCGAGCCAACATCTCTTTGTCCAAGTTGACCGCTAAGCAAATCAGATCCGACCATTGCACCAATTGTGTATGGCAGGATTTGGGCGAGGGGCTTGAGAAAACCAGGCAATACATTTTGTACCGAAGCCAAAGCGATTTTACCAATACCGGTTGTCATGAGCTTCTGTACTACCAGACCACCAGCGAAGGCTCCCGAAGTACCCATGACAAACTGTGGAGTTGTGACAAATTCAAAGGCATTACCAAGGTTCACATCTTCACCACTTCGAACCTGATCTACCAGATTCAAAAGGCCTTGAATGGCTGCACTGGTTACGGCAAACTTCAAACCATCACGAACATAGTTTCTTGAAACAGCTTTGCTGTCTCCCTTGAGCTTTGTGAGATCACCCTCTGCTTTGGTTTTTGCAGCCTTGAGTGCATCCAGCTCAGCCTTGGGAACTCCTGCCTTCTTGGCTTTGGCAATCGAAGCATCCAGGTTTTTGATCTGGTTCTGAAGATTGATTCCTTGCTGAGAGATCTGTGACTTGTTGTACTCACTGTTCAGTGCGTCCCGAAGAGCAACTCTTTTGTTGATCTTGGCTTCAGACACACCATTAGCTCTCATCTTGGCAATGTCCTGATTGAGGAGATCAATCTTTCCCTTCAGAGCTGTAGCAATATTGTCACGACGAACCTGATAACCATCTCTGCCTGTATTTGGGTCCGCCTTGCTTGGAAGGTACTTGTCTACAGCAGCGTTGCCGACTTTACCAACATGCTTGACGATCTCGACAGGGTTCTTGCCTTTCAGGCTACCAATGCTTTTTGCAATACTCTGTCCCAGGTCTTGTACAGGCTTGAGTGCACCTTTGACTCCACCCTGACCAGCTCCGGGAGTAGTTCCTGTGCCTGGCTTTGGAGTGGTTCCTGCACCGGGATTGCTTCCAGTGCCGGGTTTTGGTGTCGTCCCTACTCCTGGAGTGCTTCCAGTACCGGGTTTTGGAGTAGTCGCAGCCCCTCCGGAAGAATTGAGGCCCAAAGTGCTGCTCAATCGACCCAGGAGGGTAGAGCCAGAGCCTACTGCGGCTTTAGGAGCTGTTGCTCCTTTGGTGGCCACATCGACTTTGACACTTTGTGCCTGAACAGGCTTTGCACCCACAGGCATTCCTGTTTTGGCATCGATAACTGGAGGCTTTCCAGAATTGGAAACCCAGGTATGCCCTGCCATTCTTTGACCCATCTGAATACGATTGGAAATGTAACTTCCAGTGTTTTTGGCGACCTGAATGGTTTGCTGAGTTCCGGCTCTAACAGCTTGGACTCCCTGGGCGTACCCTCTTGATAATGCTTGAGAGCCTTGAGTGTAGCCTTTTTGAATTGCTTGTCCGGTGGCTTGAGCTCCGGATACTACTTTTGCTTTGGTGAACTCAAAAGCCTTGATGCTCTGTCCCTTGAGAAACTCGGCCCCGTTTTGTGCTCCTTTATAAGCAAACTGCCCGGCATTGCTGGCACCCGTAGCAATTTGGCCTCCAACGATGCGAGACCCATTTACGAAACCTTGCCCGATTCGAGTGATAATTCCAGGCTTGGCTGTTCCTGCATTGGCACTTGAAGAGGGTGCCGCAAGAGCTTTAGCGGATGCACTATTCTTGGGAGCTTTAGCGGATGAACTGTTTTTGGGAGCTGCAGGAGCCTTGTTTGGTTTTGCTGACGCAGCCAGTTTTTTAGCATTACTGGTTAGTCTCTTGTACTCTTTCTGAAGTGTCTCCTTTAGAGCAATTCTCTTCTTGAGTTTGGGGTCGTTGGCCGGCGTTCCCTTGCTTGCCTTGATGTCTTTGTTGAGTTGATCTATTTTGCCCTTGATAGCTGTTGCTGCTTTGGTCGGATCAACTTTGGCGGCGACATTTTTTGTCCCATCGACTACCTGAGCAGCCTTATTACCTGCAAACTTCCAACCCTTATCTGCTGTTCCCTTGGCCCAGCCCATGGCATCTCCGGCCTTCTGGCGAGTCCAGGTCCAGCCGTCACTTGTTTTCACCTTGGCCATTTCCCAGCCAGTTTTGGTCTTGTTCTTTACAAACTCCCATCCATCTGTTGTTTTTCCATGAATGGACTGAACACCATTTTTTGTAGATGTTTTGGTGATTTCCCAGGCGCCCTTGGCCTTGCCAAGGAGCATTTCCTGAGTTCCTTTAACAGCGTTGGTGGAAGCGGAGGCAACGCTTCTTACCTTTTCAATGCTGAGGTTTCTTAGATCAACAGCACCTTTCTTGACACTGCTTCCGGCGCTAAGGGCCAGTTGCTTGACCCCACTGGCCTTGTTTCCAATGAATTTCCAGCCAGCATCTGCTTTGCCTTTGGCATATCCAGCAGCATCTTTACTGCGAGCCTTGGACCACTCCCAGCCGTCAGCAGTTTTGATTTTAGTCACCTGATAGGCTTTTCCAACTTTCTGCTTGGTGTATTCCCAGCCGTCGACACTCTTTGCCTTCACCAGACTGGCACCATCAGCTGTTTTACTTTGAGTGTATTCCCAGCCGGCCTTGAGTTTACCTGCTGCCGCAGCTTTTCCTGCTCGAGCTTGTTCTACAACCAGATTTGCAGCGGCCTGGGTTTTGGCTTGAGCAAGATTAGAAATACTCTTTACATTCTTTCCAACGAACTTCCAGCCAGCATCTCCCTGACCTTTAGCCCAACCAATGGCGCTTTTACTTCGAGCTTTGGACCATTCCCATCCATCTGCTGTTTTGACTTTGGTAACTTGCCAGGCGCCATCCACCTTGGCCTTGGTGTAATTCCAGCCATCGGAACTGCGCGCCTGAACTGACTGGATACCGCGCTTACCCATATCCTTTGTGTATTCCCAGGCGGCTTTGGTTTGATTTTTTGCTGCTGTGGCCTTGCTGGAAAGCATCTGAGCCTTTTCTACCGACCAGTTTTGCAGTCCGTTTCTACCTTTAGCTACAAACTGAGAGGTTGCCTTGGCTTTATCACCAGCGAATTTCCAGCCTGCATCTGCCTTACCCTTGGTCCATCCAGCCAAATCCTGGGAGCGAGCTCGACTCCACTCCCATCCCTGTCCAGTCTTGACCCTGGTGACTTGCCAACCCTTTTCAGTCTTTACCTTTGCATACTCCCAACCATCAACACTCTTGGCCTTAATGTACTGGGCACCCTGACTGGTTTTTCCTTTGGTGTATTCCCAGCCAGCCTTGGCCTTGTTTCCTGCCAGCTGCTTACCGGCTCGAATGGATTCAATGGCGGTATTGGAAGCCTGATTGACCTTTGTACTTGTGAACGCGCTTAGAGCTTTGGTTTTGTCACCGACAAATTTCCATCCAGAGTCGGCTTTGTTCTTAGCCCAGCCCATGGAGTCTTTGCTTCTAGCCTTAGACCACTCCCATCCATCCTTGGTTTTTATCTTGGCAACTTCCCAGCCATTTTTCGCCTTGGTTTTTGTGTACTCGACCCCGTCGGAAGCTTTCGCTCGAATAGTTTCTACGCCTTTAGCACTGACTTCTTTGGTGTAGTTCCAGCTGTTGGCAACTTGTTTGACAGCACCTTGAGCGGCCTGCTGAAAAGTCTTTGAACTGTTGGCTGCCATTGCCTTTGCCTGATTTCCAACTTGAGAGGCTTTGTCTGTAATGGTCTTTCCAGCCTGCTTCACGTTTTCGACGGTCTTCTTGGCCTGTTGTCCAACCTTGTAGACGGTGCTGTTCTCTTTGTATTGGCTTTTGAGGTATCCCACCTTGCCAGCTATGCTTCTGGTGATTTTTGGCTGAAGGTCTGTTTGAGCTTTGGCGATCTTGGACAGAGACTTCATTCGGGGGTCCGTAAATTTCCCGTCCTGAATGGCAGAGTTAATTGCTCTGACACTCTTGAAACTTCCGTCTGCAATGAGTTGATGTTGCAGCTTGAGCTGAGCCTGCTTCAAATAAGCCCTTCGCTGAACCAGTTTCACATTGCGCATTGTCTCAGCGTCTGCACCGCTCTGTTTGGCGTAATTTTTTGCGTTACGAAGGTCTACGATTTCCTTGTTGAGTGAGCTCCATTGCTTGGCTAGAGGACCTTTTTCAATGGAAGGCAGTTTGGACATTTTGATTTCGTAACGAGCTTTTTGAATTTGAAGGTCCAGTTCTCGAAGACGAATGATTTTTGGATCGTTGTTTTTCAAGTTCGCCATTTCCGCACGAACTTGTTTCCAACTGTTGAGTTTTCCACCTTCACGAATTTCGTTGTAAATTTTCATTCGCTCGCTGCGCAGAACGTCAACCATTCCTTCAGACGCGGGGACCTTGTTCAGGTAACTGACAACTCTTGCCCCTGCAGGCGATTGCTTGGCTGCGTGAACCGCGTCTTTTGCTGTAGAGCTGATGGCTGCTTTTGCCTGGTTGACGGGTCGGTTATCGATTTGTCTTTGAAAGTACCTGATTCTGCGGTCCAGTTGTGTCAGCTGGGCAACACGTGGGTCCTTCGCTTTTACAGCCGCCTGAATTTCAGCCTTGGATTTAAACTTTCCAGACTTGAGGAGCTCTTCGGTGATGATTCTCTTGTCGCGAATGGAATCTCTTACGAGAAACTCGGGTTGGTTCGTGACAATGGATTTAACTACGGTTGGCTTGAATCCCTTGATGGGTTTCAGATCAGCTTTCTTGCGGTATTCATTGACTGATTTGAGCGTCCTGGTTTCTTGTTTGAAACGTACATCGTAATCTCTCACAATGTGAACCAGGCGGGTCATGGCGGTTTTGTCCAAGCGCTGGATTCTACTGAACTTTGGATCGGCTTTCAGGAGAGTTCTGGTTGTGCGAAGAGAGATAGAGCCGTCTTTGTTGCGAAAGGAGGAAGCTTGCTTGAGAAACTTTTCAAGATGCTCTACTTGAGCCTTTGTAGGCGGTTTGGATTTGTTGTCGTAAACTTCTCGAAGGAGACGGGAAAAGTTACGATTGTTGATGTCACGAACTTCATTGAGTTGGCGCATCAGGTTTTGCGATTTTGCGAGAGTGGCACGCTTCTGCTCAAGGGCTTCCAGACCGGAAGTAACATCAACTCCCTTGGCTTCCAGATAGGTTTTCTGGGAAGGTAACTCCTGTTGAATCTGACTCGCGAAAAGGGGTAGCGAAAATAGGGTAAATAGGGCAATCCAAAGCTTCATCTTTTTCTCCTTATACGAAACTACGAAAAAACTGAGGAAATGTTTCCCTTCAGAACCGGCAATTTGCCTGTTGTCAGGAGAGAATGAGAATTGTTAGGAATCCCATGAGAAAAGGTAAACAAAAAGTCTGCATTTTCACTTGTATTTTGTTCGCTCCGCCGAGGAAAGATAAGCAGAAAATCAGTTGAAGTATTTATGGCAGAAATTTCTTCAAAGTATGCCGGGAAGCTGGTGCTCAGGCATTTTGAATGTAAAAAAGAAGGGAGCCAAAATTTACTCCCTTCAAATTATATTCACAAAATGAAAATTTTGCTCTAATAAAATTTCTCCATTTCCTGCTCAATCATGCTCTGAACTTTGCTACAAACCTCTTCAAGCTTGATTCGGGATTTATCCTTTGAACCTCGAAAGCTGTATTCCACTTCTCCATCCTTGATAGACTTTTTGGAAATGACCAATCGAAGGGGAACGCCAATCAAATCCGCATCTGCAAATTGAAAGCCTGCTTTCTCATTGCGATCATCAAAGATCACTTCCACGCCGGCTTCCAGAAGTTCCTTGTATAGTTTTTCTCCAGCCTCTTCGATACCCTCTTTTTTCTTGTCGAGCATGCAAAGGTGTACTTGAAATGGAGCAACAGGCATTGGCCAAATGGGGCCATAATCGTCATGATGCTCTTCAATCAGGCAGGCCAGAAGTCGCCCGACTCCAATCCCGTAGCAGCCCATGATAAAAGGCTTTTGCTTCCCGTTTTCATCAAGATAAGTGGCCCCCATGGACTCACTGTAGCGAGTGCCCAGTTGGAAGATATTTCCCACTTCCACACCTCTGGTAATTGTCACTTCTTCGCTGCCGCATGGAGTCATATCGCCTTCCTGAACGAAACTAAACTGACCAATGATTCCGCGATTAAGATCACGCTCAAAGTTCCAGTTCTTCACGTGCCAATCTTTCTTATTCTTCCCAACTACAAGATTTCGATTCTTCACGATGGATTCATCAACCAATAAATCCACTGCATCCAAATCCACACCCAGGACACTTCCATATCCAGGAACTATGCCATGCTTTTGAATTAAATCATCATCGGCGAACTTCACTTCAGCACCCTCAAGGGCCTTTCTCACAGCAATCTCGTTGATTTCCCGATCACCGCGAATCAACAAACAGACCAGTTTGTCATCCCGTACATTGTGAAGAAGCCCAATCATGCAGGTTTTCTTCTCATCGATATTCAGGAACTTCGCCAGATCAGAAATGGTGGAAGTATCTGGAGTGTGAACATCTTCCATTGGCAGCATTTCTTCTTCAGGGTAGTCAAAACGGGTTGTCGCGACTTCCTTGTTGGCTTGATAGCCGGTCTTTTCACCTAAAATCAATGTGTCTTCACCACATGGATTCACGTACATGTATTCATGGGCCACTTTACCGCCCATCATACCGCTGTCAGACTCTACAACAATCACATTGGTCAAACCGCAGCGCTCATAGACTCTCTCATAGGACTTGTAAGCTCGCTCATAGTAAGCCTCCAGGCATTCTTGTGATGAATGAAAGGAATAAGCGTCCTTCATGGTGAACTCTCGAACTCGAATCAATCCACCTCGGGAGCGTGGCTCGTCGCGAAACTTGGTCTGAATCTGATAAGCCATCAATGGCAATTGCTTGTAGGACGTGACATCGCCTCGCACCATATGTACAACGGCCTCTTCATGGGTCATTCCAAGAACCATTGGAGTGCCATTGCGATCTTCCAATCGAACCATCGTATTGTCTACCTGATCGTAACGACCACTTTCCTGCCAAATTGTAGCTGGCATGACAACAGGCATGGTGACTTCCTGTCCCTCGATCTTGTTCATCTCTTCCCGGACCACACTCTCAATTTTTAAGGCTATACGCTTTGCAATCGGGAGCATGGAGAAGACTCCGCTGCTAAGCTGCTTGATATATCCACCTCTGAGCAGGAACTGATGACTTTTTAACTCGGCGTCTCTTGGGGTCTCTTTGGTTCTTCGACCCACCAGACTACTCATTCTCATAATCGCTCCTTTGCTTTCCCTGTTGCTTGACACATCCTGAATCCCGCAGTTACTCTTTATTCTGAAGGTCAATGCAAGTCGAGTCTCAGACGCTTTCCCCAAGCTCAAACCATCAATCGAAAATCAGAACTGTTTTCCTGTCTTGATTCAAGAGAGGGAGATTATAGGTATCTATGCAGCCAGATTCCACCTTTGAAGGAAAAAAGGAAGAGAAAGAGCCCGAACTCTCGATGCGTCATGAGGAGGCAATCACACATTTTGTGGGTGGTGAAAACTCGGTTCCCGAGGAGAGAACACGAGCTGTTCGTATGTTTGAAGGACTGAAAACAATGCGTAATGGCTTTTTCGTGTTGATCGGAATTTCCACGATTCTAGCCACTTATCTGGCCCAGGGAGAGCTCACCAGCGACAAGATGCAAATGGGTTTTCAGATTTTCTTCTACAGTCTTCCGATTCCGTTGATTATCATTTCCAAAGGTGTGTATATGATGGTTCAAAAAGATAACAGATAAACAGGACTTCTCTGGACGGCTCGGTTTCAGTCAATCAATAGATTGGTCCAGACATTGTGACCGAGGCCTCGATATGCCATAAGCATGTGTTTGATGGCGTGATAATCTCCGGATTTCGCCAAGGCAAGCAATCTATTTTGAGTTTGACTTCATTCAGTGCAGTAGATTGTCCTCGAATCCACTTGAAAAAGGGCTATTGGCACCTGGCAGGCACACAAGTCAGTAAATCTTGAGAAACCTTGACTATTGCTTTCTGAAGGTCAGAACCAGAGTGTCTCCCACCAGATTTTGCACAAAGTTCTTCTTCACCTTGGCTGGAAGGGTAAAGCTCTGGGAACTACTTGAGTACGATTGAAACTGACTGCGAGAATTCTCATCCTGATTTTCCTGAGAACTTTGGGTAACTTGAGTTACTTGGACCATGTTCCCCTGAACCTTGACTTTAAATTCAGAGTTACTGGCATTGCTGACCTGCAACTCCACTAGTAGTAAATCTCCCTTGTCTATAAATTTTGGAGAATTAACGGATTGTCTTGAGAAGAGTTGGCTCATAGGATTGGGGACCTGTGCTCCAAAACGTTTCTTTAGATTGGGTGAGCTTTGGGGAGGTGTGGGCACGTTGCCCGGAGTTTTCGGTGTAAGCACCTTGTTTCTGCCCGGAACCTGAAAGAAAGGGTCATCAAAGGGGTCTTTGAAAGGCATACCCATCCCGGTGTCATTGAAGAAATTCATCATTCTGTCCATCATGGCCTTTTGGCGATCGTGAAACCTCTTTTGAATGGCGTCAAAGTTTGGGTCTCGGGAGAAAAAGGGGTCCTGGAAAAGTGAACCGGGACTGTTGAGTCCTGGTTGCTTTGGATTTTGATTTGCTGATGGCGGAACAGGAAGGGGATTTGCCTTCTTTGTATCCAACTTTGGAGCGGGAGCGGGGTCTTCCTCCCAGTCAAAAACAGGTTCGTTTGCAAACACTGCAGTCACGCCTAATGCCAAGAAAAGAATGATCCTAAACACGACAGCCTCCGTTTTCCAACTGTATCCCTATCTACTGTTATGGTATAAAGTTCTGAGAAAGAAGGCAATTCCTAACAGTGCTCAATGAGAACTGAATTGTGGATTTGAGAATGACTTCCCGGGGATTTGGAGAGAAACGTACTTGCGCCGGATTCTGTTTGTGCAAGGAGCTAATTCTCTGATTGCTTCGAATGCAAGGAGATCGCAATGAAAACGGTTGGAATCAAGGATCTATATCATCCCAAAAACAAGGTACGCATCGTAACTGCGGCATCGCTTTTCGATGGTCATGATGCGGCGATCAATATCATGCGCCGACTCCTTCAAAAAGGTGGAGCGGAAATCATTCACCTTGGTCACAATGTTGCAGCTCACAAGGTGGTGCAGGCAGCGATTCAGGAAGATGCACACTCTATTTGTCTTTCTTCCTATCAGGGCGGGCACATTGAGTACTTCAAGTACATTCGCCAACTTCTTGATGAGGCGAATTGCAAACATGTCAAAATCTTTGGTGGTGGGGGAGGAGTGATTCTCCCCAGCGAAATCGAAGATCTTCATTCAGCAGGAATCACCAAGGTTTATTCACCTGAAGATGGTCAAAATATGGGACTGGAAGGAATCATCTCGGATGTTCTTGAAAAGTCCGATTATGAATTACCCAGTCGTTCTCTTAGCGATCTGAACTTTGCACATAGCTCTCAAATCGCGGCTTGCATTACCAATTTGGAAAATTCCGAAGGTGGGGCAAGAGAAGATCTTCTGGGAAAACTCAAGGCTAATGCCAAAGAGACACCTGTTTTGGGAATCACCGGGACGGGGGGATCTGGCAAAAGTTCACTCACAGACGAATTGATTTTGCGCTTTGTTCGCTTCATGCCTGAGCTAAAAATTGCTATTGTTTGTGTGGACCCGACTCGCAAGAAGACGGGAGGGGCTTTGCTTGGGGATCGAATCCGTATGAATTCGCTCTACAGCGACAATATCTTCATGCGCTCCATGGCAACCAGAGACTCCTCTACGGCTCTTTCCCAAAAAATTGAAGATGCTATTTTGGTTTTAAACAATACCGATGCTGATTTGATCATTGTGGAAACCAGTGGAATTGGTCAGGGTGATACCCAAATCACGGAGTTCTCCTCATCAACACTCTATGTCATGACCCCGGAATATGGAGCTCAGTCACAGCTTGAAAAAATCGGGATGCTTGATGCTGCAGACTTTATTGCAGTGAACAAGGTAGAGAAGCGTGGCGGAGAGGATGCCTTCAAGGATGTTTGTAAACAATACAATCGAAATCATGATCTTCCAAACAGCAATGAAGACCTGCCGGTTTTTGCGACCACAGCCAGTCAGTTCAATAATCCCGGTGTCACCAGTTTGTTTCGTTACATTCTCAAGAGTTTTCAGGACAAGGGGCAACTTGCAGACCAGAAATTACTGGATGCCCAACTTGATCTGGTGGATTACTCCAATGTCATCGTGCCTCCCAATCGGGTGAACTACTTGCAGGAAATCTCGGATACTGTTCGTGATTATCACTTGCATTCAAAGCAGCTGGCCGAGCAAGCTCGTCAATTCCAGGCTCTAAAAAGGTCTCTGGAGGTTTTACCTGATAACGAGGAGTTGAAGAAAGAAGTTCGGGAGCGAGAAGAGTGCGCAGATCGTGAAACAGTGACTTTGTTGTCTCAGTACGAGAAGGATCAGGAGGAGTATCGTCAGGACAAGTTGAAGTATGAGGTTAGAAATCGTGAGTTCGAAGTGGAGCTGGTTACCGAGTCACTATCGGGAACCAAAATTCCCAAAGTGGCCTTGCCAAGGTACAGCGATGCTGGAGATCAATTGATCTTCATGCGTTCAGAAAATTTGCCCGGTCGCTTTCCATTTACAGCGGGTGTCTTTCCTTTCAAAAGAACTGACGAAGACCCCAAGCGCCAGTTTGCAGGTGAGGGCGGGCCAAATCGAACCAACTCAAGGTTTCACTACCTTAGTGAGAATGACACTTCCAAGCGACTCAGTACAGCTTTTGACTCAGTAACTTTATATGGTGAAGATCCCCATGAAAGGCCTGATATTTACGGTAAAATCGGAGAGTCGGGAGTGAGTATCTGTACTCTAAGAGATATGTCGGACTTGTTTCGGGGATTTGATTTGATCAGCCCGAGCACCAGTGTTTCCATGACTATCAATGGTCCCGCTCCCATTATTCTGGCAATGTTTATGAATGCAGCTATCGAGCAGCAGCGAGAAGCGAAGGGGATTGGCGCTGGCGGCGAGGCGTACGAGAATCTGAGAAGCGAGGTTTTACAGCAGGTTCGAGGGACAGTGCAGGCGGATATTTTAAAAGAAGATCAGGCCCAGAACACTTGTATCTTTTCTGTGGATTTTGCCTTGAAAATGATGGGTGATATTCAGGATTATTTCATCAAGCAAAAAGTGCGTAATTTCTATTCAGTCAGTATTTCCGGTTACCACATAGCAGAAGCGGGGGCAAACCCTATTTCACAAACGGCGTTTACTCTGGCCAATGGTTTTACCTTTGTGGAGGCCTACCTTGCTCGCGGGATGAATATCGATGATTTCGCTCCTAACTTGAGTTTCTTTTTCTCCAATGGAATGGACCCCGAGTATTCAGTGATCGGTCGGGTGGCCCGTCGAATCTGGTCGATTGCTCTTCGAGATAAATACTACGCGAACGAGCGAGCTCAAAAATTGAAGTATCACATTCAAACCTCCGGGCGTTCTCTTCATGCCCAGGAGATTCAATTCAATGATATTCGAACCACCTTGCAGGCTTTGATGGCTTTGTATGACAACTGTAATAGCTTGCACACCAATGCCTATGATGAAGCGATCACTACTCCCACCGAAGAGTCCGTACGCCGGGCGATGGCCATTCAATTGATCATTACCAAGGAGCTAGGTCTGGCCAAAAATGAGAACTCACTTCAGGGTTCTTTTATCATCCAGGAGCTCACCGATCTTGTAGAAGAAGCGATCCTGAGTGAGTTTGAAAGAATTTCCCGGCGCGGTGGCGTTTTGGGTGCGATGGAGACTCAGTACCAGCGATCCAAGATCCAGGAAGAGTCCATGCTCTATGAAACCAGAAAGTCCAATGGAACTCTGCCAATTATCGGGGTCAATACCTACCTCGGTGAGCAGGAAGAGGAAGCCAAGATTCCAGTCACCCGCGCGAGCTACGATGAGAAGGATGAGCAAATTCGAAGACTGCGCGAATTTCAAAAATCCAACGAGGAGCACAGCACCCAGGCCCTTGAGAAACTCAGAAACGTGGCCTTGAGTGGAGGCAATATCTTCCAGGAATTAATGGAAACGGTCAAGTACTGCTCTTTGGGTCAAATCACCAATGTTCTCTATGAAGTGGGCGGTGAATATCGTAGGTCGATGTAGGGTTAGGGCCAACAAGGTGGTCATGGATGTGGGCATTGGTTTTCAGCACACTCTGGTAGCAGGCATTAAGATATGAAAGAGAAAGTTATTACAAGAGATTCAAAGAGTAAGCGAAAAGGTAAGACTGATTGGGCAAAATTAAGTGAGATGTCAGAGGAAGAAGCCTATCAGATTGCAATGGAAGATCCAGATGCTCAAACTACTGATGCAGCTTTCTGGGAAAATGCGAACGTGACTTTCCCACATAGTAAGACTCCTATCTCCCTTCGATTAGACACAGACTTACTGAATTGGTTGAAGAGTCAAGGAAAGGGTAACCAGTCCAGGATTAATCAAATCCTCAGGTCTTACATGGAAGCCACTCAGAAGCAATGATTTAGTTTCTCATGCTTTGCTGAAATATTAATCGACACCTATATTTAACTAGTGTAATGTCCAGTGAAACCTGCCCCGGTTGTCGATTTGAGTTTGTTCCTGTTCAGATCAGAACTCATGAGTATCTTGAGGCCTGCAGTGGTTACTGGGATGCCTACACCAGGGTTTTGGCCAAAGAGTATTCAGATCCGGCCTACTTTGAAGTGCATCGGGTAACCGTGGACGCCTACGCTGCTTCACATCCAGGTAGGTCAGAACCACGAATAATCCAATCCATCAAACTGCATCTGATTGGCTTGTGTATGGTATTTGAATTTGGCAAGGACCCAAATAGCTCCACCCCGTATTTGCAGTTGGCCAAGGACAAGTTTCAAAGTGATTTTCAATGGTTGCAAGGGCAAAAGAAGGCAGAGGTTTGCGTTTCCCGAGTTTTGTTGTCAAAGGATGCAAAGTCCCATCAGGAGCTCGTTTTGGACTGGGGGCAAACAGTTTGGCAAAGCTGGTCAGACACTCATGCATTGATCCGAAGTTATTGTGAAAATTTGTTGTAACACGCTTGATTTTGGAGATAAAGCCTTGGTCCACAATCTCGCAAAAGCAATTGTTTTCAAGCACTCTTTTTTAGAAAGCAGAATCCCTGGTTCCACAGCTATTGAATTTCAGTAGAAACATTTCGAAAGGTCGCTCTGAGTTGAACTTTTACAACTGGTCGAGTTTGAGTCAAGAGAAGCGCATTCATTGGATTGAAGAAAGCCTGGAGGAAATTCAGGAGGGTCACATGCCACCCGGTGACTACAAACTTCTGCACCCGGAAGCCGCGGTTTCAAAAGCTGAGTTAGATGCCTTAAAAGCATATTTAGGTGGCAACGAAGCAGCCTTTCACGAGCAGCATGAAGAAAGCGATGATGAGGATGAGTAGGGGGACTTCGAGACGAGAACCGAAGAGTTAATGCAAATTATTTGCCAGCCAAACCCAACTTCCATCGGTAATAGAACCAGAACAGAATCGGGTTGATAAACAAGGTGAGCAAGGCAATCCCCATACCTCCAAAAATTGGTACGGCCATGGGAATCATGATCTCGGCGCCCTTTCCCTGACTGGTGAGAATTGGAAGAAGGGCCAGTATTGTCGTGGCAGAGGTCATTAGACAGGGGCGAGCTCTTCTGATGGATGCGCTCATGATGGCCTGACTTAACTCTTGAAGATTTTCGGGTTTGTTCTTTTTGATTTCATCCTGGATAAAAGTAGAGATGAGAACACCATCATCCGTTGCAATTCCAAAGAGTGCCAGAAAACCGACCCAGACGGCAACGCTGAGGTGGATGGTGTGAATCTGAAAGACGTCACGAAAGTGAATCCCCATAAGGGAAAAATTGAAAAACCAATCCTGGGAGAAGAGCCAAATCATGGTAAAACCACCGGACCAGGCAAGTAGTATGGAAGAGAAGACTATTGTTGTGATCAGCTCTGAACCAAATTGAAGACTGATGATAAGAAAGATGATTCCCAGAGCAAGTGGAATGATGAAGGAAAGTCGCTTGTTGGCTCGTTCCTGATTTTTGTAGCTTCCGGCAAACTCATAATAGATTCCCGGTGGTACAAGTAGCTCATGATCTTCTATCTTTTGCTCAAGAAAAGCTTTCGCGTTCTCGACGACTTCACCCTCTGACAACTGGGCCAGCTTGTCAAAAAGCACATAGCTAACGAGTTTTGTATCTTCTCCCTTAATTGCCTGTGGGCCTTTGCGATAATGCAGCTTGGCCAGTAAAGAAATAGGGATGGCGCTTTTCCCGTCGGGAGTGGATACAAGCAGTTTTTCAAGATCCTCGGGACTATCCCGGAATTCCTTGAGAAAGCGAATAGTCACAGGATATCGATTTCTTCCCGAAACTACCTCCGAGAGCTTTCCTCCCCCAACGCCCCATTCAATGTGTTTCTGGGCATGCTCCATTGAGATACCATAGCGAGCCAGAACTTCCCGGTCCCACTCCACTTCAAGGTATGGTTTCCCCACAATACGATCAGCAAATACAGCACTTTCCTTGACGCCGGGAACTTGCTTCAAGAGCTTTTCAAGTTCCAGTCCGAAGGATTCCATCAAAGCCAGGTCATCTCCGTAGACTTTGATTCCAATGGGGGCGCGCATACCACTTTGAAGCATTACGACTCGACCTTCAATGGGCTGAAGGAAGGGGGCTGATGTGGTGCCGGGCAGAGTACATTTCTTGACGATCTCATCCCAGATATCCTGTTCCGACTGGATTTTATCACGCCAAACCCTGTAGGGATATCCGTCCGGGTCTTCGATCAGCTGACCTTTTTCATCTCTCAGAAACTCTTTTTTAGAGTGGTCCCAGGCGAACAACCTTCGATTGCGATTGCTGTCCATCAGATACTCAGGATGGTACTGAACTATTGTTTCCACCATGGAAAGAGGGGCTGGATCGAGGGCACTTTCTGCCCTGCCGGCCTTTCCAACAGCCCACTTAACTTCAGGAATCTGTGCCATTCGAGCGTCCAGAGTTGCAAGAACCATGGCCATTTCCTCTCCTCCCGCATGGGGCATGGATGTTGGCATGTAAAGGAAAGAGCCTTCTTTGAGCTTGGGCATGAACTCGCTTCCCAGTCCCGGAAAGGAGTGGGTAAGTGTGGAAAACAGGGAGTTCTTTCTGAACGAGTCGGGAAGGAAAGAGAATACATTAGCACTTCCAAACCAGATATTTAGTCCGAGAATCAAGAGAAGAACGGGTAGAATCAAAACCTTGCCCCTGTGTTTGAGCGCCATTTCCAGCGATCTTGGATAGAGAAAATAAAACAAGGCAAAGGAGAGTAGCAGACCAGCCACTGCGACACTCACAAAGAACAAATTCATGAGAAATCCAGCCTTGATACCCAGAGGCATCCAGCTACTGCTTAAACTTAGTAAACAAAGGATTGCAAGGGGAATTGAGAGTAAGTGATTTAAGCCCTTTGCCCTGGGGGATTGTAAAAATCGGGAAAGGGGTGGAAGTAGAGTGAGTGCTATGACCAGGGCTGCAACAATCGATAAGGTCTTGGTGAATGCAAGTGGTCGAAAAAGTTTGCCCTCAGGTCCAGTCAGAAAGAAAATTGGAAGAAAGCTGATGAGTGTCGTGGAGGAGGCTACCAGAATAGGGAGGTTTACTTCCTGTAGAGCTTCGAGGATGATCCTTTTGTGGTCTTTGTCAGGATTAACTTCCAGGTTCTTTTGAATATTCTCCACAAGGACAATACCAATGTCTCCCATAACGCCAATAGCGATGGCAATGCCAGAAAGTGCAACCACATTGGCTTCTATACCCAGCATCTTCATCCAGACAAAGGTCAACAATATTCCAAAGGGCAGAATCAGTGCGAGCAGAAAGGAGCTCCCGGCATGAAAGAGGAAGGCCAGGATGACCAGGCTGGCAATTAAAACTTCATCCTTGAGGGCATGCCAAAGTGTCAGAATGGTTTCGATGATAACATTGGTTCGATCATAGTAGGGGACCACTTTGAGTTGAACGTTCTCACCGTTTTTCATGGTTTTTAACGGAAGTGAACGATTGATGCTTTCGACTCTTTCACGGACCCGCTTTAACACCTCCATCGGGTTGCTTCCATAACGGGCAACTACGATACCACCAACACTCTCTTTTCCGGCATCATCGAGAATTCCTCTTCGAAAAGCGGGGACCAACTGAACTTTGGCGATTTGACCAAGAAGGAGTGGAGTGCCTTCCTTTTGGTCCACGACAACATTCTCAAGGTCCTGAACATCTTTGATGAAGCCCAGGCCTCTGACAAGGTATTCCACCTTGTTATACTCCATAGTCTTGGCACCTACATCCAGATTGGACTTTTTGATGGCAGAAGCGATATTCATCAGGCTGAGTTTATGAAATGCCATCTTTTGAGGGTCAAGTTGAACCTGGAACTCCTGAACATATCCTCCCACTGAAGCGACTTCACTAACCCCCGGAGTGGCCTGAAGCATCAGTTTCACCTGAAAGTCCTGGATGGTTCTCTTTTCTTCCAGATCAAATGCTCCCTGAACTTCCTTTCCTGACTTTGTGTAAGCGCGCAAGACATAGAGATAAACCTGGCCCAAAGGAGTGGCATCGGGACCAAGTGCCGGTTGAACACCTGAGGGGAGAAGGTTGGCAGGCAGAGAGTTGAGTTTCTCAAGAACTCTGGAGCGAGACCAGTAGAACTCAATATTCTCTTCAAAAATCAGATAGATTGAGGATAAGCCAAGGAAGCTGTAAGTGCGAATGCTTTTGACTCCGGGTATCCCCATCAACTGCGAGGAAAGAGGATAGGTGACCTGATCCTCAATATCCTGCGGGCTTCTACCGTGCCAATTGGTGAAAATTATTTGCTGATTTTCGCCGAGATCCGGTATTGCATCGACTGCGACAGGACTTCGAAAGTCCTCAGAAAGTAGATTGCTTTGAAAGGGTGAAACACTGAGTCCGCTAATGAAAAGAAGCAGAAAAATACCCAGAGTAAGACCGGGATGATTGATTAAAAACTTCTGCAAGCCCTTCATCACTCCTCCCAGTTGAGGAAGGAGCCACACCCGGGCATTTTGGATCCAAAGTAGGGATTGAGTATGTCCTCGTCTTCCTGAACCCAGTAAGCACCCTTCTCTTCAAAAGCCATAGGGCAGTGGACCTTCTTCAAATTTTCCCCCTGGCTTGTCCAGCTCTTTTCAACAAAGGCAATTATCCAATTGGAAAGTTGTGCAAAAGCAAAACGCAAATCGTGAAAAAGAATACTGTCCCGGACTTTCTCGAAAGGTGGATAGATTGCCAGGCGAAGGTGTTTCAGGACTTTTTGTTCAGGTAAACTCAAGCTTGATTTATCGAAACTTTCTATGGCAGTGAGAATCTCGAGCAGGATTTCTTTGGAGTCGTCAAAGGAGTCTTCACCAAGAGTTAGTTGAAGTTCTAGATAAAGATAGAGGACAGAGTCACTGAACTCAAGAAAACTGGACGAAGCGCTTTGCATGGAAAGCCAGTCCCTTGCTTTTTCAATTGGTTTTCTCAAGTCAAGTCGGGAACCATATGGAGAGAGAAGCTGCTCTGAACTCATCATGGACTCCTTGGCCTGGATTTGAAACTCGCCGTCGAGCTTGAAGCTGCCTCGAGCAACCACTTCATCGCCTGCTTTCAAATTTCCAAGGACTCTGTAGTGGGATTCGGTTTTCTCCAGAATGCGAACAAATTGAGATTCAAATTGATTCCCCTTTTTCAGGAAGAGAACCGCATTGTGACCGATAAAAAGCGGTGCCGAATGAGGAACCAGCAGCCCGGCTTGAGTGTGGGTTTGAATCTGGACTCTGGCAAAGCCACCTCCCAGAAACTTTCCCTCGGGGTTTGGTATGGAAAAGATTGCCCTGCTGGAGCGTGTTTTCGGATCAATGAAAGGGTCAACTCTGACCAGTCTTGCACTGATCTCCGCTTGAGGATGCGAGTCCAGGATGATCAAAGACTGGATTGAGCCCTGAACGGATTGAATATCATCTTCATAAACCGAAGCCTCAACCCATAGCTCTGACATGTCGGCCACCAGTAAAACAGCCTGTCCTTCCTTGACATAATCTCCTTCATTTACAGCTACATTGCGCACAATTCCTGAGCGCTTGGCATAGACTGTCACATGTTTGACAAGTTCCCGGGTATTCTCCAGTCGGTGGAGTTCTGATTCACTCAAGCCAAGAAAGCGCAATTTCTGCCGGATAGCTTCCACATTGATTTGTAAGGACTTGTAGTGAGAGCTTTTGGAGTCCGCGTTTTGCAGGAGAGAGCTGGCTTGAATCAATTCCTGATGGGCAGCAATTAATTCGGGAGAATAGATTTCATAAAGAGCCTGTCCCTGCTTGACCTGCTCCCCAATCGAGTTCACCAGTAATTTATCAATCCGTCCAGCGACCCAGGCAGTCACTCTGGAGACCCGGGCGGGATTTAAGACAACCTTGCCATAAAGTCTGAGATTTTTGATGTCATGTTTGTACTGGACGGGCACCGTCAAAAGCCCGGCGCTCTTCTGTTGTTCCTCACCCAGTTCCACAACATTTTCAGGCAGTACTTTGGTCAGATCCAGTGGTATCAGATCCATGAAGCAAATGGGACATTTTCCAAACTCAGGAGCCTTGATCTGAGGATGCATACTGCAGGTCCAGGTGATTTCACCGCTTTGAGTTTTGCTTGCTTCTTCTGATGTGGTTTGTTGCGCTTCCTGTTTGTGATCGTGGTGACTTTCACTTGCCTGTAAGGGGCTGAATGCAAGC
>Ga0255770_10000220_pt1 | contig 52490 bp, 73 predicted proteins | sample 071ome_22_FD_179968 | JGI IMG/M metagenome (GOLD analysis project Ga0255770, IMG submission 179968) | Coastal salt marsh microbial communities from the Groves Creek Marsh, Skidaway Island, Georgia - 071404AT metaG (version 2) | ecosystem: Environmental > Aquatic > Marine > Intertidal zone >...
CATGCACTCTGCCAATTTATCGATCTTTTGTTCTATACGATCAAGTCGTGCTTCTTCAGTCTTAGTTGCCATTTTTTGTTATCCTAATCATTAAATCATTTTTGCCTTTAATAAGTCTATGGTATTGCATTTTATTGATAACAAACCTATCACCTTCTTTAATATAATTTGGCAAAGTGTCGTCGTACTGAAACTGCCAGCCAATTCCTTCTAATACTTCTATTTCTCGATCTTCCCTGTCTCTATGCCATACAAATTCAGATTCATTTGCATTGACTGAAAAAGTTCTGATATTACCAATGTCAATATAAGCTACCAAAAGAAATTACCTCCTCCTGATAAACCCAATTGTTTTGCATAATGTGGTAATCTACACGACCAATAACCAGCTTTGGTCTTATCTTTCTTTTGATCGCAATTATGTCTAGCAGCAAATGACGCTCTAGCTTTTGGATCATTTATTTTTGCTTTTAATCCTGAAGTGTCTCCAAATTCTACTTTGATTACATTGCCTTTGTCATTCTTAACGTAAACATAAAATTTCTTTGAGCCACCACGTTTTGGATCATTTAATTTTACTTCTTTTCCTTGATATTCTGCTTCCATTAATGGACAATCTAATGGTACATGTTGATCTTCGTACATGTCATAATAGCCAATATCAGTTTCTTCTAAAAGTACTTTATCAATTCCTTCTGGAATATAAGTACCACAATTCATTTGCTTACGAGCTTCTTGAAATAATTCGTAATATGCTTGTGAACCAACACGAAAAACGTTTTCATGCAATGGAATATTATTCTCCACATGATACGTTAAATGCGTACTTTTATTTTCAAATGTTTTAAATTGTTTCATCCACCAAACTCATGACCAGCTACTCTGCGCATTTGTTTCTTAAATTCAGCAAAGTCTGGTTTTTTCTTATACAATTTAATGGAGATTTCATCGCGATCTTTTCCTTTAATTCTCCACTTATAACCTTTTTCTAAATGCTCAGGCTTAGTAGTTTTTACTACACGCCGTTTGAAACCATCTTCCCATTTCTCAGATTTTCCAGGACCTTCAGATATCATACCAGCTAATGTCTTAGGGTCTAATTTATTTACAAATTGTCTAGCAATTCGATCAGCGTAATATTCAATGCTTTTATTAGTAGACCCTTTTTTACGATCCCAAACTTTTTGCAGTATTTCAGCAGCTTTTTTATAAGCTCTACGACCGGTGATTTTTCCTATAGCTACGGAAATATCAGTCATAGTATCTTCGCTCGTGAAATACTCTTTAAAAGTTTTCATTATTTCTTTTTGCCTTTTTCTTTATTCATTAAAGCCATCAGCTTTTTGAATGTCTCTTGGTCTTTTCGCGATAACCGATTGAATTTTTGTTTTTCTAATGATTTTTCCCATTCAGCATCTGATTCATTAGTTGTACCATTACGAACATTGTCAAATGATTTTCCAGTTACTTTTTTGTTTTCAACAGCAGGAACTTTTTCTTCATTATAACCAACTCTAGCATGACTTAATGCAGTCATTACTTTCAAAATTTGACGCATGTTCAAACCCGAATCCATCATAGCTTGGTTAATATCACCCCATTGATATAATTCTTTATCACCACGACGGCTATATTTTCCAGCTTTTTCTTCTATTGTTTCTTCAAACATGCTTTTTGTAACACGATTTTTTATTGGGCCCATGTGTTGGTATCCTTTCATTACGTATTTCTTTAAATCGGTCTTTAGAATTTTTTCTAATTTTCTTGTCTTGGGGTGCATAACAGTCGCGTATTTACCAGCAGACATAAAATCAACTGCTTCATCAGTATCTTCTTTATTCATCATATAACGATGAGCAGAATTTAAGTAATCAGCTGATTTAGTAATTTTACTTTGAACCCATTCAGGCAAATTTTGTTCGTCAGAAAACATTTGAATCATATGACTTGCGTCAGCAACAATACCGCGGAGTTGCGTTTTGGCCATTTGACCCTCGTTATCATATTCACCTTTATCAGCTGGATCTACAGCCTCGCCTGGAGTTGCTTTTTTATAAGCTTTTACTAATTTGTCTGAACCTTCTTCGTAAGCCATTGTTTAACCCTTGTGCTTTTTCCATAAATCAGCATCTGCTGTTGTTCTCGTTTTTCCGCCAGTAGCAAATGAATTTACTCTAGCTAGACCCCATTGAGTTGGAGTAGTGCCAGGACGATGGCTTGAACTCCATGCGGCATATCCACGATCAAATACTTTCTTTAATATTGCGTATGATATACCAGTTTTTTCTGCTTTATTCTTCAAAGCTTTTTTTGCATCAGCTTCTTCTAAATTTTCCTCACCAAACATATCTCTAAATTTTTTAGTATGCTTAGATTCTGGTGCATCTGGACGAGGTTTGTCATGAGCTGCTTTTTGTTTAGCAGTCATACTTTTATAATCTTTCATTTTTTCTTCGACTTTTTCAACGGCTTCTAACCATTTACGATATTTGCCAGAAGTCGTTTCTACTATTACATAATTAGCACCTAACACAGAAATAGTAGCAATTTCACCAGACTCTTTTATAATTACCTCATCACCAACTTCGTACAAAGAACCTTGAACATACGCTTCACGCTTTTCAGAAATTGGTTCTAATTGAATATGATTGCGATATTCAGACTCTTCTTTAATACCCATTGCTTTACGAAGAGTATCAAACAGTTGTTTACCATCTTTAAATTTAGAAGGTAATCCCTTTGAAAAAGATGAAAAATCATTATCGGCTGCAGCAGCTCTCATTTTAGAAGCTGACATACCGTCTACTGCATCTGAATCTGGATCTCTATCACCGGCTGAAACTATACTAATACCATCTTGAAAATTATAGAAACCGTGCCTTGCATTAACTCCATTATACTTATTGGTTAATGCCGAAAATTCGTTTACTCTATCTGATCCAACAACCATTGTGACTTTAGTAAATCCTTGGTCATATAATTGAACCAAAATATCTAAAGCATTTTTTATTTTCTTATCTAAAATAATATTACGGCCATGCTTAGGAAACATCTTACGCATGACTTTAATTTTAGTAGCGTAATCTAATGGATTCTTTTTTGGATCAGAAGATTGAGACGCATATACACGATAATTATTACCCGGTGCAAGTGAAGCAACTTTGTTTAATAATTTTTCGTGGCCAGTAGTAGGTGGGTTGAATCTTCCAAATGTGAAGACAACTTCCTTTGTGTTTTCTGTAAGAAATTCTGAAAAGCTCTTAAAATTATTTTGCATCTTGAGCTCCTGCTCCACGAGCCTTTGTTACTCTTTCTTTTTCGGCCTTGCGAACTTGTGGTAAAAGCTTTTTCGCTATTTTTGATATAAGCGCTTTTTTAGTATCTAATTTCTTTTCTATACCTTGACGGGCAGCAAAAGATAAATCACCTTTATCTTTATCTTTTAGCATTCTTTTGAGTAAAATTTCTCTGGCTTTCTTTTGAGCTCTAGCTTTAAGCTTCTCAGGTGAAGCCATTTTTTTCTCAGCTTTCTTTTTACCTAAAGCAATTTTAGCTCTATTTTTTCGAAAGTTGGCTTTAGCCTTTTGGCGTTGGACTGCGGTAAGAGCTTCTTCCATATCGTCAGACTTGCGCTTTTTAGCTGCAAGAGCGAGAAGCTCATCTCCGGTTTGAGTATAGTCTACGGTTAAGTAGTCTTTGAAAGAGTACATATTCCTATTTCCCATTAAGATCGAGAAGCAGTTTCCCAACCTTTGATAATATCTGGAGAGAAGTTATTCGTTGAAAATTCTAATCTATCAACGAGTTTAACTGCTCCACCACCAACGCGGTCTATAGCAACAAAGCCTTCTTGGCCGGTTACTTTAAACCCCTTTTTAGTCAGTACAAATGTATTTATAGTTTTTAGTCTATCTAGCTTATTTATAATAATTAACTTCGCAGCGACAATAGCTTGTTGCAAATCGAACACTAATTTTAAATTCTTTTTATTTTCAGAAGAGAAAAATTTAAGTATTTCATCTCTCTTTGCGTATTGAGCCTGTTTACCCTTTTCAGAACTACGCTTATCAGCTTCTTTTTGAAATTTATCTGATATCCATTGAATTAATTCGTTTACATGTTTCTTCGTATCTTTTACTTCGACTTTACCACGAACTTTAGAGTTATTAAAGGTCTCAATCATCTTAGCAAATTCTTGATTCTTTTCGATTTCTCTTAATGTTGAACCTGCAATCTTTTGAAATATTCTTCCAGCCGTAGATAGTGCCTGTGTAACTTCTTTTGTATCGGCTGCAGTAAGCGTTGCAGTACCAGATAAATCTCGAATTTCAGCAGATTTAGACCAAACGGTAGAAACATTTTTAAATTTAGATATGTCTACACCATAAGATGCTTTCATACTTTCAAACGATCCACCTTGATATGTTGTATGCCATACCACGCCAATTTTTGCTTTTGTTATTTTCTTTGCTTCATCAGAAGATGCTTGCACTGCATAAACAATTGTGTTTGGATGAAAGGTAACAAAATCTTCACCATCAATTTTTTGTTTCTTTAAATCAGAACCAGTAAACATGATGTCGCCTTGTACAACACCAGTAATTCCAAGCTTTGATAATTCATCATATGCTATCTTTAATTTGGTAGATAAATCACCTGAAGTATCAGCATCAATGTCTTCATGGCTTTTATACACCTTTGGATTTGCGTTGAAGATACCTTTTTTCGCTACAAAGAATTCTCCATCATTTGGATCAATACCGGCAAAGACAGCTGGAGCTCCATCCCATTTCACAGTTACATCAGTAGCTGATTTAGCAGAGCCGGCCAACATATCTCTTAAAGATCTTAAAGCTAAAATTGCTTGCTTAGCTCCTTTGACTCCACCATAGATCACCTGATCTTCAATGTGAGTCATGTGAGTATTTTTTTCTTCTCTTAAATATGTTCGAAAACTTTGCACATTAATTTCCTATTGATAAATTTTAACAAATGCTGATGAATCGTCTGAGCTTGATGCAGCATAATTTACGATCGCGTTTACAAAGCCGTCAGCTTTCTTTCCTTTATTATTAATCAAATATTGCGTAATCATAACCGCAGCTAATTTTGCTGAAAACCAACCTGCATCTTTTTCAGGGAGTTGTTCCATAAAATAATCAAATGTAAGAGAAGGATCAGAAACTTTAGCCATCTTATAAAAATACATTTGAGATCTTTTGTTTTTTCCGGAAGCTAATTTTTGTGCTATTCTTTTAATACCAGCATGCTTAGGAATATTTACTCCCATGTGTCGTTTTGCTGCTGCAATAATAACGCCCCAACCAGCACCGCCGCCTCGTGCGGTCTTTCCAGAAATTTCAATTTTATTTGCGCCAAGATAATTATTTGGACGGATTTCCATAGAACCGCCAGAAAATTGAATGGTACCACCTTTATTCGAAAAGAAATTTCCTCTATTAGATCTAACAGCAGCTGATACAAATTTATGTGCAGCCGGTGATTGGCCGATATTATATTCTTTTGCCTTTGCGTCTTTCTTTACAAGTTTAAGTGAAATACCAACAACTTTACGTTCTTTAAATAATCTTAAAATAGCCGCGTTTAATGCTGCAATTGAAGAGGTATCTAATTCTTTATTTAAGTTTACACCCTTTTCAATTGCCCATATATCGCCAGGATTCCATTTATCGTCAGTTAATACTTCTAAACCTGAATTTTTAAATGCTTCTTTTTTAGCAGCATAAATCTGTTTCATTTCTTTTGAATCACGATGAAAAACATGATTCTTATTAGCATATCCTCTTTTAATAATTTCTTGTGCAGATAGATAAGCTGAGACTTGCCAAGAAGAATCAATGTCTAAAACTTCTTGAATGGTAGTTTTACCAATTGAAATCTTTTTAGCGGATGCCTTCAACACAGAAGGCATAAAATATTCGATAGGTTGGTTAGCACCATGTTCTAACATAGCGGCTAACCATAAGCAATGTGCAGCTTCGGTTACTGCAGTATTATCTGTGCCACCGCCGGCGCCTCCGCCTCCACCAAAAACTGCAGTTTTACCAATTTCAGAAGAGCTAATAGTTTTACCAGTTGTGGTTGTTAACTCAATTGGCTTTTTACCATCAAATGCTGCTATAGCTTCTCGATTTTCTGGTGTATTGGCAATTTGTACTTCTTTATTTGAAGTTAAAACCAATGGAATACCTTCAATCGCTGCGCGCATCAAAATATCAATTCTTGGTTCTTTTGTTTTACTATTAGGCTTAGCTAATTCAGCTGGCCGAAGGCCGACTGGTGCTTCAGAAAGAAATGATCTAAACTTTAGCATAACATATGTTCCGTGTACAGATGGATTTTATATTATACTATTTATATGTTTTAAATATTCTTTTACTATTTTATCTTGAAGTCTATATGCTTCTTTTTCAAAAGGTTGTTTCCAATATTCCATCTTTGAAACATTTTTGCTTTTATAAAAAGTTACAAATTCATTTTGACTTTTATTATAAATTTGTTTGAGATCGCCAAGAACGTATTGTTTAACATGAACTAATTCGTGAGCAATTAACGTAAGCAATGTTTCAGTGTTATATCCTTTTTGTAAACGAATAACAAAGCACCTTGGTCTTGAATCATTAGAGATTGGAAGAAAAGGTTCATCATCTTTATCGTTATATTCCCACGTAGTATCGCCTTCAACGCCATCATTTTCTTCTAATATAGAAGACATTTTGAATAGAATATGAACTTTATGTCTAGGAAAATATTTGTCAGCAACAAATTGAGAGAGGCCTCGTATAAGACCTCTTTCAATTAAATTGGTTCTCCCTTCAAAGTCAACCAATAACATATTATGTCCTTTGGTAAATATATACGTCAGCGTGACTCGAGTTTTTAAGACCACCAATCACATTACCCATGCATGAGTAACCACGGCCATTAACTTTAGTGATTGGCCGGCGGCCTTTGACGCACACTCGATATTGCAAAGGATTGATATTTAAATGTCCATCAAACATACCGGTTATTCGTGCACGACTGCTAGCTAAGTCTTTCTGCTGTTGATTTATTACTTTGACAGAGTCTTTGATAGCTTGTAATTTTTCCATATCACTAGTTGATTGGAAATCGACAGTCATAACGTAGCTTGTTGAAGTTCTTTTAGTCATTTAATAATCCTTTTGTCCATATCCAATCTGGTCAGCGAATGGCCGACTAAGATCAGCACGAATAGCTTCCATTTGAACTTTTTCAGCGAATTTTCTTACCAAGGCCGCACGATAATTAACTTCGCTGAAATCTTGATTTTCAGCAGCAGCAGCTAATTCTCTAAAGTGGGTATTTAGTCTTACAAAGTTTATGTCCATTTTATCTACTGGTTTCATTATCTAGCCTCTCTAAAATCTCATCTACCTTTTTGATTAAATTTTCTACTAATTGCTTTACTTCTGTGTTTACTTCACTCATATAAGCTCCTCAGCTTTTCTGGCCTGAGCTTTAGCAAGTTGCTCAAGGCGCGCAGGGATAACGTAGACGTCGTTGCAAAATTGGCAACACTCGCCTTCGTCGTCGTTAAATAAAGGCCACGGGTTATTACCATAGCCCAAAATATTATCGTCACAAATGACGCACTTTTGATATCCATCAATAACAGGATTATGTTCACTCATAATTAAGATGCCTTTTTTAAAGTGTCTGTAAAATCTTCAGGATCGGTCAATTCGCTAAAACCAACAGCGCTAACACGATAAACTTTGCCGTCGTAAATGAACCGATCACCCATCATCGAAGAACGATGTCCGTATTGTCGACCATCATACCATTCAAGGTCAACCATGTGAGAAATGTCTCCAGAGTAATCTTTATTTTCAGTGTTGTCTGGAAGAAGTTCTCCCATTGACCAAGAACCGTGAATGTTTTGAGTTGCAAAGTAAGCATATTCCAGAGCATCCTCACCAGTTCGTTCACCAACGTTCACAACACACATGTAATCAAAGGTACCTTCAACTTCACGGTTTTGAAAATAAACTTGGACTTTAGACATAAAAAATATTCCCTGTTTCATTAATTTATATAGTAATTCTACACTAGGTATCTGAGAAAGTACAATTTTTTTTCATTTATTTTTCGTATACAAATCAATAACTTAGAAGAGCGGGGTTCTAAGTTATTGATTCTAAAGGAAATAAAAATTGTAACAAATTGTTACGAGCAGAAAATATTTTTCGTATATAAATCAATACGTTAGGAATCTGAGGTAGTTGGACCTATAATTTCCTGTAACAATTGGCGGTTTTTGAGGTGAGATTCGGCAATTTCATCCTTACTCTGGCCATGATATGCTACTCCATGATGGTTCTCAATAATCTGGCCAACAAGACTAACGTATGCGTCTTTTTTACTATCGTATACGATAAAGTCTCCTAGGATACGACCAAATTTGCCTTTACCATCTTTGAACGTTTTAAGAGTAGCCCATTGGCCAACCTTTAAATAGCTTTTTACAAAATCTTTTGCTAATATGCCATATTTCTTTTCTAGCATATCGCGAGTTCTACTTTCTGGCGTGTCTACTCCTTTAAACCGGATTCTTTGCTTTGTGAGATGCACATCAAATCCAAGATCAATATCAACATCGACTGTGTCACCATCAATAACTTTTATTATTTTTGCTTTATATTGATAGTCCAAACTTTACTCCTCGTATTCTACAAATTCCTCGATTATATCTTTTTCAAAAGAAGTTAATACTCTATTAAAATGAATTGTCTTATCAGTGATATACTTATTAATAGTATAATGCATACCAGTGTGTAAGCCAGCTTGGAAAAACTTTTTGCGTTCTATCCTGGTGATTTGCCAAATAGAACCGAACCACCAAGCTGCTATAATCGCTCCCATCCACCATGTAATATACATCTTTTGCTCCTTAAAATACTATTTATACATTTGGATCTTCTTTGATACCAATTGACCAGTTATATGCAGCATCTTGAACGTAATGAAGACTCTTACCTTCAAAGACTTCTATATGATATGGTATACCTTCGCTGGTATAATATTCCAAGCAATAATGGCCAGATGGATCAGTAGCCACTACAGCTATCCTGCCACTCTCATTTGTGTATACATCGTTCATTATACTTTAAATCCTTCATATTTAGTATTATGACTATCTGCTGGTTGCCCAGAATCAACCAGCCCCAATTGCGCAGATTGTTCTACATCAAACAACTTCATTTTAGAACGATCAACACCTACAACAAATCTTTTATTTACAGATGGGTCATTATATCGATTCTTCAATTGCTTTACAAGAATCTGACCAAGACCTTCGAGCTCTTCATTTGATATTAAAGCAAACATTAAGTCAGCCGTTGCTGGCAAACCAAAAGATTCTGAAGTATCTTCAAGGCCAACATCAGAATTCGAATAACCACCTCTAGTTGTTTGAGTAGCTGAAACAATAGGAACATTGAATTCAACAGCCAAACCACGAATTTCTTCAGCAATTGCTTTAATATATGAATATGAATTAATTGCTCCACCCATTCCTTTCATTCGAGATGAAGCACAAATATTAAGATAATCAACAAAGATAATATCAGGAATAAAATTCTTTTTTAATTTTAATTCTTTTAGTAATGCTCGAAAATGACCAGCATGAGCAGCACCGGTTGGATATTCTTTAATGATTAGTTCGCCTTGGCATCTTTCAGCAATATTGTTTACTTTATTCGCAAACATTTCTTTTGAAATATTTGTTAATTGATCAATTGGTGTATTCATTAAATTTGCATCAACACGTTCAGCAATCTTTTCTTCAGCCATTTCCATTGTAATATACAAAGCATTTTTACCTTGGGCAAGAACCGATGCTGCAACATGACACATAAACAAAGATTTACCAACACCGGTACCAGCCAAAGCAATATTCAAAGTCTTACGTGGTAAACCACCTTTGGTAATATCATTAAATCTTTCAAGATCAAACTTAATTTTTTCTTCTACCTTATGATAGAATTCGTAACGTGAATCAATATCATGGAGATAATCATGACCAATGTTTGTATCAAAGGCAACACCAAGAGCTTCTTGAAGAAGTTCAGGCAAAGCATTTTTTGTAAGGTTAGGGTCTTTACCATCGATAATAGAAATAGATTTCATGATGGCAAGATGAATTGCTCTATCTTGACACCATCTTTCTGTTTGGTTAGTTAACCATTCTATATCGCTCTTATCATCAGATGAAGTAATTTCTTGTATTAAAGCAACTGCATCTGAGAATTGAGTATCATTTAAGAAAGAATCGTCTAATTCAACTTTTAGCGATTCTGTAGTTGGAAGCTTATTATACTTACCAACAAATTCAAGTATTTTATCAAAGACTACTTTATGAGCGCCTTCAAAATATTCTTTCTTAAGAAATGGAATGACCTTACGTGTATAATCATCATGAGTGATTAGATTCCGCAGTATGGCCGTCTGAAGCATTTCTTTCTCCTATCTTAAAATCATCTAAAGAATTCTCAATAAAGTGAACTAACATGTCACCCAAATATTGTTGGAATTCATCACTATTTTCTAATTCATCTTTTTCGTATATGCCAGTTTCATGAAGGTTATATTCAAAAGATAATGTTGCATTATCTCCGCCATCCATTGGCTCAGTTAATCCTACTTTTCCATAAGTCACAACAACACCGGCATATTTACCATCAGTTATTTTGAAAGATTCATGCGAGGAATCTTCCATATACGGTATTAATTTATAATCATTCCTCATCTAAAAATTCCATACTTAATTCTGAACGATGGCCAATACTATAACTTTTCTTTATAAACTCTTTGAAGTCTGAGTTTTCAAAAATAGGAGCCCAGAATTCTTCTTTCAAAGTTTCTTTTTCTCTTACCTTTGGTTCTACCATTTCACCAGTTTCTTTATTTACTGCTTGATACCAACCATTACTTGGTTTTACTACATAACCACCAGCCAATGCAACATCTAAGAGACCAGAATATTTTTCAATACCACCTTCCCAAGATACTGTGATTGGTACTTTAGATTTTTCTTTTACGAATCTAGACTTATCAACATTAATTACAAAATCATAACCTTCAATTTCTGTACCCTTCTTATTTTGACGACGACCAAGAATCCAGATATTATCTGCAGAATAGTAAATACCAGTACCACCACCAACAACATCTTTAGGGAACAATCCAATTTCTTTATATGTATGATTTACAGCAAGCAATGGGATGTTTTTCATTGTCAAATATGGAGTTGCCATACGGAACAAACCTTTTAACGCTTTTGCTCTAGACATATCAGCAACTGACTTTTCATTAATAGCATCTTCCAATTCTTTTTTAGATGCAAGGTTACCAATTGAATCGATAACTACAATTACTTTATCTCCACGTTCAATTGCTTCAAGCTGATTGATTAGATCAAACTTTAGTTCTTCAACATTTGTGATTGGTGTGTGAAGTACGCGTTCAGTTGGTACTCCAAAAGATTCAAAATAAGATTGAGGTGAACCAAATTCAGAATCATAAAAAAGCATAACAGCATCTTCATACTGTTTCATATAAGCACCGGCCATAAGTAATGCAAAGGAAGTTTTAAAGTGCTTTGATGGGCCGGCAAGAACTGTTAGTCCAGGAGTTACACCACCTTCAACAGAACCAGATAAAGCAACATTTACCATTGGTACATCAGTTGGTACCATATCTTTTTCAGTAAAAAATTTTGAATTAGAAAGAATTTCCGTATGCGCAAGCTTGGAATTCTTTTTTAATTTATCCATTACAGACATAACGTTTCTCCTCGTTTCGTCTTGTTTTCTTCAGTTTCCCATGATAGAGGGCTTACCATTATTCCATTCGAATATTACTGTCTTTGTTTTGGCACGATAACCGATAACGTGCCCAAGAACCTCACAGTAAATCAATTCAATCATAACGTTTACCTTTTGTGTTTGTATGATAATATTATATCATAAATTGATCAAGTTGTACACTTGAATCTTTAACGTAGTATGATTGTGTTTTATTGTCTTGAACCAAAAAGTCAGTTTGCACTATATTTAATTTATTATCAAGATAATCTTTAATAGATAGTGCCATATCTTTTGCAGTTGTAACTGGCACATTCTGACAAATATGATTTAAGTTTTTAAGACCACCCTGTAAAATAAAATCATTTGGCATTTTCATAATAGTTAATGCTTCGCGTATTGTGATATAGCGATCGATATCAGGGTGTGTAAGAGATGTTGGAAGATGCCCAACAAAAGCGCCAATATAATCCTTAGGTATCTCGGTGTTTTTTCTCATAATGTTTCCACCGGATTCTAATTTAGCATACATTCTTTCGCACTTAGCAGCTTCACGTTCATAGCCATTTTTGGTCATCCATTTAGCTACTTCATTATATTTCAATCCATTGGCTTCAATATAGTCGAGTGGATTTGTGGTTTTTTCAATCATGTGTGAAAATTCTTGATGAGAAATTCCACCTAACATTTCATCAAGAACATACTTATAAAAAGGATTATCACTTGGCTTTTTAGTATTAGTAACGACGTTCATTGGATCAGATGGAGACGTTACAGTATTACGAATCGTTTCTTCTATTTTTTCGTGTGGTCTATAAATGTAATTAAATAATGGAACACCATATCCTTTCCAGAAAAAATAAAAAGTACGATCACGCACTTGACTTAATCCATGCAAAATAGATTTAGTCTTAAAAATAGAGAAGCTATATCCATATCGCTCTCCAATATAACGAAGATTTTCTACAACCGGGAGGCCCATTTTAGAAGCCAGTCTTGGTGCGTTTTCACCCCAAAAAACTTGAGGGGATAAGTTACCAAGTACAAACTTAGCAGAAGTAGACATCCAATCGTTTGCAGAATTATCTGAGCTAGCACCAGGACTAAGGGAGCTAAGACCAGCACAGGGACAAACAGTATTGACAACATCGAGATTATCCACACGGTCGTTACTTCCTTTAGATCCGAGAAGCTTGTACGGTACTTTTCTTTCATAATATTCAATAAGGTGTTGGTCATTGTTTTCAAACCCTTCGTAACTATAAATGGTTTCAGGCCTTTGATTGAATGCCTGCTCCATTGCTATAGTTTCACCACCAATTAATGGAACTATTGACGCGTATTTCACTAGAAAAAATCCTCTAACGATTGGTGTTGCGATGATTCATAAGCTTTCTTATGTTGTATTGTAGTTGCTAATTTGATTTTACCTTTCCACGGACCAGAAGGAACTTCCTTTTCTCTAACTTTTACAAAGTCTGGCCAAAGTTTGGCAAGCTTTAATTGAGCTTCATTATGAACTTCTAAGGTACGCCAAGTAGAGCAACCACCCTCGGCATTTGTTTCAGAACATGTTACCATATACTTAGCAGAAATTCGATTCTTAAATCCCTTTGAAAGTAATTGTAGATTTACGTCAAAATCTTCTGCAGCTGCCACGCGGCTCCATTCAATATCCCTGGGAACTTTTGGCCCATCATAAAATACGTTAGTCATAATACGTTGGCATTCACGTATTGGCCATTGCCGTTCGTCTGGAATAACCCATGCTGGTAGTAAACCACCATATACAATCCCGTCGTTCATCCATTGTTCTACTAAATCAAATGCATCATCAAAATCTTGATCAGTAAATTTACGAGACAGCCATTTAGTACCTTCGCCAGGATTTGGTTCCTTTACAACAAAATCCAAATCATCATCAAAAACGAAATGACGAGTATTTGCAAATTGATTAAATATCCATTCTCTAGTTGGAGCAATACGATCAATTTCTTTTGGCAATTTCAAAACTTGAGTTCCATACCGTTTATACATATCGGCAAACTCATGTTCTTGCACAACAAATCGAGTAATTGCTTTATATTTTTCTGGAAGATTGTTGTAAGTAATTTGCTTATCAATTCTTCCAAGTGTAGGTATAATTATAAAATCTATCATCTTTCGTAAAATATAACTCCTGCTTCACTAAATAATTCTTGAGTTTTTTTATGCGAATCTTCCCAGTTTTTTGGAACTGATTCAGAAGCCATCACTACTTTATGTATACCAGTTTGTATAATACCTTTTGCGCATTCATGACAAACTGGTAAACCATAAACATACAATGTAGCATCTTGTAGAGATACTCCATTATGACAAGCATTGTATATCACATTCATTTCAGCATGAACAATCCGCTTATATTTTTCTTCGCGATCGTGATATCGAGTAAAAGAATCGGCAATACCACGAGGAAATCCATTATAACCTTGAGAAAGTATTTCTTTATTTTTTCCTATAGCAACAGCTCCAACTTGTCTAGATGGATCTTTTGACCAAGTAGAAATTTGTTTAGCAAGTGCTAAAAATCTTTCATCCCATTCCAATACTGAATTTTTCATTTATACTTCCAAATGATCTAAGTAAACATCTGCTGGCTTGACCAAATCAAAATGTCTTTCATATACATGAAGATTTTGAACTTGCCAAGTAATGGTTCCCGCTTTGATTCGTAATCCTAAAGAATTACTAAGCTCATTAAGAACATAAGCCTGCCAAGCATAATCATTTTTATAACCATAAACAACGTCATTAGAACGCATTTGAACTACACAATGTAGTTTTGAATCACGAATATAATATGTTACAGCATTAGTACAAATAAAATCAGACTTACCGTTTTCATTATATTCTAACCATATTGATGGACGCGTATAAACCATACATGCACGTCTTGAATCTGGATTTGATTTCAATTCTCTTAAAACTCTATCATATTGAGAAAAGAATTTTTTAGACCAAATTAACAAACCATAGTTTGAATTAATTTCACCATGTTTGTTGGCAGTTAATTTCCAAGCCAACGGTGGTTCATGATTACCTTTATGAATATCATTAATATTTGTAGATTGCTCACGATACCAAGCAAGTTCTGTTTGTATATATTGTTGATTCGGTTCGCCGAATATAGATGGTTCATCTGCAGTGAATGATGCACCAATTAATTCAATTGTTTTTTGGCCATTTCGATCAACAGTAAAATTTTCATTTTCAAGTTCATTGCGAAAATGAAGTCTTATATCAGAAACATTCATATATTTGTCCAGAAAAAAAGGGGAGCCGAAGCTCCCCCTATCAACTTATGAGCCAGCTGCAATAGCCCTATAACCAGCTGCTACAACAGCGCGGGAAGGAGTACCTAAACGATAGAAGGTACGAGTTTCACCACCTTTGTTGGTCATACGGTTAGCATAAATTGCATAACCTTTCTGACGAAGAGCAGTTACAGTTGCAGTTGGATTTGCAACACCAAATCGTGATGTCATCTGCGCAGCAGTTAGACCTTTAGTATTAGTCTGCAGAGCAGATAGTACACGAGCTTCTTTAGTTACAACAGTCATATATTTCACCTTTCAGTTTATTTAACAAAACATCTTATATTTCATAAGATAAGTATATTATACAACATTTTCAGTTGTATGTAAATAGGTAGAGCAAAATTAATTTGTCTCTACCCTTTCCATGCCGAGAACGTAACGAGCTTCGTCACGAACTTCAGCGGAAACAGCATGGCCGAAACCATCAGGGTTAAGTAACGAGCGAATAAAGTTATTCATTCGCATGCACTTAGATTCAAGTTCTTCTCTATAATCTATTTCAGCCTGAGTTGTAGTTGTAATATTAGATGTCACTATAGTTCCTCCATAAGATATATCTGATAAATCTAATTCAATGCCATCAACCGTAACTGTATCTAATCCATACGTATTAGTATTTAAGCTTATAGTTTTTTCTTTTCTTTTAAAATCTATTACATCGCCCATTAAATTTCTCCCATAACAGCAGTACTAAATGCAAATAAAGTAAGTCCTAATATAATTATACAAACAACAAATAGCACTTGTATAACTACATCAATTAGCTTTTTATTCACGTATTATCTCCATCAGTATACTTAGTTACGTGTTTATCAAAATATTTTCTTTCTTGACGTATTTGTATCTCTTTAACAAAGATACCAGTGAATGCTACTCCAACAAACAAAATAATACCAAAAATTAAGAATAACGTATCTGGGTTCATACTTTGAGCCACTCCTTAGAAAAAAGGCAGGTTTCTTTTTCCATTGCTTGATAGTTACTATAAACTAGTCTACCCCAGTTAACTCCATAAACAAAGACTAGAAGTATTACGCCATATTGACCATTTACAAAAGCTGTAAAAAACCAAAATGGTTCTCCAAATAAACCAATACAACCGGCATAAAATCTGGTTCGTGGATCTTGAGATGCCATTAAATATAATGACAAAAATCCTGTACACGTAATTACAAATTGAGAAAACCAATCTAAATACTGAATCATCACTTGCACACCTCATTATAGTTGTTGTTATAATCAGGCCAGCCAAGATCGCCAGAAGTAAGAATAGATAATTCTACCATTTCACAATACAATTCATTTTGCATTTCAAGTTCTTGTTCAAACGCAGATTGCCCATCACTGAGCATATTCAAAGTTAAAATTAGAAGCCAAATTGCACAAAGACAAAACGCATAATATAAAGTTTTCAACATAATATAATCTCCTATGCCGCACAAGCATAAACATTCAAACAATTAGAACCATCATATAATTTATGACCTTCACAAAATAATTCTCTATTGTCGTCGTCAGATTCGACGGGATGTGGTTGACCATAGAGAGATTTTGCAAAGACTGCAATATCATCAAATTTATTTAGCTCATTCCAAATATATCTACCACCAGGACTTTGACATGTACCAGCTTTTAAGACAATATTAAGCTTTTTGATAAAGTAGCGATAAAACTTTGGAGCCAAATTCATACCTTGAAATTTTTTATTTACTATTGACATACCAACTTCATAAACATCTTCATTGCGATGAGTTTCTTTTCCTCTCCAAATTTCAGATGGTTTGTTGAGTTGAAATTCAGCTACTGTATGTCCACATCTATGATTTTTGATTGTAGTAAAACAAACTGTAATGTCTGTTTCTTCGTATGAAGCATAACATTCAACATGATTCAAAGATCCAACTTTAAAATAATTTTTATCTTCATAATAAAAATCTCGCAAATTATGAGATTGACCAAATTCAATCTTTTCAATAGCCACTAAGCATACTCCAAATCATCACAATATAGGTATATTCTACTATAAGTAGCTGAGAATGTACAATTTATTTTTTCCTTTAGAATCAATAACTTACGCGAATGTGGCTCTAAGTTATTGATTTATATACGAATTTAAATTGTAACAAATTGTTACGAGCAAAAGGCCAATAGAATCAATAACTTATGGTGTGTCTGAGAGCTCACTGGTTGGTGGTGCACTGGAACCCTTAGATCTATTAAGAAAATCCTTATTTGGATCTTGTCCAGGGATCTTGCCACGGGTATATGCCACACCGAAGGATGCGTAATTAATTAGATCTTTGAATGAGTCTTCCATTGATTCAAAATTGGGCTGATATGTTGGATCATTTTCCATAGCTTCGAGAACAGACCAAAGACGAAGAGTTTTGGCATGGATAATATCCATAATCGATGCAACACCACGTGGATAATAATCTGCTTGAACTATACGCGAATTTGGATTTTGATAATCATTACTTTTCTTAGCTTGGATTTCAGCACATTCTTGTAAAACTTTAAGTGATTCTTTCATTGCGAATTTCCTTTGTTAACTATATTATTATACAATATCTTCTTCATTTTGTAAATGGTCTGGAGATAAAAGTCTACATACGATTTTGTTAGTTGAAAAGTGTATTGCTTCTTTAAGAGGCAATATTCCTAAAAACTTAAATTTAAGAACATCTCCAATTTTATAATCAGTTTCTATGTTTTGAGAAAATCCTACAATATGAGTAAGTTGTCCCATATTATATGATTCAATCATTTTGCAACCATTTCCATATTTGCCAGGAGGTGGCAAACTAATATTTCGATATTTATTTGGTTTGCGTTTCAAATCAATTAGAATTTCTGGCGTATACGCCCAATCATGGCGCCATTGGTATTTTTCGCTTTCAACTTTTGGTAAAGTTGTAATTTTACCTTGATGCTTTAAAGTAAGTTCAAGTGCTAATGCATCTACATTTTCTCGTTTACTATAAGAACCATAGCTCCAATGTTTTTCTAATTCATCAAGTAACCATTGGTCAACTGTATAAGTGTGTGTATTAATTGTGTCTGTTATAGAAATCATAAATTAGTATAAACAAATTCGATTGCTCGATTTGCTTCCTTATCAAGTGGTCGATTATTATACCAATTACCAGTTTCAAGATCGAGTTCTTTACAAAGCTGAACGATTTCTGCAGTAGTAATTGGATATTTTTGTTTCACAGCATTTGCTGCAATTGATACCATAATTTGATACATCTTATGATACCAACCAGTTTCAGTGATTGTTTTATATTCAGCAATCAATTTTTTATTAACAAATGGACAATCGGTATAAGAGTTCCATGAAATGTTTGTGTTATCCATTTGTTCTTTACGGTGTGCAATAATTTTTTCTTGCATTTCTTCTGGTAGTGAATCAAATAAAGTATTACCACTACGCTTTTCTAAATAAGGGTGCTTTGCGAGTAAAGCAGATATATCAATCCGAGAGCCAGGATGAAAGAATATGAAGTTATTACTACCAGCGTACTTCGCAGGGATGTAATACATTCTGGATAAGTCTTTAGTTTGTCGATCTCCCATTGACTCAAGTTCGGAATTGAGTGCGAACCAGAAGTGTTTAATTTTATCAACTTCAACATGTTTGTTAAGATCAAAGACCAATCTGAACTTTGGTCGATCAAGTGTGCTGCTCGCAGTACTATAACAAATGAACTTCCAATCAGGAATCCTATCAAGTAGCTTGTCATATAAATTCTCCATTGTACAATCAAAATCATCAACATCAACTGCTGCCCAACCACCCCAGCTAATTACATTCTTATTTGCACGAGTTGTATGAGGAACGTAAGTAGCTGGGGATATTAGTTGAGCAGACTTTTTATCTTTTCTTTCTATTTCAGAAAGTTTAAATAGCAAATCCTTGAAAGCATCAAAGTCTTTCAAGGATAAACTGCGGTGAGTCTTATTATCAAATATCGAATTAAAAAGTGTTGCGGAAATAGCCATGATTAGATTTGTGCTCCGGTGCTTCCCATCCTCTCGGCTTTACTAAATCAGGTAGACCTAATGGATTTGGTCTGCTTTCTTTTACACCAACTTCTTTTTTCATATTTGCTTTTTGAACTTGATCCCATGCTTTATCAGCGTCAACTCCAAAAGCATCAAGAGTACCAATAGCAACAACACAAATATCAATTAAGCCATCGACAATTTCTTCTGGATCAGCTTCACTACATGCCTTTATAGTTTCTTGCAATTCTTCATTAATAAAACCAAGGCGAAATTCTAGAAATTTTTGAAGAGATTCTTTATCTTTGGTAACAAGTTTATTTGCAACCCATTGGTGTACACCATACTTACGGTGCATAGTGTTAATATCATTTACCCATTTACTAGCCATATTTCCTCCAAATAAAATATATTATACAACAAATTCGCGAAGATGTACAATCAAACAAAGAAAGATTCAAGAGTATTTACCTCTTCAGCATTCCAACCAATTGCGTCAAGTATTGGAGTAATTACGTCAAGAAAAGTTTTTTCGAATTGTTTATCATAATCAACATACTTATTTAACCCAAGCTCAGGCGGCAGAAACGTGGGAAAAGCAATTACATTTTCTTTTATAGGGTTAGGCAACTTAAGATAACAAAACTTAATTTTCTCGCCGTTTTGAATTTGTTCAAATCTTTTTTCAAGAGCTTTATCTTTCAATTGTTGGTTATATAATATAGCACCGCGCACATGAATTGGCGTACCTTTCTTATAAACGTTTTGTCTATCTTTCCATTTTGTTACGTCATTCACACCCCGCGGAAATGAAATATCTTCTGGCGGTAATGTTGTGAAATGCGATTTGAAATCTTGAATAGCTTTTTGTGTATTTGATTCTGAACCTGAAACAATTACTTTGAATAATTCTTTTAGTGCTGTACGACACGCTGATGGAGTACTTGATTTAATTGCTTCAATACCCATAATCTTTAGTTTTGGTTGAGCATATCTGACACCTTCGTTATCATACACATTCAATATGTAACGTTTCTTTGCAGTCCATATACCGCGATCTGCAATGACTTCACGAGCCATTACCATACGATTTTCGAATGAATTTAGTTTTGTCGATAAAGATTCATATGCTCGATCGAATACGGGCTCGAAGTGTTCAGAACATATTTGATCAAGAAACTTAATGGGATCGTTCGGAGCAAACTTATCAACCAAGGGTCCGAAATCAACATACAAGGAATCAGTATCGATAGCAATAACATAATCTTTATCTCCTGTTTTTAGTATTTTATTCATTGCTTGATTCAAAGCTTTTTCAGCCCAGCGTATTGCGAGCTGGCCAGATAAGGTAATACCTTCAGCAACACGTATATCAAAATAACGAAAGTACGCATTACCAATTGCACCATAAAGTGAATTCAATAGAATTTTGATTGCCATTTGTCTATTTTCAAGTTGATTAATTTGGCGATCAAGTTTTGGTGAAGGATTCTTTTCATATTCTTGCTTTGCTTCAAGCATTTCTTTTTTGACTTGCTTACGCTCATCATAATACTTAATAACAATTGAGGGTAATACGCCACGCTGATCTTTTCGATAACAAGATCCATTGGCGGCAACTGCATAATCGCTAGTTACATTAGTATCACTGTTTAGATAATGATCTACGCCTGATGTATGAACTTCTGATACAAGAGTTTCAGGTGACATATTGTTTTGAACAATAATGTTTGGATAAAGAGAGTTTAAGTCGAATGATACAACCCAGTTATGCAAACCAACATGAGGATCTTTTACATAACCGCCGGGATACGATGCTTTGAATTTATCGTCATTTGGTGGTGGAACTACCTTTTTGCGATTGAGTTCACGATAAATAATAGAATCCCATATTGCAGTTGTTCCAAATGTATCACTATAATTCACGCCACCTTTATATGCTATAGTCATAGCAAGAACAACAAGGCCCATCTTTTCTTCAAGGCGTTCTACTATTTCAACGTCTTTAATATTATAATCAATAAACTTTTGATGATCGTGTTTATAGAGATTATGGAGGGCACCATATTCTGAATAGTCAAGTTTGTTTTCACCAAGTACAACGTGAGCAATATGATCTAATTTATAAGATTCTTGTGCACCATAAGAATATCCAAACTTTTGAAATAAGTCTAGATAATCCATCTGTTGAACGCCATAAATTTCGTAAGTATCGAGTTGTTTACCTTTTATAGCAATCTGTCGATAATTAATCATATTCCAAGGCGAAAGTTTTTTAGAAGTATCTTCACCAAACACACGATTGATTCTGTTTATGATATATGGTATATCAAATAGTCTAGAGTTCCAACCAGTCACAATGTCTGGAGTGTTTTCTTCTTTGGACCACCAACTAATAAAAGAAGTAATTAATTCTTTTTCATCTTTGCAATGAATATATTTTACAGTATGCTGATCAGCAAAAATAGATTTGTCAACGTCAAAGTCGCCTAGACCCCAAACGTAGAAAACTTTATCGATATTATTTCTAATTGTAATAGAAATGATTGGCTGTGCCGCTTCTTCTGGAAATGGAAAGCCGTCGTCCGATGCAACCTCAATATCAATAGTTGCAACGTTGACAAAATTAGGATTGAATTCAATTTCATTTGGAAACATATCCGTAATGCATTGGTGGATATAGTTTGTTGTACCATATATCTTAAAATCTTCAACACCTTTATAGAGATCGCAAAATTCTCTAGCATCCTTCATTGAAGGAAAGTTTATTGGTGCAAGATTTGTACCATCGATACTTTGCCAACCTTCTTCCTTATTGGTTGGTACAAAAAGAGTTGGATTGAATTTTATTTTTTTAATGACACGACGACCAGATTCGTTATAACCGCGATAAAGAATCTGATTGCCATATCTATTTAGACAAGTGTAAAAGCTCAAAGTAAATCTCCATAACTAATAATACTATTATATCACAATAAGAGATTATTGTACATCACAGAATGAGCTTCTTTTCAGGTGGTAAATCAATTGTGGAATTAATTTTACGATACTGTTCTTCCAAACCAGAAACCGCTTGAGTTACAAACGCAATAACGTTTTCATTCAATATGGTTTCTTTTTCTTGCATAACAGTATAAGGCATCCAAACCATAATTCCTACTCCATTTTCTGTAGGAACAATCAGTCCGGGCTTATCTATCTTATAGCCGCTTTTTACTTTTTCGGCGAATGCTATAACTTCTTCGCCAGTGGTGAGTCGAATAACTTGCACTTTATCCATTGTATTTGGTCTCAATTTCATAATTAATATAAAAGCCGGCACCGAAGCGCCGGCTCACTGTAAGCTATTCTTCTCCTTCAATTAAAAGTTGAGGTGAGCTAATAGCAATTTTACGTGGTTTCAGTTCATCTGGTATTTTATGCTCTAAAGAAATTGATAAAATACCATTATTTAGTTCAGCACCAGATACTTCAATATGATCTGCAAGATTAAATGTTTTCACAAAACGTTTTTGCGAAATACCTTTGTAGATATATTGATCTTTATCTGTGCTTTTGCCTTCACCTCTTACAGTAAGGACATTCTTTTTCCATTCAATATCGAAATCATCCATAGTAAAACCGGCAACAGCTAACTCAATTGAATATTGATTTTCTGATAATTTTACTAGGTTGTGCGGTGGGTAAGAACTTGTAGATCTATCCACAGATGCTTCCAATTGATTGAATAAAGAATCAAATCCAACTAATGATGGATGCGAACGAAACATATTTAAGTGTGTCATAAAGACCCCCTATTATTAAGCAAGGTTTTGAATATGAGGCCGGACCATTCCGCACCTCATTATTATATATACAATTAGTGAATATTACCGATATTATATTTCGGACAAAGTTCCCAATTGCCTTTATCCTGATGTGAGATTACTTTAATTTGTCTCAATGGTGCTGTGTCTAATTGACCACCAGAAACAATACTAATTAAACCCCAATCAGATAACAATGTTGCAATGGTATTACGCCTTTGCACATCATTCAAAGTTAGATTCGATGGTTTAGAATCTAACAAGAATAATTCTTTAAAATGCACTATGAAATATCTACCTTGCTTATGCAAGATATGACATGATTGATAGAGTTTTCTATCTTTACGAGATGCAACACCAATACGTGTAAGAGTTTCGCGAACTTTTAGAAAATCGTCTGGCTCATTAAGAGAAATTTCCAACATGGATGCCGGAGTCCATTCGACTATTTCACTATTATTATTTTCCACCTTTATATAACCTCACCTTCAATTCATTGAGTTGGTCATCTGATAATAGGGAAAGAGCATGGCGGGCTTTTTCATTACTGTAACCATAATATTCTTTCACTACATCCAGCGCTGCTGGATCAGACTTCTTCAACCACTTGGAAAAACGTTTCCTCGGTCTAATACTATTTATAAGAAAGTCGAATTGAAGTCGGTTATCTAGATGGTGGTTAAGGTTCATTTCATTAGCAAATAAAATAGTATCGTAAAAATACGATAAGCTACGATTTACCATAAACGGGTTGTATTCTTTTTCTGCTACGTCATCAACCATAATATTCTTTTTAGAAGAATTAATAGCAGTAACATATTCAAAAGGGTTCATTACTTAAACTCCAAATTCGCCATTAGCTCGGTCATACAAGCAACGACATTCAATTCGTGGTCAGCAACAAACGCATTTTTATATTGATAGTCAGCCAGTATAAGAACACATTGTGGAATAGATTTTGGTTGAACATATTCATTTACGTTATCGTAAATTTTACGAAAGATAGCAGCAGGCTCGGTATCAATATTATCGACAACCCATTTACGCATTGCTTTGAAATCTTTTTCTTTCAGATATTTAACAAGTGCTTTAATGTTATCTTCAGTTAGGTTTACCAAAATACCAGCGTCGATCTTACCGGTAATACCATAACGTTGACATTCATTAATAACACGACGATAATCTGGAAAATGTTTTTCAATAAGAGCAATAACAGCTTTTTTATCGTAAGCAACTTTTTCATCATCTAGGATTTTGCAAATTCGTAAGAAAATAGCATTGGCCATTTCAGGCTTTTCGCTATTTGGAATAGCAAACTCATAAACGGAACAACGAGAATGTAAAGGTTCAATAATGCGATTTTTGAAGTTGCAGGTAAGAATGAATCTGCAATTGTTTGAAAATTCTTCGATAAAACCGCGGAGGGCGGGTTGAGTTGATTGTGGGTTTAAGTAATCAGCCTCATCAAGGATGACTACTTTATAACCACCCTGTAGAGATACAGTTGAAGCAAAGTGTTTGATCTTATTACGAAGAGTATCAATGTTACCTTCTTCAGATCCGTTGATTACAATAAAGTCAAGATCAAGTTCATTACACAGCGCTTTTGCAACTGTTGTTTTACCAACACCTGGAGTGCCAGTAAAAAGCATGTTTGGCAATTCGCCGGTAGAAATAATTTTTTGAAATACGCTTTTTAAGCCTTTCGGCAAAATGGTATCGTTAACTAATTGCGGGCGATATTTCTCCACCCATAAGAAATCAGACATTCATATAACTCCATAACAAATATAATATTATACAACATTAAGCTCAAAAAGTAAATGGTGCCTCGAGCCGGAATCGAACCAGCACGCTCGTAATGAGCGACAGATTTTAAGTCTGTTGTGTCTACCAATTTCACCACCGAGGCAATAATTTATTCTTTATAACCATACTCATGTACAAGTTTATCAAACTTTTTAAGTGCCCTTTTAAGGCCTTTACGAAGAGCCTCAATTTCCTCTCGGTGACATTCTTTGATAGAACCACCAAAAGTATAATATTCAATAGTCCTTTGAATGATCTCGTCCCAAGTCTCTACTTCATTGACACACTCAACATCTGATTGACCTACATACACAAGCTTACGAATACCTTTAGGATCCAGGTCTGCGGTTACTTCTACATCTAATTTAATTTTACTCATCATTCAATTTGTATTCAAAGAAACAACAGACTCATAAAGCTCTTCAACTTCTTCTTGTTCTTGTGAAACAATCGCGAAGTTTTGCTTATGATACATGTTAGCAATTTTTTGCAAATATTTCTTTTCAACGTTTGTGTTATCAGCCAAATCTGAAATAATATTTTTTTGCAAATCTTTTTCAGCTTCAGCTCGCGTAGCAGAATTAGAATATTCTACTAGCGCATTCATAATTGTTTTTCTTTCTTCAGGGTTATTCACTATCATCTGTATCACCTGTTCCATTTTCATTTTGCTCAGCACTAGCTTTCTCATCTTGTGCTTGTTTAATAAATCTTGCGAATCGATCATATGTTCCACCAACCATAGTAAGTTCATGTGCTTTAAAAGCACCACGGTCTGTCGCAGTATTAATAATACGCAACACATTAATAAGATCGTCTAATGACAAACCTTCTTCATCATTTGCTTGATCAATTGTAGTTTCTTCGGCCATATTATACTCCAAACGTAGATTTCTTTTCAAGAGCTACCCAGTATTCAACTGGATTATTTTTAGCTTTGAAATTTGAAAGAAGCTTTGACGAAATAGATACATCGTAATCGTCATTAATAAATTTAAAGTTTGCAATATTAAAAACAAAATTACAAGTAAATCCTGCGGACGAACAATTTGCAATTTCAACTTCATATGAATTTGAAGTAGCATCTTCAGTATCAGTAACAATCAAGACTGGAGTTGCTGCTGGTTCAGATTTACGTATAACAACATCAGTCACGCCAAGAGCTGCTGCAGCTTTTCGCACATTAGCCATGTCAGCAGCTGTGAGAGTAAAAGTAATTTCACATGGAGGCATGGTAATATCTTTAGTAGGAGAAGTAAGAATACTAGGATCAGCAAAGAAATATTTTACTGATTTGTTTCCTTCTTTAACATTCAAAAATTTGGCATCACTACTAATGTCTATGTCTGGATCTTCAAACATATTAACAACACCAAGAAATTCGTTTAGGTCATAGATACCAATTTGACTTGGCATTGATTCAGCAATAGTTGCTTGACCCATAATTGTTTTTGATTCTGACATTGTTTTAATAGAATTGCCAGGATTGATAACAATGTTAGCATTAATGCCAGCAAAGTTTTTCAATGTTGTTAAAGTTTGTTCACTTAGTTTCATCATCACTAACCTCAATATCTTTAATTATAAATGTTGGTTCTTCAAAATCCAATTCCAAATTAATAGTATCCACACTATCAGATATATTATACATCATAGAGTCAGAATTGTACATACTATCAGAATCCCAAGTTGCCGTGATTGAATCTGATATATTCAAATCTGTAATAGATATTGAATCATCTGTAATGCTCATTGAATCATCAAAATATTTTTGTTTATCGTGTTGATTTAAGGCCAACAAACCGTAGTGAAGAATTTTCATTAGATCTTTTCGATTTGCTCCATCTTTTTTACCGTAACGTTGAGCATATTTTAATACGTTGCCCAAGAAGAATCCCATTCCATGACCACAATCCATAATGAACTCAGAAGATTGAAAAGAATTTTTAGAATAATGTTGACCGTAAGTACGATCAACATATTCACTTAGTTCTTCCAATAAAGCAGGTTCGTTAAATTTATACTCAATCATAAACCACCTTATATTTCATTAACAATTTCATCAATAACATTATCGCCTAAACCATTTGATTCAATAAAATCTTGACTCTCAGGTTCAGCTACAACCTTTGTAAATAAATCAGCAAAAGCGTCTTTAGTATCTTCATCAAACCGAGAAATACAAAGCTCAATGGCTTTCTTAGAATCTTTGAAGATTGAAAAGCTTTGAACAATGTGACATAGACGACGAGTTGAAATGATTTCGTCAACGCCACCATCTTCAAAAGTTTTGCGGATTGTTTCAGACCACAATGTAAGATTATCTGCTAAATCAGCATCTACACATTCGAATTTTTCCATGTGATTCATAACAATCTTTTTCTCAGTTGCTTGAGAAGGATAGGGTTGCTCTAGAGTAATCGTAAAGCGCTCAAGGAATGCTTCATCAATAATCGTAGCAGCAATGAACCGGCCATCGTCTGAACCCTTACCTTTTGTGTTAGCCGTAGCAATCACATTAAATCCTTGAGCTGGGGTTACAACTTCACCAGTCTTCTTAATGAGAACTGGCTTACCCTCAAGCACACCTTGCAAACACATAATCTTATTTGAACCACGATCGATTTCGTCAATAAGAAGTACTGCACCTTGCTCCATAGCTTTGATAACAGGACCTTTTGAGAAAACAGTTTCGCCATTTACCAAACGAAAGCCGCCGATCAAATCATCTTCATCGGTTTCAGGAGTGATTTGAACACGAACATATTCACGATTAGTTTTAGCACAAGCTTGTTCAACCATCATGGTTTTACCATTACCAGAAAGACCAGTAATGTACACAGGGTAGAACATTCCAGCTTTAATAATTGAAACAACATCTTTACAGTGACCCCACTGAACAAATGTTGAATCTTTTGCTGGAACAAAAACTTCGTCATTAACAACTGATGTTATTGCTGTCACAGTTTTCTTCTCATTAAAAGGTATTACAACCGCAGACATATTAACGCGATAGGTTCCACGCTTAACTTTCTCTTGCGACGTAATGTATTTATATGCGTGACTTTCAGGCACACCAATTTCTTTTGCAACAGCCAAAACTTCTTTTACTCGGAATTCGCCGTTTGAGCGATCAGGGTAAGATTGAGCGACAGCATTCAAAAGATTTGTTTCAAAGTTCATAATATAAAGTCCTTATAGGATAATCAAATAAAAATTCACTGTACTAGTATATTCTACATCAGGTATCTGAGAAAGTAAACAGGTTTGTGAAAAAAAGTTTTGTTAATAATATCAATAACATAGAGCATTTCAACATATAAGCCATTGATTTGATTACGAAAAAAAGTTTTTCCTTTATAATCAATGGCTTAGGAAATAACCTCAGCAAATTTGGAAGCCAGAACACGATTTCCTTTCTTCGAAGCAGAATAAGTTGAAAAAGCTTTTCGTATTTGAGCCTTCGAAGCATTTGGGTCAATATCAAAATCTTTAATTTCAGTATCTAGATTTTTATTATTGGCTGGCAGAATAAAGAATCTATCATAGCCATTTTTTTCTGGAGTATCAATCACGGCAACTTTATTTTTACGAATAACTTTTTTGATGTCAGAGATCCCATTCGTAAATTCATAACGAGAAATATATTCACCACCATTTGCAATTGATAATCCGTGTCCAATATCTCTATTACCCTCTGTTAGATAAAAACAAGTCGTTGAAACTCCACTTTCGCGAATAGCTTTTACAAGAGCAGGAGTCATATTTCGAAAGTTTACTGTTTTAGCCTTACCATTCAAAGTCATTACAACTTCGCGTGGATATTGTAATGCGTGCCAAGAATTTTTAATTGTCGTTGGAAGATCCAATATACCATTATTTGATATTTTAATATCACCACCAGCGCCATCACTCAATACAATCAAGTTGAGTTTTTGTACTGGATTCTTTTTCATGAAATCAGCTTTAATAAAATTAAAAGCAAGTAAAGCTTCATTCAATGGTGTTCCACCAAGGGTTTCAATCTTACCAAATCCATAAGCACGAGTTTCAACAGAGAAATAAAGATCTCTACAAGTATCTTCATAAACCTTTTTATTCATATTTGAATTCAACATTTCAAATACACAAGATGATCTGACATCAATATCGCCAACCGTATATTCAATGTCATTCATTTTTTGACTTATGGTTTCATTGTAAGAAGAAAAGAAACCATAAACAACAAATGGTATATTTACTTTTCTACAAAAAGCAGTAATTGAAAGAATCTGACAAACAACATCTTTCAAAATGTCTTGCATTGAACCTGAGTAATCTACAAGTAAAACCAAACCATGTGATTTTGCATCTGCAAGATTTGTGATTTTAGCAAAAATATCATCGTTGTATTTGTATGAATGGAGCTTATTTACATTCAAAGAACCAGTTCTAGCCGTAGAGGCTCGTAGCGTGCGATAAGCAGCTTTGCGCATTTCAAATTCTTTAGCCATAAGACCAACTGAACGTTTGGTATCTTCAACAAACTTATCATAATCTTGATAGATTTCTTGCGTTTTTTCCTCAGCATAGTAAGGATCCCAACGATATTCTTTGAATTTTTTTATAGCACGTTTACGATCTTGAATTACTTCATCGGAAGTAAAATGCATTGATTCAAATTGAGCGCGAGTCATTGGTCTAACATAAATTTTCTGACCACCTTTATCATCAAACATTTCATTCATTTTCTCTTCAGCTTTTCGAAAAGAATTATCTGTTTCAGATTCAATTTCGGCGTCATCACCACCGTCTTCAGATTTGGTGTCTGCCGCAGAGGCAGCTTCTTCTACAGTTTCTTCTGGTTCGGCAATTCCTTCACCAACATCTGCACCTTCAGATTCATCTTCATCTGATTCATCATTTGAAAATTCAGAATCACCACTAGATTCTTCTGCTTCATTTTCATTTGATTCATCTTGATCAATTGAATCCATTAATTGCTCTTGTTGTTCTTGAAAATCGCCATCGCCTAATTCACCACTAGGCATAGACAATTCTTCTTGATCTTCTTTATTCTCTTCTTCAAGCTTCATAAATTCGTATATGGCTTTTGAAACATCTACAACATCATCCCATGTTTCAGTCGTATTAGCCATTTCGAAAAACTTCTTTTCTTGAGGACTAAAATCAATATCAATCAAATCACGAAGCTTTGATTTCAAATTAATTTTATCGATTAAAGAAATTTCAGAAAGATCTACACCACGCTCATGAATACCAAAAAAATCTTGATCAAATAGAGCTTTATATCCACGTTTGAAACAAGAAACAAGGCCTGGATATTTGTTTTGCACAAACCTTTCAATACGATTATCTTCAATCACATTTAAGAATGAGCGTGGGACTTTGAATTCTACTGGAGAATCATGCCATCCTTCAACGGGTGTATAAAGGGCATGGCCAACTTCATGGCCAGTAAATAAATCGATAACGTCTTTATTGTCTGAATTTGTATAAGGCATTCCAAGACGACGATTTTGGACGTCAAACCAAGCAGTTGAAAAATTGCCATATATGACCTCGATATTCTCGGTGGCCATCAATTTGGCTAGCATTGATTTTGAATTTGACATGTATTCCTCCAATTGATAGTACTATTCTACTACATCTATCTGAGAAAGTAAACAGGTTGGCCAAAAAAAGTTTTGTCAATCAAATCAATAACTTACGTAATCTTCTTATATAAGCTATTGATTTGATTGAAAAAAATAAATTGTAACAAATTGTTACGAGCAAAAATGTAACGGAATCAATTACTTAGTCGCTAACCATGTCCATTTTAGAGAAATTATGCTCTTTTTTGAAGGTTATTTTGCTTCTGAACTTACCATCTAGCAAATCACCCTTATGAGATATCACAAAAACGTTAGTATTTGAATCAAGAGTTTGTAGTATCTTATTTAGATTTTCAACTCCATCATGGTCTAACGAAGAATCAAATGTTTCGTCCAAGACTAATAAGTTAGTCGAAGTTGAATTTTTCATTTTAGCAATTTGTCGCCATGTAAACAACAACGCCAAATCTATTCTTTGCTTTTCACCTTCAGAAAAAGATGCATAATTAAAAGAATCTCTATGTCTAGATTTTATTGTCTCATTAAAATTTTCATCTAAATTAAACGAAACAAAAAAGTCTAATACCTGTAAGTATTTATTAATTAAGGTATTCATAACAGGCAAATATTGTTTTACAACTTTTGTTTTGATTCCAGTATCTTTCAACATTTCAGATGCAATAGAATTATAAAGTCTTTCGCCTGATATTTCAATTTTCTTATCATTCAATATATTTTTTTCTTCAATCATTGCTTGATATTCTTGGTTAGCATTTGCTAAATCGCCATGAGAATCAGTAAGAACAGAAATTTCATCAGTAAGTGTTTTTATTCTGTTTTGGTGATTTCGAATGGCTTTATTATTACCAGCAATATTACCATTCAATCCTTGAATATGTTGAAACTTTTGAGCAAGTTCTTCAATTTCAATATCAATCTTTGCAGATTCTTCGCCGGCTGTTTGTAGAGCTTCTGATAATTTACGAGCAGATCCTTTTGCTTCATTTAACTTTTTATCACGAAGAAAATTATCAATTTCTTGAGTGCATGTTGGACACGAATCATTTTCTTCATAAAACTTAGCATCTTTTACAACATTTTTCATTTGCTGTTGAAATTGTGCTTCGTATTTTACGTATTGGTTTTTTCGTTTTTTTGTTTCTTCAATAGAGTTATTGATATTATCTGAATGTTCTTCAATAAATTCCTTCCATTGTTTGTTATCTTTTTCTAAAGAAGTAACTATCTTTTGAGAATCTAATATTTCTTTTTCTTTATTTTTTATCTGGCCTTCATTCAATTCAGTAATATCACGAATATATTTTTGTTGCATCGTGATTTTTGAATCGTTAATATCAAGTTGATAAGAAATATTATTTAGTTCTTCTTTATGCTTAAGATCTTTTTCTTTCACCAATTGACTCATCGTTGAAAAGATACCAATATCCAATAAGTCTTCTATAACTTCTCTACGATGTTGTGCTGGTAATTGCATAAAGGGAATAAACGAAGAAGAGCCAAGAACAACAATTTGATGAAATGATTTATGGTTTAATTTCAAAATATTTTGTTCTAAAAATCTTTGATAATCTTTTGCGGCAGATGATTGATTAATCATATTACCGTTTTGCCATATTTCAAATTTTCCTGGTTTGATTCCTCTTTTTACTTCAAAGGAATGTTTACCAATATCAAAAGCTACTTCTACTTCACATTTTTTGTTATTGATCGAGTTAATTAATTGTGGTTTATTAATGTTTCTGTGAGGTTTACCAAATAAAGCAAATGACAATGCGTCAAGTAAAGTACTTTTACCTGAACCGTTTGTACCAACAATTAATGTTGTAGGATGTCGATCTAATTGTATTTCTGTAAAATCGTTACCGGTGCTTAAAAAATTGCGCCATTTTATCTTTCGAAACTTAATCATACTATTTCCATTGATGAAGCTTCAACATATAAATTACGCATTAAAGACTTCAATTTATTTTTATCCAATGTTGTATCAACCGCTTCAATATATGAATCCAAAAGTTGAGTTGTATCTTCAACTGATACAGTATCATCTTGAACATTGTCGCCAACAAACTCTTCAAAAGTTTCAGCAACTTTCAATTCATGAATATCTTCTTTTTGAATCCTATCAATAAATATATCGAACATATATGGATCATTTTTCTGTGATACAATAACTTTTACAAATTTATCGCGTAGTGTTTTTGTATCATATTTATTATAATCTAATTTGGCATCATTGTACACAACTTTTTCAAAGATGGTATGTGGATTGCGCACTGGAGTTAATTCACGCGTTTCAGTATCAAGTACATGAAAATATTTTGGATCTTCGCAATCAGCCCACGTGAATTCCATCTGTGAGCCAAGATAATGTATAGCACCTCTACTTGATTTTGTATGAAAGTGACCAGATAATACCATTTCAAATCTATCAAAATGTTCTGTAGTCATACCATGAGCATTTGGCATTCCCTTCATCATATCAAATCCAACCAATTCAAGATGTGCACCGAGGATTGATGCTTTGCACGTCTTAATAAATTGAATTGATTCAGCATAATTTTCAGAATTAATCCAAGGGACTAATGCAACAGCACATCCATCGTAATCCATAACCTTTGGTTTCATAATAATGTTTACGTTCGAAGTGTAATAACCTAGGAGTTCTTTCAACGAACATAATTCATTTGTATTTTTATAGAATACGTCATGGTTGCCAGGAATAATGTCCATGTGAATGCCTTCCGCTTTCAAGACATTCAAAAACATTTTACGATTTGCGTTTTGTGCTTTAAAGTTAATAAATTTACGATGATCGTAGTAATCACCTAAATGAATTATTTGCTTTATATTATGCTCTTTTAGATATGGAAAAAATACATCTGAATAAAACTTATCTTGATAGTTAATAAAAATATCAGAAGAATTTCTCATTCCGGCATGAGTATCATTTAATATAGCTATTTTCATTTATCAATATCCATAAACAATTCAATACCAGAACTTTGTTTTTGTTTTTCTTTCATGCCGAATTCTTTTAACTGACGATCTGCTTCTTTTACTCTATCAATTCTAGTACGCAGTTCATCAAAGAAATCAGTATCAACATCGTCATCGCCATCAATAAAATCTTCAATACCAGCTTTTTCAAGCCATTTCATTTTGAGATCTTGTTGTTTCTTTTCTTTATCGATTCTACGTAAAAATGCGTAATAACATATTTGAGTAAAATAAGCAAATGCATTTGGTTTACCAGTACGAGTTTGAGTTTCTATATTGTAATTGCCTATTGCCTTTAAGCAATTTTCAACGGCATCCATTACCATTTCTTCGCGATAAGTATATCGTATAAAATTAGATTTGTGTGATAAACCTTCAGCTATTTTCAAAAAGCAACTTGCAATATAATTCGGTACAACCGGAATTTCATTAGTATGCTTTTTAGCTTCGTTTACATCTAAGATATATTCAACAACGGCTTCAGAAAAGTCACGATTATTGACGTAGTGCGGTTTTTCTTTTGGTTTCATTATAAACTCCTAGTTTATTTTTACGCGTATAGTATATTATACATCGTATCTAAGGAAAAGTACATATGTACAAAATCACGAAAATGTGATATAATATTAAAGTACCTCCGGGGAGTGGGGGATATACTACTAATTAATGTACAGTATTAACTTCGTTTCGAAAGTCTTTCAAAGCATCATCTAATATTTCATCAACACGATCTTTTTTAGTAGTTTCATTTGAAGCTTCTAGTGCTGAAGCAATATAACGTTCCATTACATCTTCAGTCACATCAGAATAAGTTACTATATTAACTGGATTTAGATGTACTGCACTATCTGCAGATAATGGCATATATCGAGTAAAATAAAACGAGTAAGAATTCAATTCATGTTTATTCACAATATGTAATTGTAACGGCTGTTCTAATAAAACAGTATCGTCTTCTAGCTTTTGAATATAAGACACAATTTGATCTCCATTCACTAGTCTAATATGTTTTATTGGTAAATCTTCCAGCAAGCTACTCATAAATTAATCTCGTATATTTTGTAATTGAACTGCTCTTTACTATATATCTTTATTCTTTCGCCACCGTGATTGAGGGTAAAGTTTTTTGTATTTTTCCAATGTAAATCATCAACTATATCATATAACTTTGTTTCTCTTCCATCATCACTTTTTCTAAGGCCACGCCCAATTGATTGAAGTACTCTAATTTGTGATTTACTAGGCGAAGCAAATATAATATTATGAAGATTTCTAATATTTATACCTGTACTAAAAGTTCCTAAACTAGCAACAATAATAGCATTTTTTTCTTTTTCTGTAATAGCTCTTATCTGTTCTCTTGTATCTACATCAGTAGCTCCAGAAACAAAGAAAACTTTTCTTCTTTTATGAGCTTTATCAGAAATAAGTGTATGTAAAGGTTTACCATGTTTTTCTACTAATTGAAATAACACAAGTGTATTTCCTTCTTGTGTTAATGCTAAATTACATATGAATTTATTTCTAGGTTCATGCGAAACTAAAAAGCTTATTTCTTCTTGATATTTTTTCTTGGAAATTTCTTTGCAGTATTCATCTTTATATTTAAGTAATAATATATCAATCGATAAATCTGCAAGATGCCCGTCATCCATCAAATCTTTTGTTGTTGTCACATAATAAGCTGGACCAAAATAACCTTCTAAAACAAGTTTATGCGTTTGTGTTCCATCCAATGTTCCAGTAGTACCAAATCGATATTCTGCTTCTCTACATTTTGTTAATATTGAAGTCAAACTTTTTGCTTTGAAATTGTGTGCTTCATCACCTATAACCATTCCAAAATTTGCAAACCAACTCCCTGGGAGTTTATATATTGATTGCCATGTAGTAATTACAATACGGGCATCAGTAAATTTTTCTTTACCTGAATATATTTTATGACATAGTTTTTTAGCGCTAAAGTTTTGGTCAAATTCAGAATAATCAGCAAAGTCCTTATATAATTGTTCTACCAATGATGTTGTGGGTACAATAATCACGGCCCTTTTATCACTATTATCCAAAAACCATCTAACTAAACTATAAATGATAAGCGATTTTCCAGATGCTGTAGGAGATATAAGAACTCCTTTTTTATAAGTAAGTCCATGTCTTATCGCATCTAATTGATATTCAGTTGGAAAGATTTGTTTACCTTTAGTTGAATATGTAATTTTATCGACAAACGACATATCAACATCAGTAATAGAATCGGGAAGGCCATAGTAATTATTATGCAATAATTCTAACGTATAGTCTCTTCCAGGAGTAGAAGCAAATTCAGTTAGGTATCTGAAAAGACCGGCAGGTAATTCTTTTGTACGTGTGTTATATAATCTTATTTTACCGTCCCACATTTTATTTTTGTAGGCCGGCATAAATTTATATCCAGGAACATAGAATGTAAAAAAATCGCAAATTTCATTCGCAATTCCTGGATCACAATCAACATGTAAAAATGCATGATTTTTCTTTTGAACTTTTATGTTCATTAACCACCAGATTCAAAACGTCTCCAATCAATCATATTTTTAATAGTTGAATGGCGCCATCTTATATTATTAATAATTTCTTCTAAAGTATCTATAGTGGTTTTCAAATAATCAATTTTAGCATTTGCTTCTTGTATATGCGGATCAGAATCATAATAATAATCCATATCACCTTTTAGCACTTTTAATCCATTCAGTGCATCGTATTCCCATCCAAGATCATCTATTTCTTGCTTAGATAATTTACCATTATACCAAAGCCATTTGTTTTTCAATAGAATTTTGAAATCAGCTTCTTTGCGCTTTAGAGATAATTTATTTAGTGTAAGTATTTCAAGATATTTTGAATGCATTGCTGCAGTTTGTTTGGACGCGTCATCTAGACGAATGTCATCGATTACACAATCCTTTTTCCACATCTCAAGTATTTGTTCAAGATTCATTATATACTCCAATCACAGTTAATTCTATATATTATTATATCACATTATCCTTAAATTTGAAATAGCTATATTCAAAAGTTACAGCTGCGGTTAAGTAATTAACGTCTGTTTGTGTTATATCAAATGGTAATGAACTAATGCTGGTAGGAAATGCATCTACAAATTGAATTTCTTTTACTACGTTATTATTGGAATCTAAAATAATAAGTTGTATATCTCTTTCTTTTGTATCATTTGCTCTATCAACTTCATTTGCTAATCCAAAAATCCAGTCATGAATTTCTCTATAGTTTGCCATTTGTTCATCAACTATAAACGTTAATTCTAACGGATCGTAAGATACCTTATCAGGAGAATCAAATACGTTTCTTTTTGGCGTATTTAATGCAGCAGGTGCTATGGATATAGAAGGTAAAGCAACCAATTGCACATTGAATTGCGCATTTGGATATTTAAGTGAATCGATTGCAAGCCTAAAAGAAATCGACCCAAGATAATTTAATGCACCTTGAGTTGTTAGATTATCTGATGAAGCAGAATCTGTAAAGTTGACTGATAAATCGTAGGGCATATTGATTACACCATAAAATTGTTATACTATTATTTATACAATAAAAAAAGGGGAGCCAAATGACTCCCCTTCAAAACGGCAATTTATAAATTGCTCTTTTTGTTTTTACTTCATGATATCTTCTACAGCAAAGATACGGAAGTACTGGTTAGCACGATTAGTACCAGTTTCGCTTGAACCAGCTCCACCAGCAAATGGGTTAGCAACCATGCCGTAACGAGTCTTGAACCCGATACGTGGCTGGAAGTCTTCCTCACCAACTGCACGAACCATTGTTAATGGAACGTATGGACAATAGAACATACCAGCATCGTAAGGATTAGTACCACGATAACCAACAGTTACGTAATCGCGAGTTGCATAAGGATCAATATAAACCTTAGTGCGACCGTTGAGTACACCAGCGAAAGTAGAACCAGTATCGTCTACGTTCAGGTTAGCAGAAAGTGCAGGAGTGTAATCCAACAGACCAGCTGCGGAAAGAGCAGTAGCTACGTCAGAAGAACAAACAATGAAGTTACCCTTGCCGCGTCGAGTTTCACGAGCAATAGTATTAGCTTCACGATCGATCTGAACCATCAGACCTTTGAACTTCTCAACTGACCAACGACCATCTGAATCAGTTTCAACGTCGAATACACCGTTAACTGCAGTGTTTGAAGTTTGAGCACCAAGCTTAGCTTTTACGTTGATAGTACGAATAACTTCACGGTTGATTTCAGCCAAGATCTCAGTTGAAAGGATGTTAGCCAATTCGCTTTCAGCGTCTAAGCCGTGGATCGCTTTCAGATCTTGTGCCAATTCCATGGTGTATTCAGCCTTGAGCGCACGAGTCTTAGCAGTTACGCTAGTCTTCTCGATGCTGAAAGCCATTTCAGCCATAGCTGCACCAGTGTTAGATAATGCTTCACCATCAGCAGTAGCTAAACCAGTACCAACGTCGAATGAATCTTCAACGTCATCAGTGTTTGCGTCAGTACCTGTAGTACCAACAGCGGATGAAGAATCACCACCGTGAGTACCAGTACCAGAGAATGTAGTATCAGCTTCGTCGAAAAGAGCTTCAGTACCACCCTGAGTGCTGTACTTGCTCTTCATGGCGAAGATAAGACCAGTAGGACCAGACATAGGCTGAACACCAGCTACGTCATAAGCCATAAGGTTAGGCATAGCACGACGTACTAAAGAGATCAATACTGGATCCCAGTTAGCCATGTTGCCAGTTCCCCCAGCAGTAGCGTTAGCAGCAGTTTCAGTCATGAAACCCATTGCACCACGCTCTTCGCTAAGAGCTTTTTCTTGGTTTTCAAGAAGAACTGCAGTTACAGATCTCTTGTACTTGTCATCAATTGAAGGCAGATCAGAGTGCTCAAGAATTGGAGCCCACTTTTCTGCAATTTTATCTGAATTAAACATTTAGGTTATACTCCCAAAATTATTTTAAGGTTCTTTTTATTGCTGTTGAGTATCGAGCCATAGATGCAGAAAGTTCAACTTCTTCACTTTCTTCATTCATAGGTTCAATCTCTTCAGTGTTCTGTACAATTGGTTTTGCAAAGTAAGATTCTTTGATTGTTGATACCTTCTTTAAGAAAGTTTCAGCATCTTCAAAATCTACTTCTTCAACTAAGCCCTTCAGTTTTTCAACTTCAGTTTCGGCCAAGCCTTTAGAAGCCTGTGCAATGATTTCTGCGCGTTGGAACGCTTGTACCGATTCATTAAGACGAATATTTGATTCAGTTTCCTGAGTCAAAGTTTCTTCAAGCTCTCTAACCTGATTTGCTAAATCATCGACTAAGTCAACTTTAGACTCAGGTACTTCGATGTAATGCTCAACAAATACGCCTTTAAGTGCTTCCATAAATGATTCGGAGATTTCGTTGCGTAAACCGTTTTCTACAGCTAATTTATTTTCTTCCATCCAACGCTCAACAACGTAGTTTAAGTAACCATCTACTTTGTCAATCATTGTGGATTTAATATCAGCTGTTTCTTCTTCAAGAGAAACTTTATATTCCTCTTCAAGACGATCGATTTCTGCAGATACCTTAGACTTTACAGCTGCTTCAAAAATAGTAGCTGCTTTTTCTTGGAATCCTTCAGAAAGTGTTTCATCTCCTGAAACTAAAGCAGTTAAATCAGCTTCAAAATCATATGATTCTGCAGTTGATCCTTTTGCCACTGTTTCATCTTCATTTACGTCTACAGATTCTTCAACTTCTTCTTCATCATCATCTTGCGCCATTAATTTATCATAAGCAGCTTGAAGATCTGACTTATTCATCTTAGACATTTCTTTATACATAGCATTTATCATGCCAGATTTAGTAGAAGGTGCTGCTGATTCCTTAACAGCTTTCTTTTCTTCAACGTCATCGTCGTCATCCTCATCATCTGAGTCGTCGTCGTCTTCGTCGTCTTCTTCCTTGGCGACTTTTTTACCTTCTTCTAACTCATCAGCATCTTCCGCGATGGTTTCCTCGTTCTCAACTTCAACGTTTTCCTCGAGGGCTTCATCTTGGAGCTCAACTTCTGAAACGTCTTCAATTAGATCATTGATCTCTTCGGACATATATTACTCCTTGATAATTAGAGTTAAAGTTTTGAGAGGAAATCGTGCCACACCTTTAACTGCGTTTCCGCAAGTTGGGATGAAGATGCTTTTTTGATTTCAGTCTCATATTTTTCAACTTCTTGTGCTTTTAGAATACCATTTTCCCAAATCCATTCAACACCTTCCATAATCCCATTTACGAAGGCTTGCGGAGCTGAGGGATCTTGGACAATGTCAACTGTCGCTAAGACGAAGTCGTTTCCGACGTAATTAGCTCCATTCTTGTGCACAAGCGTACCCATACCACGACTAGAAACACCCAATTGAACACCACCTTCGACCAAACCTTTTACGATTTGACCCATAGGAGTATCTAATACGGATGCTTTTCCCATTACGTTATTACCGTCCCAAGAAAGTTCGGTAATACGGTGAGAAACTTTGTCAAGGTTGATAGTAGGACCATCAGGGTGATTTAGCTCACCAACTGCTCTTCCTCTAGCAACCTGCTCTGTAACATATTTGTTTACAGCGCTTTCCATAACGGCACGTGGATAAATCCGACCGTTACGATTTTTTGATTCTGCCTGCATAAAAATGCCTTCAATAACGACATTTTTCTTACCATCTTTGGCTTCAATAAGATAACTAAGATTATCTTCTAAATGTTCCGTTATAAGCTTCATTTATGCTCCCATTAAATCTGCAAATTCTATTGCAGCCTGCTCGGCTTCTTTGGCCGACTTATATTTATCGTCTAATAAATCACCGTCAATAGTAACGGCAAACTTAGAACCATTTTTTGTTATAACGGCTTTAGATTTTTTACCGACTTTAAGCGTCTTAATAGCTTTCGCTTCAGTCAGTTTCGATCTGAGTGTCTTGAAGTTCTGCATTCGTTATTCCGTTATAAACATCATTTGCTAATTCTATTTTTTTAGCATCTAATGCTGTATTAATTTTATTTTGCATTGCTGCATCAAATGCCTTATTAGCGTCGTTTTGTTTTCCGCTATTAAGTGCAGTAATTAATGTATCGATATCACTCATATTAAATTTTCCTTATACTATATTTATAAAAAAATGATTTTCAATCTTAAAAATCTTCATCATCTGGGACAGGCATTTCATCTTTTTCAGATTCAATTTGTTCTTTCATAGCTTCAATATCTTCATCAGATTGCTGCAATATTTTTTTGCGCACATAATCCATTGAGAAATATGTTCCAATAAATTCTTCCATAGTTGTTAATAATTCTATTCTTTCGCGAAGAATTTCATTGTCTTTTAATTCAGCAAAATGAGAATCTTTAATATAATCTAATCCTATTTGCTCTTTGATTTCTTTCCAATCTTGTTCTGTGATAATACCTTTTAAGATTAGTTGCAACTTAAGTAGATCTAAGAACAACCAACCAAATCTTTTACGAAGTCTATCAATGAATTTTTGAAATTTAACTTCATCTCTTGAAATCTCAGTAGATCTTCCAAGTGAGAACTGAGCTTCTTGTTCTAATCGATTTACCGGAACATTTAATGCTTTATACAACTTCTTCTGGAAGTAAATAATATCATCAATCTGTCCAAGGTTTTCGCCACCAGGCAATGTAGTAATTTCTGTACCTCGACCACCTTCACGCCGTGGGAGCCAGAAATCTTCTAGCATTGACATATGTTTACGATCGTCTTTTAACTCTCCGGTAGATGCATCATAAACAAGCTTATTGTGATAGTTGTTCATGATACCTTTAACGTATTCTTCTGCTTTACCTTTTGGTAAATTACCTACGTCAATATAGAAAATACGACGTTCAGGTGCACGAGAAAGTCTGTAGATAACCAATGAATCTTCCATCATACGAAGTTGATTCACTGGTTTAATTGCTTTTTGTAAATGCGATAGTATTTTTTTACGGCTTACATCTAATAAACCGGAAGTAGTATATTGAATAGCGTCTTTAGATATTTTTATTCCAGCATTCGAATTAGATAAAGAACTATCTTGATAAAGATAATATTCATCTATTTCTTTTATAAGATCTACACCAGTAGCATTATCTTTTATTGTTTCAACTTCTTTTACTTTTTTAATCTTTATAGGATCTATAGACCTTAATTCTAAAATACCTTTTTTTGGACTTTTTTCATCAACGATAATGTGGTAAAATAATCTACCGTCAACGTACCACCGACGAAATATATCGTGGCCGTAGTTATTGAATTGAAGCAATTCAATAATATTAGTAAATTCTTCTCGAATTAATTTCTTAATATTATCAGGTTGATCTAAATTATCAGTTAAGAGTTCAATTGGCGCAGCATCAGTGTCTGCAACAATTGCTTCATTCACAATATCTTCAATAGCAGAATCACATTCTGGTTGTGTAGCTACATCCCTATATCTTTTAATTAAATCTTGTTCTGCGGTACCTGTATCTCCGCCCATGTCAACATAGCTACCAAAGTGTCCTCCGGCAGACTGAATATAAGTGGAGCCATCATTCTCTAATGGAGCAACAAAGGATTTTTTATTTTCTTCCTTGTCTTGCCCTTTTCTTTTTATTTCAAAACCGAATAATTCAGCCAAAGCTATATCTCCATAATTGATAAAAAGAGGGAGAATTATTCCTCCCTCTAATTATCTATACCTTCTTAAGTAGTGGTGTTAGATTCCCAATATTGAACTTGTAATTCAACAGTGAATTCTTCAATTGTGTTTTCAGTATCAAATGAAACTTCAATTGTAGAAACATTTGTTGGCCAAACTCCACGGAAAGTATACCCTTTTAATTCACTTCCATCTTTGTCTAACTGATAAACAGATGCATCTGCAAAATACTCAGAAGGATCAGTCGCACCAGTGTTTGCATTATGATTATTGATTACATTCATCCAATTTTCAAATGCATTTCTTAAGACAAAATTCGTATCATTCATTACAGTAACTGTCCAAGGTTCGAAAGTACGATCCCCAGCAATTTGTAATTGGCGTCCACGAAATGGAACAGTGATTGGAGCAATAGTTGATCCAGGAAGCTGTGCGCCTTTAATTAAAAAGCCACCAATTTCTGATTCATTTGCTCCAGCAGCAATTGCAGCAGGCCAACCCATTTCAACTTTGAAAAGATTAGCACGTGCTCCGCCGCCAGTTAATTTTGACTTGAAGTCATCTACGCCTAAAATCGCCATTGTTTATTCTCCTTATTGACCGATAATTTCAGAGAATTCAACGCCAGTTCTAGTAGCAATGAAGTTCAATGTAATGAAGTTAATGGAACGGGCTGGTTTGATATAGATATCAGCAACAAACTGGTTGGTATCTATAATCTGGCCAGTGTTATTTGTTTCATCACATACAACCGCAAAGTCAGTAATACCACGGCGACCCTTCACGTCTCGAAGGAATGGTTCTACCATGTTGCGGAACATTGCTCTTGTAAATTCGTCATTGAATTCAAAGAGTTGATATTTAGCAGCCGTTGCAATTGCTTTTTCAAGAACAATAAACAGACGACGTACGTTAATGCGGTCAAAAGCAGAAGGCTTAGCTTGTGCAGTCTTATCACCAAATAAAACAATACCCTGTCCTGGGAATGAGGTGATAGGATTAACACGTGCTTTATACAGTGTATCGCGATCAGCCTGCTTAGGATTAACAGCAATTTTTGTTACTCCAAGCAATTGTCCGCGGGTGTAACCGGCCGGTGAGAACCAAGCATCAGCTACGTTATCTGTATTTGCACAAAGTCCAGCTGTATGACCAGCAGCCGGGATCCAGCGATATACGTCATTATACTTATCGTATACCTTTAATGCTGTTGAATCAATAACACCATAAGAAGTTGATGTTAATTGATCTGCGAACGCCTTCACATTCGCCACAGCGTCTGCATTTGATTTATTTGCAGTATCCTCTACTGGAGGAGAAATAAATGCAACACAGTCTTTTCTTGCAGTTGCGATTCCTAAAAGATCATTAGCAACAGTAACATCGTCGCCACCATCCGCGCCTGGAACAGCAAATAATAAATTGACATCTACTGATTCTGCATCTTCGAAAAGATCGAATCCTAGAGCAACTTCTCCAGCAGTTGGAGCATTATCATCAGTTCCAGCTGTAAGTGAGCTAGTCATGACCGCGGGAGTTACACCATCTAAGAAATCACCAGCTTCTGGAGCTACAGCGTGATTTAATGTGGTAACACCTGCATGAGCTAAAAGCGCATCATGAGCGCCAAACCATAACCATCCGTCAGCGTTAACAACATCAGGATAATAGTTTGAAGTGCCATCATCGGCTTTAGCATCAGCTGCTTGAGATACAAAAGCGTGACGAGCTAAAATATCGCCCGGCCGGCCGGTAATCAATCCATCTTCATCAATAACAATGATGTGTAATTCATCGTTTGATGCTCCACGAGCGCTCGCCCATGTAGATGTGCCCGGTGCACTTGTGAACTCATCAGCATACGTCCATCCATTAAACACTGTATCGTTAGTGCTTGCTTGACATACTGATACTAATATTGAATTACCTAAAGTGCCTGGGTATTTAGCGTAGAACGTATCACTTAATGTAGCTTCTTCATAATCAGCTTCATTTTTAATTAACGTACCTACACCACCCGCCGCGGCATTTAAGTTACCTGTTGCTACACGCACAACTTTAAGAGCATTTCCATATTTTAAGAAAGATGCCGCCGTTAAGAAGTGCACTGCAGTATTTGCGTCTGGAGTGCCAAAGATTGTAGCAAGTTCTTTTTCAGAACCTACTGTTATTATCTCTTCAACAGGACCCCAGTTGAAGGCTCCTGCAAATCCACCAATTGAGGTAGAAACTGCCGGAACCACATTTGTCAAGTCGATTTCTCGAACTTGAACTCCTGGTGATACTTGAAAAGCCATAGTTATTCCTCTTCCAATAATAGATTAATCTATATTATAATATGACACATTATACGGTTATTTATCAATCTACTACTATTTATAATAATGTATTTTCTAATAAAGTTTAGTAGGTATTGCTTCCCAAACTAAACCACCTTCCCGTATATACTTGTCTTGTTTACTATCGCCAAATACACCAGCTGGAACAATGTCTTCTTCCATAGCTTTAATTTTTTCGTCGTATAACATTTTCTTCACATCAATATCAGTTAACTCTGAAAACATTTGATTTGTGGTAAACCAACCAAACAATACTAAATTCATAACTAAATCATCGTGATTACCACGAGAAGCTTCATATGAACTCCCTCTTGCTTCAAAGGTAGATAATTCAATAATAGTATTTGCATCGTTAATAATTAACTTATCTTGCTCAATTAAATCTTTTATATTTGAACAACCAATTCTTTTAACTTTACGATTCATCGTCACGCCAATTGAATTTGCTTTTACAATTGATTCGACAAAAACATTTTCATATTCTAAATCATAATATAATCCATTACATACAACTGATCCTTGATCATTTGATTCTATTATTACGTATGCTTCGTTATATTTCTTTGCATATCTATGAATAATGTCTGGAAAAAGCAAAGGTGATAATTTATTATCACGAAACACTGCAACTTGATTGAATGGCTTACTTGATATATCAATAATATTAAATGTTGAATAGTCTTGACCTCTACCCTTCGCAACATCAACAAACATCATATACTCATGGCCTTCAATTGGAGATTGATAAGAATAAAAATTTTCTTTTATTTCGATAGGATCTTTTGCTGTTAGTCCTAATAGCTTATCACCCGATATTAGTGTATTACCAGTGCCATGAAAAGTATTTCCAAATTCCTGTTGAAATTGAAGTTCTGAAGTATTTGCAATTGTTTGAGTTTTCCATTTTTCATCTCTACCTGGAACATCCCACCAATCTACACGAAATGGTTTGAATCCATTAGTACCCTGTGATGCTCCTTCATACAATTTATGATATACATTACCAACACCGTTTGCTGTAGATGTAATAATTACTTGTGTATTTGTACCGGCTGCAATTACTGGATAAGTTGAAGTATAAAATTGTGCGTCATTTTCAACAAAAGCAAACTCATCAAGGAATAGTAAATTTACAGATAAACCACGAATTGAAGAGCCAGATGTCGCAGCTGCTAATATACGTGAATTATTTGAAAATTCAATAGATCCTTTATTTAATGCTTTACAACCTGGCTGTAAAAAGAATGGAAGATTTTCTAGCATTAATGTAATTCTAGCAAGCATTTCTCTTGCAGTAGATCCCTTGTTTGCTAGAATTGCTACAGTTTTTTCTGGATGAAAACACGCATACCAAAGTAAATATGCGCAAGAAGAAATAGATTTACCAGATTGGCGACAAGCTAATACTATCGAAAATCGATTTTGTTCAAAGTGTGCAAACATTTTCTCTTGATAATCATAAAGATCAAATGGTACTAAACCTTTATCAAGAGAAATTACTTTTAGATATTTTCTAGCAAAATAGCTAGGGTCTTTCATGCACTTGGCATATTCAGTAACTTCGTTTTTATTGAAGTTCTGTTCTATACCATCGCGTTTTACATTAGGATTACCGAGATAACCAGCAGTGTTATTCTTCAGCGTCAATGACATTAGCTTTTTCCTCAAACTTTGCAGCTAACATTTTTTGCAAATCAGTTGTTGAACCTACAAAAACATTATTCTGCGTCATACTATTAGGTAGTGCTGCTTGGCCATCTACTTTTAAGACTTCTTTCTTTTTCTTTTGGAGTTCCATTAATCTGTCAGCAACTTCTGCATTTTGTTTCATCATATTTGATAAAACTTCAAATGCACGCGGATGTTCTGACTCACGGGCTAATTCCATCATAAGTTCAATAGCTTCATCACCTTTATCTGCTAAATTATAATACTTAGCTCTAGCAAATTCATAATCATCATCTATGTCTGTTTTATTCTTATTCATGGTGTTATCACATTGTCATCAGTTTCATCTACACCGGTTTGTATTCCAGGATCTGTCACAGCTTGCTCGCCAACGCCATCTGCAGAAACTTCTTCTAAAAATCCAAATGTTTCTAAGTTGTTTATGTCGACAGAAGATTGATATATTACACTCTTTTCTTGGACTGGGCCATAGAATCTTACACGTAATTCAAAGCTAAGAGTGTATATAACAGCTCTACGAGTTAAAAAGTCTCCTTCATAATCATCTTGAAAATTTACGCCATTTAATACAATTGGTATATCTGTTTTTAATCCACCATTAAAATCTGGAACATCTTTAATCGTGATAGTATATTCAGGCTGAAAATATGGTAATATTTGTTCTACTACTTGAAGAGCATCATCTTGATTTTTTGCTAATACACTTAAATCGATACCAATCTTATATGGAGTTTGTGTATATACAACTTGACGAGTACCATCAGTTATATTTCCTTTCACAATTTGATTCATACGATTAATTTGCGCTGCAGCATCATATGTTAATGACGTAATTTCAAAAGCCATTCTTGGAAGCTTAATTCCAATTTGAGCGTCATCAGGATTCCAAGCTTCAACTCGAGCTAAAAACTTTTGTTTAGGTCCATAAGCTAGTGGAACTCTAGTAATATTTTTTACTTCACCTTGAGAATCAGTGCGAACGACTTTAATATCATTAAAGATAGTACCAAACGCTGCTATTGTTCTTCTGATAGAAGCATGATAAAAATGATCGGATAACATTATACAATATCTCCAAACGGATTAGTTTCACTAAAATCAATAATATCTTCAGCTGCCTTTTGAATTTCTTGGTTTTGAGCAAGCGGATCATTTGGAAACGCTGTGGTCAATGTAGAATCCGTTATTTCTAGAACATCTTGTATAGTTGCGATTGTGCCTGAATCAACTCCAGTAATTGAAGCCTGTTCAGAAAAGATATGATATTTACCATCAGTAGTTACCCAATCAGATAAGCTTAAGCGACGTGTTGCACCAAGTTCTGCAATTGCAACAACTTGGCCTTGTACATATTCTCCAGCTTCTGATAATTCTTGCTGCACAGTTTCGCCAACAGTAAATTCAAGGCCATTTGTAATACCAACATCAAGAATAATTTGTGCTGCAACAGTCTTATCAATAAGATTATCAAGAGCACCAACGCCAGTATCGAATTTTTCTCCTTGATATTCGTACAACTCACATTGCAATTTATAAACAGCTAAATTTGATAATTGATAAAAAGGCATTTCATCTTCGACAAACCTTATTTCAAATATAGAATTTGCTAATGGTAAGTAAATTAAGTCGCCTTCATTCGGACGTACTGAATTAATGCCGTTATTATGAATACCAATTAATTGCTCCCAACGTCGTCGAGAAACAATAAATGTAGCTTGATCTCTTACTTCTACGCCAAACTTAGATAATAAATCTCCTTCACCCTCAAAGCCTTCGGTATTTTCAATATACATTTCAACGACGTATGCTGAATCGTATTCAGATTCAACGTCTTCATTTAATATCGTATCGATATGCGCTACATCGCGAGGCAAGTAATAAACATCTTGCCCGTACATTTTAAGAGATTCAATTACAATATCTTCGTAAAGGTGCTGTTCAGACCTTACTTTTTGAGAGAAGTAAACATTTGTAGCCATTAATTACCCCACAAAGAAATCAACTGGAGTTTCATAATTGAGCTGCATTTGTTCTCTTATTGTTTGAAGTTCTGTTGTTGCATCATCAAATATTTGTCGTCCATTCAATGTTACTCCGCCTGGAAGTTGCATTCCTTCAAACTTAATAAGATTAGCTCCCCATTGTTGTTTGATTAATGCCGTAGCATACTGTTTTAAGAACATGTCATTATAAACATCTGAATATGCAGATGGATCAACTATTTTTTGGCATTCAACAATAATATAATCATCTACATCTACTTCATTACTCCAATCAATATCTAAAAATAATTGATTCATGTGTCTATTGTATCTTGTAAACATCCCTTGTCCATTCAATTGACGATCTAAAAGTGCAATATAAGACTGCACCATTTCATAATGTACTAAATCACCAATATAACTTAAATCATACAAATCATTAATATGTAATTGATACTTAATATCAAACATACTAATTGCTGATGATTTAGCTGTGAATGGAAATACGTTTTTTACGTATATAATAGAATCATTAATTGGAATATACCCATTATCAATGTCATTTTGAGTGACTTGATGTTTTAGGTATGTTCTAATTGTAGCGTCATGATGATACTCTTGATAGAACTGTAACGCATCGTCTAGTCTATCATCTAACTGATCGTCATCAACGTTAATTTCAATAACAGGTGCACCTAAACGGCGTAAGCAATAATCAGCTAATTCCTGTCGTGTAGTTGGATTTGCCATTAATATCCACCGCCATCTACCTCAACAACTGTAACATCACCAGCATTGACGTTAAAGTTATCAGTACTAAATTTAGCAACACCTAAAATAGCATCAGTTGCAGTATTGATGAAATAATCAACTTCGTTATTTAAATCATCATAAGTTACTGTAATGTTTGTTTGCTGGCCAGCAGTAATTGCGGCGCCGACAGCATCTTGCGCAGCTTCTGTAAAGTCAGAAACTTGACTTGAAAGTATGTTAATAGCAAGGTCAGCTGCAGCAGTTAATCTACCTTTGGAATCAACTGTGAATGTTGCAACTGAATCCGCAGCACCATAACTTCCGGCAGTAACTGTTGTATTTGCCAATGTAAGAGCTAGGTTTACGTTAGCAGTTCCATCAACTCCTGCAAAGGTACCAGTTGCATCACCAGAAATTGTTAAGTCTCTAGCAGTTTGCCATGCAGTAGCAGTAGATGCATTTCCTACTAATTCACCATAAAAATTTTCTGCTTCAATTTCTGCTAAAGCAAATGATGCATGAGTTGTATCTAAGAATACATCTAAATCTGGCTCAGGGGTATAACCATCAAATACTTTGAAACGTCCATCAGAAGCATCACGGAAGAAACCAGCATGAGCATATGATCCATCATTATATCCAGCAGACCAACCTAAATCAGGATTGGTAGAAGTCTTGGCTCGAGCAGTACCACCTGAAGAATAAGTATCTGTGACTGTAGAAGCAATTGTAAAGTCGTCACCAGATACTCCAGTAATTTCAGCATCTGTAACATTAAAAGAAGAAGGACTAACTCCAGTTACATCAACAGTCATACCAATAACATAGTTGTGGCCGTTTGTAGTATATGTTACGTCTGCACCATCACCAGAAGCACCAGTAATAGTTGATTCAACACCTTGATTCAAATAAATCATGTTATCTGCAACAGCTAAGTTTTGGGCAGATAACGTAGTAGTTGAACCACCTACAATTAAGTTACCATCAACTTGTAAATTACCAGCTGCATCGATATTATTAAAATAAACGTCAGCATTACCGCTTTCGATATAACCTCGGGTAACAGCGTCTTGTGCATTAACAGGATCTGCAATATTGACGATTCGAGTAGAGCTTGCGGAGATCAAGCCTGAACCATCTGGGTCTAATACAATATCACCGTTTAAGTTAGTTGAAGATAATGTGTTTCCATTTAATGTTAAATTATCGACATTTAACACATCAATTTTAGAATTATTATCAACAATGATAGCTGAACCAGATGTAAGTGTACCTGGAGCATGGTCTAATTTATCGGTAAAGTATTGACCACCAATTACAAGGTGAGATGCAGCATCTCCACCGGTTTCAGCACCAATACCTAAGTATAATCGACCACCACCGCTTGTGGTACCATAATTGGCTGCTGAATAAGCTAATTCACCATCGCCAAGCGTACTAGGATCACCTGAAGTGGTAGATCGTTTGACGCGAATAATTGTTGTAGTCATTTATTTCTCCGTTATTATTCTAGTAGTGGCCGCCTTCAAAGCTGGTGCCATCTTGCAAAGTTTGTTTTGCTATCCATTTACCTTGTGATTCATCATATACCAACATTGCACCTTGTTCAAGCAAAGTCATATCAATATCAGTAATATCACCCAATTTATATGGAATACCAACTCTGGCATTTGTCACTTGAAGCTTTTGTTGATTAGCAACTTTAGCTCCTATTTTTTTAGATTGATTAATACCAACTTTAGCTTTTATATCAGCCACTATGATGTCCTCGTAACTCTAGGTGTAACTTCCAACTGTCCTTCAATTACTCTTGTAACTTCACCACCATCTGATATAATTTCAACATCATACAAATAACGACCAGCTTTCATTCCGCCGGTCTGTGTATCACTTAATAATAATTCTATTTCTCCTGCAGGAGCATCTGCGGCTGTAACTGTAAAATCAACAGCCGTTGAAGAAGTATAAGTTTTACGCACTTGTCCTCTATAGGTATAAAGTGATATGTCAAGGCCATTACCTTCAGCATCAGTAATATTTACAGTAGCTCTAAAAGTAGAGCCTTGATCTGCAGTTAAGTTTGCGTATATAGCCATAGAACTTATATTCCAAGTCTTTTATCTATTTATAATAATTTGGATTACAAAAATCCAATATTACTATTTATAATCTAAATTTCAGGAAATAAGCAAGTTTGAATAAATCTTTGAACTGTTTCTGGGTCATAGCCAAGACTTTCCATGACCCGCGGCGTGTGGGGATTTTGTTTTTGAAAATAACAATATTTATTTTGGTATTGAGTAAAATCTACATTAGGATCTATATCAAATTTTGTTTCTAATTCAAGATAATTGATATATGTTCGTAAATTTCGAAGGGATAATTCTAATACTTCATCTAATTCATTCTCATCTTTTATATTACCAGCTGCTACCATATTTTCTGAAAATATAGCTCGAGCCCAATCAGGTAATTCTCTTTTCTTACTCCATGTATAACCACTTACATTTTCAGCAAACCGGTTTGCTAATGGGTGCGCTGCGTCATATACTGGGCTAAAATCATGAAACGCGCCTGTTACTTTATTAGGACCAGCAATTAAATCAAATCCATATATTGGAGCAGTTGATTGCACATGTGGAAATACACATAAGTGCATCATAAATAATTTCTTTTCTTCTCTTTTATCTACTATGTCAAGGTGAGCACGACGAACATATTTAGATTCATAGACTAAATTATCCCAGGGAAAATCATGTTCTTCGTCGGCTCTTGAAAGTTTTTCTCCAAGAAGCTTTTGAAAATTTTCTGAATGCTCTATTAGCTTATTGAATATTATACTCATTCGTCAAATCCTCAAATAAGTATATAGCATGTTGAAATGCCACTCTTGCTTCAGCGGCTAATCCTTCATGTAGCTTTGCTCGAGTTTTATCTATTAATTCTTTACGATTTTCAAAATCGTACATTTTACCAGATCCAGGAACAAAATCTTTTACAATTTGACCACCGTATAAATCGCCAAAATGCCGAGTATATACATGAGCTAAAATATCAGAAGGATTTGTTACTTCAAAATGCGACAAACGTGTAAGATATTGTAGTGTTGAAGGGAACATTACAATTTTACTTGGATCAACATTAAGTTCTTTTATATCTTCAGCAATTAGATCGGCTCTCTTTATATCTTCAATACCATCTAATACTCCATTACGTTCAGCTATATCTTCAATTTCTTTATATATTACTAATAAATTGAACAGATAACATGCGTAAGTTACTTCATCAATATCACCGCTTAATAACAATCGTGCAAATGGATTCTTTTCAGCCTTTTCGTGTAAATCTTGAGTTGCTTCTTTTAAGCTCATTTTGTCCTCTGTTTTCTAGCCCACAATTTATTTTTTGTAGGATCTAAATCTTCTGCCAATCTTTCTTCGCCCCATATTACTAATGAATATCTCGTGCCATACCAAACGGGCAATGCTTCGTGTAAACACATAGAAGGAAAAATTAAAATAGATCCTTGTTCCAATCTATGTTTTTGTCCCTTTAACCCATTTATATATGT
>Ga0255770_10000224_pt1 | contig 52382 bp, 50 predicted proteins | sample 071ome_22_FD_179968 | JGI IMG/M metagenome (GOLD analysis project Ga0255770, IMG submission 179968) | Coastal salt marsh microbial communities from the Groves Creek Marsh, Skidaway Island, Georgia - 071404AT metaG (version 2) | ecosystem: Environmental > Aquatic > Marine > Intertidal zone >...
TGGATGCAATAATTTCTTTGGTGGAGACGCTTCACAAAACGGTTACACTGGAAGAGGCTCTGGAACATCATACGCAACTCCAGCCGTAACCGGTGTTATCGCATTAATGATGGAGGTTAACACCGAATTAAACCCATTGGCCATCAGAGAGATTTTACGTTCAACATCAACTCGAATGGGTGAGGCATCAATGCCGGATGTTGACCCTCATTGGAACAAAGATTTTGGCTGGGGATTAGTGGACGGACATGACGCTGTCTGGACGGCGAAATACCTGAATGACATCGGATTAACTACCTCTGATATGAATTTAGATTTGCAAGTACATATAGAGAACATTTCTAATTCTGGAACTATCAATACCTACACTGGAATCGCTTGGAGTAGGGGCGAGGTTATGGAGAGAATTGAATATTCAACGGATGGTGGACAAACTTGGAACGAGGTGTCCTATGAATCAGTTAATGGCACACTGAGCCAATACGAAACATTCTCTTTCCAATTCAGTGTGAATACGAATTATCTTCAAAGTGGATATAACATGATTATTGTTAGAGGAATTGGTGAATCCGGCCAATCATCAATGATCTCTTGGGATTCTGTTGTTGGCGGAGGTAATTCTGAGATTATGTCATCAGGCGACTCTTTTGGAAGAATAGCTTTCATTGGTATTGTTGGATTTGCGATTCTTATTTTTGGAGCATGGGTCGCTTTAGGCCAGAAAGATGAAGACAATATCTTCGTAGTAAATAATCCTGAAGAAATCGAACAAATTAATGATAATCCAATAGAAGCAGAATTGGTAGAAGATAGTGACAACTTACCTTCATCTTGAAAAATAATCAAGCGGAGGATGTACTATGCGTGATTTTTCTGATAGAGCATTAGCAATCCAGCCCACTGGCGTTAGAAAAATGTTCGATATGGCAGGAGATGATGTAATTTCATTTGGACTGGGGGAACCCGATTTCCAACCACCTCAGGTAGCAATAGATGCGATGTATCAAGCAATGAAAGATGGTCATAATAAGTACACCACCACTGCAGGTCTACCTGCTTTAAGAAAGAGAATATCAGAGTCTTGGCATCATCTCTGCCCCAATTTGGACGAATCTAACGTGTGTATGACGATGAGTGGGACAAATGCTCTATTGAACATATTTGCGGCTCTCGTAAATCCAGGAAAAAATGTTTTACTTCCTGAACCATATTTCCCACTTTATGGGCCCGATGTTAAATTATGGGGGGGAGAGACAAAGTACTACGAGTGTTTATTTGAGAATGAATTTGTTCCAACAATCGACCATCTCGAGAGTCTTGTTGATGATGACACAGTTGCAATTTTGTATAACTTCCCCTCGAATCCAACAGGAGCTACAATTTCTATAGAACAAAGAGATGAATTGCTAAAATTCGCCCAAAGGCATGATTTGTGGATAATTACAGATGAGGTTTATGATCGTATAGTTTTCGATGGAGAACACGTTTCGTTCGTAGGCACAGATAATGAAAGGGTAATTTTAATCAATTCATTTTCCAAAACATTTGCAATGACTGGATGGAGAATAGGCTACATATTATCAGCGAACGATGAAGCAATGAAGCAGATGACAAAATTGCAATATTACATAACAGCCTGTTCAAACGACGCTATGCAATATGCTGTCCTTGAAGCATTCAATAGTGCAAATGATTACCCTGATGAGATGTGTAAAGAATTCAAAGCTCGAAGAGATTTGATTTGTGAAAGATTGAATGCAATAACTGGGATTCAGTGCCACATACCACAGGGCGCATTCTACGTATTTCCAAAGGTTGAAATTCCCGGAATGAATAGTCAAGAAGTCGCTATTGAATTGCTAAAGGGTGGAGTCCTGTGTTCACCAGGAAGTGCTTTTGGCCCATCTGGCGAGGGCCATCTAAGGTTTGCATACACAATCTCAAGAGAAGATATATCTCGAGGAATGGACAAAGTTGAATCTGTTGTAAAACGACTACGTGGCGATTGAGATGTGGGGCATAGTCTCGAATTTTTTGCTCGGGGCTGTTTTTGCTCATTTGATTACCAGAATACCATTCCTAACCTTTCCACGAGTCAAATCATGGAATGAACAATTTCCCCCACATCCAGAGCCAATATTTGTTGATGCACATCTAATTCAAAGGGTTCTTCACATGAGATTGTTTTATTGGTTAGCACTTGTCTTTTCATTGATACCACTGTTTTTTGGATGGTTCAGTCTAAGATATGGCTCTGCGTCTCTAGGATTTGGAATGTGGTCTGTTTCATGTTGGTTAATACTTACAAGGTTGACTGCTTTCATTTCGAGGGAGTATGCTCCTTGGACAAAAGACATGGCGATACAATTGCAGTTGATTAAGAATGAGTGTGATTCGGAAAAGTCATGCTGTAATATTCCTCACCCTGTTTGGCAATTGACATCCGTAAGATGCATGAATTGTGGAAGGAATTTGAAATCTATGCTGAGACCTGATTTGGGCCGACCTCGAAAAGATGGCAAAATACGTGGATTAGCACGGTTATTGGTAACCGACGGAAGGCCAATAGTCGGTTCTGAAAATGATGACTAATCAAACATAGAGCCAAAACCTTCGAATTCTGTTTCGTCTTCGTTATTTTCTACAATACTTTCAGGCTCTATTTTCGCTGGACCTTCATCGATGAATGAAAAAGAGTCGGATGTGGTATTTACCAAATCCAATCCTCCTTGAATTCCCTGTGGAGTTGCGTTTGCAGCTGCTATTGCAGAGGTTCCAGCGGCTTGGGTTTTTGCAGCTATTCCAGATGCTGCAACCGCTGTCATTCCCACGCCAATACCAACCGCAGTTCCTGCTACCGTGCCAACAGCTTTACCGGCAGTGACGATTAAACCAGGTTTTTCTTCATCTGGGGATTTTATCTCAATCTCATTACCCAACCTCATCCATTCCGGCGGAGTACCCGAGCCACCGCCAAGGCAAGCCAAAGTCGTGAAAGCAGCAAGTGGCATAACGGCGAGGGCCGTTAGTAAATCCAAGAAAGATGTCTCAGGAACGCTTCCAATATGCAGAAAATCTTCCATCAAGGATTGTTCAAGGTGTAAGTTATTCACATCCGCTCCTATCCAGGATAGAACGATGACACTCGCTATTCTTCCCATAAGCCACAACACCAAAACTGGCGCCAAGAAAGATAATTTTGTCATCGATACTAACCACCTGCGTGTGAATGCAGCGGTTGTAATGTGCTTCCTTGCAAACTTTGGGAACACCCGTAGAACTACTATCAAAATGATAAGATAAAATGCCATTGCGACTTCTAATCTCCTATGTTCTTTTATCCATGATTCGGGAGTTGTGATGATAAATGCTAGAGGTAGTATGACGAGTATTAGTTGGAATGGGATAGCAAGAAGCACGAGTCCGCCGTGGGTTGACAATAGGCTATGCTGTTTTTTTATTCTGTCATTTACCATTACTGTCAATCTTGCATGTGGGGTCCTCGCATGATTGCGTCTAGAGTTCCTAAGTAATGCGGCATCTCTTTTGGATCTGGTTAATCCAAGAGTCGATTTCCATCCTCCCTTTTCAACTACTGATATTGGCGTGAAACCACCAAAAACCAAGGCAAGCAAAAGAGCTAACATTCCATAAGCAAGAGATGCTGCTATTATCCATGGTATCATTTCAGCCTGGAATGATAGTGTGAAATTCTCAGAACCAAATTCAAAATCAACAAGATAAGTGATTGAGAAAGCAGCCATTGGTGTTAAGAAAATCTGACAAAAAACAAGACCTGTGAGGAATAACCTTGCGGTCAAAGGTCCTTTGTCAGAGGAGGCACTCACAACCTTCGCGCATATCTTTAGTTTCTCAAAGGTTGCCCTTCAAATCGAGTTTAAACATCGATTGGCGAACCAATTTATCGTAACCGGTTCACGATGTCCCCTACGGGGACAGGTGAAGGGGACATTCATATGCCATACTTGTTTGGGATGACTGTTGAGTACTATGAGAAAGTCCGTACCATTCGCCTTGGTCGCATTATTGGTTCTTCAAACAGCAATGATAACTATCACAGAAAATGTTGAGGCTACAGAAGGAAGAGGTGGTTCTTCTGACGACTTCTTCGTCAACTCGATTATGTATAATTCATCTGGATTACAAACATGGCACCAGCCGGATGGTTCGATGGTAATGTTCGTCGCAAAAGGTGACATGGTTCAGATAGATGTTGAGGTAAAAAGAGGAGGTAGTGCACTACAGGGAACAAACGCTACGGTCACAGTGGAAATAGTTCATCCTGTTGGATTCGTGATGAACACAAGTTCTTGGGTCACAATTCCTCTTCTAGGTAGTCAATCATATACTGATACCTACGAATGGGAAGCCAGTGTCGCTCATTCACATCTGAATGTCACAACTAACGAATTAACTGGTGGAGTGATAGTTAGGGCTACGGTGAAAAATTCAGCGGACGATAGAAATGAAAACGACGTCATGGAATCTATTCTTCCAATCGCAGTTTCACAAGATGATATGGAAGCAGAGGGAGACCCTAGAGACGGTTCTTTCGGACCTGCTTCGACCCCTACGTTCTACGGAGGTAACTACCCAATAGATGGATCTGACGCCAATGGCCTTGGTTCATGGCAAGAAGACAACTCAGCAAGCTCCAAGGGCACTGCGCACTGGAGGCATTCAAACGCAGGGTCTGATTATCCATCAAACTCCAGAAGCCGTTTGGTGTACGCTTACCGTTCAGGCAGTTCTGCTTGTGATTTTGGTGCTACTATTGATGGAGGTCTATCCAATACCTACCAGCAATGGATGTGTAAGATGCAATTCAATTCAGCAGCATATGTCTCAGCTCAAATGCATGTTCAAACGTATGGAACGATGGGTGCAGGTGATTTCGTAGCCCTTGAACTATGGAGAGGAAATGGTGCTCCAGAATCGACAATCAAGCATGAGTTCAAGAATGATTTACCAAGTACTACTCCTGGCGTATGGAGTAACATATCTTGGGACCCAACTGAGGAACTTGGAGGCCATGCTTGGTCATACGGGATAATATTCCAATCTGATAGCTCAGGCGCATCAAGCGGAATGCACGTAGATGATTTCGTTATGTTTGGAATAGAAAAGGTGAACGAATACACACTGGATGTAGATTGTGACAATCCAACTGGAGGTTACACAACTGCTCCAAACAATATCATCTCACTTCATTGCATGGTAACTAACAACGGATACAAGCACGCCCAATTCAGAGTTCAATCCAATGTATCAAACATATCTTGGATGAATCCAAGTTTACCAATGATAAGGATTGACAGTGAAAACCCTAATCAGCACGGAACTAATGTACTTATTCCGCCGATACCAGGTGGTAACGTTACAGAAATGTGGATCAATCTGTCTATTCCAGCAGGTTCAGATGTTCAACAACAAGTTTGGCAGGTTTGGTGGACCGACGCTGGTAGTACTCAACTCGGGGAATTGGGACGTATATCGGCGGATATTGCCGTGACCGAACAATATGGTGTTCATCTATCTTCGACTGCACCTCTTCTAGCGGCGTCAATGATGCCGGGAGAAACAACAAACATTCCATTCAAACTACAAAATGCGGGCAACAGAATAGCGTCTTATACGGTAACTGCAAATTTCCAATCTACAGAATGGACTTCATTTGTTACAGATGTAAACAATTCAATTGTCCAGATGCCGATTCCTCTTAACCGAGGAGAAGAAATGGAATTACTACTAAACGTAACAGCTCCTGATGATGCATCTCCTGGTGATATGCCGTTTTCGCTTAGGGCTGTATGTCCTTCTTGCGGGCAGTCCTTGTTTGGGAACGACGTAATTTCAAAGAAAATAGAAGTCCCAACTTACAGGGCTGTTGAACTTTATGCAGAAGAAACGGAAATATCCGCTCAAGCTAATGGGCTTTCAAGAGTTGTTTACATTGATTTGTTTAACAAAGGTAACGCAGACGAATCATATACTCTCGAATTATTGCAGTCTAATTGGAGACTTGAAGCATATCTTTCAAGCTTAGAAACTTCAACTTTAGATGCTTGGGATGGAGAGACTGCCATAGCGTTAAATCTACCAATGCCAGTAGGCCTTTCACCAAGCCTGTACACGGCGACCATCGTAGCAAAAAATACTGAAGATAATACAATCAGAGATCAGATTGTAATCTACATAGATGTTACAGAAACCTCTGCAGTTGCAGTGTCTGATCAAGAAGCAGACCAATCTTACATACCTGGTGATGTTGCTCAGTCCATGCGTTTTGAGGTATTTAATCAAGGAAATATGGCTGACAGATTCACGATGTCGATGAATGTGCCAGCTGGAATGAATGCAAACTTTGAACAGTTATCCGAAGGAAACCTAACTCCAATTTTGGAACCAGGGCAATCCTACAACGTAACCGTCAGATTTTCCTTTGTAGATGGAACTAATGGTCAGTTAATACTCAACGTCATCGCTACAAGCGCAAACGACCCTTCAGTCTCAAGTTCTGGAAAGTGTACCTATAGGGTAGGATCGCAAAATTGGCTGAGATTAATCTCTACCGATTCCATAATCATTGACGAGGCTGGAAGGTATGAGGTAACAGTTACATTGCGTAATCAATATACGGAAGGTCAATCAGTTACAATGTCTATCGACCAAAATGGGACAAATAGATGGTATGGTTCATCAATTGCTTCTACTGATAGAGAATTCTGGTTGGAGTTAGAAGGCAATCGAGAAGTAATTGTAATTTTTGAAATTCAAAGTTCAAGTCTGAATAATCTTGAGTCAGAATTTGTTGAGACTAAAGTAACCCTATGGGCGATATCTAATTCTGTCGAAGATGCCGCATCTTTAGATATCCCAGTTACTCTAAAGCGTACCACATCTGAAGTTCTAGACAATGCTGAATCCGAGAGCACAACTGACTGGGTTGGGATTGCCATTTGGATAGTCGGTGGCGGAGTAATAGTAGCACTGTTAGGTGTGCTTCTAATGGTAATTAACTCCGCAGATGACGAAGAGGAGCCAGATTGGACACAAGGCGGATACGAAGATAACATCTCTGCAACATATGGCGCTGTCGCCGCGGCACCTACAATACCTGCGATGGAACATGCAAAATCAGTTCCTGAGATAATCGAGCCTGCACCAGTCATGCAAACTGGTCCTCCGGTACCAGCAAACGGATTACCTGACGGATGGACTATGGAACAATGGCAACATTATGGCCAACAATGGCTCGACAGCCAGAACTGAATTCGATAACGATGGTTTGAAGAAACACCGCTCTTGCGGTTAACCTGCTGAGGTATCAACATGTACGGAAATGGACAAGCACCGATTTTCATCCTTAAAGAGGGTGTTCAGAGAACAAGAGGCCGAACTGCTCAATCGAATAACATTGCAGCTGCTAAAGCAGTTGCTGACGCAGTAAGAAGTACTCTTGGACCCAAAGGTATGGACAAGATGCTCGTTGACAGCATGGGTGACGTTGTAATCACCAATGACGGTGCTACTATCCTAAAAGAGATGGATATTGAACATCCAGCTGCTAAAATGATAATAGAAGTCGCAAAAACTCAGGAACAGCACTGTTATGACGGAACAACTTCAGCTGTTGTTCTCGCAGGAGAGTTGTTGAAAAAATCCGAAGATTTGATAGAACAAAATGTTCATCCTACACTGATTTGTGAAGGATTTAGACTCGCTGCGGAAAAGGCGGTGGGATGTCTAGATGAGCATGGAATCTCAACCCAAGACGATGATGATGTTTTGATGGAGGTTGCCAAGACTTCCTTAACTGGTAAATCAGCAGGGGCTGTGAAATCTTTCCTCGCAGATATCTGTGTCAGAGCAGTCAACGCAGTTGGCAGGATTGAAGACGGTGAAAGATTGGTTGACCTTTCCGATATCAAGGTCGAGAAGCGCCAAGGTGGCTCAATTAAAGACAGCACTCTCGTTGACGGCATTATTCTTGACAAAGAAAGAGTTCATGCGGGTATGCCGAGGGCAATTTCAGATTGTAAAATCGCTCTAATTAATAGCGCTATAGAAGTCAAAAAGACAGAGGTAGACGCAAAAATCCAAATTACGGACCCTTCCATGTTGGCCTCATTCCTTGAAGAAGAAGAAGGCTATATCAGAGGGCTTGTTGAGAAGATAAAGTCAAGTGGTGCTAACGTAATTATTTGCCAGAAAGGGATAGATGACTTAGCTCAGCATTACATGGCTAAATCAGGTATTTTTGCGATCAGAAGGGCAAAGAAGAGTGACATGGAAGCCTTATCCAAGGCTACTGGTGGGAAAATTGTAACCAATATTGACGATTTATCGAGTAACGACCTCGGAGATGCTTCTAAAGTTGAAGAAAGGAAGATAGGGGAATCCGATATGACATTCATAACGGGATGTCCTGAAGCAAAATCAGTATCGGTCCTACTACGAGGTGGAACTGAACACGTTGTTGATGAAATTAGGAGAGCCTTCGATGATGCGGTTGGAGTAGTTTCAGTCGCATGGGAGGACGGCTATGTCTTAACAGGCGGTGGAAGCGTATTGGCTGCACTATCCAGAGACCTCAGGTCTTTTGCTGAATCTGTCGGCGGTAGAGAGCAAATGGCTATCGAAGCCTTTGCAAGTGCTTTGGAGATTATTCCTCGAACATTAGCGGAAAATGCAGGTTTAGATCCTGTTACTACAATCATAGAGTTGAGAAAATCTCACGCAGACGGAAATTCTACCTCGGGAATAAATGTTGAAGACGGAGGCGTAATGGATATGCGGAAGGCAAATGTTCTGGAACCACAAAGGGTGGTGGAACAAGCAATTCAGTCTGCCACAGAAACTGCTACAATGATTCTTAGAATTGATGATGTCATCTCATCTAAAGGAGTTTCCGGCGATGGTATGATGGATGGAATGGACGATTTCCATATGTGATTTTTAGGAAACAAAAAATCTCATAATTTTCTATCCCTTTAGGGATAGACAACAAACCTTCAAAGACTAAGCCCTTGTCGTATAGATTGCTCAGCGAGAGCATTGGTGAGAGCATGCCGACGGTCGCAAAAGTTTGGATTGAAGAAGACTGCATCACTTGTGATGCTTGTCAAGATATTTTGCCAGAAGTTTTCGAGGTAACTGACGACACTAGCCAAATCAAAGCAGAGGTTAGAGAAGATGGCTCATTTGACAGAAACGTTGGTCAATCCTCAATCAAAGCCGAGTTTAGAGTTGAATATTCTGAGTTAATCGAAGAGGCAGCAGATGCCTGTCCTGTTGAAATCATCAAGTTCGAGTACGATGGTGCTGCTGTAGTAGCAGAAGTTACAACTGAGGTTACTGCAGTGGAAACAGCACCTGCAGTAGAGGCAGCAGTCGCTACCTCTGCAGATGATGGCGTTCTCGCAGAATTGCTGTCAGGTGACCGCAGTCTTGCAATATTCTTTGGTTCTCAAACTGGAAATGCTGCTGGCCTTGCTGAAAAGACAGCGAAGAAAGCCACAGCATACGGGCTCGACGCAAAAGTAATCGATATGGACGGATATGACCCGTCACAATTTGCTAACAATAAGCGAGTGCTGATTATCACCTCAACCTGGGGCGAAGGAGAGATGCCAGATAATGCCGATAATCTGTGGAACCAAACGGTTGCTACAAAACCATCTCTTGGTGGTTTACACTATTCAGTCTGTGCAATTGGTGACACTTCATACGATGAATTCTGTAAAGCTGGAACTGATTGGGATGATAAATTTGCAGAGCTTGGTGCTACTTCAATCCACGAAATTCAGATGTGTGACGTAGATTATGAACCTCCTTGGGAAATTTGGGTTACTGCAGTTCTTCCAAGAATTGCGTGTGTTGACTCCACTGGAACTTTTCAGGAAGAACTACTTGAAGCAATGATTGCATACGGATCTGGCGATGAAGAAGACGGAATCGATGATGGTGATTTTACACCCGGAATCATCGAACAGCCCACCCTCTCAATGTCTCTTAGAATTTTCAGATACGACCCAGTCATGGCGGAATCTGGATATGATACAATAGCCGTTGTTTTACCCGGCCATGCAACAATTGAGGACGCATTAGTTGCTGTGAAGAGGGAAGTTGACGGCTCTCTTGCGTTTAGAAGCGGATCAGTTTGTGGACAGAATCCTCTTACAGGTGTCAAGGCAAATGGAAGAATCCTACCTGCTGACACAACAAGGGTTTGTGATTTAATTAGCGAGGGCGGTACGCTAACAATCGAGCCACTACCTGGTTATGAGGTACTCAAAGATTTGATGGTCTCCTACGAAAGATATGATGTGGCGAGAGCAGAATCCAAGCCCTGGATGGTCGCAGACCCTAGACAAGGTGAAAAATTGCCAAATGGTTCTCCAATGGGAGTTATGAGCTCAGATGAAGCGACATTCCTTCATTCGTTGGCTGATGTCGGTTCACTTCAATTAGTAAATTCAATGTCTGATACTTACGACATCAACGATGAATATAATGGCCCCGGGATCGCACTTCAGAGATGGGTCCGAAGTCAAGATTCACGTGCAGGACAAAACCACATCAAACAAATGTATGAACTGATGCAAGGGAAAGGTGGTGTTTGGGATGAAGCCGACATCTCCTCAATAGCGAGACATGGAATCGACGGATTACAGGCTGCTGACTCAATGTATGCTGCTAGGTCTAGGCTTCTTGCGGAATACAAATTCACAGGTAAAACTGGAAGGTTGGTTAAAAATTATTCACGGTCAGTGAAGATGTCAGGTAACGTTAACGAAACTACTCTATATAGGTCGGTACTCGGGCCTTTAGGATTAGGTTCTAACCTTCTAAATGGTGTTTCATTACGAATGATGCTTGGATTTACTAGAAATGGAGGTCCTATGATGCGAGGATTCCAAGGTATGTTAGTTCCACCAGCAGGCATCGGCAAAATACCCGACATGTTCAATTCAAAAATCCACAACCACCATGAAGTTGTAGCGATATTCAATGAATTAGATAGTAGGTTTTAGGTGATTATTGTGGTTAAGTTCTCTTACTATCCAGGAAATGTAGCAAGACAGTCATCGCAAGAAGTTGAAGATACTCTCCAGCCCTTGTGCCAAACCCTTGGCATCGAGTTATTCGAGATGGTTGGGTACAGTAGCGACGGCGGAAATATCATCCGACAGGGAAACCGTGAATTACAACTCGCTCTAAATGCAAGAAATTTAGCAATCGCTCAAGAAATTGGTCACGACATCATGACTCCATGTGCTTCTGCACAAGGTATTCTCTACGATTCCCTAAAAACTTTCAGAGATGACCCTGTCTCTCTTGCGAAGGCAAATTCGGTAATTTCTAAAACATCTAACATGGAACTTGACGCCGATGAGGTTTCGACACATCACTTGCTACATGTTTTAGTCGATGAAATAGGACTTGACAAGATTGAAGCAGCGGTCGTGAACCCACTTGATATCGAAATCGCATGTTACTATGGGCCACATATGCAAAGAGAAGGAGCCTGTGGAAGCGATGATGCATGGAATCCAACCTACATGGAGCAACTCATATCAGCATTAGGCGGAACGCCCGTCGAGTACTCCTCTAAATGCGCAAGTGTTGGAAATCCTTCCCTACTAACTCTCGGTGACTCGGTCATGAAAATGACTGCTAGAGTTTTGAATGATGCGAAAAAGGCTGGAGCAAAAATATTAGTTTCAGCTTGCACATTATCTCATTCAAACCTTGATTCCTATCAAAGCAAAGCCGGTAGAGTCGCAGGCAAGGATACAAATATTCCAGTTGTTAATCTCACTGAAATTGTAGCATTTGCACTCGGCCATTTTACGGATAGGTTTGCTCAACTAAAGACAAGAGCCCTAATTATTGGTTCATAAATTCCCATGAAGGAATTTGTATAATTCTATGGCCTGAATTGATGAAACTCCGTCTATTGAAGAAATCTCTTCTAACGTCATAAGACACAGGCCCATTATATCTCCACATTTTTTCATGATGTTGTTGGCAGCCTTTGGTCCAATTCCAGGTAGATTCGCAAGCAATTTCTCTCTATTATTCATCACTTTATTTTGCCATTTCTGGTATAATGGGCTCTGAATATTTTCTTCCTGAATCATAGAATTAATTTCAGAAATCGCTGCTTTTATCGCTGAGTCTTCAAGATTTAGTTGCCTTTGTTTAGATTTTGAGATCAACAATTCGAATATTTTTGCCTCCCTTTTTGCCACTACAGAAACAAACCTTGCGGTTTCTTCAATACCTTTAGTCATCAATACTGGTAATCCCAAATCTATAGTTATCCATGCCATAGCACCCATTACCGCATTAGGATGGATTCTATCCGTTTCCATCGATTCGACAATCAAAAGTGGTCTTTCGGCTGAGGAAAATAATTTCTTACTTTGTCTAAGTATTCTGCCATCGATTATTGAGTCAATAAAATCTCTCGAGGTTTTTCTTTCTATCAAAACTCTATCCGAAATTCGAATATCTCCAACTTTCAATTGTTCAAACTTAACTTCATGCCCGTTTAGTTTGATTAGGGATGGAAGAGTTGAATTGGTTTCTCTATTATCAATTACGATTAGGGGTTTTTCTCTTCTCTTGCTATCGATTCTGTCAATTTCACCCTTGGTTGCTTCTATGGCGCTATTCTCATTTTTCATCTCGTTTTTTTTTGACCCGTCAAGAATTGGGTTCCACCAATCAATATTTGTTTTTGGTGAAGAAAAATCACTAAGAGATTTTTGACTTTGTGGTCTATTTGCTGGGACATATTTTTCATTCTTGGTATTGGTTTGTACTTTTGTTACAGATTCTTTTTCTGGCTTTATCACTTCCAATCTATCCCTTTCTTTTTCGATAAATGATTCAGCAGATTCAGAATTAACGGAAAAGCTGTTTAGTACGTTAGAAATTGGACTCAATCTTTTTGGAAGTCTAGATTGTGATTGCAACTTATTAAGTGTCCTATACATCGTAATTTCACGATTTTTTGAAGCATTTTGAACATACTCGTCCCTAGTATTTTGAGTAATTAGAACTCGAACATTACCATCAGTTTTTCTTGCAGTTCTTCCTCTTCGTTGAATTGCTCTTATTGCTGATGGAACTGGCTCGTACAAAATTACGCAATCCGCTGCAGGTACGTCTAAGCCTTCCTCACCTACACTGGTTGCTACTAAAACATTAATTTCTCCGTTTCTGAAGCGTTCTAATTGTTCAATTTGTTCTGATTGTTTCATCCCAAGTTGACTTCCTTTACTTGCTTGGCCAACAAACCTGCCGGGATGGATGTTTTCACCACTCAATGATTCTAATAAATTGTCAACCGTATCTCGATATTCTGTAAAAATAATAACCTTCCCTCCAGTTCTTAGGCTATCGGCGACCATATTTTGCACAATTTTGGGTTTAGGGTGAATTTCTTCATGGTCTTTGAAATCAGAGTAGAATGTTGAAACTTGAGGAAGCGATAAAAATCGTTTTGTTTTTCTGTCTTTGTCATTTCTAGCTCTTGTAAGGTACATAATAGCACATTGTAGACCTTGTGTTTCCAATAAATCGATTAGTCGTATCAAACGTCTTAGGTCACTGATTCTTTTTGCAGCATCAAACCCTCTAACGTCTCCTCTGTTTATCGCGGCGCTCACCCGACGCTGAGCCTCATCTAGAGCCGCAGCAGTTACTCTGCCAGTATAAATCAAGAAACCAGACCTTCTAAGAAATTCAACTTCTTCGTCCAACAATACCTTTAGAGGTAATATTGTGCTCAACAGCAAATCAGGAAGTAAAATCCTATTCTCATCAATTGACATTTCAGTTACGTAGGGTTTTACTAAATCATCATCTCTTTTTGTGACATGTAATCTTTCAATTCCTAATCTTTTGATTACCTCCAAGACGTTTGAAGATTTTACTCCAGGAGATGCGGATGCTGCTAAAACCTTTGGATTATTTGACGCTTGTAAATATAAGTCACCAAGTTGAGCCATCGAATTTGATCCTGTTGCATGATGTGCTTCATCACATATGAGGAGGTCAATCTCGGACAATAATATTCTGCCGCTGAGTGCATCATTCCTAATGACGTGTGGTGTTGCCATTATTATCTTGGCATCTTTCCACATATCTTCTCTAGAATTAGGTCGAATTTGACCTGTTAAAGTAATAATTTTATCTTCTTCTATATCGATAAAAGTCTTCGCCATTTTTGCTTGCTGGGCTACTAACCCAGTTGTGGGAGCGACGAGTACAATCTTTCCCTTTCCCTCCAAATTTTCAGCCATAGCCATCCATTGGACAGCGGTTTTCCCTAAACCAGTCGGCATAACAAGAAGCGTAGATCCACTCAAACATTCCTTTGCAGCGTCTAACTGATAGGCACGAGCTTCGACTCCATTTTTGAGTCGAGGGTGGCTAACCATTGGCTGCATGGATATAATGCAAAGTCGGGAGGTAAAGAGGATTTGCATTTTTTTGTGTATTGATTTATTATCAGGAAATAATTACAGAAGTTACAGGGGCTTCTGTCCTTTCTATACAGCGTTCGGGACCGAACCACTCATATATGGGAGGTAAGTCGGCAACTTGCTCAGATGGTGAGCGGCCAGACACTGTGGGCAATGCACTGCACCCCATCACTCACGGTCACAATCGTGGACTGCGAGCCGGTGTCACGGCAACTCCATGACCAAAAGAGCCTCCGTACGCCCCTTATCGGGGGGCCACTGCGGAGTATGAAAACATAGGAGGCCGAAAATATGGCAAAGAGAAGTCACCCAAGACGTGGAAGTATGGCGTTTAGCCCGCGCAAGCGGTCTGCACGTCATTTTGGACATGTTAAGTCGTGGCCAGAAACCGATGCGAGCGAAGTCCGTGTACAAGGGTTTGCAGGCTGGAAGGCAGGCATGACCCACGTTATGGCTCGTGATTTAAATCCAAAATCAACAAGCGCTGGCCAGGAAATTAGAATTCCTGTAACTGTCGTGGAAGTTCCAAAGATGAGAATTCTAGGTGTCCGTGGATACCGCATGACTCCATATGGGAAGCAAGCTGTTGGCGAAGCTTGGGTTACTGCTGACAAAATCTCTGAAGCATTCCCCCAGCTGTTCAGGAAACTTCACAACAATTCACTACAAAACCACAGTACAGACAAGCATCTTGAAGCATTGAAGGCTGAGGATTTAGTTGAAGTTAGAGCAATAGTTGCGACACAGCCCCACTCAATATCCGGGACTCCATCAAAGACTCCTGAGGTCATGGAACTTGGTCTTGCAGGAGGAGACTCTACTGCACAACTCGATTGGGCACAGGAAAAAATGGGTGAAGAAATTTCGATTTCCGACGTATTCGATGAAGGAGTATTCGTCGACGCAGTTGGCGTAACAAAGGGATACGGATGGCAAGGTGTCATCAGAAGATTTGGTGGAAAATTACAATCCCACAAAAACTCAAAGAAGAGAAGACAGCATGGAAACATGGGTGACTTCGGAACCGGTTATGTCCGAAAAACAATCAGACAAGGTGGTCAAACAGGTTACCACCAGAGAACTGAATACAACAAGAGAATTCTATCAATTGCATCCGCAGAAGACAAAGCAATTACTCCATCCGGAGGATTCCTACATTATGGTGAGGTAAACTCAGATTACGTATTAATCAAAGGAAGCATTCCGGGACCTTCCAAAAGACTGGTTAGATTTAGAGACGCAACAAGAGCGCAAAACAAGACTGCACATCCTTACGAAATAACATACGTAAGCACTGCAAGCAAGCAGGGGGTATGAAAATGAAGGTAGCAGTTCATAACATTAACAACAAAATCGAACAAGACGAATTAGACGCAGGTAGACTGCAAGAATTCTATGACATCGAGGTGGAGCTCGGTAAGAAAATCGATCTACCTGAATCCTTTGCATCCGAAGTTAGACCTGATTTGGTAAAATTAGCAGTTGCAAGTGCTCGTGCTAACAGGAGACAAGCATACGGTTCCAACCCTCATGGCGGTAAGAAAAAGCCAATGAGCGGTATGAAACACTCCGTTGAATGGTGGGGTAAAGGTAGAGGTGTTTCCCGTATTATGAGAAGAACTGGTCAAAGGAGAGCTGCACAAAACCCTCACACACTTGGTGGTAGAAGAGCTCACGGACCAAAGGTCGAAAAAGACTGGTCACGCAAACTTAACCGTACAGAAAGAAGACTTGCAAGAAACTCAGCATTGAGTGCTACCACTGACATTGAGACTGTTTCAGGCAGAGGCCACAGATTCGCAGAAGAAATATCTTCTCTACCAATTATCCTCGGTGACTATTCCGAAAATGGAAAGAAGATGGATATCGAAGAGTTCAATCTAAACGGTGGAACAAGAAAGGTTACTGCTATTTTTGAAGCACTTGGATTAGGAGATGACCTAAGAAGAGCAAAGTCAGGAAGAAAAATTAGAGCAGGTAAAGCAACAATGAGAGGAAGAGTCCACAAGACACCAAAGAGTGTTCTACTAGTTGTAGCACAAAAGGACGGATTAGCCAAAGCTGCAAGAAATCTACCAGGTGTAGATGTCGTCGCAGCAAAGGACCTGTCTGCTGAGCACTTAGCTCCTGGGGGAGACCTAGGTAGATTAACGGTTTTCACTAAAGCGGCTGTGGAGGCTCTAAATTAGGAGGGATGATGAATGGTAAATCCGTATGACGTAATCATGATGCCTTGGATCACAGAAAAGGCAATGGAAGCAAGGTCTGTAGATAACAGACTAGAATTCATCGTTCGAAGGTCAGCGACAAAACAAGACATTGCTGCTGCCGTTGAAGCACTTTTTGACGCAGAAGTTGCAAAGGTTAACGTTCGAAACACCAAGAATGGGAAGGTTGCAAGTGTAAGGCTTGCTGAAGGATATGATGCAGATGAGGCTGCAATGCGACTTGGAGCATTCTGATGAGGTGATATCATGGGTAAGAGAATTCGTGCACAGCGTAAAGGAAGCTCACCAAGGTACCGTGTGTCAAGCCACAGGTTCCCTGGTGCAAACAGAATGCCAAGAGTCAGTGAAGTTGTTGGAGAAGTTACAGAACTTATCCACAGTCCAGTTCATACCGCTCCATTGGCGAGAGTCAAGTTACCAGATGGAGAAACAACACTCGTTGTTGCTACTGAAGGAATTTCAATTGGTTCCAACGTCGCAATAGGAGACAACGTCTCATTGAGGCCAGGAAATATCACAACGATTTCAAACATACCTGAAGGTACGGCAATCAACAATCTTGAATTGCGACCAGGTGATGGAGGAAAAGTGGCAAGGACAGCAGGTAACTCTGCATTCGTTGAGGCTCACTTAGACAATGGAAAGGTCAGAATCAGACTACCATCTGGTACCAGTAGAGACATGTCTGGAAAGTGCAGGGCAACAATCGGTGTTCTTGCAGGACATGGCAGAGGAGAAATGCCAATGCGTACTGCTGGTGCGGCACATTACAAGGCTAAAGCAAGAGGAAAATTGTACCCTCATGTTAGCGGTGTAGCAATGAACCCTGTTGCTCACCCACACGGAGGAGGTAACCACCAAGCTGTTCACGGACCAAACTCTGTGGCAAGAGGAACCTCTCCTGGTGCTAAGGTAGGAAACATTGCTCCAAGCAGAACCGGTAGAAGCCGAGGAAAGAAGATTTGAGGTGAGTTAAGATGGCAAAGAAAAAGAAGTCATTCATGACACCAAAAGCAAGCAGAAGAAAAGCTCGTAAGAAGCGTTCAAACGTAACTGGCCGTAAGAAGAAAGAATTCACCTACAGAGGATACGAAGTAGATGAGCTGAAGGCTATGCCACTATGGCCATCTGAAGAAGATCCATCTGCACCGTCTGTAATTACTCTGTTAACAAGCAGAGCTAGAAGATCAATCGCAAGAGGATTATCACCAGAAAATGAACACTTCATTACAAGGGTAAGAAGGTCATCTAACAAGACTGTAAGAACGCACAGAAGGGACGTTCCAATCCTACCAGAATTTGTAGGAAAGAGAATCGCAGTTCACAATGGTCAAAACTTTGTTGAAATCGATATCAAACCAGAAATGATTGGTCATTATTTGGGAGAGTTCGCTACCACTAGGAAGGGTGTAACACACTCAGGTCCTGGTGTGGGTGCGACGCGCTCTTCCTCGCACGTAGCATTGAAGTGAGGTGAAAAGCATGGGTTGGAGAAAATCACAAATGGATCGCAGGTCCAAAAAGAGAGAATTGCCTCAAAAAGGCTACACTCAATTGTTACAAGGAAGCAGACTAGCATCCGCAAGGTCTGTTGGAGTAGATGTCCATGTTAAGCACTGTTTTGAAATTGCAAGAGCAATCAAACATCGAACTGCTGGTGAAGCTGTAGAATATCTGAACAATGTTTTGAAGATTGATAGCGACAGGCCAGATATTAGAAAGAAGGCTACAGCGGTACCATTCAGGCTTGGTTCTGGAAACAAGAGAAGAAAGCGATCAGGACCTTCTATGGTCGGTCACCGCAAGGGTGGAATCGGACCTGGAAGATACCCGGTCAAGGCAAGCAGAGTCATGATTAAATTGATTCAAAGTTGTATGGAAAATGCAAGACATCAGTATGAAGACATTGACCCTGAAGAAATGGTAATTACTCACTGTGCTGCTCATCGCGGCCCTATCAAGAGAGGCTGGACTCCTCGAGCAAGAGGACGCGCTTCCCCGAAGAACCACTACAGAGTTAACTTGGAGATATTCCTTGAAGATTTCAATAGTGATGTGGATGAGTTGGAGGACGACTTCTGAGGTGAATACCATGAATGAGAATAGCAGTACACTAAGAAAGATTATTGACAGAAATGTCGAAAGACATTTGGTCAAAGAATTCCTGATGAACAATACCAAAAAAGCAGGATTCGGTGGTATCGATATCAGAAGAACACCAAATGGAACTGAAGTCACAGTTATGGCTGAGAGGCCAGGTATGGTCATAGGTAGGAAAGGTAAGATAATCAACGATTTGCAGAAGCAACTCGATGAAAGATTCAGCATCGAAAATCCAAGACTAAAAGTCGATGAAGTTGAAGATCCGGCTCTAAACGCTCAAGTCATGGCAGAAAAGATAGCTTCTGCTATGGAAAGAGGCTGGTATTACCGGAGAGCAGGACACTCTGCAGCAATTAACATCATGGAAGCAGGTGCAAGAGGAGTAATCATTACTCTGGCTGGCAAGATAACAGGTGCAAGACACCGAACACAGAAGTTCATCAAAGGCCACGTAAAGTACTGTGGAGAGACAGCACTTGAGCACATGGATGTTGGATATGCCGTTTGCATCAAGAAACTCGGTGTGATTGGAGTTACTGTTTCAATTATGAGGAAGGGTACAAAATTGCCTCACGAAATCTCAATTTTCTCTGACGAGGAACTAAAAATCCGCGAAGCAGCAACCGCTGAGCCAGTTGAAGAGGAGGGTTCTGAGTGACACACGTTTCAAACAGAGAAATAGCTTCGATGAGCGCAGAAAAGCTCGAAGAAAGGCTTGCTGAATTGCAGGAAGAACTACTTCAACTACGAGCGGAACAATCACTTGGTGGAAACCCATCTAACATGGGTGCATTCAAGGCTTGCAGAAGATCAATTGCAAGAATTAAAACAAAAATAAACTCAAACAATAACTGATTAAGGAGGTGAAATTATGGCTGCGATTTGCAATGTGTGTGGACTCCCAGATGAATTGTGTATTTGTCAAGAGATCGCTAAGGAACAGCAAAAAGCAACCATTAGCACCGACAGGCGCAGATATGGAAAGATTGTGACAAAGGTAGAGGGAATTGAAGACTCTGCAATTGACATCAACCAACTCGCTAAGTTATTGAAAAATAGATGTGCCGCTGGTGGAACAGTAAAAGGTCGAGTAATAGAATTACAAGGTGACCACAAAAAGAAGGCAGCGGCTGTACTATCTAACAACGGATTTAATGTGGAGGTGCGATAATGACTAACTCGGTATTAAATCAGTCCTGGATTGGAAGAGACGTCACAATTGTTTCTTCCACCGATCCTAACCATGTAGGTCGAAATGGCATGGTTGCAGACGAGACTCGTGAAACCATCACACTACTTGAAAATAACAAGGCAATTGTGTTTGGTAAGAGTTCTATCAATTTCAAAATAGGTGGCAGTGATGTTACCATCGTCGGTTCGTTGATGCGGCAACGAGCTGAGGACAGAATTTACCGCAACCACAGGAGTGAGTGATAACCATGCGTGACATCGGAGTAGATGTAAAACCGCCACAAGGTGATTGGGATGGAGATGAAAACTGCCCGTTCTACGGAACATTGCGCCTCAGAGGCCAAGTTTTGGAAGGAACGGTAGCAAGTTTAGGAATGCAAAGAACGATTGTAATCGAACGAAACAATGTTCGATACATGAAGAAGTATGAAAGATATGAAAAGAGGACAAGTGCTCTTTCCGCTCATCTTCCGACATGTATTGGCACTGTTGAAATCGGTGACAGAGTGAAAGTTATGGAATGTAGACCACTTTCCAAGACCGTTTCATTCTGTGTAATCGAAAATACAGGAGCTGATGCTTGATGCGTGGTATTGCAGGAAACCAAACCCGTGGATTGCCAACAATGGCAAGACTGCAAGTCGCCGACAACACCGGCGCAAAAATTGTCCAAATTATCAATGTCAGGAAATTAGGAGGCACTATGAGAAGGTTGCCTGCTGCTGGAGTTGGAGATTTGATCAAGGTATCAGTAAAGAGAGGAACTCCTGACACTCGCAGACAAATGTATACTGCAGTAGTCATCAGACAAAAGAGACCTTTCCGCAGAGTTGACGGAACATGGGTTCAATTCGAAGACAACGCTTGTGTAATTACAAACGATAAAGGAGATGTTCAAGGTTCAGATATCAAAGGACCAGTTTCAAGAGAGGCTGCAGAAAGATGGCCTCGTATCGCTGCAACAGCGAAGCAAATTGTATGAGGTGATATGGATGGTAAAGAGTAGAAAGCCTGGCAAACAACGCAAGGAACAAGCTAACGCTCCAACTCACGTTAAGAGGAAGAGAATGCGAGCACGCCTTCAATTAAAGAGCCCAGATTCAAGACTTGATGGTGTTAGATCCGTAACCGTCAGAGTTGGAGACACCGTTAGAGTAGTCAGAGGAGACTTCGCTCATGGTGGAAAAAGAGTTGGTGGTAAAAGAAACGCTAACGCATTAGAAGGAAATGTGATCAATGTAGATTCAAATACTGGTCGATTGTTTATCGAAGGAGCAACATCAACCAAGTCAGACAACAAGGAAGAAGCAGTGCCGGTCCACTGTTCAAATGTAGTAGTTGTGAAATTGGATGAAACCGATAAACTACGAATGCAAAAACTGACCGCAGATAGGAGTTGATTAGAATGGGAAGTAGCAGTCATCTAAAGCGATTGGCCATACCAAGAAGTTGGCCTCTTCCAAGAAAGACCACAGTTTGGGTAACAAGGCAAAAAGCCGGAGCGCACAGTATTGAGAGATCAATGCCACTCAATATCATAATCAGAGATGTTTTAGGAATGGCAAAGTCCACAAGAGAGGTTAAGAAAATCCTTCACAATGGATTGGTCAAGGTCGATGGACGAATTGTAAAGGACTCAAGAAGAGGTGTTGGACTAATGGATGTTCTTACACTTGGGGAGGAGAACTTCCGATGTGTATTAGACACCAACGGCCGATTGAGATACAGATCTATCTCCGATGATGAGGCAAAATGGAAAGTTTGTAGAATCGAAGGAAAATCCACAGTAAAGGGTGGAAGAACCCAAGTTCACCTTCATGATGGAAGGAACATTCTGGTTGATGACGCCTCAGAACATAAGTCTGGAGATTCTCTGAAGATATCGCTACCTGAGCAAGAAATTCAAGACCACATCAAATTTGGTGAGGGAACAAGATGCATGCTCGTAGGTGGTGTGCACGTTGGTAAACTGGCTGACGTAACAAAGTACATCGTCAAGCGTTCAAGTATGCCAAACGAGGTTGAATTCGACGGATTCGGAACAACTTCCCCGAATGTATTCTCTGTAGGTGACTGTAGTCTGCCAGGATTGGAGGTGAGCCAGTGAGCGAAAACGTAAATCCGATGTCTGTTCCAAGAGTTGCAAAGGTTGTTGTAAACATTGGCGTAGGTGAAGGCGGAGACCGTCTTTCAAATGCTGAAAAGGTATTGGAAATGGTCACTGGCGTCTCACCAATTAGGACCCTTGGTAAACAACAGAACCGTGATTTGAAGGTTAGAGTTGGGTTCCCAATAGGTTGTAAAGTTACAATGAGGGATTCTGAAACAATCAAGAAATTCCTAACAGACGCTTTTTGGGTTAGAGAAAACACAATTCCTGGATGGAATTTCGACAAATCTGGAAACCTATCTTTCGGTATAAGTGATTATACCGATTTCCCAGACCAAAAATACGATCCAGATATCGGTATTTTTGGAATGGATATCAATGTCGTACTAGAGAGACCTGGTCACAGAGTTAGCAGAAGACGCCGACGAAGTTCCAAGGTTGCTATGAGTCACCGAACCAATGCTGATGATGCCAGAGCATGGTTTGTTGAGAACTATGGTATCACAATCCTGGAGGAGTGAAAATGGCACGAGACCACGGTGAGGAAATTGGAAGAACAAACGGATGCCGCAGATGCGGTAGAAGAAGAGGCATGATTCGAAGACATGGACTTAGATTGTGCCGCCAGTGTTTCAGAGACATCGCTCCAGAAATTGGATTTAAGAAAATGAACTGAGGTGATTAAGTATGCAATTCGATCCACTTAATGACGCACTAGCTAAATTATACAACGCTGAACAAGCAGGTAAATTTGATGTTCAGTTATCTCCCGCATCCAAACTTTTGGGTTCTGTTTTACAGATTATGCAAACATCTGGGTATGTAGGGGAAATACAAAGAAATGATGATGGAAGAGGAGGAAGTTTCAACGTACAACTACGAGGAGCAATTAACGAATGTGGTGTAGTAAAACCTCGTTACTCCGTAAGAAGACAAGAATTCGATAAATGGGAAGGTAGATTCCTGCCTGCGCAAGATTTTGGTTTGTTGATTTTAACAACAAACAGTGGAATCATGCACCACAAAGAAGCAAAGGAGAACCGCATCGGTGGTAAGCTCCTAGCATATGTGTACTGAGGTGATATAATGGTAAAATTAGATAGAATAGAACACACAGTAGAAATCCCAGAAGGGGTTACTGCAACACTAGATGGTGATAACATCACCATTTCAGGTCCTAAAGGTTCCATTTCAAGAGAATTTGCAAGCCCAAGGCATGACATCTTCCAAGAAGGTGGAGCTCTTTTGGTTAGAGTCGATATGCCAAGAAGTAAAGAAAAAGCACTTGCAGGTACTTGGAATGCACACCTGAAGAACATGGTTAAGGGAGTTACTGATGGCTTTACATACACTTTGAAAGTCCTGTACTCTCACTTCCCAATGACGGTCGAAGTTAAGGGAACTGATTTTGTTGTCAACAATTACTTTGGGGAAAGAGTTCCACGAAGAGCTAAAATTCTAAACGGTGTTAACGTAAAAGTCGAGAATAAAACAACAGTTGTTGTTTCCGGAGTCGACAAAGAAAACGTTGGCCAAACTGCAGCGAACATCGAGCGCTCAACAACCGTGAAAAACAGAGATAGGAGAGTATTCCAAGATGGAATTTATCTCATCAGTAAAGCATGAGGAGGTCTTTGAATGAGTGATTACGAAAATTTGACTGTTGCTGAACTAAAGGAATTACTAAAGGAAGCTGGATTGCCTGTTGCAGGTAAGAAAGCAGACCTAATAGCAAGATTACAAGATAACGATGGCGTTTCAAAACCTGTCGAAGACGTAGTGGAATCCTCTGAAGAAGAAGAATCCTACGAAGAAGATTATGATGACGAAGACTGGGACGATGATGAGGAATTTGTCGATGAACATATCGCAAGACAAAAGCCAGTACTATCTGAAGAAATGAAGGAAGCACTTGCACTAAGAGCTGCTCAAAAGAAGGCAACTCCAACATTCCGAAGAACCGAATGGTTCAGGTACAAGAGATTGTCAAGATCCGGCTGGAGAAAACCTCACGGTATGGATAACAAGCAACGACGTAACTTCAAGTACCGTGGTTCTCTTGTTAGAATCGGTCACGGCAAAGTAAACATGGCTAGTGATTTACATCCATCTGGTTTCGAAGAAGTGATGGTTCACAACACAGCGGACCTGGACCAAATTGATGCTGAAACTCAAGCAGCAAGAGTCGGTTCAACCGTCGGTGGAAGAAAGAGAGAACTAATCCACTCTCGTGCGGATGAATTAGGTATTAGAGTTCTAAACAGAAGGAGGGAACGCTGATGCAGATTACTAATCAAAAGAAAATGGCGGCACAGATTTTGAAGTGTGGCGTGAACAGAGTTTGGATAAATCCATCCTACCTTGACCAGGTCGCACAATCCGTTCAAAAAGAAGATATCAGAGAAGCAATCGATAACGGTTGGATTAAGGCTAAAGCGATTCAAGGAACTTCTAGAGTTCGTGCTAAGAAGATTAAGGAACAGAAAATGAAGGGCCGAAGAAAAGGTCAAGGAAAGAGGTCCGGTTCTTCCAACGCAAGAAATCCTAGGAAACAACAATGGATGTCTACTATCAGAGCACAAAGAAGAACGCTAAAGGAAATGAGAGAAGAGGGAGTACTGGAGAGATCACAGTACAGACATTACTACCTCAAAGCAAAAGGTGGCTCATACCGTTCTGTTTCCCACATGAAATCTCAGATGGGAGTAGACGGAATTAAAATCGGAGGTGACCAGTGATGGCACAAGGTCCAAGACAGAGGAATCAATACAGAAGAAGAGTATCTGGTGAAACAGACTACAGAAGACGCCTGAAGCTCCTAAAGAGCGGTCAGGCTAGAGCTGTTGTTAGGATTTCCAACACCAGAGCGGTTTGCCAAATAGTATCTTGGGATAAAGAAGGAGACAAAGTACAGGTTTCTGCTACTGGTGACGATCTCGTTTCTAAGTACGGATGGCCAGAAGGAAATTCTAGAAAGAATATCCCTGCATCCTATCTAACAGGATTTGCTCTTGGAAAATCTGCATTATCCGCAGGTGTAGACGAAGCAGTTCTAGACATAGGTCTTGCAGCAAGTACAGCAGGTAGTAGAGTATTCGCTGCATTGAAAGGAATGATTGATGCAGGCCTTGAAATTCCACACGGAGAAGATGTTCTTCCAACCGAGGAAAGAATTGTAGGAGAACACATCGGTGATTCATACAACAAAGCATTTGATGCTACGAAGAAGAAAATAGAGGGGGCGTTCTAAGATGAGTGATGAAGTACAAAACATGGCACCAGGCTTAATTCAAGCCTTTGCTCCACAAGAAGATACTCCAAGAGAAGGTGGTAGAAGAAAGTCATCGGCAGATGAATCCATCACAGCACTTAGGTCATGGACTCCTAAAACCAGACTTGGAAGAGAAGTTATGGCAGGACGAATCATAACTTATGAACAGGCAATTGCTTCGGGTCTTCCTATCAGGGAGGTTGAAATTGTTGATGCTCTTATTCCAAACTTGGAAGATGAAATTATCAAAGTCAACATGGTTCAAAGAATGACTGACTCAGGTCGACGTGTAAGATTCAACGTTATGGCATGTGTCGGAAACAAAGACGGATATGTTGGTCTTGCTATGGCTAAAGGAAAGGAAGTTGCTCAGACAATCCGAAAAGCATTGACTGCGGCTAAACTAAATATCATACAAATCCAAAGAGGAAATGGCTCATGGGAATCCAGTGTAGGGCCTGGGACATCAGTACCTTTCAAGGTACAGGGACAGGCTGGTTCAACTAAAGTTACTCTAATGCCAGCTCCTGCCGGAAAAGGTTTGGTTATTGGCGAAACCGGTAAGAAGGTACTTGTTCTTGCAGGTGTGACAGACGTATTGTCTAGAACAAAGGGCCAAACAAGAACTACAATCAACTACGCAGCTGCAACTTTTAACGCACTAGCACAAGTTAACAGCACAAGAGTAAGCGAAACACAAAGAGCAAACCTCTTCATCCACAAAGGGAGGTTGCTAGAATGAGCTGGATAGTTGTAAGAGCCCGATCTGACGTTAAGGTCGAAAGATCAATTCGCGAGACCATGGGTATGCTAAATTTAACTAGAGTGAATCACGCAGTGATAATCCCAGAAAACCCTCAGTACAAAGGAATGTTACAGAAGGCTAAGGATTACATCACATGGGGAGACGCAGACGCAGAGCTTATCGAAAAGATGATCTCTGAAAGAGGACGACTGATTGGTGATAAGCCGGTTACTGATGCTGATGTAAAGGATGCAACAGACTACAAATCAATCAAGGAATTCGCTTCTGCAATAGCATCAGGTGATGCGACTGTAAAGGATATGGCTAACTTGAAAAGAGTTTTCAGACTTCATCCACCTCGCGGTCCAAAGGGCTGGGGTGGCATCAAGCGAACCTACGTGGTAGGTGGCGCTTTGGGACCTCGTGGAGAAGATATCTCAGCGCTGGTTGAGAGAATGATTTGAGGTGATATTATGAGTAAAGCAAACAAACACCGAGGACGATGTAGAACGCACGGAAGAGGCCACAAAGCTGGTCGTGGTGCTGGTAAGCGAGGAGGTCGCGGAAATGCTGGTATCAACAAGCACCGTGTGATGACACGAATCAAATACATGCCAAACCACTGGGGAATGCATGGTTTCAATCGAAACCCTGGGCTGAGAACTGTTCACGTAACTTGTAATGTTGGTGACCTTGAAAATTTAGCAGAAGGTAACGATTCCGTCAACCTAACCGAAATGGGAATAGATAAACTCCTCGGTTCTGGTCAATTAAAAACGGCTCTGACCGTTACTGTTGAAGAATGGTCAGCAAAAGCCGCCGAGAAAGTAACTGCCGCAGGTGGTACTATCGAAGGCGACGACGATGAAGATGAGTGGGAGTGAGACTTTTAGAAGAAATTCTTCCGTCATCTTCTTTATGTGATGAAAAATAATAATCAATTGAGGGATAAATATGGGTAAGCAATCAATTCCATGGGCGGTTGGACTAACTGGAATCCTTTACTTTGGGATGCTCATCTATTGGGAATTCGAAGCATTCGAAGCAGCAATGGGTGGAGCAGGAACTGTATCTCAGAACGCTATTGATGGAGCAATATTTGGTTTAGGGCTATCAATTGCGTATGTTGCATATCTTATTTTGTGTTTTACAAAAGAAATGCCTGAAGGCTTGAAAGAAATGCCTGTGGTTGGCAGATATGGGAAACTTCTAGGATGGTTAGCATTCCTTGGTGTAGCAACTTACTACTGTAGGCCTAATGCCTGGGGTGGCTCTCATGAAGATCTTGTAGGGTACCTCTTGGTTGGAGTGATCCTACTTGGTTTCGCGGCTTCAGCCGCACTCACATGTTTCATGTACAGCGGTGACAAGAACAGTAGGTTGTACGCTCTGCATCGATTCGTAGATACCTATCCAACCATAACCAAACCAGACCGACACGTAAGATTCAATGAGAAATTGTGGACAACAACTCTCGTATTGATAATTTACTTTGCAATGACGAATGTAATGCTCTGGGGGCTTTCAGGACAAGCGCTTGACCTATTCAGTGGATTCAGGTCGATTATGGCGGGTGCATCTGGTACAATCATGCACTTGGGTATCGGTCCAATCGTTACAGGTTCGATTATCATGCAGTTGTTTGCTGGTGCGAAGATCATCAAGCTCGACTTAACTGATTCTAGGGATAAGGCAATGTACCAAGGTGTTCAGAAATTACTCGTATTGGTTATGATACCAATTGAATCAATACCACAGACATACGGATTCCTGGACCCAACACAGACACTGATTTCCAATTACGGAATGGGTTGGGCTAACTTTGTTATCGTAGCCCAGTTATTCGCAGGTTCATATCTCGTATTCCTACTTGATGAACTGGTTTCAAAATGGGGTATTGGATCTGGTATATCCTTGTTTATTGCGGCAGGTGTAGCCCAATCAACATTCGTTGGAACACTATCTCCTCTACCTACTACCACAGGTGTAGGATACAGCATCCAAAACCCACCATCAGGTACTCTTCCTATGATTTTCTATATGTTTAGAGAGTCAACAAATGGCCAGATGATATCACAAAATGGCTTCGAAACGATACTACTAACTCACGTTAATCCTGTTGTCGCCCTATTCTCATCTGTAGTTGTGTTCTTGGTTGTAGCGTATGCTGAATCAAGTAAACTGGAATTGCCGTTAACCCACGGTAAGGTTAGAGGTCATCGTGGCAAATATCCAATCAGACTTGTGTATGCGTCAAACATTCCGGTTATTTTGATGGCGGCTCTATTAGCAAACATCAACATGTTTACTCTATTATTCTGGAATCATCCGACGTTACAGAAAACCCCTATCCTTGGAAAAGAAGGCTGGGGAAGTATGTCTGAATACATTGGTACATATGAGCCAGGTTCATCCACGCCTAGCGGAGGATTTGCTTGGTATTCATCAATGGTCAATGGGGTGAATGATTGGTTGATTCCGATACTGAATCAACAAGGAGACATCTACGGTCACTCATTATGGCAGATAGGTGGTCACGTTCTATTTTATGTCACATTGATGACCGTTGGTTCGATGGTATTCGCTAAGTTTTGGATCGATACTACCAATATGGGGTCAAAGGATGTTGCTAAGCAGATAGAAAGAACTGGAATGCAAATACCAGGTTTCAGGAAGAACCCGTTAGTACTCGAGAGAATTTTGGAGAGATATATTCCTCCAATTACCTACTTCTCTGGTGCTTTCGTGGGGTTGTTGGCAGCGGGAGCCGACTTGCTCGGAACGGTTGGGAATGCGACCGGAACGGGTCTGTTATTAGCCGTAGGTATCATTCTAAGAACTTACGAGCAAATTCAAAAAGAGCAAGCGATGGAAATGCATCCAATGCTAAGACAGTTCTTCGGAGCCGAGTGATTCGCATCACTGCGGATTGATTTTGCAAATCAGTGTAATTTTTCCATTTCAAATCTGCATATTTTTTGTTAAAAAATTGATTTTATTTCTAATTAATTTACACTGAAATATGCCTCGCAGTATTACGATTTGCTAAAATTGAAAACAGTCACCTTGATATACGGGGGGGCGTTCGGCAGGATGCTTGCGTCGTATGGGACGGCGTTGGCGGATGAGCCGAATGGCTGTGACACCCGCCATCTACCCAGATGCAAGCCGAAGCAAATTGCGGTCTCAAGAAACCACACCCTTCCCGGGGATTCGTGACAGCTTGGGGCCAGGTAGGTGATCAGTGTTCACGACACAATATTGTATTGTGTGCAAAATAAGAGCAACTCTAGTGCAACGTGAACCTGTCAATTCAAATTTTAGGTCAGCAAAAAAAATAACACAAAAGCGACAAGTAGCCTAAGGATCGAGACAAGAGAGATGCAAATCTGGCATCACGAAATCTGGTTGATCCTGCCAGAGGCGACCGCTATTGGAGTTCGATTAAGCCATGCGAGTAGAAAGAAATTAGATTCTTTGCATACTGCTCAGTAACACGTGGATAACCTGCCCTACACTGGGGGATAATCTTGGGAAACTGAGGATAATACCCCATAGACCACTACGCCTGGAACGGTGAGTGGTTGAAAGCTCCGGCGGTGTAGGATGGGTCTGCGGCGTATCAGGTCGTAGGGGGTGTAACGGACCTCCTAGCCATCGACGCGTACGGGTTGTGGGAGCAATAGCCCGGAGACGGATTCTGAGACACGAATCCGGACCCTACGGGGTGCAGCAGGCGCGAAAACTTCACACTGCAGGAAACTGTGATGAGGGAACTCCAAGTGCATGCACAATGTGTATGCTTTTCTTGAATCTTAATAGTTCTTGGAATAAGGGCTGGGAAAGACCGGTGCCAGCCGCCGCGGTAATACCGGCAGCTCAAGTGGTCGTCGTTCTTATTGGGCCTAAAACGTCCGTAGCCTGTTTGGTAAATCTGTGGGTAAATCAACGAGCTTAACTCGTTGAATTCTGCAGAGACTGCCAGACTAGGGACCGGGAGAGGTATGAGGTACTCTGGGGGTAGGGGTAAAATCCTGTCATCCTCAGAGGACCACCTGTTGCGAAGGCGTCATACTGGAACGGATCCGACGGTCAGGGACGAAGCCTAGGGGCACGAACCGGATTAGATACCCGGGTAGTCCTAGGTGTAAACGCTGTGGATTTGGTGTGTGGGGTCCATCAAGGGCCCCATGTGCCGGAGTGAAGATGTTAAATCCACTGCCTGGGGAGTACGGTCGCAAGGCTGAAACTTAAAGGAATTGGCGGGGGAGCACTGCAACGGGAGGAGCGTGCGGTTTAATTGGATTCAACGCCGGAAAACTCACCAAGGCCGACTGTTAGATGAAGATCAGCGTAATGAGCTTATCGGATTATCAGAGAGGTGGTGCATGGCCGTCGTCAGTTCGTACTGTAAAGCGTTCTGTTAAGTCAGATAACGAACGAGACCCGCATCTCTATTTGCCACCCGCATGTCCGCATGCGGCGCACCATAGAGAGACCGCTGGTGTGAAACCAGAGGAAGGCGCGGGCAACGACAGGTCAGTATGCCCCGAATGTCTTGGGCTACACGCGCGCTACAAAGGACAGGACAATGGGAGGCTACACCGAGAGGTGACGCTACCCCGAAACCTGTTCATAGTTCGGATCGAGGGCTGTAACTCGCCCTCGTGAAGCTGGATTCCGTAGTAATCGTGTTTCAATATAGCACGGTGAATATGCCCCTGCTCCTTGCACACACCGCCCGTCAAACCATCTTAGTTGGGGGTGGGTGAGGCTGCGTTTAAATGGCGTATTCGAGCCTGCCTTCGACAAGGAGGGTTAAGTCGTAACAAGGTATCTGTAGGGGAACCTGCAGATGGATCACCTCCTAAGAAAACCCGGAAGCGGGGGACTTCGGTCCCCCGTTTCCACTTTTTTTTTATTTTCATTAAAGTTTACTTTTTACACCGTTTTAGTTTTCATCAACATACCAATGTTTCTTATCTGGAGAAAGCGGTCTCTTCATCCACAAAGGTCTTCTTTCCCCTCTTGGATGGGTTTCCTTTTCTTTTGCCCATGAATTCCACTTTTTGTAATATTCATGTGATTTATTGGTATCTACCTCGACATCGCCGTATTCTTCTCCATCTTTTGGAAGGGATAGTTTCACCTTTTGTAGCCAGCAATGAGCGCCACTGATGGGATCTGGTTGTACAGCGTGAGTTATATTTTGATGAACCCCACCGTCTCGCCAAAACAATCTGTTCGTGTCTGGATCTTCTGAACTGAATGGAGTAATTCCCTCTACGGTTCTCATCCTCCACTTACCGTCACCTCTGTCTTCAATTGAGACAGTATTTGTCATCATTCTGTTACCTGCATCTTGTTTCCTTCTCCAGCGTCCAATGTGGTGTGAGCAACCAACTATACCTGGTTTAATTGCCTCAGTAACCCATACTTTGTCAATGAACCAGCCTATTTCAGTCTCGATCTTGATTAATCCTCCTTCTGTAACTCCCAATTTCTCTGCGTCATTTGGATGCAACCAAATCGGGTTCCTATGAGCTATCTCCACTAACCACTTGGCATTTGCCGATCTTGAATGTATGTGCATCGGTAGTCTGAAGTTGGGTAGAAGACAGAATTCATTCTCTCCCTCCAAATTTTCAGGGTGTACGTGAGATTTAATTTTGTAATGTGGAATTGCGTGCTCTGGATAGCCAAATTCAATCATGGTTGGCGAATAGAATTCTTGTTTTCCAGAAGGGGTTGGCCAGCCTTCTTGTTCGTATTTTTTGTAAGTACTTTCTTCGATTAAGAAAGCACCATGTTTTCTCATGTATTCTAATTCAGAAAGTTCCTCTTCCTTTGATTTTTTAGTAAGTCCTGGAACCCTTTCAAAGATGTACTGATAATAATCATCAAGATTCATTGTATCTCCTTCTCTATATGGTGACATGAAGTATTTCTTGATACCCATGCTACCATCTGGGTCTATTCTAAGGCTTAATTCATTCCAGAACTCATCTTCTTCCCAGACTTCACCAGGGTTTACCTCGTGAGTGAATTCTACTTCATTGCCCTGCCTTCTTTGGAATTCTCGAAGCACAGGTTGCCTAAATGCTACCCACTTGCCTGAAGAGGTTGCATATGAATTGATGTCGTGCCTTTCGCTAGAGTGCCCCATAGGTATAACATAATCCGCAAAGAAAGCGGTCTCATTCCACGTAGGTGTCATAGCGATATGGCAACCAACAGCATCTTCATTCTGAAGCATTTCAATCCAAGAAAAACCATCAGGATAGGTCCACACTGGATTGAAAACTCTCGTAAAGTAAACGTCCATTGTTCCCCTTCCTTCTTTTACTAGATGAGGGAGAATATGACTCATTTCAAAATGTGCAAGAGTATACTCAGGTGGGAAATGCAGTTCATTCCATCCGTCTGGCGCTGGTGGCTCATTCGGAAGTTCTGGTTTGAACTTTGACCAAGAGTTTGGAGCCGTTCCGCCCTCTGTTCCCACTGAGCCTGTTAAGACATTGAGGAAATGTAAAGACCGACTTACTTGCCACCCTCCGAGATTACCAATTGAGGCGGCTCTCCAAACGTGGGATGATAATTTACTTCCTGCATTTGCTACAATCTTTCCAGTTTCAATCACTTGTTCTACAGGAATTCGACACTCTTGTGATGCGTATTCAGGGGTATACATTGCATATTCCTCTTTGATCAAATCAATGAATTTTTCAAACGATTTGTTTTCCGTAGGATGCACTTCTTCCAAATATTGTTCCCAATTAACTTGGCTTTCCATGAATTCTCTATCATAGAGGCCTTCATCCAAAATCATTTTTGCCCAGCATAGGAACAACGCTGTTTCGCTTCCTGGCCATGTTGGGATCCAGTGGTCTGCCATAGATGCGGTATTTGATAATCTTGGATCAACAACAATTAATTTAGCTCCGTCCATCATCCCTTCAAGTATTCTTTGAGCATGCGGGTTGAAGTAATGTCCAGTTTCTAAATGCGATGAGCAGAGAAGGATTACCTTTGCATTGCTGTGGTCTGGGCTTGGCCTATCGTGATGATGCCAAATCGCATAGCCAGTTCTGGCTCCTGCACTACAAATATTGGTATGTGAATTATGACCATCTACGCCCCATGCCTTCAGCACACGGTTTGTGTATCCCTCGTGACCAGGTCTTCCAACGTGATAGACGACTTTGTCTCTTGCACCGGTCTGAAGTGATGCTCTAATTTTAGATGCAATATCATCTAAGACTTCATCCCAAGAAACTCTTTCCCATCCACCTTCTCCTCTTTTTCCAACCCTTTTCAATGGATATAGAATTCTCTCGGTATCTTTGATTTGGTTAATTGTTGCAGGGCCCTTTGCACAATTTCGTCCTCTGCTTCCGGGATGGAGTGGATTTCCTTCGAATTTTGTTACTTCACCCGAATCCTTATCCACATATGCTAACAATCCACAAGCTGATTCACAATTGAAACAGGTTGTTGGTACTAAAGAATAGTTTTTCTCGATTTGTTTTGGCCATGCTTGAGCATCTAACTCAGTGTGGTTATCCCAATCTTCGAAGTTAGGATACTTCCTTAATTTCTGGCTCGATCCCTTGTGAGGTTTTTTGTCAATGTTAGGGATAATTCTCAATTTTTGTGCGATATTTTCTATGAATGTTCTAGACATGATATTCCCTCACAACAATGGTTCCACCTGTGGTTTTTCGATTACATGATGACCATGTATGAGTATTACAATGAGTGCTATGGCTCCCAAAACTATAGGAAGAATGCCTCCAATGATTATGGCCAAGGTAGCAGCCCCAATCAGCATCGTTTCAATCAAGAATTTTAGTGGTAATAGATTATCTTTTGACCACGACCTTGCCTTAGCTTGTTGGAGTAGCCACGCAGTGTAGACTCCGGTAAGCGCGGCAATAGGAATTCCAGCATAAGCAAGATATTGAAGGTAAATTTCATTCAAATCTAGCACGACAACCGCAAGAGTCAACGATAGTATTGCTCCATATGCTGCTAATATGTAGGCTCCCTTGACTAGCCAAGAATTCCAATTTGGCCTTAACATAACATATAGGAATCTTTCTGGCCTGTCTAGATCTTTGATTAGAAGCAGTCCTGTGATTGCCATGAATACTAATCCTACTCCAGTTACTGGAATCCACAAATCATCCATTTCTGGAAGGTTGCCACTTAGCCACATAATCATTGCAACCATGTATGTTCCCGCGGCTATACCCTTGGTCCAGATATATGCACTAACTTCCCATCCCCAAAGAATACCCTTTGAAGGTGAGTCATAGGCTCTCTTTGCATTCGGTGAATTGTCAGCTAATCTCGCAGCAACGTCACGAATAATCGCTTGGTCTCTCGGGTTTGCATCTTTAGCCTTCATTTCGAGTGCTAGTTGTACCAACATAGAATTTTGGTCAGCAGCGCCCAATCTATCTTGAGCGTATTTGGCAAAGTGGCCTACACCTGCTGATTGTTGGTTGAACATCCCTTCAGCGGTTCTTTCTGTAGCAAATGGGTCTAACATTTCGTCAGATGTGTCCAAGTAGAACACGTTTGGAATCGTCCCAGATTCTGGTTTCCTAACTTTCGTTTCATTCTCCGCAATCAAAACGGACAAGTTTGAATTTTTATCATCTAAATCTCCGCTTACTATTGCTTCTACGGGACAGACGATTACGCATGCTGGTTCGTAAGAGTTTTCTATTCTGTGGGCGCAATAGTTACACTTTGCGGCGGTACCGGAATCTGGATTGATGTATAATGCATCATACGGGCATGCTTGCATGCATGATTTACATCCTATGCATCTTTCGTCGTCGAAATCTACAATCCCATCGTCTCTGGTAAACAGGGCAGTTGTTGGGCAAATTGTAGTACAGGGGGCATCTTCACAATGATTGCATCTATGAACACTGAACTCACGGTTGGAATTAGGATATTCTCCGGTTTCGATATACTTCACGTGTGTTCTGTTTACTCCCACCGGAATATCGTGTTCTGATTTGCATGCGACTGTACACGCATGGCAACCAATGCATTTTCTATTATCAATTGCAAAGCCAAAATTCACCATAAATACACCCCTCAATCAACGACAACTACTTTTACGCCATCCATTTTAATTTTCACTAAACTATTTAGTGGCCAGTCACCTTGACTTCTTACGAAATTCATCCCTTCTCCCTTTTCGAAGACAATCCAGCAATCAATAACTTTTGCTCCAATTCGATCAATCGCTTGTAGAATTGGTAATAGCGTACCACCTGTTGAAACAACATCGTCTACGATAAAAACTCCATCTCCTTCTCTTATGTCGTTGAGGTATATTTCGCCCTTAGAATATCCTGTAGATTGGTCAATAGCTGTTTCTCCGGGTAGTCCATACTCTCGCTTCCTACCGATAACAAGTGGTTTGCCTGATTTGAGGCATAGGGCTGCAGCGAGAGGTATGCCCATAGCCTCTATACCCAGAATAATGTCAACTTTATCCCAATCAATTCTGTCATAAATCAAATCACGGGCAGCCGCTAATAACTCTGCTGTTTGGCTTGGAACGCCGTCGGTTAATGGATGGATGAAATATGGATATTCTCCTCTTAGCACAACTGGTGCGTCAACAACGCTTTGTCTGAGGATTTCATATCTCACATCGGACATGTGATTCCGATATTGGGATAACAAATGAACTATTCCCTAATGAAAAAGAAAAGAGGCAACAACCGGGTCCTAAGACCCAGTTGTTGCGAAATCTGCATTTGCAGTTAACATTTTACAACTTTAATGTTCAAAATACTTTATCGAATATCCATTCGGTCAGAAAGTGCGGCGCTAATTAGAAAACCTCTGCTTTCAATTCCAGCAAATATATCAGGTTTCCATTCAGAAACTATTTTTCTAGTTCATCTAATGCATAAGTCCGGGCTTGAGGATTGCCGATTAAGGTGGAAATATCATAAAAAAGGATTCCTGGAATTGGAAAATCAGGAATTCCCCGAATATGTTCTTTTAGATTCATTTTAGGGCCTCAAATTTTTCTTGCATTGTATTTCTAAAGGTAAGGAGATTTAGTACAGGACCTGACAGGTCTACAGTAATTGTTGCTCCTCGGTTGAATTGATATTCATCCCATCCATCTGGAACGACATATCCTCTGTGCATATCGCTTGTAATCACCGTTGGAGTATTGGTCCAGTCACAATACCTTTCATCTGAAATTTCACTATCAATTTCTCTTGCTATCACGAGATAGTGGTCGCCAGAACCACCGTTACTTCCTAGGTTTGATTTCCTTGCGATTTGATTAAACCATGCCCCTTGGCCCAACCAAGTTGAGAATACCAATCCACTTGACTGTTGTAAGGTTTCTATTCCACCGCGTCTAAGATGATACTTGGAGGGTGCATACTGATGGGTATTTGCTATCAGTAAATCATTCAATGCAGGGTCAGTTTTGATTTTATTCCCGCTCGTAGTCTCAATAATTGCTTGTAGTCTAGGAAGTCTATTTACTATTGCAGCACCAGATAATGCAAGGTCTATATCATCTGGAAATGTTTCTATAGAACTATCCATATAGAACCCAAGTGAACCCTCAATGTCATTTGTTCTTGGGTGGGAGTTGACTCCCATGACTGGAGTATTGGAATCTATATTATGTGAAATAGAAGTTAATGTTCCATCTCCCCCTAAAACAATTACCAAATCGCGTCCAATGAAATCCGCTCTGCGAACCTTTTCCCGAGCCCTGATTTCTACCCTAATGGTATCTGACCTTTCATTTAGTGCCTGTTTTAGGAGGTTCAGTGATTCATCATGTACCTCTTCGAAGTTCTTCTTGTAGACTAAGAGAACATCGGCCATGAAACGCCCATGAGGACTTCCTTCTTGAGATTGATTATTCTGCGTAACCTTCATTCACTACCATAACTCACCTTCACCTATGCAACCTGCCCCAAATAACCAACCGATGATGTACGGCCAGCCACAACAAGTAATGATTGACCCAAATACGGGGATGCCACAAAATGTCATTGTAATACAGCAACCATCTTCAGCAGCAAAAGTTGTTGGTATACTTGTGATAATCGCCGGTGTACTTGGCGTGCTTGGAGAATTAATAAACATCCCAAGTTCACTTGAACTAGGAGCATTATGGGCATTACTTTCTGTCGCAAATTTAGGAATTAATGGTGGACTGATTGCTGGGGGAGTTATGATGACAAACTTCCAGAAAAGAGGTGTGCATCTCGCATTGATCTGCGTTGTCGCCAGCGCAATCATCGGAGTGATTTCGATGGTAATGTTAAGCGGTGCAATCCAAGATTTTGCAGAGGAAGAAGGACTATCTGAGGAAGAAGCTCAGCTTATGGAAGACTCAATGGGGGCATTTGCAGGGATTGGAGCCATTGCGGTGATAGTTTGTAACGGTATTTGTGGTTTAATAATCGCAATTCCACTAATGATTTCCAACAACGGTTTGGATCAATCATCACTATTTGGTTGATGGTCAAACATGGGTGAATTGATTACTGGTCAAGCTGCGACTTATGTCGAAGAGTTGTGGCTTGAAACCAAAGAAAGGTATCAAATTATTTGCATAACTAGAGATGTCCAAAAAGTAGTCTCTGAAAGTGGGATTAAAGATGGGCTTGTACTTGTTAACCCAATGCACATTACGGCTTCATGCTATGTAAATGACCTTGAATATGGTTTACACCATGACATTATGAATTGGTTAGAAAAATTAGCACCATTCTATGGTTCAGATGGAAAAGACGGAGAAGAATATCATCATCATAACACTGGTGAAGATAATGGTGATGCACATCTCAAGAGGCAATTGCTTGGACAACAAGTAACCATGCCGGTTAGAAATGGCAAGTTGCATCTCGGTAATTGGGAGCAGATCCATTATGCTGAATTTGATGGTCAACGTAGAAAAAGAATCCTTGTAAAGGTAGTAGGAGTGATTTGATGTCTGATTTATCTGAGCCAGACCACATGACTGACATGGCGGTTGAACTAGGAATCCAAAGGGGAGATTGGGGGTCTGGCAAAGCATCATTTTCACTTGATGTAGAATCACGACACTGTAACAAAGCGGGAGTGGCTCACGGTGGACTCTACACATTGATGCTTGACATGGCACTCGGAGGAAGTTTAGTGTGCACGTTGAAAAAAGAAGAATGGTGTGCTACGACCCAATTAAACGTTTCATTCATAAATGCAGCAAGACCGAATGAAAAAATTATTGCCGAGGGGATTCTGAAGAAAAGAGGTAAACATGTAGCGCACTTATTCGGAGAAATAAAAACCGATTCTGGTAGAGTAATTGCTACAGCCACGGGCGTATGGGCTATTTGGGACCATAAGCCTACAAGCCAATCTTGACCCAATGTTCATATTGTTAAATATCTGCGCTAACCCATGGACATCAAAGATATTGACTTGGATGGAGGCAGTTTCAAGTTTACTTTACCATATCACTGGATTTCGTGGATTGTTTGGGCGATTGGATTAATTTTGACAATTGTTGGATTAATTGGGGTCATTGGTGGTAATGGTGCTGTTGTATTGATGGCTTCATCAATAGGATGTCTTGTAATGGCATTTTCTTCGCCAGGCTCCATCGAGGGTCAGTTGAAGAAGGTCAGAGATAGCGCAATCGACCCCGCTGAATTAGAAGCAAAGGCTGAAGCAAGTGGACTAACCGTAGATAATTGGCTCATGCAACAAACTACCTATGTTCCAACAAATGACCCCAATGATTGGATTTTGCCTGCACCTGGCCCTTCTACTTGGAATAATGATGACAGATACGGGCCACACGGAGATGGAAGCGCAATCCCTGAGCATCCAACCAAAGTTGGAACTCCTAGACCCGCAACAATGACTTCATTTACGATCTTCGCAACACTTTCTGTAATCTTCGCACTAATCGCTGCGAATGGAATTAATTCAGAGTCAGATGAAAAGACGATGTTTCCAGCGATTATCTTAATTGCAATAGGATTGATACTCTCTATTGTTGGATATTTTAGGTCAAAGATGCTCAGCCAGATGTTGGATACACCTACCTCATTGGTAAGGTCTGCGCCAGTAGGATATCCCGAATTAGTTGGTCAGGTAAGACCCGTCCCAGACGGTTGTTTGACAGTTGTAGTAGATGGAAATCAAAACATGGTTATGCACAACATGGTTGGTTACAGATGGGAATATGAGCAATATCAGTGCCGAACAGTGAAAACTGATAACGGTACGAGAGAAGAATGTAATTGGGTTACCATTCGCTCAGATGCGGGCGGATGTCCGTTTATTTTGCACGATGGAACTGGTGGAATGAGAGTCAACGGCCAATCATTCAAGAGAGCTGATTACGGCCAATATCTCAAGCGCTGGGATGGAGCATTTGCTCAAACTCTCGGAAAGCAGCTGATGGCTTCTGCCGTAGCAGGTCTTCTTGGTGGAGCAAAGGTCAAGAAACACCGATGGACACTCTATGGACTTAAACTTGGAAATCCTGTCTACGTACTAGGAGAAACAAAACCAAGACCTTCAGAACAAATTGCAGCAGAAGGATTAGATGGAACATTAGGAAATAGCATTATCGAAGTTTGGGGCAATGAAGATGCTCCAGGTGTCAAGGTTAACATGCACAGGGGAACAGAATTATCCAATGTTGGTAATTCAAGGTCTGGATTAGAGATGCTAATGCCACCAATTTTACTTATGCTTGGGGGAATAGCTCTTCTTGGCTTAGCGTGAATATGATTAGTCGGGAACTTTTCGGGTGATTTATGGCAGAAGATGTCGTAATAGTAAACGGTGCAAGAACACCATTTTGTGAGTGGCAAGGTGGAAAGCGTGGAGACGGAAATCCTGGTGGATTGTTGAAAGATGTTAGCGCGATTAAGCTCGGTGAAATTGCAATAAAAGGAGCGCTTGAGAAAGCAAATACGGCGCCAGAGAATGTCGACCATGTTGTTATGGGATATGCGTTGCAGACTTGCGATCAAGCAATCTTTGGTGCAAGACATGCTGGCTTAGGTGCAGGAATTCCTCAAGAGGTTCCAATGCTAACATTATCTAGAATTTGTGGTAGTGGTGTTCAATCCATAGTTACCGGAGCCCAGATGATAATGTTAGGAGAAGCTAATACCGTAGTCGCTGGTGGGATGGAGAATTTGTCACAAGCACCTCACGTACTTCGTGGGATGAGGGATACCTACAAACTTGCAAGACCTCCCAAAGCGGGTGCAGAGTTAGAAAAGGACATGGAAGATTATCTTTTCACGAATCTATTGGATGGATTCTGTGGCTCATTCATGGCACAAACAAGTGACGAGATTTGTAAGCGTAAAGGTGTAACAAGACAAGAAACCGATGAGTTCGCGGCACTATCTCACTCTAGGACTTCAAATTCTATAGAAAATGGCATATGGGAACAGGAAATTGTTTCCGTCAACGAAATTACATACAAGGATGAAGACCATGTTGTAAAGGGGAGTACTCCTGAATCACTTGCTGAATTGAGAACCGCATTTGGGCCGGAGAGCTTGGTTACCGCAGGTAATGCGTCTGGGGTCGTTGATGGAGCTGCTGCAGTTGTGATCAAGTCAGCGGCTCAAGCAAAATCTGATGGGGACGAGCCACTCGCTCGCATAGTATCTTGGGGCATAGTAGGCTTAGAGCCAGCAATTATGGCATATGGGCCTGTACCAAGTAGCAAATTAGCACTAGAAAAAGCAGGATTAACAATCGAGGACATTGATAGATGGGAAATTAATGAAGCATTCGCAGGACAAGCGGTTGCTTGTGTTAAGGACCTCGGTCTCAATGTAGAGAAAGTAAACGTGAACGGTGGAGCAGTTGGCCTTGGTCACCCGCTTGCAGCAACCGGAACCCGATTGGTTTTGACGCTCGCACACGAACTAAAACGCTGTGGAGGAAAATATGGTGTTGCTACCGCTTGTATCGGTGGCGGACAGGGTATTGCTATGGTTATTGAATCCCTATGAAATTAATCAACAACTACATGGTGAAGCCTTTGAATAAACAAATATTGTTGACGATATTGGTTTTACTTACATCATCACTTAGTGGATGCTTAAACCAGGATAATAATTCAGAATCAATCGACTTCGAAATATCCACTTCATCATTGAATAGTACAATTGTTTCAAACTACGTTGACGGCTCGTTAGCATCCACTGTAGCCGCGAAATTTGTGTTTAATTTCACAAATATTATTTCTGGAAATAATATCCAATATCTCGGTATAATCGGTAACGATTTGTTCGAACCAATTCAAATCTCTCCCACAGAAAGTAATTCTGTTGAACTACACATTAGCGAACACGGGATCCACACCTTAGAATTCTATGTTGAGGATGAAAAACAAAATCGGAAATCTACTTACATTAGCGTGATAGTCGACATTAGGATGTATTGGTTAGAAGAAAATGTCAGTTCCCCCATGCCATTTGAAATTGTTTCAAAACCAAGAAATGAGGGAGTATTGCCATCACATGTTAAAATAGATTCAAAAATTCATAACTACAGAACACTCTCGGAATTAGGAGGTGGTCAGTCGGTTGATTTCACTTGGAAAATTATAGATGAACTGGATGTTACCTGTCAAAGCCAAAAAGGAAATGTGGGAGAAGGTGAGTCTGTTTCTTGGGATACCATTTACTTCGGAGCAGGACTGACTCACAATTTGGCTGTTGATTATGATGAAGGACAGGACAGAATTACAGTTGAACACGAAATTCTAATTGTGTATCCACAAGATTAACACCCTCTGAGAATATCGTAAACCCGTTTAATCCGGATATATGTCTTAACCGATGGGATTTTTGATAAGAGTAGTTACTAAACTTAAAAAAAAGATAACTTGAATAACAAAATTCGATTCCCTCACACCATGAGCACCGTAATCGTAGTGGGGGCAATCGCAGCAGTCGTAACCCTAATTGTATTAATTTGGTTTATCAGTACATGGAATAGATTGGTTAGATTAGAAGAGAACGTAAATAAATCATGGGCTGATATCGATGTTTTACTAAAACAACGGTATGACATGATACCAAACCTAGTAAACATAGTCAAGGGTTATGCAGAACACGAGAGAGAAATCTTTGAACAATTCGCAGTAGCAAGGCAAGCGGCGGCAGGTGCGCTTTCCTCTGGTGACGTGAAGGCTGTTGGTGCTGCTGAAGGTACATTGGCAGGTTTATTGCCACGAATAAATATGGTCGCAGAACAATATCCAGAATTGAAAGCAGATACTTCGTTCGTTAATCTTCAGAAAGAACTTGTCGCCTTGGAAAACAGTGTTTCAGACCGCAGAGAGTTCTACAATTCTTCTGCAACAAACTACAACTCTGGAATTCAAATGATTCCAACTACTATTGTTGCAGGTATGAAGGGATGTGTAAGGAAAGACCTATTCGAAGTCACAGACCCCGTTCAGAGAGAATCTGTACAGATTCAATTCTGATTAAAGCCCAGTTGCAATCAATGCGACGGATATGTATGCGCCGAGCATTGATCCTAGGTTTGTTAACGCAGTAACCAGAAGTACTCTCCCTGCCCTATTAGACCAGAAAACACTTGCAGAATCTAATTTTAAAAACTCAGCAAGGTCTTCACCAGTTGGTTCTTTAATCTTCATTTGGGCATAACCTGCAAACCATCCAGCTGCTAAAGCAGGATTCAATGATGTGATTGGAGATGCGATTGCAGCTACTAAGATTGCGATTGGATGCCCTCCTGCAATAGCGCACATTACGGCTGCTCCGATAAAATTACCAAGGAGCCAATAGATTCCATTTTCTTTAATTGAGGATATGTCTCCATTATACGCAAACCATCCAAGTAAACCAACTAGTAAAAGGGGTATGGCATAAGAAACAGTTTTGACCATTTTACCACCTTTAGGTATTTCAGATAGTGTTGAAATTCTCTCCTTACTATCCTCCAGTTTGGAGTTTAGCAATTTTGAAACTCCTTCAAGATGACCTGCTCCTAGAACAGCGAGAACCTTTCCTTTGCCCCTAACATTGGAAATTTTTCTAGCAATAAACTCGTCTCTTTCATCAATAAGGGCTCTGCCCGCTCCTGGCGATACATCCCTCAATTCTTCCATCAACGAAGAAAGGAGGTCCTTATCCTCTAACATTTCATTCAATGATAGTTCCTCATCAGGTTCTTCATCGGACAGAAGAGCCCAGAACAATCCAAATTTTTCTTTAATTCGCATGTTCTTCCATGCTCTTCGAAGTGTAGTCTGGATATCTCTATCTACTAATTCAACCTCTAATCCTGCTTCTTCTGCGGCCTTAACTGCAGCGAGCAATTCGGCTCCTGGTTGTTGTCCTTCATCCAAGCCAAGTTTGCGTTGCTCCGCAGAAAGTAAAGATTGTAAAAGAACCATTGGGGCTTTACCTTCTTTGATTACTTTGAGCAAGCCTTCTTTGTCTAATCTCCTATCTGAGGTTAAAGCCTTGTATCTACTTTCGCACAATTCAACTGCTACAATTTCCGGCTTCCAATTTTCGATGTTTTCGATTACCGCTTCAACAGAAGATGTTGCGACGTGTGCCGTACCTAACAATCGAAGGTTTTCGTCGACATCAACAATCGGTGCAGCCAATCAAATACCTCCAAATATATTTTCTAATTTAGTAGAAATTTTTTCCATAGCATCTATTTCCGAATCAGCTTCTATATCATCGAAAGGTATCTGTCCACCAGCCATTACCGCATGACCGCCAGCAGTCCCTTCATTGAACGACTTTTCTAAAAGTTGTCCAATGTTAATCCCATCATTTTTTGAACGGGCAGAAATTATTACTTTATTTCTACGTGTGCCATAACAAACTACAACTGAAACTCCTTCGGTCGGAAGTAGAAAGTCAGCTACTTGTGAAAGAGCATCTCTATTTGCTAGGTTATGTATTGGTGCAAGTAATAATTCTCCAACTTGATTCATATCTTGTAATGCGTGCTTGAAGATATCGAGCACTTCTTTTGAACGAGGCGGAGCCTCAAAGGACCTTAACAAATTCCAATCAACATAATTGTTTAACCATGATAGGGCAGTCATGTCAACTTCATTGAATGATCTGGTAAATCCGAGAGTGTCGGTTCTAATTCCAAACGCTAAAGAGGTCGCAACAATTTCATCGATTTCATATCCAGAATTCATTACGATGGTAGCTACAAGAGACGATGTCGCTGCAAATTCAGGGCGTACTAGAACTATCTCTCCAGGAGGCCTCTCTTCGGACAAATGATGGTCTACAATTATGGTTGGAACATATCCCTTTGGAAGTATATTGTTGGCACCTGATTTATTGAAATCTACACATACTGTAATGTCGGATTCTTTCAGCAAATCTTCTACTTCCCAATCAAGAATAATCCTTCTGAGTTCTATTTTGGTCTGTCGTACCATTCCTATATTTTGTTGGTGCTCAATCATTCCTCCATGTGCGATGGTGACTGTTTGCCCAATTTGCTTACAAATATGTTCAATCGCAAGAGCGCTAGCAAGGGAATCGGGGTCTGGATTATCATGACAAACGATCAGAACTCTTGCGTCAGGCTCCGATTTTAGGCGCCGGATTACATCTGATGCTCCATGTTTTCTATCAATATTTTTCAACCTATCCTTTAGCAGTTTTATCATTAAGTCATCAACTGATATCAATTCTGAGTTTTCCATTTCAATTGTTGATAAAATAGGTGTACTAGGCCATAATTTGAGTAGTTCTTCTGTGGGATTATCATCACAGATAATCTCATCTAGAATCACCACAGCTGTAGGCGATACTTCGGGCAATGGCATTTCATTAAGTTCCATTTCTGTCGGTAATGTAACAATCTCCACATTTGGAATCCCGACAAGTTGCTCGGCTAAACCAATCAACCTAACTCTAGAAGTGGTTCCAATCCATTTTGCTAATTGAATAGCGATATTGTCTGAACCAAAAATAAGGAACATTCAATCCACCAACCTTTCAAGGACATCGAACAAATCCTTGTGTTCCCTAACATCGTGAACCCTGACTATTTCAATCCCCTTCTCAAACGCTTTACTTGCAACTCCAAGAGTTCCAGATAATCTTCCATTAGTACTCTCCTGTGAACATATCTGGCCAATCATTGATTTTCTTGAAACTCCCCACAATATGTTATATGGACGTAATTTGTAACTAAATTTTAACAAATCTAAGTTGTGTTGTAATTTTTTCCCAAAACCAATCCCCGGGTCGAGATAGATTTTCTCCCTCGGTAATCCTTTTTCCTCCAATTGCTTCGCTTTGTCAATCAAATAGCCAAAAACTTCCGAACACACATCGGTATATTGAGGATCATCTTGCATATTTCCAGGCTCACCATTCATATGCATTATACAAACATAACATTGTTTTTCAATAACTAGATTGAACATATCTTCATCTCTCAATCCGCTAACATCATTTACCATTGTCGCGCCGTTGTCAAGTGCAATTCTTGCAACCTGATGATTTCTAGTGTCTATCGAAACCTTTGCAAATTTTGCAACTTCTTTAACAAGTCCAGATACTCTTTCAATCTCCGTTTCTATAGATATTGTTTCGGCACCTGGACGAGTGGATTCTCCACCAATATCTATCCAATCAACACCGTTTTCTGCCATACTCCTTGCCAATTCGATACTTCCATTTCTAGAATCTGAATAGAAAGAATCAGGTGTGGCATTGATTATCCCCATTATTTGAGGCCGGCGAAATTCCCGGCCCTCAAAGACTGCCATGTTGAACCCCGTGTCTGCGAGAGGTTTTATGACATGTGGGGTGTCAGGTATCGCCATGTCTGAGGATTTACCGACGGATATTGACTCCGTAGGTGGAAATTTAGATGGCCCTTTAGATGCACCTTCTGAAGAGTCACTAGAACTGGCGGAGCGAATTATCGTTAGACTGAAGCCACCTTCTAGAGTCGCAATATCAAAAATGATTCACACTAAAGCAAAAAGCGTTGGTGGAATTTTAGCAGGATATGCAGTGTTCTGGTGGTTAGCGGTTTTACAGGTGGAAAATGAACCTTCATTCGAGTCGATATTTTTCGGACCTGATTTTCTTGCTATTACAATTATAGCTCCAGCATTGATATTCCTTGGTTCATTATTTGAAAACATAAGTAGAGAACTTGGACAGCTCTTCCCTGGTTTGGCTCACGGAATAATGTTTGTAATGGCATTTTTGTATACATTTGAACCTCTGGTAAGAGGCCTTTTGATGAACGACATCGATGCAGGAGATGCTGTTTGGAAAACTGTCAGATTAGCAGTGCTGTGTATTACAATCTTAGTCGCAGCAAAGATGCTGATCGATGCATGGCTACTAAGATGGGTCAAGGTGTTCATGGAAAATAATCCTGACTTGGATTTCTCAGATTCTTCAATCGAAGAATTAGACATGGTCCAAGATGATATTGGAACCGAGAGTTGAAGTCAAAAACCTGCTCGGATATATGATGAGCGAACGACTTGATGTCCTGAGACTTGGTTACCGTAAGGGACGTGATCCGAGAATAACAACTCATCTCGCATTGGTATCAAGGGCGTTTGGAGCAAGCGGATTTTTACTATCTGGGGATACAGATGATGAACTCTTTGAAAATTTGGATTCTGTTTCTAATAGATTCGGGGGCTCTCTTGATACGGGCCACGTGAAAGGGATTTCACATCTTAAACAACACGTAGCAAACGGCGGTGTAGCGATACACCTTACTATGTATGGTCAACCATACAGAGAAGCAATTCCAACGATAAGGAGGGATAAGCCTCTAATGGTTGTAGTTGGAGGTGCAAAAGTGCCTGGTGATGTTTACAAATTGTGTCAGCACAATGTCGCAGTTGGAAACCAACCTCACTCTGAAGTTGCTGCTCTCGCTCTTTTCCTAGAGGCTTGGTTTGGTGACTCAGGCAGTGAGAAAAATTTCGAAAACGCTCGGCTTGTAATCGAAGGAACTAACAGTGGTAAGATAGTTCATGAGTTATGACCATTTCCAAGCATGTAAATTAATACTTACAAGTAGCGCTCCTTGCAACTTTTGCCCTTTAGAACATGCTTGAGGGGTATTTCTTCTCGGCTGGACATCTTTGCCAATAATTATGACCCCTATAGAATCAGCGAAATTAATGTCAGGGGTATGGTCACAGAAAGGCGACACCTCCCTTGGCGATAAAATTAGTTTGGTTGACGCTACAGATGGCATCGCAAGAGGTGACCAAATACCTCAATCTGCATCAGGCGACGGAATCTTACTCCTTGCCGATGGTAGTAGGTTCACAGGTTCATTATTTGGAGCGGAAGGATGGGGGCAAGGAGAACTTGTTTTCACAACCGGAATGACAGGTTATCAAGAATCGCTAACAGACCCCTCATTCGCTGGGCAAGTATTGACATTCACCTATCCGTTAATCGGCAATTATGGTATACATCAAGGAACAAGTGAATCTGCAGCAGTTTGGCCACGAGGGGTTGTAGTTCGGCAGGCGATGAAAAACCCTGACCACAGAGATTCTATTGCGAGCATCAATGAGTTCCTAGCTTATCATAAAGTTCCGGGAATTGAGAATATCGATACCCGTGCGATAACCAAGAAAGTCAGAGAATACGGATGCTTATTGTGCGTGTTTGGTCCGGTTGAGGAAGAGTCACAAATGGCCGCTCACCTAAAGGAGATGCAATCGCCAGAATTAGAGGACTTGGTAGACCAAGTTTCGATTAATGAACCTGTAATTATCAATCAGGGGTCTACAGACAAATTGGGTAGAGCACTACCGAGAATCGCTGCAATCGATTGTGGAATAAAGTATAATATTTTGAGAAGCCTTTGTAACTACTTTGAGGTAGTTTGGTGCCCACCAAGCACTACATTTGAGCAAGCAAAATCGTATGATATAGTTGCTTTATTCTGCTCAAATGGGCCAGGGGATCCTGCTCATCCAGGTAAAGCAAAAAGCGCCATGAATACGCTTGCCGCCGCCGTCAAGGCTGATATTCCAGTTATGGGAATCTGTCTTGGTCACCAATTACTAGGACTGGCGAGTGGACTCCAGACCTACAAAATGCGCTATGGGCACAGAGGGGCAAATCAGCCATGTGTGGATTTAGAATCTGGAAGAGTTTGGATAACTAGTCAAAATCACGGCTTTGCTGTAGCAGACCCCGAAGCTGGTATGTTGGCTGCTCACCCATCCGGTGCATGCTCCCCCAAAGGTGCAAATTTACACGGTGCAACTCCAAAGGTTAGGTTTGTGAATGCGAATGACAGAACAGTCGAAGGATTAGATTTGGAAAATAAGTCGGTCTTTACTGTTCAATTCCATCCTGAAGCGGCACCTGGCCCACATGATGCCTATCCCCTGTTTTCTAGATTTAGGGAAATGGTAGATTCTCATTATGGAGGTGGAAAGTGATGCCGAGGAGAAATGATATTGAAACAATCATGGTTCTCGGATCAGGTCCAATTAAGATTGGGCAAGCTGCTGAATTCGACTTTAGTGGTTCACAGGCAGTTCAAGCATTGAGAGAGGATGGTTACAAGGTAATACTGGTAAATTCAAATCCTGCGACCATTCAAAACGATCCTGAAATGGCAGATAAAGTCTACATCGAACCTTTACTACCGGATACCGTCAAACGTATACTAGAGGTTGAAAAGCCAGATGCTTTACTTGCCGGAATGGGTGGCCAAACCGCATTGAATATAGCAAGTGAACTGGCTCACGCAGGCGTTCTTGACGATTTAGGTGTCGAACTTATTGGCTCTGATTTAGACGCAATTGACAAAGCTGAGGACAGAGATTTATTCAATCAGGTTTGTCTTGAAATAGGTCTACCAATATCCGAAGCATTAGCTTGTAATTCAATGGAAGAAGTTCTTGCCGCAGCCGAAACCATTGGAAGTTGGCCTATTTTGATAAGGCCCGCATTTACACTTGGTGGTTTAGGAGGAGGAACAGCATGGAATACTGGTGAACTGGTTGAAATTGCAACTCTTGGATTGAGAAACAGTCGTATTGGGCAGGTCCTGATAGAGGAGAGCATCCTTGGTTGGCAAGAATACGAATATGAAGTCATGAGAGATACTGCGGATAACGCCACAATTGTCTGTACCATGGAAAATATTGACCCAATGGGTGTTCACACTGGAGAATCTACAGTAGTAGCTCCAGTGCAGTCTTTATCGGATCGAGATCACATGGAATTAAGGGACATGTCTCTCTCACTGATTAGAAAACTCAACATCAAAGGCGGCTGTAATGTTCAATTTGCTGTAAATCAGTCGACCGGGGAAGTTAGAGTTATCGAAGTTAATCCTCGAGTTTCGAGGTCCTCAGCTCTAGCGTCCAAGGCTACTGGCTATCCGATTGCACGTATGGCTGCTAAAATCGCAGTAGGATATACGCTGGACGAATTGCCGAATCCGATTACAGGCGAGGGAACAACAGCAGCTTTCGAGCCAACTCTAGACTATTGTGTTGTTAAGATACCACGTTGGCCTTTCGACAAATTTAGGACGGCAAATCGAACCCTTGGTACCTCAATGAAATCTACGGGTGAAGTCATGGCTATCGGAAGATGTTTCGAAGAAGCATTCCTCAAAGCTTGGGCTTCATTAGAGCAGGGCTCGCACTACCCAAGACCTCTAACAAGAGCAGACGAATCAGAAGGAGAAGGTATGGTTGAAAGAGCATTGCAGAAGCTACCTGATGAAACTCTAATCGACTGGTTGAGAATTGCTACCGACAGACGTATGGGTGCCGTAATTGAGGCATTTAGAAGAGGCTGGAGCATTGAGAGAGTATATGAAATCACTAGGATAACCAGATGGTTCTTGTATGGTTTCGAAAAAATCGCTAATACAGAATCCGAGATTGTAAAAGCTGGTTGTCTTCCAAAACTTCTCTCTCCTGAACAATTAAGAAAATGGAAGAGTTTAGGATTCTCAGACGCTCATATCGCAGACGCATTGCTTTCCTTCCCGGCAGACAAACTAAAATCAGCAAGTAACGAAGAGAACGAACAGGCTGTGATGAAGGCGAGACACGTTAATTCAGTACATCCAATATTCAGAATGGTAGATTCATGTGCTGCTGAGTTCGCCGCAAAAACACCTTACTACTACTCAACTTACGAACCTAATGGGCATTCTGGTATCGATTATCTTCCAAATTTGGAAACAAGAAAAAAAGTACGTCAGGTTGTAATAGGGTCTGGCCCGATAAGGATAGGTCAGGGAATTGAATTTGATTATGGCTGCGTTCATGCTGTCAAAGCGATTAGAGAAGCGGGAATGGATGCAGTGCTGATGAATAATAATCCTGAGACAGTCTCAACGGATTTTGACACATCTGATAGACTGTACTTTGAGCCCTTGACTCTAGAATATGTTACCGAGGTACTTCTTCGCGAACAGGCGCATGGAATACTGTTACAATTTGGTGGACAAACAGCAATCAACCTCGCATTACCTTTAGAGAAAAGGCTTCCTAAATTAAATTTAGATTTACAAATCCTAGGAACAACCTGTGACGCAATTGACGAGGCGAGCGATAGAGAACGGTTTGAAGAATTCGCGTCAAGAACCGGAATAAGAATGCCCCAAGGCTCAACAGGTACCTCGCCAGATGATGTGAGAAACATTGTACAACAAATTGGGTTCCCGGTTTTGATTAGACCATCTTATGTTCTTGGCGGTAGAGGTATGGAGATTTTGTCAAATGAAAAACAACTCAATGCTTACCTTGCCGAGGCTTTCTTAGCCCCTGATAAACCGTTGTTGGTAGACGAATACCTAGGCCATGCTACCGAACTCGATGTAGATGCTGCCGCAGATGGGGAAGACGTCCTAATTGGCGCAATCATGGAGCATTTAGAGGAAGCAGGAATCCATTCTGGAGACTCAACATGTTTTATTCCAACACAAAACATAACCGAAGAAATGCTTCAAAGAGTTAGAGATCAAACAAGAAAAATAGGTTTAGGATTAAAAATTAAAGGTTGTTTCAATATTCAATTCGCCATTCAAGGAGATGATTTGTATTGTCTAGAGGTGAATCCAAGATCAAGCAGAACAGTTCCATTTGTAGCCAAAGCTACTGGTGTTCCAATGGCGAGAATTGCGGCTAGAATTACCCTCGGAATTAAATTGAATGAACAGGAAATACCCCAAGCTACTTCAGGTCACATCTCGGTTAAGGCGCCAGTATTCCCATTCATTAAGTTACAAGGATTAGACCCTGCTCCTGGTCCTGAGATGAAGTCGACTGGAGAGGTATATGGTTCAGATACCAGAGCCGATGTAGCCTACTTGAAAGCGAGATTAGCAACAGAAATTCCAGTGGCATCTGAAGGAGGAGCGTATCTCACTGTTAGAGATGGAGACAAAGAACAAATTTCTTCTGTTGCAAGAGAATTATCCCAAATGGGCTTCAAATTGTTTGCTACACCCGGAACGGCTGATTCGATAAGAAATTCCGGTGTCGAGGTAACCACTGTCTATAGAATAGCGGATAGAAAGCATCCTGACGCATTGGATTTAATGCGGAAAGGCGAGGTTTCTTTCATTGTAAATGTACCAACAATTTCTGGTGGTGCAGTAAGAGATGGAAACATGATGAGAAGACTTGCTGTTGAAATGAATATTCCATTCGTCACAACCATGTCTGGTGCTATAATGGAAGTAGCAGCCATAAGGGCAAACAAGGAAGTCGATCTACAGCCGATGAGACTGAAAGTTAACTACTGATTAACAAGAATCGTAAGCTTCTATGATGTACTCTGTGAGTGGACTTGTCCAGGCTAAGTCACTAATTCCATCGCGTCCCTCAGAAGCATAAATCCTAACGACATCTTGGACTCTTACGTTGCCTTGGCTCGACCTTGCAAGAATAGTCTTCGGCTTGAGTGCCTTTCCAGTACCGTGAGGGTCGTAAATAGTGTCAAGTGCATCCGCAAGGAACCAATCAGGTTTGTCTTTTTCATCGCCTTCGAAAGTTTTCTTTGGCCTCTTTGCACCCCCAAACAATCCCCCAGCGGCCTTCTTAGGTTTATCTTTCTTTTGTGGAACATCTTTCTTTTCAGTTGATACAGATGTCGATTTAGATTTTGAAGTATCT
>Ga0255770_10000231_pt1 | contig 51825 bp, 43 predicted proteins | sample 071ome_22_FD_179968 | JGI IMG/M metagenome (GOLD analysis project Ga0255770, IMG submission 179968) | Coastal salt marsh microbial communities from the Groves Creek Marsh, Skidaway Island, Georgia - 071404AT metaG (version 2) | ecosystem: Environmental > Aquatic > Marine > Intertidal zone >...
TTTATTTGTGGAGGCTTTTTTTACAGAAGCTTTCTTTGCGGACGCTTTCTTTTCGGGCGGCCTCATTCTAGATCTTGTTAACTCTGGCCCTCGCGCTTCCAGCTCTTCCATTCGCTCGCTTTCCGATCTCCAACCGGTTGATGCGTCTGAGGGCGCGCTTTGGGTGAGACTCGAAACTGAAAACGAGCGGCGGCGCCTCAATGAGCGAACTGGAGAAGGCATTTCAGCGCCAGACTCAGAAGACAGTGGCTTTAATAAATCCGAGGCCTTTATCCAAGGCGAGCCATCACCAACAGCAAGTTTACAACCGCTCCGTTGCCCCTCTCGCTTATCTTGGTGATCGCTGGCCATATTGAGAGGAGATCCCGAGTCAGTAGCTCACTTGACTCAGAGACCAAAGATCACGCATCCAGTTCCTCAACATCTTCGACGTCCGGCGCTTCAGGCGCAGGGTCATTGCTCAGCAATCGGCGACGTAATTCCGCTTCGATTTCCTCGGCGATTTCCGTGTGTTCGAGCAAATAGTCGCAGGCATTTTTCTTACCTTGACCAATTTTATCGCCTTTGTAGCTGTACCAAGCACCCGCTTTATCTACCAGGCCCTGTTGAACACCTAAATCGATGACTTCTCCTAAGCGGTAGATACCCGTCCCGTACATGATCTGAAATTCGGTCTGACGAAAGGGCGGTGCCACCTTGTTTTTGATGACTTTGACCCGTGTTTCACTGCCGACCACTTCGTCACCTTCCTTGATGCTGCCAATACGGCGGATATCCAACCGTACCGAGGAATAAAACTTCAAAGCGTTACCACCTGTGGTGGTTTCTGGGCTCCCAAACATGACACCAATTTTCATACGGATCTGATTAATGAATATCACCAGCGTGTTGGAATTCTTAATATTCCCCGCCATCTTCCGCAGCGCTTGACTCATCAGTCGCGCTTGCAACCCAACATGGTGATCGCCCATGTCACCCTCAATTTCGGCCTTCGGGGTGAGCGCCGCAACTGAATCGACAATGACCACATCCACGGCGCCGGAACGGACCACCATGTCACAAATTTCTAACGCCTGTTCCCCAGTGTCTGGCTGAGACACCAGGAGGTTATCAATATCAACACCAAGATTTTGTGCGTAGATGGGATCAAGCGCATGCTCTGCATCTATGAACGCGCAGGTTCCCCCATTTCGTTGCGCTTCAGCAATGACCTGCAATGTGAGCGTCGTTTTCCCTGACGACTCCGGCCCGTAGATCTCTACGATACGACCACGAGGCAATCCACCAATGCCCAGAGCGATATCCAAACCTAAAGACCCTGTAGAAATGGAGGGGATCCTCGTTTGAGGGGTATCACCAAGACGCATCATGGCGCCTTTTCCGAATTGCCGTTCGATTTGAGACAGCGCCGCGGTTAGCGCACGTTCTTTATTGGGATCTTTATCTTCTGCCACTCTTGCATCCATCGTTTTTGATCTCCTTAATGATGTCGGCCCAGCGCTTTTGAAGCAATAGTCATCGACGTTCTACTTTGTGTGATCGAGCTGAAGCGGGTGCGATCGGTCGCATGCTCCCGCGGGCTGTGACCCTCTCCTTCGCTCGCTTGTGCTGAAAGGTCTTCCTTTTTTCTGGCTAATTGCCTCTTGGTTTAACTTTTGGCGGTTTATTTACGGCTATTTCCCTTTTTTCGCGGCCTGGCTCATCGCAAGATCTTTAATCGCTGAGCCTTTTGATCGCTAAGTCCTTTGATCGCTTAGTCCTTTGATCGTTTGGTTGCGCGCTGGCTAAGCGCCGTGTTCGCACCAGGCTTTCTACTTCTTCAGGACCTATTCACTAGCTCACCAAGACCGACTCACTGACTCTTCAAGACTGACTCTTCAAGACTGACTCACTCGGCCTCAAGCGCATGGAAGTGGACCTGTCTTGAGATTTTCTATACTTGGGTTTTGCCGTTCTTGGGTTTTGCCGTTCTTGGGTTTTGCCGTTCTTGGGTTTTGCCGTTCTTGGGTTTTGCCGTTCTTGGGTTTTGCCGTTCTTTGTTTTTCACGAACTGACCCTATTCTACAAAATACTGTGTTTATGTACAGTATTTTTTACAGTTGTTTTTCTATGGGTTTTCCATCGATTTTCATGCGAGCGCCGGTGCAGCCTAGGCAAGGCTTTGCTACGCTTACTGCCTTTGTTTGCAAAGATTTCATCGTGACCCAATCCGACCACACGCCCATGATGCAGCAGTATCTCGGCATCAAAGCGCAGTACCAGCACGCGCTTGTTTTTTATCGGATGGGCGATTTCTACGAGCTGTTCTATGAGGACGCTGCCAAGGCAGCCGAGTTATTGGACATCACCTTGACCACGCGTGGCCAGTCTGCAGGGGAGCCCATTCCAATGTGTGGGGTTCCCTATCACGCAGCTGACGGGTACCTCGCAAAGCTGGTAAAGGCTGGCGTCGCCGTTGCCATATGCGAACAGATCGGTGACCCGAAAGAGAGTAAAGGTCCCGTCGCAAGAGAAGTGGTTCGCATTGTGACGCCTGGCACCCTAACCGAGGAGGGGTTGCTTGACAGCCATCTCGAGAGTTCGATCTGCGCGATGGTCGATGTTGATCATTGCTACGGAATGGCGCTCATTGAGGTGGCAAGTGGGCGATTCGAATGTTTATATACCGACTCTATCGAGTCCCTCCAGAGCCAAATCGGCCGGGCCCAGCCATCTGAGTTTCTCATCCCTGAGGGTAGCGCGCTGCATCGCGTCTTGCCTCATCGCGCCGCAGTGACTGTTTGGCCACCATCCAGTTTCGAAGTTGAGGACAACCTTCAACAGCTGGCACGACTAGGCATCGAGCTTCCTTTCGCAGCTGACGGCAAATCCTCTGCGTCGCTCGGCTTGATTGCGGCCGCCGTTGCACTACGCTACGTGATTGAGACGCAGAAACGCGATTTGCCTCACCTCTCAGCAATTACAGCGATTGACGCGCACGACCTGGTCGAAATCGATCCAGCGTCAAGACGGAATCTCGAACTGACCGAAAACCTACGAGGCGAGCAAGACCACACCCTCTATTCGGTGTTGAATGCCACCCGAACCGCTATGGGTGGTCGGTTACTGGCGCGTTGGCTCACACAACCCCTGAGGGGCAACCTCGAGGTCCTCGATCGGTTAGATGCAGTAGAGGAACTCCTTCGAACGCGCGGGCACCCACCGATACAAGAGGTTCTCAGACACATCGGCGACGTGGAGCGCATCATTTCTCGAATTGCGCTCAAGTCTGCTCGACCGAGGGATTTGGCTCGGCTTCGCAACGCGCTCGAGCGACTGCCTGAGCTCAAAACACTGCTTCAAGCGTTTCAGACAGCGCGTCTTAGAATGCTCGCGCAGGACGTGGCACCACAGGATGACATAGCCCATCATTTACGAACCGCGATCGTTGACGAGCCGCCCGTTGTACTCCGCGAAGGCGGCGTCATTAAGCAGGGCTACGACGCTGAACTGGATGAGTTAAGGGATATCAGCGAGGGCGCAGCTGGCTATCTCATTGCACTGGAACAGCAAGAGCGCGGAGAGACGGGGCTGTCCACACTTAAAGTTGGGTACAACCGTGTTCATGGTTACTACATCGAGCTCAGCAAGAGCCAAGCTGAACACGCGCCCGCGCACTATATTCGCAGACAGACGTTAAAAAACGCAGAACGCTTCATCACACCAGAGCTCAAAACCTTCGAAGACAAGGCACTATCGAGTCAGTCGAAGGCGTTGGCAAGGGAGCGATTACTGTTCGACGCGCTTATCGAATCGCTGATCAGCCAATTGAGACCCTTGCGAGCCTTTGCGGATGGGCTTGCTCAACTTGATGTCCTCACAACCTTCGCGGAACGGGCACTCCATCTTGATCTGGTGCGACCCATCTTGACTGAAGCTCCTCAGCTCCGCATCGAAGCTGGCCGTCACCTCGTCGTTGAATCGATGACGACTGATCCCTTCGTTCCCAATGATATTTGTTTTGATGCGGACGCCCGTCAATACATTATCACCGGGCCCAACATGGGCGGAAAATCAACGTTCATGCGTCAAACCGCCATCATCGCAATCTTGGGTCGAACCGGCAGTTTCGTGCCTGCAATTCGGGCTGAGATTGGTGACCTGGATCGCGTATTCACTCGCATTGGCTCGTCCGATGACCTGGCAGGCGGGCGATCCACATTTATGGTCGAAATGACCGAGACCGCGCTGATCTTGAACCACGCGACGGAACGGAGTCTCGTCCTACTCGATGAAATCGGTCGAGGCACATCAACTTTCGATGGGCTTTCCATTGCCTGGGCAACGGGGCAACACATTGCTGAACAGATTGGCGCGATGACCCTTTTTGCAACGCATTACTTCGAACTCACGTTACTCGCAAGCGCGCTTCCCCACACAAAGAACTTACATTTATCTGCAAGGGAACATGATGACTCGATCGTTTTCCTTTATGCGGTCAATGAAGGCCCCGCCAATCAAAGTTACGGTCTCCAGGTCGCCAAACTTGCTGGTGTTCCCAAGCAGGTGATTCAAATCGCCGAAGACAAGCTGCACGGGCTCGAGCGCACTGACGACACGCGGTCTCTCGATTCTCAATTAGCGGCGCCCGCTCAATCGGATCTATTCAACAAGCAGCCAAACTACGCACCCATTGTGACGCTGTTAAGGGGCCTCGAGCCTGATCAACTGACGCCGAGGGAAGCGCTCGACCTACTGTATCAACTGAAACAAAAACTGAAAGATCTGGACTGACGGCTCGGTTGTAGAACCCCTAAAAACTGCTAGAATGGCCCCGGATTTTTTTGGGTAACCGAGCGCTTTTCTGGCCCTCATTTGGCTACGCTTACTGGGCGTTTAAAGGGTGTTAGGGCTCCGGAGCACTCAATCTTCAATTCTAGTAACCTCTGGTCACAACCTGATGGTTCAGTGCCCAAGGCTTAAAATTTTAAAAGGAAGATCGAACTATGACATTCGTCGTCAGCGATGCCTGCATCAAGTGCAAACACACCGATTGTGTAGAGGTTTGCCCCGTAGATTGTTTTTACGAAGGGCCCAACTTTCTCGTAATCAACCCTGACGAGTGCATTGATTGCGCATTGTGCGAGCCAGAATGCCCGGTCGATGCCATCTTTTCAGAAGATGAGTTGCCTGAAGAAGAACAGGCGTTTCTCGAATTGAATGCCGAGCTTTGCCAGGTGTGGCCGAACATTACCGAAAAGAAAGAGCCCCTAGACGACGCCGAAGAATGGGCAGATGTTAAGGGTAAGCTCGATCATCTCGAGCGTTAAGCCACCCCTGCTTTACTCCGATGGATTCCGAGTCCACCTCAGGGTAGGTGCCCCTCGGGATCCTCAGGGCGGCCATCCCGCCTGATCTCAAAGTGCAACAGCTGGTCGCTTCCCAGCGTTGCGATGTTTTGTCCCTCGGTGACCGCGTCTCCTTCCTTTACAGCCAAGGCCTCATTGTTACCGTAGGCGCTCAGAAATGTGGCGTCATGCTTGATAATGACCAACTTTCCATACCCGCGGAGATTTCCACCAGCATAGACCACGGTCCCTGGCGCTGCCGCCTTAACATTGGCTTGCCCTGCGGCCTGAATGTCAATGCCCTTGTTAACACTACCCGATAGACTGAACTTGGTTTTAACCTCACCTCTGACTGGCCACTGCCAATTGATGCGGCTGATTGAGAGTTTCGGGGCGGGCTTTGCCACCGGCTTCTGTTTGTAGACCGCGTTGGGCTCAGTTTTGGCCGAGGCTGTCCGACTAGAAGAGGCTTTTGATTTAGTGGCCGCAGACAACTTCAGCTTTTGACCTGCGTAGATCGTATACGGCGGTGATATGCCATTACGTTTGGCCAGCGCCTTGTAGTCCAAGCCATAGCGCCAAGCGATCGCATACAGCGTCTCGCCCCGACGCACCACGTGCGTCTTACCCCGCTCCCCAATCATGCTCACAGGTGCTGGTGGTGGCGAACTCTGACACCCCGCTAACATCAACGCCAAACTGAGGGTGACAGCTCCGATCTGGAGGTTATTGCGTTTCATCATTGGCAACGCTACCCATCGGTACTCGCCGATGCAAACCCCAGACTATCAATCCGCCGAGGAACATCATGCACAGCGCGATCAATAGCTGCGAGTCCTGGCCGGTTAGACCCTCGTACTCCCAAGGCAGTACTGGAAACTGCAATATGGGTACCGTTTCCCCATTGTCTCGAAGTTGATAACTTTGAATAGACTGCCATGGCCAGAGCCGAACCAGTGAACCGATGAGCACACCTGACAACAACCAAATCGTCTCCGACCGATATCGCTCGTAGATAGATTCCAACAACCTGGCGAACGCAAGAAGACCCCCCGCACATCCGAAAGCAAGCGGGGCGAGAACTGTCAGATCCAATTCTGACAGCGCTCTGATCACCGTCGGGTATAGTCCCAATAACAACAAAATCAGACTCCCAGAAATACCCGGCAAAACCCAAGCGCTAACCGCAACAGCCCCCGCCATCAGCAATGTTATTGCGCTCACCTCTAGGGCTGAACTCAAACCAAACTGAATCAAGGTGCTCAGCACTGAGCCGAACGCAACCCACAGCCACTTATTGCTACTCTTATTTGTGTCGCCTGCCAACATCACCATTGCAGACACCCAAATCATACCGGTGAAGAGCGACCAAAGCGGAATTGGATACTCTGCGAGCGCCGTGCGAATCAGACCCGAAACCAGCATTGCAGTCGATAACATCGCACCAAACAGAATCACTAAAAAAAGAATATCGGCCCGCTGCCAAGCTGACTTAAACTGCCGATCAACCAACGTTTGCCTAAACCATGCTGGCAACCTGGCCAGAGCGGAGAGCATCCGAAGATAGAGCCCCGATAGAAAAGCGATGGTGCCACCTGAGACACCGGGAATCACCTCAGCCACGCCCATCAGCGCACCCACAACCAACGTTCGTTTGACCGGGATCGGTTTCATGACCGCCCGCCTACGAGGGGCACAAACCGCACGGGCTCAACGAGCTCATCATCGAACCCCGTTTCTGTTCGCGTAATGACGTGAAGATGCTGCTCGTCACCACCCACTGGAATCACGAGACGGCCGCCAACGCGCAACTGTTCAATCAGCGCTTCAGGGACTTGTCTTGGGGATGCCGTGCACAAAATGCCGTCAAAGGGTCCGCGATCAGCCCAACCGATGTGGCCATCGTCATGTCGATGGCGAACCGACTTCAAACCCAGCGTTCTGAATCGGGCGCGAGCTTGCTCCAGGAGTGCCGAAATTCGCTCAACAGTGAACACCTCCTTGACCAATTGGGCCAGGATCGCAGTCTGATAACCAGAGCCAGTCCCAACCTCTAATACGCGCTCAGGTGCCTCATGTCCCATGAGCAATTCTGTCATTCGAGCGACAATGTAAGGTTGACTGATGGTTTGGCTATGACCGATGGGCAAGGCAGTATCTTCATAGGCTCTATGGGCGAGTGCCTCATCAACAAACAAGTGCCTTGGCGTCATTGCTATCACATCAAGAATCTGCTGATTCGAGATTCCCTGTTCTCGAAGACGCTCGATTAATCGGTTCCGAGTACGCTGGGAGGTCATGCCAACGCCTCGATGCGTCAACTTAGTCATGGTGACCTTCTCGCCCGATCAAAAGTTCTCTCAACAGACTCGTGGCATAGCTACCTGGTGGGAGCCCAAATTCGAGTTCCCAACAGCCCTCACCGAGCACTCGCCAGGCAAGCGTCTCCGGCACAACCATCAGGGGCCTGACACCCGCCGAGACCTTCTCTCTCACAAGGCCCTTCAACCATCTTGCACCTCTGATATCGAGGTCTGCTTCACCCAATTGTGGATCTCTGGAGCGACCGAACAACGGCCCCACATCGATTGCTTGGACGGCGTTCCAGCCGTCAGCAGTAATCTTTCGGGACAGATACTCGTTAAAAAGTTGAGACCTCGCTGCCGAAAGGAGTAACGATCGCATGTGTCTGGGTCGTTTTGCTCCTTGTAAGAAAGCTTCGGCATCAACAAGGTTCCGGCCCTCTCGACCAAAACGTTGGGGTCCAAAGTAATTCGGAAACCCTTGCTCTCGGATGCGCTCAAGTCGAAGCGCTAGATCGCCACTCACATCTCTCAACACGAGCTTAAATCGGTTACCCAAATGGTCCCCTGGACGAAGTTTTTTTAGTGTTCTCGATTGCGCAATAATTTGAACACCGGGTAGCGACCAGGTGGACCAATCCGTTAACGCATTCAGGCCAACGTGGACGGTGAACGCTTGCGTCGTTTTAGCGTACCGATCTTTCCTGCCCGCATGACCAACGGCCATCACCTCGACGCCCGCATGGTCGGCCAATCGTTCTGCAATCCAGGCGGTGTTGGCTCCCACTTTCTCGATGAGCAAATACTCATGCTCGCCTTGTCCCGCAGCAGCGAGTGAGCGCTCAACGACGCAAAAATCATCACAATGGACTCGATACCGACCTTCAGCTTCTGGCGCACCATAAGCGAACGCTAGACATTGACTCGTTGGCATTGCGTGCATCATTGGAGCATCACCACCGCCATCGCTGCGACGCCCTCTTCTCGACCAACGAAGCCAAGCTTCTCTGTGGTGGTCGCCTTCACACTGACCTGATTCATCTGGATGCCCAACGCCTGAGAAAGGACCTGTCGCATAGCAACCGTGTGTTTTGCCAGTTTGGGCTGTTCCGCGATGACCGTCAGATCTACGTTTGAAACGGTGAATCCTGCATCAAATACCATAGACACGACCTTTGCCAACAGAGCCACTGAATCGGCGCCTGCATACTGGGGGTCCCGATCGGAGAAATGCTGACCAATGTCCCCTAGGGCAGCTGCACCCAACAATGCATCCATCAGTGCATGCGTCACCACATCTCCGTCCGAATGCGCGATAAGCGCTCTGGTGTGGGGTACTTCGACGCCCGCTAAGCGGATGCTGGTCGCGCTGCCATCGACATCAAACGCGTGAACATCAACCCCTTGCCCAATTCGCATCAACGGTGCTCCTGACTCAAAACGAACGCAGCGAAATCAAGGTCGCTCTTCGTAGTGATCTTGATGTTATCGTGATCGCCTGGCACCAACTTCACCGAATGACCCCGGGCTTCCATCGCGCTCGCCTCGTCAGTGGCCTCGAGATTGGCGGCTAGCGCTTCGCGAAGGGCTGCAAAAGGAAAAATCTGAGGCGTTTGTGCGCGCCAGAGATTGTTACGATCCACAGTCGCTTGAATGAATTCTCCATCAGCTCTTTTTAAAGTCTCTGTCACGGGTTGCGCCAAAATTGCGCCAGTCCCGTCGCTAAGTGCGGACTCGATGAGGCGTTGCGCGCTTTCAATACGGAGACAAGGGCGCACCGCGTCGTGAACAAGCACCCAATCATCATCAGGCGCGTTAAGTGCAGTGAGCGCGTTAAGTACCGATTGCGCGCGGGTTTGCCCGCCCCGCACTTGCTTAATACGCCCAATCTCGGGCAACTCACTAAACCATTTATCCTGAGCGTTAAGGGCCACAACCAGATTAGCGGGGTTCAGGCTTTTTAACGTCTCAAGGGTCCACTGCAAAATAGGACGGTCAATCAACGGCAAGTATTGCTTGGGCAGCGATGCACCCATTCTGAGCCCCAGTCCTGCGGCGGGCACCACGACATGGACCCTTGAATTAGAGCTCATACTTTCGGTGTCACTGACCAACCAGTAGAAGGAAGGTTTCGCCCTCTTTAATCAGACCAAAATCTGCTCGCGCCTTCTCCTCAACCGCATCCAACCCCTCTCTTAGATCTAAAATTTCAGCCTTTAGCAATCGATTTCGGGTCCGTTTACGCTCGTTCTCCTCAAACCTTGCGTCGAGTTGCGCTTGTAGCGCCGCGACATGAGCAAAGCTTCCATCGCCGACCCAGAGTCTGGTCTGCAAATAGCCAATGGCCACCAGCGCGATCAGCAAAAAGCTATGTTGAGGTCGAAATAAACGCATATCAGCTCATCAACTTGAATTCGGATGCACCCTTGTAGTTTGCCCCAGAACGATCTTCGATTCGAAGAAGTCGATTGTATTTGGCGACACGATCAGAACGGCAGAGCGACCCCGTTTTAATTTGTCCGGCAGCGGTCGCAACCGCTAAATCAGCAATCGTGGTGTCTTCTGTCTCGCCCGAGCGGTGCGAAATGACCGTCGCATAGCCCGCGGCGCGCGCCATCTGTATCGCGTCTAAGGTCTCGCTCAAGGTTCCGATCTGATTGACTTTAACCAAAATCGCATTGGCGACACCAGAATCAATGCCCATTTTCAGAATACCTGGGTTGGTAACAAACAAGTCATCGCCCACCAACTGCGTCTTACTTCCCAATTGCTCGGTCAATAAGGCCCAGCCATCCCAATCCCCCTCGTGCAAACCATCTTCGATCGACAAAATAGGAAACTCATTCACGAGCCCAGCAAGATAGTCGACGAATTCCGCACTTGTAAATCGTCTTCCCTCGCCCTTCAAATGGTAGGACCCATCGTCAAAAAATTCTGATGCTGCGCAATCAAGTGCTAAATATATGTCCCGACCTGGGATATAGCCCGCCTTTTCCACAGCAGCCATAATCGCCTCGAGCGCGGCTCGATTACTCGCTAGATTCGGTGCGAATCCGCCCTCATCGCCCACGGCCGTGGAGAGACCCTGGGCTTTCAAGACGGATTTGAGCGCATGAAAGATCTCCGCGCCTGCGCGAAGCGCCTCCGCGAAAGACGAGACGCCGACCGGTTGAATCATGAATTCCTGGATATCGACGTTGTTATCTGCGTGCTCGCCTCCGTTCAAGATGTTCATCATGGGCACGGGCATGCTGTAGCGACCCGCCGTCTCATCTAAACGCGCCACATGCTCATAAAGCTCTAGCTGGTCGGCTTTGGCTGCGGCATGCGCAACTGCGAGCGACACCCCAAGCATGGCATTTGCCCCCAGCGCGGACTTGTTCTCGGTTCCATCGAGATCCAACATCGCCTGATCGATTGCGCGTTGGTCGCTTGCTTCCATGCCCAGGATCCGTTCCCGAATTCGAGTATTGACGTGACTGACAGCTTTTTGAACGCCTTTGCCCAGATAGCGATGCTCATCCAGATCGCGCAACTCGAGCGCCTCACGGGAACCGGTGGACGCGCCTGAAGGCACCATCGCAAGCCCGACCGCGCCACAACTCAACTCAACTTCGGCTTCAAGGGTGGGATTGCCTCTGGAATCCAGAATTTCTCTTGCTCTGATATCAGCTACTTCTGTCACAAATGGGTCTCTTTTTGTTGATGGAGCATCGTCTGAGCACAAGGCTGATGCATGAGGGCCCGCGACTCAACAGGCCTAAAACGCCGCTGATTTTACCACGCGATCAATATCCTTAAGGAGCTTCAGGAGCTCGGCCAATTGGTCTAAGGGCCAAGAATTGGGGCCATCGCTGAGGGCTTGCTCGGGGTCGGGGTGTGTTTCCATGAATATGCCTTGGACACCGGCCGCAATAGCAGCTTTGGCGAGGGTCGGCACCATCTCCCGCTGACCGCCAGACTTCTCACCTTGGCCTCCGGGTAATTGCACACTGTGGGTGGCGTCAAAAACCACAGGGCAACCCGTCTGTCTCAGCACCGGAATTGCCCGCATGTCAGACACAAGATTGTTATACCCAAAGCTTGCGCCTCGCTCGCAAACCATGATCTGCGAATTCCCTGTCCCTTCCGCTTTTTCCACCACATGACGCATATCCCACGGAGCCAGGAACTGCCCTTTCTTAATATTCACTGGCAATCCCAGGCGGGCCACATTCTGGATGAAGTTAGTTTGCCGACACAAAAATGCGGGAGTCTGGAGAACAGAGACCACAGAGGCAACCTCATCGAGCGGTGTATCCTCATGGACGTCGGTAATCACGGGAACATCATATGTGGTTCGCGCTTTCTCTAAAATTCGCAGCCCCTCTTCGATACCCGGGCCACGATAACTCGACGCGGAGGAACGGTTGGCTTTGTCGAACGAGGACTTGTAGATCAAAAAGATCCCGAGTTCCTCTGAGATCACCTTTAGGGCCTCAGCGGTCCTCATGGTCATCTCTTCTGACTCAATGACACAAGGCCCAGCAATCAGAAAAAAGGGCGACGTATCCGTGACTGAATAGCCACACAGGTCCATCGTCTTAATCATGCATTGATCCTCTAGATTGGGTCGCGCACCGTGTTGGACTGCTTTTGACCCCGCTCAGGCCGTTTGTTTGCTCTCGATACCTGCTACGGCGCTATGATATTCAAGCGCGGCTTCGATAAAGGCCTTAAATAGTGGGTGGCCGTCCCTAGGCGTTGAAGTGAACTCCGGATGGAATTGGCAAGCGACAAACCAAGGATGATCGACGAACTCGATCATCTCGACCAACGCTTCATCCAACGACCGGCCAGCCACTCTGAGGCCCACAGATTCCAACGCTTCAACGTAGTGAGGGTTCACCTCATATCGGTGCCGATGCCGCTCCTTGACCGTTGCTGTACCGTAAACTGCTCTAGATACCGATCCTTCTTTGAGCAAACACTCTTGCTCACCCATGCGCATTGTGCCACCCAGATCAGAATCCTGCGTACGAACCTGAACTTGGCCCTCAGCGGTTTTCCATTCCGTAATGAGCCCGATAATGGGATGCGGTGTTGCTGGATCCACTTCCGTACTATTTGCCCCCTCAAGCGATGCGCAGTTTCTGGCAATATCGATAATCGCCGCATGAAGCCCGTAGCAGATGCCAAGGTACGGGATGCGCTGTTCTCGAGCATAGGTCGCCGCTGCGATTTTTCCTTCAAAGCCGCGACCGCCGAAGCCACCGGGAACCAAGATCGCGTCCGCACCTGCGAGAATACCTAAGCCCTCGTCCTCAACCCGAGTCGAGTCCACAAAATCGATATCGACCGCGGTCCCGGTATGGATGCCCGCATGCGTCAGCGCTTCGGAAAGCGATTTATAGGCATCCAACAAATCCATGTACTTGCCGACCATCTTCAGGTGGATCTTATTCTTGGGGTGCTGCTGGGACTCAAGCACGCTTTGCCAATCCGAAAGGTCCGCTTTGGGTAAGTCAAAGCCGAGTTTCCGCACCACAATTTCATCTAATCCCTCGTCCGCCAAGACCGACGGGATCGCATAGATCGATTCCACATCTTGGAGTGGAATCACGGCATCTGGTTCCACATTGGTGAAGAGCGCAATCTTGTCTCGGGCGGAGCGAGGAACTTCGTGATCGGATCGCACGATCAACACATCCGGCTGCATACCAATGGATCTTAGTTCTTTCACTGAATGTTGGGTGGGTTTGGTTTTGGTTTCACCTGCGGTAGCGATGTAGGGCACCAAGGTCAGATGCATCAGCAAGGCCTCTCGGCTGCCCAACTCAAATCGTAATTGCCTGGCAGCTTCCAAAAAGGGCTGGGATTCGATGTCACCGACCGTGCCGCCAATTTCTATGATCGCAACATCAAAGCCTTCAGCAACGTCGAGAATTCTTGATTTAATCTCATCCGTTATGTGAGGTATGACCTGAATAGTAGCCCCCAAATAGTCGCCACGTCGCTCTTTGGCGATGACATCAGCATAGATCCTGCCGGTGGTGAGGTTATTCCGCCGAGTCATTTTCGTTTGAACAAATCGCTCGTAGTGACCCAAATCGAGATCCGTTTCCGTACCGTCGGCCGTGACAAATACCTCGCCGTGCTGAAGCGGGCTCATGGTTCCAGGGTCGACGTTGATATAAGGATCAAGCTTCTGCATGGTGACCTTGAGACCACGGGCCACAAGGACTGCACCGAGGGACGCAGCAGTGATCCCTTTCCCAAGCGAGGACACCACACCACCGGTGACAAAGATTAAGCGAGCCATAAAGAATCCATCTTTTTAAGGTTGACGGGGCGTCAACCAAGATGGGGTTAAAGACTAACATCGAACCTGCGGTCGCTCAATAACTTAAACGCTCGAGGCGAGAAATTCCTGGGGTTAAGTCGGCCTCGATGCTTGAATCACGGACAAGGCCCAACCGTTGACGCTCGGACCCACCGAGCATTTATCGGCAATCAGCGGCACATCGAACCAGGGCGGCATTGCCGGCACCATGACAACCTCGCCCTCATCCATCAGCACTGGCAATCGATCGCGCAGCCAAGCGGGTACGCCCGATGCGCGCAACTGCTCTCGGATGTCTAATCGTTGGCGCTTAAAGATCTTTTGACCTCGCCCTAGCGAGGCCAAGCGAAACTGATCAAGTGGTAAACGTAATCCACCGAGAGATCGATGCTTCAAGAGAATCAAGTGTCCTCTGCGCCTAAATCGTTCATCCACTTGCCACTCGCCGGGCTGCCATAAAGGTTCGGCCTCTGGCTGGATGACGTGCAAAAAACAGCGATCCAAACGGATGGCGAACGACCCAAGTTGCAATTGGGCACTGGCATCCGTGCGCGCGCCTTTGATTTGTTGAAGAAACACTTCGATTGCCTGCCGACTGGGCTGGGGCGCCTCGGATCGCGCTATTAGGGTTCGCAATACTTGCACCTGTCGCTCATGAGGAAGTCGCGACAACCCCTGAACGGGAATGCCAAGGTCGCTTGCAAGACCGAGAAGATCGAGCTCGGCCTGCTCCGCCAAAGCTGATCTCGCTGAATGATCCCTGCGCGCGCCAATCAATGCGCGCCCTCGCCAATTGCTGAATCTCTGATCGAGCAGAGGTAACACCGTGCGCCTTAAGTAATTTCGATCGTGCACCTGATCCTGGTTGCTCGGATCCTCAATCCATTGGATACCGTTTTGAGCTGCGTAGGCTGTCAGTTCATCTCGTGAGACGCCAAGCAGCGGGCGCAGCAGTCGCGCCACACCCAGGGGCCGCGCTGGGGGCATTCCCAATCGCCCGAATTGATCACTTCCTCGAAAAAGGTTGAGTAATAAGGTTTCAACTTGGTCATCCCCATGGTGCCCCAAGAGCAGAAGGTCTCCAGGCCTCAATGCGCCCGCAAACGCCTCATAACGCGCCTCTCTTGCCGCGGTCTCAAGTGAGCCTTCGGCGCCCACCTTAACCTTGATGACCTGGTGCTCTATTTCCAAATCTTCGCACTGTGCCCGCGTTGCATTCGCCCAATCGGCGGACGCTGAATGGAGCCCATGATCAACATAGAGTCCTTGCATCGGCGGTCGATCTGGCAGATTGGCGAGAAAGTGCAAGAGCGCGGAAGAATCCAGCCCCCCACTGAGCCCAACGACCCAACGATGGACGGAGGAATCAAATAGCGCGTCGCGATGTTCTACCAGGACACTGGTAGTCCAATCATGAGGCTGCAGACGACCAGTCATAATCCAGGCGCACCTGATCGCGACCAAAACGCTGCCTGAGGTCTGCGATCAAATCATCATTGGGCACCACGCGCCAGGCGTCACCCAGTCTCAGCCGCGCGCCTACAGTCTTCGCTTCATATTCGATAAAGATAGGGCAGAGCGCCGCTGGATCGCCCTGATGAGACTTCAATAGCCCAGCCAATTGGTCGGCCCACTGATCATCAAACCCTTCAGCGTTCAACTGTAGACACACCCCTTGAATGGCTCGGCCTCGAGCCTCTGTCAGCGTCATGAGCTGATTGGCCCTCACTCTGACGCCCCCAGAGTATTCGTCCTGAGCCACCTGCCCCGACACAATGATCAAAGTATCTTTGACCAATTTATCACGATGGCGATCTAAGACATCGCCGGCCACACTCACCTCGATACGTCCCGATCGGTCATCCAAGGTGACAAAGACGATACTCCCGCGTTGTGTCTTGAGACTACGCAGGCCGATCACCCAGCCTGCGAACCGCTGTTCTCCATCTCTCGGACGCAAATCTGAGATGCGCGTCCCCGCGAGATGCCGCATCTCATTGCGGTAAACATCAATCGGGTGCCCTGTGAGGTAGAGGCCAAGCGCCTCCTTTTCTCGGGTCAAACGCTTTTGCATTGAAAGCGGTTGAACTTTAGCGTCCATCTTGAAACTCGCAACATCCTGCGTGCCACTTTGGATATCCCCAAACAGATCTGACAGTCCTGTTTCAGCATTTCTCGACTCTTGTTCTGCGACCTGGACCGCTTGATCTAAGTAAGCATCCAAATGGGCACGTTTCTGATCTCTAACATCCGCATCGCTCATCGCCGCGATCGCTGACCGATCCACCAGCGAATCCAATGCACCCGCACCGACGAGCGCTTCCAGCGCGCGCTTGTTTAGCCGACGCGTATCCACGCGGCGGCAAAGATCAAAAAGGTCTGTATAGACCCCGGTGGCCAGGCGCTCATCCACAAGATTCTGAATCGCGCCCTCGCCCAAGCCCTTGATGGCGCCCAAACCGTACACCACCGTGCCTGGCCGGCTTGCCACAAACCGATACGCTCCCACGTTCACATCCGGTGGTGCAATTTCAAGACCGAGTTCACGACTCTCTTCGATATTGATGACAATTTTGTCGGTATTTTGCATATCCGCCGACATCACCGCGGCCATGAAATCTGCTGGGTGATAATGCTTTAGCCATGCGGTTTGATACGCCAACAACGCATAGCAAACGGAGTGTGGCTTGTTGAATCCGTAGCCCGCAAACTTTTCCATCAAATCGAAGATGTGCCCAGCTTTTCGCTCGTCAACCTCATTTCGGAGCGCACCAGCAACAAACACCTCTCGTTGTTTGGCCATCTCCTCCGGTTTTTTCTTGCCCATGGCTCGGCGTAGTAAATCTGCATCGGCCAACGAGTAACCCGCCAATATCTGAGCGATCTGCATGACCTGTTCCTGATACAGCATGACGCCGTAGGTATCAGCGAGCACCGGTTGCAGCGAGGGATGCAGGTAGTCGACTTCGTCTAAGCCATGCTTACGACGAATAAAGTCGTCGGCCAGCTGCAGCGGACCCGGCCGAAAAAGTGCAACCAAAGCGACGATATCTGCGAAACGACTGGGCTTCACCCGCTTCATCAGGTCCTTCATACCGCGAGACTCGAGCTGAAACACCGCTGTAGTTCGCGCCGCTTGAAGGTCTTGGTAAATCGCAGGATCCTCAAGATCAAGGGCATTGATATCAACCAGTGGGGCGCCCGTTGCAGCGTGTCGCGAATTAATGCTCTTCACCGCTTGATCGATGATGGTCAGGGTCCTGAGACCGAGAAAATCGAACTTCACGAGGCCCGCTTGCTCGACATCCGTCATATCGAACTGTGTCATGAGCCCGCTTTCTGGGTTATCTCGATAGGTGGGCGAAAAATCTGTCAGCACCGTTGGCGCGATGACGACACCGCCTGCATGACGCCCCACATTGCGCGCCAGTCCTTCAAGACTGAACGCCATGTCCATAATCTCCTGAGCTTCCTCACTGGAGTCGATAAATTCTCCAAGGAGCGGTTCTTGTTCGAGCGCTTTCTGCAAAGTCATGCCAGGCTCAAATGGAATCAATTTCGATAACTTGTCGGCTAGGCCGTATGCTTTCCCTTGCACTCTCGCAACGTCTCTCACCACCGCCTTGGCCGCCATGGTGCCGAAGGTGATGATCTGCGATACCGCACCCGCGCCATAACGCTCAGTCACGTGCTGAATCACGCGATCCCGACCGTCCATACAAAAATCAATATCGAAATCCGGCAATGAAACCCGCTCGGGATTCAAGAATCGTTCGAATAGCAGGTCATACTCTAGGGGATCGACATCCGTGATCTTAAGCACGTAGGCGACAAGAGAGCCTGCGCCAGAACCGCGACCTGGGCCTACAGGGATATCATGGTCCTTGGCCCACTGAATAAATTCCATGACAATCAAGAAGTAGCCTGGAAATCCCATCGAATTGATCACGCCTAATTCGAATTGGAGACGCGCCTTGTATCGGTCTCTTATCGAGGCATCCACCGTTTCACCCTTTGCCGCCAGTTGCTCTAACCGAGCATCCAGACCTTGCGCTGCGGTTGCTTCGAGAAAGCTGGCCATAGTCATACCCTGGGGCACTGGGTACTCGGGCAGAAAGGATTGGCCTAAGGTGACTTCCAGCGAGCATCGAACAGCAATGTGCCGACTATTTTCCACGGCTTCAGGTAGATCACTGAATAGCGCCGCCATTTGTTCGGGCGTTTTTAGGTATTGCTCGGACGTATACCGCTGGACTCGTCGAGGGTCATCCAAAGTTCTCCCCTCGTGAATGCAAACTCGGACCTCATGCGCTTCAAAATCCTCTTCGCGCAGAAAACGGACATCGTTGGTGGCCACCAATGGAATGTCGAGCTGGCTGGCGATCTCAAGCGCGCCCTGGACTTGAATCTCATCTTGAGCCCGTCCCAGGCGTTGCACTTCCAAGTAGTATCGATTTGGAAAGATCTCAGCCCAGCGTCGCGCCTTCTCGAGCGCCAACACCGTATGACCGTTCACAATCGCCCGCCCAACACCGCCCTCATTCGCACCGGAGAGTGCAATAAGGCCTTCGCTATCTTCCTCTAACCATGTGAGATCCAGAACCACCTGCTCACCCTGTCTCGGCGAGTCATATGCGAGGGACAATAGCCGCCCTAATCTTCGGTATCCGAGCTCATTTTGAGCAAGAAGCACCAAGAGTTCTGGCGGATCATTGGTTGAGGGATCGGCCACAAACACGTCACAACCGACCACTGGCTTGATGCCCATCCCCAGGGCCGCTTTGTAAAACTTAACCAATGCGAAGAGATTGCTGTGATCTGTCACGCCGATGGCCGGCATGGCCATTTCGTTCACTGCCTCCACCAAGGGTTTCACCCGGACAGTGCCATCAACCAAGGAATACTCGGTGTGGACCCGCAGATGAACGAAGGGCGACGTCATGAAACGAACCGGCGCTGGAAGGTAATCCTCATCATAACCGAAGCCGCCTGGGGTCTAAACGGCTTTCGACGATCAACCAAGGACAGTGAATGTGAGCCCTGCTTTTTGCGTGAGCCGGTCCACATAAGCGTCACCCAGGCTCACCGAAGGCGTTAAGATTCCACCTGCCTCGGGCAGCGGGTCTTTTGCCAAACAGACAGCAGCCTCAGCAATCATCTTGGCAGTAGAACCATAGCCAGGGTCTCTATCGCCGGTCACCTGCACCGTCAGGTCTTGGCTCGGGTCGGCAGCCCGCCTACCGTGTAACTGAACTTCAAAAAACCCCGCGTTGCGTGCCTTCTCATCGGGCCCTTCACCTGGCTTGGGCAACAGCGGTGTGATCATCCGTCTCGCCCATCTTAACCCTATAAGACCCATACCAAATTTACCGAGCAAAGACGCGGCGAGGCCGCGGGCGTAGCCTTTAAAGCCAGGCCCACAATCCGTGCCTTCTTGATAGCGAAATGTCGCACCGTACGGATTGCCGAGCAGTGCATGGCTACGCCGAACCACTCGAGTGTTGATCGCAGCCATCACGAAGGGCGAAACCCAGCGACGCAAAGTTTCATCAAAGAAAAAAACATCGTCGCCTGGCATTTCAGGACCACGCGGACTATTGGGCGGGTTCAGGCTGTAATCGTCAGCAAGAAGGTCGACGAGCGACGGGTTCTTATCGGACTCAGCCAGCATGTTGAGCATGCTCGCAATCGTACCGCCACTCGCACCGCCACTGGCTCGCATCATTCGATAATGCACGCTATCGGCAAAGCAACCGTATTTCGACTGAAAAGCCCTCTGCAAGAAATGGACACCGAGATCGGAAGGCACACTATCAAATCCGCAGGTATGCACGATCTTGGCCCCAGAGGCCTCAGCCGCGGCGTGATACCTCTCGATCATGTCTCTCATCCACTGCACTTCGCCAGTGAGATCACAGTAATGCACGCCGAGTTCTGAGCAGACTTTCACAAGCGGGCTGCCGTAAAGGGCGTAAGGCCCCACAGTGGAACAGATGACCGCGGTTTGCTCGGCGATGCGTCGAATTGCTTCTTCATCGTGGCTGTCAGCGATCAGTATAGCGACCCCATCAAAGCCACAACTCGCGGCAACGTCTTGCAGCTTAGACTCACTTCGACCGGCCACCGCCCATCGAAGTTCACCCTCTAAGCCATAGGTATCCGCTAAATACTGAGCGACAAGGCGCCCTGTGAAGCCCGATGCCCCCCAAACCACCACATCAAAATTTTTCATCCCTCTTTCCTCTTACAGGCCTGGTGACAGGTTTCGCCGGCCCTTAGGCAACGCTCAATGGCATCTCAGACTCGCGACCAACAATCTCAAGCTTACTCTGATCCGCGGCGAGTGGATTGTGCAGAAATAGAGGCCGCCCTGCTAACCCGCCCCATTAACTTAAGTCTTCGCGCTCATTGACTCAAACATGTACGAAGCGTCTGCCCAGATCGATCCAACAGCTTAGGCTTGGGCGGCATCCGCCTCTGCGGGCCGCCGGCGCCAGGGCAAACGCTGACGCGCGCGCTTGAGTGCTTCTGGGAGCGCCAACATTGCAGGCGTGACGAGCAAGGTGAGCACGGTGGCAAAGCTGAGTCCTGAGACAATGGCTGACGCTAATTGCGTCCAGAACGACGCGATGGGACCGCCCACCTCTACTGTCCGCCCTATTAAGTCAATCGAAACGCCCATCGCCATCGGCAGTAGACCGAAGCCAGTAGTAAACGTCGTCAGAAAGACGGGTCGAAGCCGCAAACAGCCCGTGTGCGTGGCCACCTGCGCGAGCGACCACCCCGGGTGCAGAGCGCGCACTTCGTTAAACGTATCAATCAGCACGATGTTGTTGTTCACGATAATGCCAGCCAGCGCCACGATGCCGACTCCGGTCATAATGGCGCTAAAAGGATCTTGTGTGATCATCAAACCGAGCAGAACGCCGACGGTCGACATGAGCACGGACGATAAGACCAACAGAGTCTGATAAAAGCTATTGAACTGCGTCACAAGCAGCAACGCCATAAGTAGGAGTGCCAAACTGAAGGCACTACTGATGAACTGCATTGTTTTTGCCTGCTCCTCGTTTGCACCACGAAATACGGCTCGTACGCCGGGGGCAAGCGGTGTCTCGTTGAGCCAGGTTTGAACGGCAGACACCTCTTGTTCCACCAGAGCCCCGGGAACCACGTTCGCACGCACATACATGATCCGCTGTCCGTCCTGCCTAAAAATCGTGCTGACCTTCGGGCGTGCCTCACGAGTCACGAAGCTACTGATCGGGCTTTGGCCCTCTCGAGTAGAGACCCTAAGACTGTCTAGTTTCGAAAAACCGCGAGCGTCTTCTGGATATCGCAAACGAATATCAATTTCGTCTTCCGCGTCGTCGGGCCTAAATCGTCCAATCAAAACCCCGTTGGTCATGAGCTGAACAGCTGAACCAACACTTGCGACGTCTGCGCCCATCATCGCCGCTTTTTCACGATCGACATTCATCTCCCATTCAATCGCCGGCACAGGCGCTGTATCGTCAACTTCTCTCAGGGTCGGCAGAGTTTCAAGGTATGCCCTCACTCGACGGGTCTCTGCGGCCAGCACGCCAAGGTCCTCCGCTTGGAGTTGTAATTGAATGTCCTTACCTACGGGCGGGCCCCGCTCCTGTTCCTGAATTTCTGCGCGCAACCCTGGCATTCTTGCAATGGCATCACGGAAACCTTCAATCACGCGCCATCCATCGAGCGTTCGAGTTTGGCGGTCGGTCAACTCGATAAACATCGAGCCGATTTGGTCACCGCTTCTCCCACTGCCCACAGAAATCGCACTGCCTGATCCTGCGGAGGTGTAGATGCTCTCGATCTCGCCGGCATCCATCACCCGGCGCTCAACGCCAGTCACCAAATCGCGAATTTCCTCAGCAGAATAGTTACCCTTAGCGGACACGGCGACACCCGTAAAGCTGGGCTCAACGTCAACAAAAAACTGAGCCCCAAGGCCCGACGCCCCATAGGCGCGAACGATCATATAAAGCACAGCGATTGTGCCAAACAGGACGGCAATGGGTCGCCCCGTCACAATCATGAGCACCCTGCCATACACGCCCAAAAGTCCAGGCAACGCCGCATAATTCATGCCCGTCCGAGCGTCTTTCAACGGATCCGTACGGCGCTCCGTTTTAGGACGAATAATGCCGCCCAGTACAGGTGCGAATATCAGGGCGTAGAGCAGGGATCCCGCCAGAACGGCAAAAACGGTGACCGGCAAATAGCGCATAAACTGCCCAGTCACTCCTGGCCAGAGCATCAGTGGTAAAAATGCGGCTAGCGTTGTACCCACCGAGGCAATGATGGGCCAAAACATTCGCTTCGCCGCGTTCAAGTAAGCCTGCCCGGCGGGCATCCCACTCACCATGTTTCGATCTGCAAGTTCAACGACGACAATGGCGCCATCAATCAGCATGCCAAGTCCCAGCAGCATTCCGAACATGACCATGAAGTTGTAGGTGTACCCCAACGCATTGACAAAGATGAAGGCAAATAGAAACGAAAACGGAATTCCAAACGCAACCAAGAGCCCCGAGCGCACCCCCACGGCTGCAACCACCACAGTGAGCACAAGAAACATCGCCGTTGAAATATTGCCCTGGAGCGTCTCGATCTGGCTTCGCGTTTCGGGCGCTTGATCCGCGAGATAGTTGATTTTGAGCGCTTGAGGTAGGCGCCTCTTTTCTGACTCAACCACTTCTTTTACTCGATCCACGACGTCAATCAAGCTGGTCCCGCTTCGTTTACTGACTTCAATCGCCATGGCGGGCTCACCATTAGCCCGGGTAAACCCTGAAGCATCCTTAAACGTTCGACGAAGCGTCACCACATCTCGCACGGCGATCACACCATCCGCATTAGCAATCAGGGGCACCGACAGCACGTCTTCCGCGGTATCAATCACGCTAGGAATCTTGATCGCAAAGCGTCCCCGCCCCGTGTCAACGCTTCCTGCAGCGATCAGTCGGTTGTTTCGTCCGAGTGCGCCCAGCAACTCATCGGTTGAAATACCGAGTCGCTGAAGTTGTTCTGGATCGATGATGGCCTCTAGCACTTCCTCTCGGGCGCCTGTCAACTTGGCTTCGAGCACCCCCGGGATCGATTCTATTTTTCGTTTCAGAGATTCAGCGCTCTGATAGATGGTCCGCTCATCGACCCCTTCGCCAGCAACGCTGACCGTGACGATCGGGAAATCAGAAGCCGAAATTTCGTTAAGAATGGGTTCTTCCGCAGTCTGGGGCATTTTGATCTTGGCTCGATCCACCGCCTCGCGCACATCCGTCATGGCTTGGTCAGGCTCGAAGGTCGAGTCGAACTCTATAACGACGGTTCCCTGCCCCTCTGCAGCGTAAGCATTGAGTTCTTCTATGCCCTCGATCGTTTTAAGTTCGAGCTCGAGCGGTCGTATCAGCAGCCGCTCGCTATCCTCTGGTGAAATTCCTTCATGGGGCACAACGACCACAATGACGGGCACTGAAACATCTGGATCAGACTCGATGGGAATAGACAAATACGAAGAGATGCCCGCCAGCATAATTCCGACGAGCAGCGTCAGCACGGTGCGCTCACGGGACACCACCGCGTCTAAGAATTTCATGAGCGTACCTAAATCAGTCGGGCCGAATCAGCGCTTTGCGTGAGCTCTACGTCGACCGACTGACCAGGAATCACTTCCTGATGACCGACGGTGATCACCGTTGCCTCGAGCGGCAGGCCCGTCACCCAGAGCCCTTGAGGATCCTCCGCCACGGCGTTAACTGGCACGAATTGAACGGTGCCTGACTCCGACACCGTCTTCACGCCCAAGACGCCCTCGGCGTTCAGCGTCAGGGATGCCGGTGAGATCAAATGCGCGAGCGCTTCTGACACGGGAATGCGCATTTTGGCCGTGAGACCGGCTCTCGAGGCGCCTCCTAGGTTTTCTAAGCGCGCCTCAACCCGATAAGACCGAGTCGCGGCGTCTGGCGTTCTGGCCACGAATGAAATCAAACCCTCGAGCTTGGGCGTCATTGCTGACCCCTGCCCCATATGGACCCCCACATGCTGCCCTTCCTCGAGGAGCGCCACCTCTCGCTCTGAAACCTGCCCCACAACCAAAAGCGGCGAAATCTCTAAAATCGACGCACACGCTGTCCCCGGCGCAACCAGATCTCCAACTTCGACCTGTCTGTCCTCGACAAACCCCGAAAATGGTGCGCGGATGATTGTTTTGTCTAAATTCAGCTTTGCCGCTTGCAGAGAGGACTTTGCCTGAACTGCCGCCGCTTTGAGCTTGGCGAGCACTACTTTGGACTGCAAGCCACTCGCACTGAGATCCAAAGCACCCTGATACTCAATCATCGCGCTTTGATAAGCAGCTTCCGCTTCCTGAACTCGGACTTCACGGTTATCGACCGCAATTTTACAGAGCGCCTCACCGGCCTCGATAAAGTCACCGCGTTCAGCATTTACCTCAGTGATAGCACCCGACAACTCGGCTCTAACGAACACCTGTCGGTTGGCTTCAGTCTTTCCTAGCACCTCAATCTCAACCGCCCTTTGGGCCGCTTTTGACTGAAGTCCCTGAACCAGGGCTTTCTGAGTCACTGAATCCAAACGCTGAGAGGTCTCCGCGGCATCCGCAGTCTCGGCCGTGAAATCACCCGAAAATAACCAAAGGCCCATGCCGACCACGATCACCATCGACACCCAAGAACTTTTTGTCACTGCACTTCTCCCACGGTTGGCATCCTTTTCATTCGCCCGGCGTTTCCTACGCACGCCCCTTCTACGCGTCACCGTGCCATTTGGACTCTTGATTCTTATGACGAAGTGCTTTCTTTTGGTTACCCACAATCCATCGACCAAAAGACGTGAACGAAGGAGATATCGATCCGAACCGAGTAATCCCTTGGGCGACTGACGTTGGCGCTTTCGGTCGTTGCCAACGAAATTAGGGGCTCCCTTTGATAAGCTGAGCTGAAGACATCAAAACGGAATCTCCTTTGTGCAAACCATCGCAGAAGAAGCCCATTGGCAAATCAGCAAGCCAGCGGTTACGGGCAAACGATTCATGGTCGCAACACAGCACCACTTGGCCACACAGGCGGGCATCGACGTCCTAAGATCAGGAGGCAACGCGATGGATGCCGCCATTGCCGCTGGACTCATGCTGGGCGTGGTTGAACCCTGGATGAGCGGTTATGGCGGCGGGGGCTATCTCCTGACCTATCAAGCCAAAGAGGATCGCGTTTACCAGATCGATTTTGGCATGCAGGCGCCCATCGCCGCCTCGCCCAATCACTACCCCCTCGCAGAACAAGGCACCAACAGCAGCGATGCCTTTAATTGGCCCGCAGTCCAGGGCGATCGAAATATTCATGGCCCGCTTGCCATTGCCGTACCCGCCTATTTCAAGGGCATCGAACTTGCGCGTCAGCGATTTGCCTCTATGCCACGTCGAACGCTCGCCGATGCCGCACTTCGCCAAGCCAAACTCGGGCTCCCCATTGATTGGTATAGCGCAATGAAAATCAATCAATCGGCAAGGGCACTGAGGCAATACCCCTCAGCAGCTAGCCTCTATTTAGAGGATGGACTGCCCCCAACGCCGAACCTCGAGGGACTCGCGCAACACCATCCGCTGCCTCATCTAGCCAATACCTTGGACGCCTATGCCTCTGCAGGGTCCGCCCCCTTTTTCGAGGGCGATCTCGCCGCCTGGCTCACAGAAGATTTAAGTGACCAAGGCGCCATACTCACTCGCAAGGATCTTGAAACCATCGAAGCGACCATCACAGAACCGGTGGTCGGCCGATACAGGGATCAACAGATCTTCGCCGCTGGCGCCCTAACCGCCGGCCCCAGTCTGATCGACGCCCTCGCAGCGCTCGAGTCCAATTTCAATAAGGATGTGGTTTTTTTTGGCGCCGAGCATATTAAGGCGATGGTGTTAGCGCTCAAGCAAAGCTACGCGCACCGTCTACAGCACATGGGCGCTGGGGACACACAGGGAGCCACAACCCATATTTGTGTCGCGGATGAGAATGGCAACATCGTCTCTATGACGCAGACCATCATGTCAGCGTTTGGCTCCCGCGTCGCGTCCAACCGCCTCGGCATCGTCATGAACAATGGCATGATGTGGTTTGACCCCAGCCCGAACCGCCCCAATAGCGTTGCGCCGGGACGAAAACCCTTATGCAACATGTGCCCAACGCTCATGCGTGGAGACGACGGTGCCTGGACTGCGCTGGGGGCTTGCGGCGGGAGAAAGATTTTCCCTTCGGTGTTTCAGCTCATCAGTTATCTTACCGATGGCCAACTGTCGGTGGATGAGGCAGCGCATGCGCCCAGAGTAGATGTTTCCGGCTCTGACACCGTAACGGTCATGCAGCACATGTCCGAAGAGGTCACCTCTTTGCTTAAAAAATCCTTCGATAATGTGAGGGTTCGAGCGAATGACGTCGCACCCGCATTTTTTGCTCTGCCCCAGTTACTCAGACGGCGCTCGAGCGGACAGCTGGAGGGCGCCTGTTTCATCCCTTCCCCGCACGCCAAGGTGCTGTCCGACTGAAGACTGGTTGTAAACGTAATCTGCGAAGGCAAGACTCAATCGGTTCAACTTATCAGGCTCAGCATTGGTAAGAAAAACAAGCCCTGACCGAGACCCTGGATGCGCGATTAACTCAGAGCGCATGCCTCGGATATATCCCCCGTGATGCAAAAAGCCTGGAAGTGTCCGGTACGAGAACGTTCGAAACCCCATCGCATAACCCAAATCAGTGATGGGTGCGTCACTCGGGTAATGGCCCTGCCGTTTTTTGTAGGCGACGACCCGCTCGGTCACCTGCTCGAGCAGTTCGGGTGAAATGACGGTGGATTCACCCAAAATAGCCGCAAGCCACCGCGCCATGTCACTAATAGACGCATTCACTCCTGCCGCAGGTAACACCTTGTAATAACGCTCGTTGGGTTTGGCCACTCGCCAGCCACTCTTTGTTTTCAGGTGCGGCGTGACTAGCACTCGGTCTTCCCGCTCTTGGTCGGAGGCTAAACCCACCCAAGCGTCTGGCATCCGGAGGGGAACGAAGATCTTTTGCCGGACAAAATCGGCATAGGATTGTCCTGTGCGTTCTCGAATGGCATCGCCGACCAAACTAAACGCCACATTTTGGTAGCTGTAGCAGTTCCCAGGTGCGCAAATAAACGGCGCTTTGGCCAGTTTCTTAATGATCGATGGATAACTCATGCGATCCTCGATCAAATTCGTGTAGCTATGGGGCAGGAGTCCGGTGCTCTGGGAGACAACATGGCGCATACTGATCAAACGGCCCTTCGAATCATCAGCGAATCGAAGATCCGTCAGCACCGATTGAACCGGTTCATCAAGGCTGAGCACCCCCTCGTCCGCAGCCATTGCGAGCGCGACCCCCGCGAAGGTCTTCGAGATACTTGCTAATTGAAAAGCGCTGTGACGCGTGACTGGCTGATCCGAGCCCAGGCGGGTTACCCCGAAGACTTTGACCCAAGGCGCCCTACCATTTTCAATGATAGCCACCGCAGCGCCGGGGACCATGCGGGCTCTCGACTCGATTTCATCCTGCACGAATTCATCAAACGCATGGGCGAACAGCGCTGAGGGGCCAAAGGCAATCGCGACCACCGTACAGAAATGCAGGCATCGGCGCTTTGACCGATGCACCCACATCAGGAGCCAATCCTTGGGATATCGATTCCTCTGTGAAGTCTTTGGCACTAACGTTGCGCCTTAGTCGATCTCGCCTCCACCTCGGTGAGATCAAGCACCAAACTCAACGATTGCACACCCGGTGTGAGCGAGAGTTTTTCCGCCTTGCTTTCTAAATCATTACTCTGGTCACTGATTTGTCCTGAAAAGGATAATCTTGCCACCACGTCCACCACGTCAAACTGACTCAATCTGAGTGACGGCATCATCGCAAGGGCATCCGTCAAGCGATGAGTCGATCGCCCACGCGTTGGCTCCGCGCGAACCACGGCGAGCGGCATGGGCGGGCCCTCACTCGCTCGCGCGAATACAAATAGCTTGGCAGCAGGAGGTAGCGGCTGATCGCTGATTAATTCAACCGTCACCTCGATCTCCGGCAGCGCGTCAATTAAAGGCTCAACCGCGTCGGACCCGCTGAGTGCCATAGGCTGAGGCGGTTGGCTGCCCCCACTTGCATTCAAGACGCTAAGAATCTGCTCGATCATCAGGCGCCTTGGCCCGGTTGCATCCTCGGCGGCTCGTCCAAAAAAGCTGATCGCTTCCTTCAAACGGCCTGCTTTATGGGCCTCCATCGCCGCAATCTCTAAAAGGCCGACAGCACGGGGATGATTCTCTAGTGCAAGATCAAGGTCCCTCGCTAACGCTTCATCCAAGCGACGATCCAAGGCCAAGTAACGCGCTTCGATGCTTTGCTCGCGCAAGCCTGCATCCGCCGGGTAGAGACGGCTGAGCGCGCTGAACCCCTCCGCAGCCTCCTGATAACGACCCAGGTTCAAGGATAACTCGGCAAGAAACATGCGGACCGATTCATTGTTCGGATCCTCGTCCAGCCATGCAGTCATCAGGCTGTGCGCTCGCTCAACATCAACTGATTTCGTCAGGTCAAGCTGCTCTAGGGCTTCAGTCCATTGCACATCCTGCACCCGCCCCAAACCACCGCCTAATTCGCTGAACACGAACAGCCCCAAAAAGCAGATGCCGGCCGCAACCAAAAGACCGGATCTCCTACGGGGTGGAGCGACCTCTGAGTCTGATGATTGCCCGCCGATCTGATCCGACTCGCGGAGTAGATCTTGCTTCGATTCTCGCTCAATCGCTGCCAACTGCTCTGGCTCGACTAAGCCTTCGTCTATGAGCTGCGGAAGCTCTTCTAAACGCGCGCGGTGAAACGCGCGTTGGCTTTCAAGCTTTCCATCATGGAAGTTGATCCGGCGAAATCTAATAGTGGCCACATATAGACCCAGGATCACAAGACCGATCAGGGGCAGAAACCAAATCCAAACCATCATGTGTCATTGGCTCGATGCGACTCGCCGAGCAGGCGCTCAACCTCAGCCAAATCCGTTTCGCTCATTTGCATTTCATCATCCGAGTCCGAGCTGGACAGCCGAGCCATGACCCACCAGACCCAAATGCCAATCATCAGCAAAACGCCCGGGAGCAGCCAAAGTGCCCAGGTTGAGGGCATCAGCCTCGGGCGATAGAGAATAAAATCGCCATACCGCTCATACATAAATGATTTGATGGCCTCATCGGTTTCACCCAACGTCACCATTCGATACACCTCTCGACGCAAATTGGCGGCAATCATGGCGTCCGAACCCGCAAGGTTCGTGTTCAAGCATTGGGGGCATCTCAGTTCATCTATCAAATTTTGATATCGGTCTCGCGATGCATCATCTGCAAACGTGAGATCTTCGACCGTGTTTGCCACGCTGGCACCGCTGACTAGGATCATCAACCCCAACAGACTCGGAATTAACAAGTTAGCCACTGCCAGCACCCGCTAGAGATTGAATCATCGGCGACAGCGTCTCCTGCCAAACGCGGGCGTCTACAGCACCCACATGCCGATAAAGGATATGTCCCTCACGATCGATGACGAAGGTCTCTGGCGCACCATAAACCCCCAGGTCTATGGCCAATCGCCCATCGGCATCCACCACATTCAACACATACGGGTCTCCAAGATCACTCAAAAATGCGCGAGCCTTGTCTGCATCATCCGCGTAGTTAATCCCAAAGATCCTGACGCCCGTTTGTTCGATCACCTTCAGCGCCTCATGTTCGGCATAGCATGTGGGGCACCAGGTTGCCCACACGTTCACAAGCGCGGGGCCTTTTAAATCACCTTCGGTACGCTCGATTTCTGGCTTGGTCAAATCAGGTAAAGAGAATTCAGGGAAAGGCTGGCCTACTCGGACGGAGGGCAATCGGTGGGGATCATCCAGCGTGAAGCCCAGCCCGAGAATCAAAACCAAGGCCAAAAAAATGGCTAGCGGAATCAAAAAACTTTGTTTAGCCACGTCAGTGTCCTTGGCTCAGAGTCGCGAGAGACTCGTTAGCCATTTGTGCGCGCTGTGTTGTTCGCTTGCGGTAACGCAAGTCAAGCAAAGACAACAAACCAGAGAACGCAATCAAGACACCACCCAACCAAATCCAACGCACCAAGGGCTTGACCTGTATCCTCACTGACCAAGCACCATCGCCCAATGGCTCGCCCAACGCCACGTAAAGATCTCGGGACAGCCCCGCATCGATAGCGGCCTCAGTCATCACCATCTGTGATACGTGATAGCGCCTTTTTTCGGGGAATAACCGCGCGACGAATTGCCCGCCCTGGGTCACTACGACTTCACCACGCTCGGCGATGTAATTAGGACCGTCAACGTCACCCACACGCGTCAGTCGCATGGCGTAGTCACCCACCTGAACCTCATCACCCGGCGCCATGCGAAGGTCTTGTTCGATACTGGAGATCGAAGTCGCGGCAATGCCGATCACAGCAATGACCAGCCCCACGTGCCCAAGCAACATGCTGTAGTAGGACGTGCTCTGCTCCATGAGAGCCCTCCATCGTCCTCGCAAATGCGCCCTTGTGCCCCACTGCCTGGCCAATCCAACCAACACATTGAGGCTAAGCCATGCGAAGAGCGCCTGAGGAATCGAGGAGGATTCGAGCCAACTCAGCAGAGCCCCCATCAGTGCGAACGAAACCAGCCATTGCCAGCGTTGACCCTTCAATAGATGTGCAAGTTCCGTCTTTCGCCACCGGGTCTCGTGACCCACCATCAAGATAAGAAGCAAAAGTCCTGCGAGTGGCAAAAACAACGCATTGAAATACGGCGGCCCGACGGAAATCTTCAACCCGCCTGTCGCCGCCTCATAGATCAAAGGGTAAATGGTACCCAGCAGGATCATCAGCGCCGCAACAGATAAGAGCACATTGTTACCCAAAATAAAGCTCTCTCGGCTGGTCGCGGCGAAGACGGCGGACGTTTTAATCGATTTCGCTCGAATTGCGTAAAGCGCGAGAGACCCCCCTACCACGGGTACAAGAAAGGCAAGGATGGCAAGCCCCCGCTGAGGGTCGACCGCAAACGAGTGGACAGAGGTCAGTACGCCCGAGCGAACCAAAAACGCACCCAGCAAACTAAAAGCGAACCCACTGATCGCCAGCAGCAAAGTCCAAGACTTGAAGACGCCCCTTTTTTCAGTGGCTGCCAGGGAATGGACCAAGGCGGTGGCCAAGAGCCATGGCATGAAGGACGCATTCTCTACCGCGTCCCAAAACCACCAACCGCCCCAACCCAGCTCGTAGTAGGCCCACCAACTGCCAAGCGTGATGCCCGCCGTCAAGAATGCCCATGCCACATTCGTCCACGGCCTCGACCACTTGGCCCAACTTAGATCAACTGAACCCGACCAAAGGCTTGCGATCGCAAACGCGAACGGCACGGAAAGTCCAACGTAGCCCATGTAAAGAAGCGGTGGATGCACAATCAGCCCAAAGTCCTGCAACAGTGGGTTCAGATCAGCCCCTTCGCCGGGGTAAAAAGGTAGAGAACGGTCGAAGGGGCTGGACGCCAACAGTAAAAACAGGAGGAAACAGGCTTGTAGCCCGTAAAGCACCGTCATGACCTGCAATCGCATGACGAGTGCAAGGCTCTCACTCAATCTCGCGACCAGCATCATCCAGCCGCCCATAACAAGACACCAGAGCAAAAAAGAGCCTTCGTGAGCACCCCAGACCGCGGACATCTTGTACTGAATTGGCAACGCGCGGTTGGAATGTTGAGCGACATACGTCACCGAAAAATCATCGGCAATGAAGGCAGCCATTAGGGTCAAAAAGCCGAGCAGAATGAGTAAAAATGCGAGTGGTGCAGCGGCGAGGGCCAAGGCCGCCCAGTGCACATCGCGACGCTGCAACGCATACAAGGCGGTCGCGCCCCCTAGCAGCGTCAGAAGCAGTGCAATCAGGACCGAGAAATGCCCAATCTCAATCCACACGAGGTGCTGTCTCGCTCGTCATTTGAGCAATGCCCGCGAGCTCCGGTGGCATGTAATTCTCGTCGTGTTTTGCGAGCACCTCTTCGGCTTCGAAGTGGCCCGCCTCTGTCAGGTAACCTGTGGCGACGATCCCTTGACCCTCCCGGAATAAATCGGGAAGGATCCCCTCATAGCGCATCTCAAAGGTCGAGCCCGCAAAGTCTGTCACTTCAAAACGAACAGCCAGACTCTCACTCTGTCTTCGAAGTGACCCATCTGCGACCATACCCCCAGCTCTGATCCGCTCATTCTTAGGCGCTTGGCCTGAGACAATTTGATCTGGCGGATAAAACAAGTTGATATTGTTGTTTAGCGCTTTGAGCGTGAACCCAATGGCGCTGCCGATCGCGATCACGAGGCCACCAATCAGAATTAATCTGCGGCGCCGATGCGGCTTCATGGGACCCCATTTCATGAGGACACCTCGTCAATCAATGCCCGCTGCCGGATAGTTTCTCTCGCGGCGTTCATATTGGCTCGAGCGATCAGAACCATCCCCACTAAACCCAGGATCACGAGACCATAGGCGGCAAAGACATAAGGCCCGTGTCCGCCCATGGCAATAAATTCACCCCAACTCTCAAATTTCACGAGATGAGCAACGCCTCCTTCACCCACAACGAACGAGATTCACGCTTGATCACTTCTACGCGCATGCGGAGCAACCAGAGCCAAATCATCCAAAGGTAGGTGCCAACCACGCACACCAAGAGTGGCGCCCACATCTCGAAAGGCATGCTGGGTCGCGCGGTTAGGGTAAAACTTGCAGGTTGATGCAAGGTAAACCACCAATCCACCGAGTATTTGATAATTGGCAGGTTAATCACACCAATGATTGCGAGAAGGGCGGCAGCACGACCACCCTGAGGCGTGGGCGACCCAAACTGCCTGAGCGAGATCACGCCCGCATAAAGTAAGAATAAAATCAGGGTCGACGTGAGTCTGGCATCCCATACCCAATAGGTTCCCCAAGTCGGCTTGCCCCAAATAGCCCCCGTGAGCAACGCGAGCGCGGTTACCATGCCCCCGATAGGCGCCAGGGTCGTGAACGCCACATCAGCCAGCTTCATTTTCCAAATCAGCGAGATCAAGGCACAGCTGGCCATGAGTACATAGCTTGATTGCGCCACAATTGCTGCAGGCACATGGACATACATGATGCGAACGCTATGCCCTTGCTGGTAATCCGCTGGCGCGTACAAGAGACCCCACAGCAAGCCGGAGAACAAGGTCAGCAAGGCCAGCCCCCCGATCCAGGGCAAGCATCGACCGGACAGCTCGAAGAAGGACTTGGGGCTGCCCCATTGGTGAAAGAATCGCCACACGGCGTGGATCTCAAAAAACTCGACGCGCGATTATAGCAAACTCAGGCTTGGGGCTATCTGGAGGCTGCGACTCTTAGCGCGAGACTTACAACCCATGGCACCACTACTGAAGTGAGACTCAGAAGCGCGGCCAAAACATACCCGTAAAACGGTTCGCCCATTTGGTAAGCCCACTGGGTACCAAAGATAAGGGGTGGGAGCATCAGTGGCGCCACTAGCACGGGCATCAGAGCGGATCCCGCATTCAATCCCGCAGTAAGAGACGCGCCCAAAACACAAAGCAAACTCAAAATGGGGGTCGTTAAGAAGAGGGCAGCGGTGATCCAGAACCAATAACGCTCCTCAACAGCAAACATTAAGCACATGATTGGCGACAGCAGGACGATCGGAAGGCCAACCGTCAACCAGTGCATCAGGGCCTTGGCAAGCGCCTGCCACCACAGAGGAATCTCAGACAAGACCATTTGATCCAGCGCACCACTTTTTAAATCCGGGCCGATCGAATGTTCAGCGGCTGACAGCATGGCGAGCAAACTCATAATCCACACTGCACCAACGCCCACCTGCTCTAGCACTGCACGCTCAGGAGAAATTGCAAGGGGGAACAACACAAGCACCAGCACCATGAAGAGCAACGTCTGGCCCAATCGACCTAGCGATCTCGATGCCACCCACCACTCCCGCATCAGGACGTCGCGCATCGTTTAAACCTGCAACGCGATAGTTCGCACGGGAACCGTCAGCGCTGTCATCTGATGACTCGTGAACACCAGCGTGCCTCCGGCTTCAACATGGCGTTCACAAAATTCAGCTAGCGTTTGCATACCGCCTTGATCCAGTGCACTGAAGGCCTCATCTAGAAGCCAAAGCGGCTCGCGGCTGAACCGAAGGCGTGACAGCGCGATCCGTTTTCGTTGACCTTCAGACAAAGTGCTCGCCCGATCAAACATGGCCTGGCCCAGTTTGAATTCGCTCAGCGCTCCGACGAGCTCTGATTCAGCTGGATGGATATCTTTGAGCGCCAAGAGATAACGCAAGTTCTCAACCGCCGACAAGGTGTCGGTGAGTCCATAGCGGTGTCCGATATACAGAACGTCCGACTTTGGCGGCAGGATGGCCTCGCCCTCATAGTCATCAGAAAGGCCTGCACACACCCTCAACAAGGAGGATTTGCCCACGCCATTTGGACCTGACAATTGAACTGCTTCCCCAGGCGCAACCTGCAACTCAAAGTGGGCGAGCAAGGCTTTATCGCCTCGGTGCAGCGTGATGTGTTTAAGATGAATCATGGGGCCCTCGCACCGCGCAGTATAACCCGAGAAGATCTATGCATCGGGTGAAGCCTCGCCCCGAACTCGCGTATACTGCCGCGCCTCTGGAGGTTTGCCATGCTCTTTTCCAATGCAACTGTCGTTAAATTGTCTTCACCGCTGCCGGAAGACCTCGAAACGAAGTTACTCACCCACACCTTTGAGGGCGTCTCAAATTATGCAAGATCCAGTATTGGCTGGGTCCCGCTTTTAGATGTGCCCGAGGCCCCACTAACCAGAGCCTACGGACAACGCTTGCTATTTTGCGGTCGTCGAGAAGAAAAAGTGATCCCTATGAGCGCGGTGAAGGAAGCCGTCCAAGCCAGGGTATCGAAACAAGAATCGCTGGACGGCCAAAAGCTGACGGCCACGGCCAAGCGGAGCATTAAAGACGATGTCATGGCAGAAATGTTGCCTCGCGCGCTCTGCAAATCAAAGCGAATCCTGATTTACCATGACCCGGCCTTGAAGGCCCTTATCCTCAACACGGGTATCGAAACTGAAGTCGAGGATCTCCTTAATTTACTGCGGGCGTCGATAGGGAGCCTGAACGTCTATCGATGGGATGGCGGCGCCAGTATCGGACTTTTTACGCAATGGCTCACGCACAAAACACTCCCGGAGGCCCTCACGCTCGGTACCGAATGTTCTCTGTTTGATCCTGAATCTACCGCCAGGATTACATGGCGGGGCCAGAGTCTGGATGCGAGTGAACTCCTCACTCATCTCGATCATGGCAAGCGTTGCGAGCGGCTACAGCTCATCTGGAATGGCGCCATCAAGTTTACGCTCGATAAGCATTTAACGCTGCGAGGACTACGCACCGTCGCCTTTGATGACGATCCAGAGGATGCTGTTGATGAAAACGAGGACAATCTCTACAGCGTGCTTGACCGCGAGTATGCGCTTCTTAGCGAGTCGCTGGCGCTCCTAGTGCCCTTAATCGAGACAACCGTCGTTCAACACTGAATCAGGTCAACCCGTTACGTAACTGAAGTCTTCCGGACGGCGTTTTGATCGCATCGGCGGTGCGTAATCAAACAATCTCTATTTGAAGAGACCCTATCCCCTCGATCATCGCCACCACGGCATCCCCGCGCACCACAGGGCCCACGCCTGCGGGCGTTCCGGTAAATATTAGATCACCCGCAGCGAGCGGGAACAGTTCCGACAACTTGACGATGATTTCATTTACCCGCCAGATCATCTGACTGAGACGGCCTTTTTGCCTTGTTTCGCCGTTTACCGTTAACTCAATGAGGGCTTCGGGGTCTAACCCGGCACTCTCAATCCTACTCAGCGCCGAGCAGGGCGCGCTGTGATGGAACGCTTTTCCGCTCTCCCAGGGTCGGCCCAGAGATTTGGCTTCTCCCTGAAGATCCCGTCGCGTCAAATCAATGCCTACCCCAAAGCCAAACACACAGTCTCTTGCCGCCTCCTCGGTCAACGCTGCCCCACCCCCTTTCAATGCCACCACCAACTCGACTTCATGATGCAAATCATTGGTGCCACTTGGATACTGCAGTGCGCCACCCTCAGCAAGCACTGCGTAGGCCGGTTTCATGAAAAAGAAGGGAGGCTCTCGACTGGGATCGTGTCCCATCTCAATCGCATGATCGGCGTAATTACGGCCGACGCAATAGATCTGACGCACGGGAAATTGCTCGTTCGTGCCGAGAACGGGGAGCAGCACCGGGTCGATAGTATGGGTAAACGTCGAGGAATCGATCTTCATGGTCAAGCGCTCATCGCTGGCATGGGTGTTTGTGCTCGCCTTACAACGAGCAAGACAAGTGGCAACAAGAGCAGCGGGGCACTGAAGTAAATCAAAAAGTGCCAGCCCAGATTTAATAAGAGATAACCCGAAGTCAGTGCCGCCACCGCCTGTAACGCGAAAACAGTAAAGTCATTAAATGCCTGAACCTTAAATTGCTCAGAGGGCTGATACGTTGTGGTTAACAGCGCCGTACCTCCCAACTGCATAAAATTCCACCCAACGCCGAGTAACACGAGGGACCACCAATAATGAATCAACTGGTGATCCGTATACCCCACAATAAGACAGGCAGCCAAAATGACGGCACCGCAAAAAATCATGGTGGGCGCGCCAAAACGATCAATCAGAAACCCTGTCACGAGAGACGGTAAAAACATCGCCATGATATGGCTTTGAATCACAAAGGCGGTGTCAGGCATGTTGAAGCCATCGACCTCGTGCATGGCGACCGGCGTTGCCGTCATTAGCAGACTCATGATGCTCCAAGCCGCCACTGCCGATGCCAGCGCGAGTTGGAAATTCGTCTGCTTGGCAATTTCAAGGAGCGGTCGCCCATCGCCCCCCTGGGTCGCACTTACGGGCGTATTCGGGACGTAAAACGTCAGCACGCCCATCGCCGCAATCATCAATCCTGCGAGCCCTAAAAAGCTCCCCGCATAGAGGTGCGTGCTAACCACGCCTTGAAGTTCGGTTGCGAGCTTAGGCCCGATGTAAGCCGCAACCACCCCTGCAAGCATTAGGACCGAGAGCGAACGACCCAGTCGTTCCTTGGGCACGGACTCAGCAACCGCAAACCGATATTGCTGAACAAATGCATTGTGGCTGCCCACCAAAAAAGTCGCCACACACAACAGCCAAAACCCGTCATTGACGATCGCCAACGCTGCCAGTAGGCCACCGAATGCCGCATAGCAGGCCGCGAATATGAAGCCGAATTTTCGACCCATGCGCCGCATGAGGAGCGAGGCTGGAATGGTTGTCATCGCCGTACCCACAATCATCAGCGCGACAGGCAAGGTGGCGAGTCCGGGCAATGGCGCGAGCCCGGCGCCCACAATGCCGCCAAGCAAAACCACCATTGGTGCACCCGTTTGTGCGACGCAAGCGGCCAGGGTCAACGTGATCAACGTGCGATTCATTGGGAGCTCCTTAGACCGCCTGAGTATGGTGGGTTTCGATGTTTGAGTAAATGTAAGACCCATGAAACAATCGGGCACTGCTCGTGCCTATCAACCCACAGCACGACCTTAACCCTTTGTAGGAACCGTATCCTCGGACTGAGGATCAAACACGCTGACGGAGTGACCCCATGAGCCATGAGCAACCTGCCCTTTTTGATCTTGCCATTATTGGCGCTGGGTTTGCTGGCATGTATGCACTCAAACGAGCGCTCGATTCCGACCGAACCGCGATTGTTTTTGAGCGGGGGGATGATGTGGGCGGAACCTGGTACTGGAATCGCTATCCGGGTGCCCGATGTGACGTTCAGTCGATGGAATACTCCTACTCCTTCGACGAAGACTTACAACAAGAATGGCGTTGGTCTGAGCGCTTCGCGCCCCAACCTGAAATTTTGAAGTATGCACAACATGTGGCCGAGCGATTCAAGCTCAAGCATCACATCCGTTTTGAGACGACGGTTGAGAGCGCGACCTATCTTGAAAGTGAACAGCTATGGGAGGTCAAAACGGATACGGGGCTAACCGCCCTGGCACGAACCTGCATCATGGCAACCGGGTGCTTGTCGTCGACCAATCTGCCGGCATTCGAAGGCATAGATGATTTCGAAGGCGAGCACTATCACACCGGACTGTGGCCTCACGAGCCAGTCGATTTTACGGGCAAACGTGTCGGCATTATTGGAACCGGCTCTTCAGCGATTCAATCGATTCCCATCATCGCCGAGACTGCAGCGCACCTCACGGTGTTTCAACGAACGGCCAATTACTCCATTCCGGCGCATAACGGGCCCATCGATGAATCGTATGCCGATACGATCCGCGAGAACTACGGCGATTTTCGAGATCGAAATCGCCAAATGTTCGCTGGCTTCGGTGCTGACCAAGCGCGAAGTGATCTGTCGGTCTTCGAGGTCGACGACGCCGAGCGAGCAGCCCGCTTTGAAATCAAATGGCAAGAAGGCGGCCTAGGGTTCACCAGCACGTTTGGTGACTTGGGCCGAAATCCGGAGGCCAATCAGCTGGCTGCAGAATTTGTTCGGTCAAAGATCAGGCAAACGGTCGAAGACCCGGAGGTCGCCGACCTCCTGTGCCCGGATCAAGTGATTGGCTGCAAACGCGTCTGCGTTGATACCAACTACTACGCCACCTACAACAAAGCGAATGTAGAGCTGGTCAATGTGCGTCAAGCGCCGATTGAGCGTCTCACCAAGACGGGCCTGATTCAGGGGGGTGCGTCGTACGACTTCGATATGATTATCTTCGCCACCGGGTTTGATGCGATGACCGGCACCCTCCTCCGAATCGACATCACCGGCAGAGACGGCGTCAAGCTGAAAGATAAATGGGAAGCGGGGCCCACCACCTACCTTGGCCTTGGCATCCACGGCTTTCCAAATTTGTTCACGGTGTCCGGCCCAGGCAGCCCCTCGGTTCTCTCCAATATGATCGTGACCATAGAACAACACGTGAATTTCATTTTTGACTGTTTGGATTACCTCAAATCGAATGGATTGAGCTCCGTAGAAGCGGAGGCCGACGCTGAAGCAATGTGGGTCCAGCAAGGCAATGCCATTGCTAACGAGACCTTATTCCCCACCTGCAACTCTTGGTATCTGGGTGCCAACGTACCTGGCAAACCGAGAATTTTCATGCCATTTGTCGGTGGCTTTCCTCTTTACCAGTCGATTTGTAAGGACGTTCAAGCGAACGACTATCGAGGCTTTCAACTTGGTTGAGCAGGCAATAATTGAAGTCGAGCACTTCAAGGCATGAGCCCTCCCCGTTTCTTCGATGCTGTGGTCTTGTTAGCTGGGGCCTCCGATCCCAATCTCCCTGAACTTCAAACCTGGGTCGATCGACTCGCGAGCAGATTCGAGCGTGGGGAAACGCCTACGTTGATCTGCACGGGCTGTTGCCACCAAAGCCTCGATATTTTCCCCGGCCGAACGGAGGCTCAGATCACTCGAGATCTTCTGATCGACCGAGGGATACCAAGCAGCAATATCTTATGTGAGGAATTGTCCGGGGATCTGATTGGTCGAATCGTTCACACGTGCCAACACATCCTCATGCCCTGCGGCTGGTATCACATCGAATTGATTTTGCCTGGCGCAACCCGAAGAGAAGAAGCTTGGCTCATCGAAGCCTTTGGCTCCGACTTCGACCTCAGCATCGCGACCGAAACACTGCAAAGCACGGACACTCTGCAGGCTGACAATGCAGCGCTGGGTGAGGCACTGGCTCGAATCGGCCATCCAACATCGCTCACTGACCTCAGCAGCCGGATGGCCGAACCCAAAGCGCGAGGTCGGCCCAACCCACAAGCCTAGTCGTCAGGAGGCAACGCGCGGGCAACATCTGCGCGCGAGGTGTTTGGATCAAAATCACGAATTTGAACTTCTCACGTTCTAAGTGTCTAATCCTGCTTCAATCTCTATTGACTCTAAAGGAAGAAAAGACGATGTCTTTAGATGCTATCAAAGCAACCCAAGGCCATGATTCAGTCGGTGTGACCCCCTGGATTGCCCTTTCTTTGCTTATGTTGTCGAACGCCACCTATGCGGATTCCGCCGCACCATCGCTTCCGCAAGAACGGATGATCGTGATCGAAGCTGAAGCCTCCTCTGAAATCCGCGAGGAGGAGGGAAAAACGCTGATTATTGAAGCCCATCTGGATGACGGTCAGGCCGCGATGGATCAACCCCAGCCCGTGCGGAAAAAGCGAATCCGAATCTTGAAGTCTTCAGACGATATCGATCACCCCGAGGTCCAGGCGTTAATCGAGAAACTGAGCCAGGGGGCAGATGTTGACGCCATCGAGGAAGACATCGAATTGCTCGGGGGCGAGTCGATCGAACTGTCAGATCTCGACACCCATGTTTTCATTCGCAAGGGCGGACCAGGCGATGCGAGAGAAGGCTTTCTGCCGCCAGGAAGACCGCACGGTATCGCCGAAGGCATCTTCCATCTTCCCATGGGCGATCAACCCATGCGATGGCACGCCTCGAAGCCCCGGCATCCGGCGCTCAGCAAAGAAGCAGCTGAATGTATTCTGGATCGACTTTCAAAAATCGATACCGAGGCTGGCGCCATGTTGTTGCGAGACGCTTGCAGCGCGGCTCACCCCAACGGTTCGAGCGATTGAGCCGTTCATTTACGTATAGCACATCTGATCACTGAAACTGCGCTGGGCCATGATGTGGACGAGGCGCGCTTTCGCGCACACCCGCTCAAGGATCATTTCCCTTTAAGCAGTCTTTAAATAGGGGATCAGCCCCTAACCCGCTCGATTTGATCACTCACAAGACTGAGTACTTGCTCCATCAGTACGAGAAAAGTCTCAGCGTTTAAGTCAGAGAGCGCAGGCGGTGGATCGGGACGCCTTCGATCAATCTCCCTAGCTTGCAAAGCAAAGGGCACGAAGCCCATCAACTCTGCAGTGGGCGCAAGCGCGTGCGCAACTTCGATCAACTCCGCTGGCTTTATGCTCATAGGACGAATTCGATCAACCGCGTCGGTCAAACTGCCAGAGAAAGCCTGCAATAACTCCAACATGACCTCATCCCCCATGTCATCTCTGAGTGCAGCAAAGGCAGCCGCGTCTAGGGTCGGGGGCGCCAAGCCACCTCGTCCTTCACCTTCGGCCTTGGCGGTTTCAGGACTTAAGGGCGTGGACGGACCTCTGGCATCGAGTTGACTCATTGTCCTAAGGAAGGTGCTGGCATTGAATGGCTTACTGAGGAGACCGTCGAACTCTGAAATGATGGCTTCAGCGCCCTCAAAATTCAATGACGCCGTCATGGCAAAGACTTGGGGTTTGAGCGGATCAAATGAAGATCGGAGCGCTTTCAGAATATCAAACCCAGTTAATTCGGGCATGTTGTAATCGAGCAGAATCACATCGGCATCCATTTGGCCCTTTGCATGGTCCAAGAGGGCGTAACCCGATTCAAAGCTTTCTACCTTGGCACCATACCGTTTGGCCACATGCTCAACCACCAGGCGATTTGCTCGCATATCATCCACAACCCAGATCACTTTGTTTTGGAGAATCGTTGAGGATTCGATGCGCTCTCGGCTACTTCTGAGATCGGTGGTCTCCATGGGTAGGAAAATTTTAAACCGTGTACCCACGCCGACTTCGCTTGTTGTCTCAATGTGACCTTGCATCAAATCAACAAGCGTCTTGACAATTTTCAACCCCAAGCCAGTACCACCGTAAGTCCGAGCGTGATCGGGATCAATCATGACAAACTCACCAAAGAGGTCGTCGAGTCGGTCTTCGGGAATCCCAATACCCGAATCTCTTATTTCGAAAGTAATGCCATCACTGACGGATTCGACTCCGAGATCAACGCCACCCTCATTGGTGTACTTAACTGCATTACTCAGAAGATTCGTAACGACCTGCCGCACTCGAAAGTCGTCAGCCAGGAAGTAGTCGTCGGGGGTCAGGTTTTTCGGATTGGCGTTCAAATACAGGCTCTTAGAAGCGGCCATGGGCTCCATCAGCCGAACCAAATCCTCAATGAGGATCAGGGGCGAGAACGGCCTCAGGGACAATTCAACTTGCCCAGCCTCGGCTTGGCTATAGTCCAACACGTCATTGACCACTTGAAGCATGTAATCAGCCGACGACATCGCCGCTTCCAACAGCTTTTTTTGTTCGCCTTCAGCGTCCTTATCTAATACGGTCAAGATGCCTTGCAAGCCATGCAGCGGGTTTCTGATTTCGTGACTGATGGTCGCATACAGTCGTTCTTTTCGCTGGATTTCGAGCTCCGCTCGTTCTGAGGCTTGCGTGAGTAAGAGGTTCTGCTCACTGAGCGCGCTGGTCAACAATCGATTCTGACGCGCAGTCTGGATTTCAGACACGATGCGACGTAGAGAAACCTTAACTGCGTCATCATTCCAAGGTTTTTCAATGAATTGGTGCACGGCCCCTTTGTTGATCGACTCGATAACCGTTCTCAAGTCTGCATTCCCAGACATCAGGATCCGCGTGGATTCAGGTAACAGAGCGGCTAACTCTTTCATTAGCGCAATACCGTCCATTCCCGGCATTCGGAAATCGGATAGGACAATGTCGAAGGGTTGGTTTTTTGCACGCTCAATCGCGGCCATTGGGGTATCGCACAGCACAACACCCAAGGGTTCCAATCTCAGCATCCGAGCGAGTGCGGAGAGAATGCGGGGCTCATCATCAATGATCAGCAACTGGGTCTTAGTGTCTGGCATGACGTCTTCGTTCCGGGGTCCTGCTCCGTGCCATCTCTCATCTTCTCACGGACGTTTCCTAAACAACAGGGTTAAGGGCGTCGGCTCACTGGAAGCCTAGCGTGGGAGGCCTGGGGGCCTTGACCCCAGCCAGATCCGAGGCTCCAGGCCCCTTGCACGCGTGGTCGTGTCATGCATCCCGAGCATCGGTCAAACGCCTGCGGCCTTCTTCTGGCAATCATTGATTGACTCTAAGGTTAGGACTTGCGATCTGATCATCCAATATCTGGCTTCGAGGCCACCGTCGGGCTTTTCAAAGCCTGGTGTTCGCATGAGCAGACCCCTGCCCCTCATCGCGCATCGCATCGTCCAACATAAGACGATTTAAGACCCGTTCTCGCGCAAAAACCCTTCAAAAAACCGGCAATGGAATGATCTTCGTCTTCCGCAAGGCCTCGTAGAAACAGATCAGGGCTTCGCCGTCACACGACGGAAAAGAGAACTCCGATTGATCAACAAAACAGTGGGTTCTCAGTCATCAGGCGGATCGGTATTTGCGGATCGGTGTCCAAACGACAGCAATCGCCAAGGTCGCGACGATCGAGATCAGGCCGCCTAAGACCATAGTCTGACCGGCACCGATGGCGCCAACCCAAAAACCGACCCAGATGGTGCCCACATTATTCGCAGTTTGCGCCGCGAGGACCATCAGCGCATAAGCGCGCCCGCGCATCTCATCTGGCGTCGTCAGTAAGACCGTTGTTTGTCGAACAGCCACCGTCACTGAATCCGCAGCGCCAAGCAGCGCAATCATCAGCATGCCGGCCAAAAGCGACGTTGCAAAGCCAAACCCCAAGAGAATAAACCCATAGGCAACGGATGCGTAAAGCACGAGCAACCCTTTTGCCCTCACGTCAGACAGGGCGAGAGCCAGAACCGACCCCAGAATGGCACCTGCGGAATTGGCAGCGCCGAGCATACCGGTGGCACCAGCGCCCCCAGCGAATAGCCCCAACGCAATCACAGGCAAGACCTCTCGATAGAACGAAGCCGACGTAATACCCACATCCAAGAGAAATAAGCCCGGCAAGATAGGATGGGACGCCACGTACTTAAGTCCCGCGCGGGTCTCCTCGACCTGGGAGGGTCTCACTTTTGCGACCCTTGCGTTGCTCGCAGCCAAGCCTTCAATGCTCAGCATTCTCGGCAACCATGCGTTGATGAGCGCAAGGCATCCGGCAATCAGAAACAACCACGTCAAATCCGCAATCAGAACGATGCCAGCAAATAGCAAGGGGCCCGCGATGGCGGCAGCATTGGCTGAGGCGGTATCCGTGGAAGAAGCCACCATGAGTTTGGCTTCGGGGACCACGGTGGCGAGCATCGCGCCCCGAGCAGGACTCGCCAACATGTGGGTCCCGGATGTGATCGCGATGCCTACATAGACGAGGACGGGCGTTAGTTGGTCAGTACTGTTCAGTAAACCCAACGCCACCAACGTCAAACCGGTTACCCCATGGGCTAAGGACAACAACCATTTGCGATTGACTCGATCAGCCAGGGTGCCCGCCCATAGAGTCATCGGCAGCTGCACCACGAGTTGCACAACCCCAATCAGGCCCACCATATAGGCTGAATCGGTGACCTCAAGGAGCCATTGGGCAGTTCCTAAGATCCGCATCCAAAAAGCGATCGAGCCCATCATGAGCACGACCCAAAGAATCCGATAATCTCTGAACGAAAAGGCGGCGATGAGTCTCTCTAACATGTCGGCATTGTATCCGAGCAGGGTTACGTGGAGATGATCATGATCATCATTCCACAAAGCCTCAGCACCTGAGCCATCCACGCGAGCAATCCCCTCGCGCTCATTTGGCTAAGCTAGACCATGACCACTGCCTAGGCAGTCATAACGGCAACCATTGACTGAGGCTCGGCTGAGGCCGTACTAGCCTTGCTAGGATCTAAACCGCAGGACGATGATCGTTGCGTACCGGCGGCCGCATCGGATGTCTGTTCTCGGGGCGTCCCAACCCGGAGCCTCTCACGATAAACACATTGATCGCCAAAAGGTTTATCAAAGCAATGGATCAACGCCTTATTAATGGGGTGGCTAGAGGATTGACGCACGTTGGACCATACTTCAGGCTAGCCCATTCGATCGGTTTTGGATCCAACTTGCAAAAGTCTCTCAGCTCTTTTCAACTCGCGGCCTATTCGGGCGTGTCGCTCCCCGCCGCGGCCATGGGCATGCCGATTGCCGTCTACTTGCCACGGTTTTACAGCGAGGGACTCGGTCTATCTCTGATTACCGTGGGTATGATCTTCACCATTGCAAGAATTTGGGACGTGGTGACCGATCCGGTCATGGGATGGCTCATCGATCGCTACGAAACGCGCTGGGGTCGGCGAAAACACTGGATCGCGCTCTCGATTCCACTCCTGGTTCTTTCGATCTATCAAGTCTTCATTCCCAATCCAGCTTCGGTCACACCGCTTTATCTGGGATTCTGGCTCATCATGCTTTACGTGGGTTACACCATGTTGGCGATCTCCCACCAATCCTGGGGCGCAGAGCTCACAAGAACCTACGATGAACGCTCAAGGCTCTTCGGTTGGCGAGAGATTTTCGTCATCGGTGGTATGACGGTTGTGCTGGCCCTGCCAGCGATCAGCGAACTAACAGGACATGATGATCAAGCATCGAAGGTTGCCAGCATGGGCTGGTTTTGCCTTATCCTGTTTCCGCTGCTCGCACTCCCAACCCTCTATTTCGTGCCCGACAGCCCAGCGGCGAGACCCAGTCAATTAAGCTTCAAAATGCAGCTGCAGCTGCTTGTCCAAAATCGGGTACTGTGGCGAATCCTAGCGGCGGATTTCACTTCCGGGTTCGGCACGGCCGTCAGCGGCGCGCTTTATATTTTTGTTGCGAGTACGGTCTTTGAGCTTCCGGAGCATGCCAGCCTTGCTTTACTGTTTTATTTTCTCGCGAGTTTCCTGGCCATGCCGCTTTGGATGCGCCTTGCTGTCAAGGTTGGCAAGAGTAATGCATTGCTCATTGCGCTCGCCTATGGCGTGATGATTAATCTTGTTCTCATTCCTATTGCTGAGCCTAAAAATGTCGCTGTGCTTTGGGGGTTCACGCTCAGTTATGGCGTTGCCTTTGGCGCTGCGCCGACCCTCCTGCGCTCAATGATGGCTGATCTCACCGATATGGATGCGCTCTCCTCGGGAGAAAACCGGAGCGGACTCTTTTTCGCCACGCTCACCACGACAAACAAACTCGGCGCCGCCCTCGCAGTGGGCACCAGCTTTGCGATTCTCGAAGTCGCATTTAATTTCATACCCGGTCAAGCCAATTCCCCAGAGGCACTGGATGGACTGCTGCTGACTTACTGCATAGGAACGACCATTGGGCTTGGGCTCGCGGTTCTGCCCTTGATCGGGTATCCCCTTACAAAATCCGTGCACCAAGAGATTCGGGCAGAGTTGGACCAACTTGAAGAAAGCAGGGTCTCACCTTAGCAATCCAAACCATTGACGCTCACGTACGCCGTCGAGGGACTCAATGGAAAGAACCTATGGCCAACCAAGATCGACTTTATTTCGATGGGCAGTGCCCATTATGCCAGTTCGAAATCCGACATCTTGATCGTCTGAAAGAAGACACACTCGTCCTGGTGGACGTCCATTCGTTGACAGATCTTTCAAGCAAAAAAAAGGAAGCGCTGCTGCGCACCTTGCACCTTGAAACCAAAGACGGGGAGATCTTACTTGGCTTGGACGCCAGTCGCCACGCTTGGTCCAAGACTGGATGGGGCGGCTTATTCGCTTGGCTCGGCTGGCCGGTGATCAAACCAATCGCCGACGCCGTCTATTCGGTCTGGGCTCGACGCCGATTCAAGAGACGCTACGGATCGTGAACACGGATGACTCCCCCACCGCACTGATTATTGGAGGAACAGGTGGTATCGGATGCGCGCTTGTTGACCACCTCGTTCGAGAGGGTCGCCATACCGTTCACGCCACCCATCGAGAGGGTGCACTTACTTCGAATGAATCAGCGCACTGGCATCCGCTCGATGCAACAAATGAAGCACAAATCCAAACCTTGGCAACACAGTTTCAACGTGTCGATTTACTGATTAACACCATTGGCGCGCTTCAAACCCATGACTACGGACCTGAAAAGTCCCTACGAAACATCAGCGAAGCACAGCTCATGAGTCAAATGGTGACCAATGCGCTGCCCACTCTATTGCTCGCTAAGCATTTCACCCGATCACTCAAACACGCGCCTGAGGCACGGATCGTCGCTCTGTCGGCGCGCGTCGGGTCCATCGCTGATAATCAACTCGGCGGATGGTACAGCTATCGTGCATCCAAAGCCGCGCTAAACATGCTGGTTAAGACGCTCGCCATCGAGTGGCAGCGAACCCTTCCAGCGGCCTGCGTCATCGCCTACCATCCTGGCACGGTCAAAACCAAACTCTCTGAACCTTTCGTGGGTTCTCAAACTACGGGCTCCGATTCGAGTTCTTCAGAAAAACGTCTCCTCACCCCAGCAGAGGCAGCCGAGTGCCTATTGACGCTTACTCGGCAACTTCAGCCTGAGGACTCAGGCACGTTCTGGGATTGGCGGCACCAGATCCTGCCCTGGTAGCCCCAAAATGATCAAAAGCGGCGAACCTTTCTTCTGGTCAAACCGCAACCCAGCGGCTCGCGCTTGACTCAATCGCTTCGCTTTGCGAGCGCCAATCAGTAAAACGATCGTTGCTGAAGCCCTGGTCACCGTCCTCGCGTTGGCCCTATACTCAGGATCAAGTTTCGATTTTGGGTCACATATCAATGAAAGGCGTCGTTATGAATCTCCTAGCTGATATGGTTGAAACCCAGTTAGGTATGGAAGAATGGAACGCCGTGCTAGACGAAGCAGGCGAGGACGGTATCTACACCGCCACGTCAATTTACGAGGACGAGCGCCTTCTCAACATGGTAGGGATTCTCAGCCGCAGGAATGACATTCCAGTGGGAGATTTGGTTTATGCGTTCGGTCAGTTTATGTTCCCCGCATTCTTCAGCCGCTATCCACAACTGATCGAAGGGCACGATAACGTGCTCGATTTTTTGCAGGGCCTAGACAGCGTCATTCATGTCGAGGTTGCAAAACTCTACCCTGGCGCGATCACCCCTGGTTTCTCAGACTCGCGTCGCGATGAGAAAACGCTTCACCTCAAGTACACCTCGGATAGACAGCTCTGCGCGCTCGCCGAAGGTTTGATTGATGGCGCCGCCAAGCACTTCGGCAATGCCTACCAACTCGAGCATAGTCCGTGCTACCAAGAAGGCGCGGATCATTGCGGTCTGCTCATTACCATCGACTAGCATTATGAGTACGGATGCCTTCGAGCGAGCATTTCGAAGAGAAAAAGCCGCGCGGCAGCAGGCTGAGGATGAACTCGAGCAGCTGTCGCGCGAGATCTACCTCAAGAATACAGAGCTCGAAAAGCTCAACCAGGATCTGATACGCAATCAAGCGCAATTGGTCCAAAGCGAAAAACTGGCCACCGTGGGTCAACTCGCCTCTGGCGTTGCGCACGAAATTAATAATCCGCTTGGCTTTTGTCTCAGCAATCTCAGCACGCTCAAAGAGTATGTAGATGAGATCGGTGCGCGTTTGGCTAAATCAACGACTAAACCAGACGACGGGTTAACCGCCGTCATGGCAGATTTGCCGCTCCTCGTACAAGAAACACAAGAGGGTCTTGAGAGCATTAGGAGCATCGTTAAGGACCTTCGAAATTATTATCGAGATGCCGGCGATGATTTCGCCGAGACCAATATCTCAGACTGTATCCATTCCACGTTGAACATGTTGCGCAATCAGATCGGCGGCTACAACGTCAGCCTGGACCTTGGCGAGACCCCATTGATTCAAGCCAACCCTGGCAAATTGAACCAAGTGTTCTCCAACCTAATTATGAATGCTCTGCAAGCCATGGCGCATGACGGTCGCCTCGTGATTGAGACATCGGCGGGTGATCGTTATGCGGAGATCCGGATCACCGATAATGGCCCAGGCATCCCCGACGAAATCAAGCAAACGATTTTTGAACCCTTTCACACCACCAAACCGATGGGCGAAGGTACTGGACTGGGTCTGTCCATTTGCCACGCCATTATCGTTGATAATCACAAAGGGCAAATTAGCGCTCGAGACGCAAATCCTGGGCCCGGAACCACCTTCGAAATTCTCTTACCGTTAGCTCGATAGTCTCGCCGTCCGCGCTCGATATCAAGCCGCCACCCTTTGCACTGGACACCGCAGGATTTACAAGTCAATGACTGACATCCATTCACCTGGCCAGCTTGCCTACCGATCGAGGCACCCTATTTTAGAATGCCAGGAACAATCGGTTGCTTCGATCGAAATAGACTGAATAATTCATTGGCCTCAATTGTTCTCACCTGCGTACAATTCGCCATCGCTGCATGATGGACTGACAGCAGCGCGCTCAAAGGTCGCAACTAGGAGTTTCTATGAGTCAAAGAGAAGGCAGTCTTGAAGCCCCAACACGTCATCCCATTCCCTGGCAGGAGGATCACTTCTGGGATGAGGCCGATCTGAATCACGAACTCGAGCGAGTCTACGATATTTGCCACGGATGCCGACGGTGCGTCAGCTTATGCGATGCCTTCCCGACCCTTTTTGACCTGGTGGACGAGTCTGAAACCATGGAAGTCGATGGCGTAGACGTCGCTGATTACGGCAAAGTGGTCGATCAGTGTTACATGTGCGACCTATGCTACATGACCAAGTGCCCCTATGTACCACCGCACGAGTGGAATATCGACTTCCCTCACCTCATGCTCAGAGCCAAGGCTCAAACCTACAAGAAGACCGGTGGCCGATTCCGAGACAATCTCCTGACCAGCACTGATGCCATGGGCAAGGCTCTGACCTTAATCCCCCTGGTGGACGTAACCACCAACGCGCTCAACCAGACGGGGCTCTTCAGAAGTGCGCTCGAGAAGACGCTTGGCGTGCATCGAGACGCACCCTTACCTGAGTACCACAGAGGGACCTTGCGCAAACGGTTTAACCCCACCGGAAACGCACCTCAAGCGACTCAAACGGTCGAGGGCACCTCAGGAAAAGTCGCTTTCTACGCGACCTGCTATGGCAACTACACTACGCCGGACTTGGGTGACGATTTCCTTAAGGTGTTTGAGCACAACAACATCCGCATCGAATTGGTCCCCAAAGAGGCCTGTTGCGGCATGCCGAAGCTCGAGCTGGGCGACTTGGACGCAGTCGCGAAACTCAAAGAGAAGAACATTCCCGTGCTTGCACGCTTGGTGGATGAGGGCTTTGACCTGATCGCGCCGATTCCGAGTTGCGTCCTGATGTACAAGCAGGAGCTGCCATTGATGTTTCCCAATGACCCCGACGTGTTGAAAGTCAAAGAGGCTTTCTTCGACCCTTTCGAGTACCTCTACATACGGCATAAGGGCGGACAACTAAATCTCGATTTCAAGGCCAGTCTGGGCGACATCAGTTACCAAGTGGCCTGCCACCTTCGGGTTCAAAATATCGGCAATAAAACGCGCGATGTGTTATCCCTCGTGCCTGATACTGCCGTTCATACCATTGAGCGATGCTCCGGTCACGATGGCACCTATGCGGTCAAAGAAGAGACTCGGGCAAAATCAGTGAAGATTGCGCGGCCCGTGGTCAAACAAGTGGACACAAAGCAGCCTCAACACTTCGCGAGTGATTGCCCTATGGCGGCGGTTCATATTGCCAACCTCGCTGAGAGCGTTGATCTTGGGGCACACCCCATGACCCTCCTGCGCATGGCTTACGGATTATAGGCAACGCCTTGGGGACGGGCGATGAGCTCTTCCTCCTCGACGAAAAACAAGGTTGACCTCGAGAAGTCAATAAATTTTGCTTCGTCATGTACCGCAGCGCTTGAGGCGGTTGCCCTATCTTCATCAGAACCGTCCGGTGTCCGGTGCCGATGCACCCAAACTTCAGCGTGCCCCAGGTAGGGTTCGGCATCTGACTTCGCCCACAGAGCCAAGCGCTCGTTCAGTGGCGTGTCCACTCGATGCACCTGCACGTATCGCGCAATATTGGAGACTGGTGCGTTTTTTCTGATGAGTGGACCGTGCTCTTCCAACCAATAGGCACGAACATCCGCCAACTCACGATCTTCAAAGGTTCTAAGAGGAAATTGGAGTTTAGTGACGTCCGCGTCCTTAGAGGCCACTAAGATCTCTGGGGTCGGATTGACCTGTGGGTGTTCTGCCCCTAGCCAAATAACGCTGGCTGCGAGATCAGCCATTGGCGACAAGACGGCCACTAAATCTGAGAACGTTTTAGAAACCGTACCTGCTTCAAGCGCTGATTGCATTTGGGTTCGGGTCGGACACCACAGTTCAAGAATTCCATCGTAAAAGGCTTCCATTTGCCCACCTCGAGCATCGGTGAGCGCCTTGTTGGCACTGGTTTCCGTCAATGTTAGACGCACCATGCGCTCAGCACTTAGTTCAATACCGAAGTCGGTCAAAGCTGATGACCAATGCCCCTGCCATTCGCGACTAAATGCTTCCCTTGAGACGTTTTTGGCACGCCTGACATACCATTCCAATCGAATCATCTCGCAACCTCGCTTTGCCTACCTGGTTGAATTCGACCGTGAGGACGAATCACCTCACTGCTTTGCCATCTGGGGCTGATCATCGGGAATCTCGACCCAAGACTGCTTGCTATCGCACCAAGCATGAAACTGAGGCGCGAAGTCGCCCGTGTCGTCCAGGGTACCGGTTTTTAAGAAGATCGTATCGGGCGTACCCGGCAACGCTGAATAGATCGGTGATCCGCAATGCCCACAAAAATGTCGTTCAACGGCAGTACCGCTCTCCGTTTCGCTGTCGATATAGCACTTAAGTGAATCGCCCCTCAGCGTAAA
>Ga0255770_10000234_pt1 | contig 51732 bp, 48 predicted proteins | sample 071ome_22_FD_179968 | JGI IMG/M metagenome (GOLD analysis project Ga0255770, IMG submission 179968) | Coastal salt marsh microbial communities from the Groves Creek Marsh, Skidaway Island, Georgia - 071404AT metaG (version 2) | ecosystem: Environmental > Aquatic > Marine > Intertidal zone >...
TACTCAGATGGCGCCAACATCGATCGCCAGTGGCCGTTTGATATCGTCCCCCGCATTATCCATGGATCTGAGTGGGATGGCATCGAACAAGGTCTCAAACAACGTTTACAGGCGCTGAACCAATTTATTACCGATATCTACAACGAACAGCACATCATTAAAGAAGGCATCATACCGGCAGATATTCTCCTCTCTTCCAGGGACTATCGGCCGGAGTGTCAAGGCGTCAAACCAAAATATAACGTCTGGGCCCATATTTGCGGCTCTGACTTGATTCGTGATCACACGGGCCAGTTCTTGGTTTTGGAAGACAATCTTAGGGTGCCCTCTGGCGTGTCTTACATGTTGGAAAATCGAAATGTGAGCAAACGGGTTGTTCCAGAATTGCTCAATAAACTGCCTATTCGCCCGATGGATGATTATCCCTCTCAGCTGTTTGATACCTTGTGTTCCATTTCGCCCCGAGCAAAAAAGCGCCCCGAAGTTGTGGTGCTCACGCCAGGCATCTACAACTCTGCTTATTTTGAGCACGCCTTCCTCGCTCAAAGAATGGGCGCCGAACTGGTCGAGGGTGGCGATCTGTTTGTCGATTCTGACGATTGTGTCTACATGAAAACCGTCGAGGGCGCCTCTCGAGTCGACGTTATTTATCGACGGATTGATGATTTATTCCTCGATCCGGAAGTGTTCCATCCCGGTTCGATGCTGGGCGTCCCCGGCCTCATGCGTGCGTGGCTAAACGGCAATGTTGCCTTGGCCAATGCGCCCGGCGTCGGCGTTGCGGACGACAAAGTGGTATACACCTATGTGCCAGACATGATTCGGTTTTATTTGGGTGAAGAACCGATTTTGCCGAATGTGCCTAGTTATCTCTGCTCTGATCCAGACCAACGCGCGTTTGTGCTCGATCATTTGGAGTCATTGGTGGTCAAGCCTGCCAACGAGTCGGGAGGATACGGCATGTTCATAGGCTCAAAGGCGGCACCAGAGGAGTTCGATGAAATTACCCGGCTCATCAAGAAATCACCCAGAAACTATATGGCTCAACCCATAATTAGCCTCTCGACCGCTCCCACGCTCATTGATCAGCAGCTCGAGCCCCGTCATGTCGATTTGCGACCATTCACCCTTCAAGGTGCAGAGTCTTATGTGACCGCTGGCGGGTTAACGAGGGTGGCACTGGTCAAGGGCTCTTTGGTGGTCAATTCATCGCAGGGGGGTGGCAGTAAAGACACCTGGGTTGTTGACTTTGACAGGGTGCATTGAATCATGCTGTCACGCGTTGCAGAGCGTTTATACTGGTTCGGACGATACCTAGAACGCGCCGAGTCCACTGCCCGGTTGCTCTCGGTTTATACCAATTTATTGTTGGATCTTCCCAACGTTCAATTCTTGTGGCCCGCTTTGGTCCAGATTACCGGCTATGAGCAAGGGTTTCACCAACGGTTCAAGCACACGACTGAGCGCAATGTCGTTAGGTTTTTGCTCGATGATCCGCGGTGCTCTCTCCGATACTGCGTCACGCAAGCAAGGGAAAATGTGCGCACCAGCCGAGATCTCATGCCCAACGAAGCTTGGGAAAAGATTAACGAGCTTCAGTTGCTTTTGAGTCAAACTGACCTTGGAAGGATCAGCCGAGAGGATCGGCATATCCTCTTGAGCAATGTGATTGACTTATGTCTTGAGTTGACCGGCTACTTAAGCGGCAGCATGAGCCGGCAACTCCCCTATTATTTCTTGAAGATCGGTCGACAGATTGAGCGAGCAGACATGACCACACGGGTCATTGACGTGGCTTGTTTGAACTTGATGAGCAGTCGAACCGAATCGGATGAAGCCAGTGACAATATCCTTTGGATGGGGGTGCTAAGTTCCTTGAATGGTTACCAAATGTACCGTCAGGAGATGCAAGAGCGCGTTCAAGGCCTGTTGGTAACTGAATTCCTAATGAGAGACGATGCTTTTCCGCGAAGTGTGAGGCACGCAATTCTTGAGGCAAAGGAGAGCCTGTCGAGGCTGCCGCGACATGCTGATGCCAAAACGCTGGCTGAGGCGCTGTCTGATCAGTTAGGCGATCTGGATGTGGCGTCGGTAATTGATTCCGGTCGCTTGCACGCGTTCATTGATGACATCCAGGCGGACATCAGTGCCATTCATGCAAACATTTCGGAGACCTGGTTCTTGCGCTGATAACGCTCGAAACATGCTAGTTTGATTCAGAAACCGAATGATCCCAAGCCTTACTCCAGGCGAGCGGCGGCATGTTGCTGAAAGCCTCTTTGAGGCGTTGGTCCCAGGCAGACTTTACTTGACGTAAGTATTCGCTGCTTTCCTCGAACCGATACTTGCGCTCCATCTTAAGCGTTCCAGCCTGGTACATAGCGACTTCAATCGGGGGACCCACCGTGAGATTGCTCTGCATGGTTGAATCCATGGAGACAAGGCCACAAAGCGCCGCCGTTTCCAGGCTTACCCCTGGCGTTATGATCCGATCTAGGATGGGCTTGCCATATTTGCTTTCTCCAATTTGCAAAAATGGCGTGTCTTTTGACGTGGTGATGTGATTACCCTGGGGATAGACCAAATAGGCTTCGTGCTTTTGATCTTTGATTTGGCCGCCAACGATAAAGCTGGCTTCAAAGGTTTTACCCCCGCCCGTGTGCTTCTCTTGCTGTTCAAGACTCAAAGTCCCCACATAGTCAGCAACTTCTTCAATGGTTTGGAAGGTCCTGAAATTTGGCGACGCATCGGACTTTAGATCACGCTTGATTCGACCAATGACGCCTTGCGTCGTGGCTAAATTCCCAGCGGAGAGGACAATGAGTTCTCGATGCCCGGGCTCGTCAAAGATATACATCTTTGAATAAGTGGAGACATTATCGACACCCGCGTTGGTGCGGGAATCACTAACGAAACAGAGACCTTCATCCACTCGAATAGCTACGCAATAGGTCATACGATTTGAGTCTTAGTTACCTTGAAGGGGTTAATGGGGCTAATCAACGCACCGGCATCATAGCAAAGCCAGCCGCTCCCGCCTTACTTCGCTCAAATTCGGCCAAAGAACCTGAGCGCCTGGCTAAGATGCCTTGAAAGCGCGTTCTTTGCAAAAGCTTTAGAGTAAAAAGAGCCGAAAGAGGACGACCGCCCGTTATGGATGCCGAGAGGGATGCCGCGAGAGATACAGCTAATGAGTGTGAACCAGACCCATGCTGGGACTTAATATTCTCCCTTGCGGGGCACAAGGGCTTTGATCGAGCGCCAAAGCAAGATGCGTTTGATCGGAACTAGGCTGCTGCCTTTGATGAGGCGAGAGTCATCCAGCGCGCTGAGGGTATTTGCAACGCAAGCACATCATCTGCTGCGCCTCTAGTTGCCGCAATCAAGACGCAAGGGCAACGATCAGCTTTGGATTCAAACAAGCGTGCTACTCTCATGAAAAGGGACCAATTACGGGTGTCGCTCGCTTTATTGAAACCAGCAGGCGATTCCTTGCGTGCGAAGTGCGGGAAATGGGGAACAGGTCTACATGGTCGCTGTTGCCGAAAGCGAGCCCTGCATCCCTGCCAAATGCGTTTCAATCTTATCCTTCGCGGTATTGTCGGGGTCTGTGAACTGCACGCCGACACCGGGCTTATGAGGATTCTTAACCCCATGACCTGCAACCCACACCACTTTGACGGCGACTGGGATCTGTTCGATTTCATCCAAAAGATCGAGCAATAAGAAAAATTGATCGCCGAGCTGGTAATCGTGGTTGCCTTGGAGGAAAAGCCCGCCTTGCGCAATGAAAGGCATATACCAAGCTTGAAGTTGGTGCATATCAGTGATGGCCAATGTCACCAAGTTTCGCTTGTTTTGCCGTCTCTCGAGCTTTCTCATGCTCTACCCCGCCCTCAATTTGACCGAGTGTGCCCGAACGGCCTCGAGTGCACAACACATCACTCCAGAACACGCTCTAAGTTGATCAAGGTTGCTTCTAAGTGTAGCGCTTGATTAAGACCGGTCATGGTTTTCGATTGAGTCCAGGCATTTTCAACCATTGCTAAAGCGTCTAACCGACGTTGCCAATTGGACTTGCCTCGCAGGTGCGCGGCGATGCCCGATGAGGCTCGGGCCTCCGACGCGAGGCGCACGTCCTCACGGATACTCTCTCGAAGTCGAAGCGCCAAGAGCGCATAGATCTCTTTTGGCTCCGCTAGGTCTAAGGCCTTGCGTCCTAATTCTAGGCTCGAGATTTCTGATTCGCACCAGGCGCAGAGCGCCGTCTCTATGTCGACAAGGCGCTCGGCAAGCCCGCTTGCGATCGCCTCGATCGCCGCCAAGGGCTCGCCGTGAGCAAATGCTAGCGCCTCACTCGCCGAATGGGGATCGGAATCGCCCAATTGGCGTTTGACCCAGTTGAGCGCTTCTTGTGCGCTCGGTTGTCCCAAACGAACACGTTCACAGCGACTTCGAACGGTTGCGAGCAGCCGCTGCGAATCTGCGGTAACGAGGATGAGATAAGTCTCACTGGTGGGCTCTTCAAGAAGCTTGAGGAGCGCATTTTGGGCATTGCGATTCATTCGATCACACCCCTCAATCACAGCCACCTTAATTCGACCTATTTGCGTTGTCTTTTGGCTCCATTCAATTAACTCTCGGATGGACTCGACTTTGATCTGAGCCTCGTCTTCGCGCTTGATAGCCCATCGATCTGGATTGGTCTCTGCCTTGCTCAGTTCGCAACTCCGACACTCGCCACATCCGCCGAGTACCCCTTGCTGGCAGATCAACGTCTTGCTCAGCATGCCACCGAACATCTCCGCTGAACGGGAATCTCGTCCTTCGATTAAGAGGGCATGAGAGAGCGAGCCGCCATTGATGCGCGCTTGTAGCCGCAACAGGCTTTTCGACTGCCAAGGCAATAGCTCACTCATGGACTGTATGACCTCTGATATCAGCTATCCATGCCACAACGGCTTTTGAGACCTCCATCAATGGCGGTGCGGCCGACATCACGGTAATTCGGTCAAACTGGCTCGCTCTTGATAGATAAGCCGCTCGAACTCGATTAAAAAATGCGATGGATTCCGACTCGAAGCGGTCTTTCGCACCGGTTTGTGCTGCACGGTTGAGCCCTTCAATGACGTCCAAATCGAGAAGCACTGTATGATCCGGCTGGAAACTCTCAATGACCGCATGTTCAATTTTTTCGATGAGAGATGTAGGCAGTTGCCGCCCGCCGCCCTGGTAAGCATAGGTAGAGTCCGTGAATCGATCACACAAGACCCAATGACCCGCCTGTAATGCGGGTTTGATCACTTCTTCCAGATGTTGTGCCCTAGCGGCAAACATTAGGGTGAGCTCTGTGACAGGGGCAATCGCGGCCTCTTTTTGATGCAGCAAGACGTCGCGAATTTGCTCGCCAATGACAGTTCCACCCGGCTCGCGGGTTTCGATGACCTTGACGCCTGATTGTCTCAGTGTCTCTGCCATAAGCGGGAGTAATGTTGACTTGCCAACACCCTCGATCCCTTCGACGGAAATCATTTTTCCCCGCATGACGATATGGTCCTCGAGTCTTGATGGATGGTTTAAAAGCCAGAGCTTCCCAAGGGCAGTTTAACGATGGGCCGCTTCCTACTCTATGCCCAGTTGGTATTTTCTCACCGCAAGATTGTGTGCTTTCAATGAGGTAGAAAATTCGGACGACCCATCGCCGCGACCAACAAAGTAGAGCCAGCTCCCCGTGTCGGGCGAGAGTACAGCAGCAATAGACTGCCTGCCTGGGTTGGCGATCGGCGTGGGTGGAAGGCCCTTTTCGCGATACGTGTTGTACGGGGAGTCTATCTTCAAATCTGCCCGAGTAAGATCCCCTGTAAACGAAGACCCCAAGGCATAAATGACCGTGGGATCACTCTGTAAGCGCATGTTTTGGCTCAGGCGGTTGAAAAAAACTCTAGCAATACGCCGTTGATCTGCAAACTGACCACTTTCTTTCTCTACGATGGATGCAAGGATCAGGGTCTCGTAAGCGGCCTGAGACCAAATCGATTGATTGATGATGCCATCTCGATCTGAATGGTCAGACACCAGCGAATCGCCCAGCCTTGATTCAAGTTCTGTCCGCATTAACTGATACGCCCTTCGATAGAGCTCAAGGTCTGAGTCTCCCCACTGATAGAAATAGGTCTCCGCCATCAGCAGACCCTCGATTGAGTCGAACTGAGGCGCCAATTCACGCGCAGTCGCTTGACTATCAACAGCGCGTGGATCAGCTCGAATGCCCGGCGCGTGGCGAAGGGCTTCCTGCCACTGCCGAAATGTCCACCCTTCGATAAATGTAATCGATCGCGTGTGAGTGCGACCCGAATGGATCGCTTGAACGAGCGACCAGAGGGTGGGTGAAGCCTTTAACTCGTATTCCCCAGCTTTCAGAGGATAGCGTCGAGCAAGCACGCTCAAAATCAACTGGTCAGTAGCGAGCGTAAGATAATTTGGGCGTGTGGGCCTAATTAGGTGAGCAAGCGCAAGTGCGCCGTCTCCTTCTCGCAATTGGATAGTGGGTTCTGAACCGCTCTTAAGCGGTTGGTGCAACGTAAGCACAATAAAAGCTGCGCCAAGACTCAGCAGCAGACTCGTAAACAAAACTATCCACTGGAATCGACTAACCAGCCTCTTTCGTCGATGGCCGGACTCAGTCTTGCCAACGCGTGAAGATGAGCGTGCCATTGGTGCCCCCAAACCCAAAAGAGTTGCTCAAAACAGCCTGAATGGCCATGGATCTTGCTGTGTGGGGAACGTAATCAAGATCACAATCAGGGTCTGGATTGTCTAGATTAATCGTTGGCGGCGCACTTTGATCGCGGATGGCCAACACGGAGATAACAGCTTCGATTGCACCCGCAGCGCCGAGCGCATGGCCAGTCATCGATTTCGTAGAACTCACTGCCACTGCTTTAGCATGAGAACCAAAAACCGACTTTATTGCGTCCGTTTCAGCAATATCGCCCTGCGGCGTTGACGTTCCATGGGCATTGATGTAGCTGATATCCGATGGTGTTAAGCCGCCATCTGCCAGCGCCATTCTCATTGACGCGGCGGCGCCTGCGCCATTGTCTGCTGGTGACGTCATGTGATGCGCATCCGCACTCATACCAAACCCAGAGAGCTCAGCGATGATCGATGCGCCTCTTGCCTGGGCGTGATCAAGCGACTCCAAAACCAGAGCAGCTGAACCATCGCTCAAGACGAAACCATCACGATCTCTGTCCCAAGGCCGACTGGCCGCCTCTGGGGCGTCATTTCGAGTACTGAGCGCTTTCATTGAAGCAAAACCTGCCATGGTTGTAGGCGACGTTGCTTTCTCCGCGCCACCGGCAATCATCACGTCAGCATCACCATAGGCAATCATTCTTGCGGCAAAGCCAATATTGTGCGTGCCAGTCGTGCACGCTGTTGTGATCGCGATGTTTGGCCCCTGGTAGCCATACATGATCGACAAGTGACCTGACACCATATTGATGATGCTTGAGGGGACGAAGAAAGGAGACACTTTGGCTGGGCCTCTGTTCAGAAGAACCTCATGGCAGGTTTCGATGGTGTTGATACCGCCAATACCGGACCCCATCGCGACGCCGATCCTTAATGGGTCGGTCGCGACCTGATCCAGGCCCGCGTCTTTGATCGCTTGGATACCCGCAACGAGACCCCACTGAATGAAACCATCCATTCGCCTGGCTTCTTTAAGTGGGAGGTAGTCATCAATGGCGAAGTCAGGAACCGCACCACCAAAGGATACAGGATACGCTGATGCATCAAAGGCCGTGATCGGACCAATCCCGCTCTTACCTTCGAGCATGCGAGCCCAAGACGATTCTACTGAAGCGCCCAGCGGGCTAAGCATGCCCAGCCCCGTAACAACAACGCGGCGTTTCGTCATGAAGGTGAACCTAGGAGACGCTAACCAGACTGATCCGAATGGACCAGCCTGGCTAAAACGCTAATTAAAGATGTGCTTCGATATAGTCAACGGCTTCTTTTACCGTTGTGATTTTCTCTGCTTCTTCATCAGGAATCTCAGTTTCGAACTCTTCTTCTAGCGCCATCACCAACTCGACGGTGTCTAGAGAGTCCGCGCCCAAATCCTCAACAAAAGAGGCTTCTAACGTAACCTCGTCTTCTTTGACGCCCAATTGCTCACATACCAATTTGGTGACGCGTTCAACGATTGTGCTCATATCGCGATGTTCTCCTGAATAGCAACTCGTAGTTTAAGTTAAAGCGAAGATGCTTTGAAGCGATCTTCTATTATCCATTCGAGCCAGAGGGCCCGAATGTCATCAGTTGAGGTACATACCCCCATTCACTTGGATCGTCTCCCCAGTAATAAATCCCGAATGTTCAGAGCATAAAAAGCCGACCAGGGTCGCAACATCCTCTACCGACCCTAATCGATTCGCGGGAATTCTCTCTAGCATCACTGCGCGTTGCTCCTTGCTCAACGCGCGAGTCATATCAGTTTCAATGAATCCGGGTGCGACCGCATTGACCGTGATATTTCGGGCTGCCAACTCAATCGCGAGTGAGCGTGTGAGCGCTTCGATCCCTCCCTTTGCGGCAGCATAATTCGCTTGGCCGGCATTGCCCATGCGGGCAACGACCGAACTAAGATTGATGATTCTCCCGAATCTAGCCTTCACCATGCCGCGAAGTAAGCCCTGAATAAGGTAAAAGGGGCCGGACAAATTGCCATTGATCACTTGGAGCCATTCTTCGGGCTTCATGCGCAGCGACAAGTTGTCTTGGTTAAACCCGGCGTTGTTGACGAGGATCAACGGAGCCTCATCGAGTGACTTCAGATAGTCCAGAAATGCGTCTAAGGAGTCCCGATTGCCGACGTCGAGCACCGCGCCCTCTCCCTTCGCGCCCAGCATTTTCCCGATGGCCTCGGCACCGGTTGCGCTTGTTGCTGTTCCGATCACGTAATGTCCAGCTTCACTGAGCGCATTCGCGATGCCTTGGCCTATGCCTCGCGTGGCGCCTGTGACCACCGCAATCATGATTGCGCCCCAGTTAAACGCTCTGCTTGCGCGCTGCCGATTTGATCGGTGTTTAAGTTTTTATCGATTCTTTTTATCAGTCCCGATAAGACCTTACCTGGCCCACACTCGACAACGTCCATCACGCCCTCAGTGGCAAGAAAACGAACGCTTTCCGTCCACCTCACTGCGCCAAACATTTGAGCTACAAGATTTTCTCTTATGCGAGCTGGGTCTGAAACGACCGCCGCCGTTACGTTCTGGACGACGGGAATAACAGGGGCCGAAAACTCAACGCTAGCAAGCGCGTCGGCCATCTTATCTGCTGCACCTTGCATCAATCGGCTGTGAAACGGCGCACTCACATTGAGCGGCAGCGCTCGCTTCGCACCTTTTTCCAAGCATGCTGAGCATGCCTTTTCGAGCGCGTTTTGTGTGCCCGAAATCACAATTTGTCCGGGCGCATTGAGATTGGCAGGCTCCACAGAACCCTCAGTGGATGCTGTGACGGATTCGCAGATCGCCAGCACATCATCGTCATCCAAACCCATAATCGCAGCCATTCCGCCTTCGCCGATGGGGACAGCCTCCTGCATCAGTTGGCCACGCTTCTGGACCAACCTAACCGCATCTTCGAACCTAAGGACCTGGCTTGCGACCAGCGCAGAATATTCACCCAAACTGTGACCGGCAACAAAATCAGCCTTCACACCTGAACCTTGAGACAACGTCCACAAAGCGAAGCTGGCGGTCAGGAGCGCGGGCTGAGTGAATTCAGTAGCATTCAGTTGGTCTTCGGGGCCCTCTTGGATCAGATGCCACAAATCGTATCCAAGCGATTCAGATGCCCTATCAAACACAGATATGACGGAGTCGCGGGAGTCCGAAAGCATGCCAATCGCCTGAGAGCCTTGCCCAGGAAAAACAAAAGCGGTGGTCACTGGATGTCCCCCTTTCCGGTTTCGATAACCAAAACGACGCCCTCACCGAATGCGAAGCGCCAGGTCTCTGGAGCCATGGCGATCGAGTAGCGAAAAAATCAGGCTAGTCGTGCTTAGAGTGCGTTTTAGTTGTCGTCACTCGTTCGAGTCACTTTTTTGCCGCGATAAAAACCGTCGGCGGTAACATGGTGACGGCGATGGGTTTCGCCAGTGGTTGGATCTTCAGATAGCGCGGCATTTTTAAGATGATCGTGAGATCGGCGCATGCCTCGCTTTGATCGAGATACTCTATTTTGCTGTACAGCCATGTTTCCTCCCAAGCTCGCGCAATGACGCGGTCTATCATTTTCAAAAGGTTTCGCATCTCCAAGATGCAAAGTAATGCACAGTATGTAAGGCCCCTGATTTAGGCCTTTGATGCCCCACTCAATAAGGCCTTGAGATTGGCAAAAGGTTTTTTCGTCGACGCCTCAATTAGTACTTTGTCGTTTCGTGTCTCAGTCAGATGGCTTAAGGCAACTTCATCTTGATCCACAAGATCGCCCTGGGAGTGAGACTTACCCATGCCTGCCTCATCTAACGCCCAGCCCTCGCTTTCTCCGCTCCTACAGCCTTCGTGCCTTGGCGACATAGGTAAAGCAAGGAGGATAGGATCTTCTATAATATCGCTCAGCGAGACCCACTTACCTTCGGCCAACACCCCGTCCTCATCGGCGGTCAAACACTCCAATGCGTTATTTGAGGTCACGATAAGTAAATCTATTGCTGCCTCGAGATCTAACTCAACCAGCCCTTCGCAGCGGACACATGCCAACGTCATACGCCAACTACATTTCCCACGCACGCAGGCTCGAGACTTTCGATCGACGCCAAACTTCAAGTGAACACTAATTGGATACTCTAAAAGCTGACCCACTGGGGCAAGCTCTGAAAAAGCATCCTTAACTCGAGTTGAACTCCCAGAAAGAAAAATCCCTTCAATTTCAGCATGTTGATCGACCAGCTGAGACCAAACGAAGCGCTTCTTAAGGTGCCCTGCTAACATAAGGGGCGCATCTTAGGCGTCTGGAAAGCGACTGTCAAAAGATAATTTATCCACCCAGAGTAGAGGAAACGGTTTCTCAATGACCTCAATCGTCTTAGCTTCAACTTCTTCATCGCGAAGTAAAATTCTGGAAAGTTTGCGCTTAGCATTTCGAATACTGCCGCCCTTGTTCGATGAGTTAACCTCGATCGGTGAATCGCCAGATGAACGAGCAATCGCCAATGGAGAAGGTAAGGCTCTGAGTGTCATTGATCAGGTCGCCAATGACGCGCTCGTGATTGGGTCTGATCAAGTGGCATTTGATGATAACGGGGTCGTGTTCCATAAATCCGCAACATTAGCCTCCGCAAAGTCGCAACTATCGAGCATCTCCGGCGCTTGGCTTCATTTTGCGACGAGCTTAGTCATCATCCGCAACGGAGAGATCAACCTACGTCACGTAGAGCGATTTTCGACCCGCTTCCGGCACTTATCTAAGCGAACAATTGAAGCCTATGTGGAGGCTGAGCGCCCCCTTGGTTGTGCGGGAAGTTTTATGGCCGAGGCCGCAGGATGGCGGCTCATAGAGGACACCGACGGCAGGGATGTTCGGGTGCTCTATGGACTCCCGGTCATTGCGCTATTCGATTACTTAGAGGCTCAGCGCATCGAACTCCCCTACACCGTCACCGAAAAGGAATGAAGTGCCTGGCCTCGTCGCTTCGCGAAGTAACACGCCTCGACTAGGCCTCTTGCTCGGGTCCCTGGCTAGCCGGCATTGCTCAAAGAGCTGAACCCACGTCGTAGAACCCACTCCGCTGAAAGCATGGTCAGTCTTACTTGGCGGACCGGGTTTGCTGTATCAGGGCTGTAAAGTCTGGGGGTAATGGCGCTTCAACGTTCAACGACGCAAATCCAATCGAACCGGCATCCTTCTCGATCACCGATAAGGCGCTCGCATGCAGCATCATGCGCGATGATCGAAGGTCTTTGTCTTTCCTTGAATCGCCATACTTTGGGTCGCCAATAATGGGATGTCCGCTGGCGGCTGTATGAACTCGTATCTGGTGCATCCGGCCAGTGATGGGCCTCGCGCGCAACCAGGTCATGCGCTTAAATCGCTCGATGACCTCAAACTCAGTCTCCGACGCTTTCCCCAAGTCATCAACACGGGCCACACGCTCACCGCTAGCCAATCGTAATTTAGTGAGGTTGTAATCGACCTTTCTCAATCTTCCAGGCCAATAACCATGAACCAGCAGGTCATAGGACTTCCGGAGCGCCTGTTTTTCTCGCAGGAGTTGTTGAAACCGCCTCAAAAAAGCACGTTTCTTGGCGAACACGAGGAGCCCAGAGGTATCCCGATCAATTCGGTGCGCTAGTTCGATATAAGGCAGATCCTTTCTCTGACTTCTCAGCGCCTCAATCGCCCCCACATGAATCCCGCTGCCTCCATGCACAGCGAGGCCAGACGGCTTGTTGAGGATAAGGAACTGATCGGTCTCTAGCAGAATGCGGTCAAGAATCGGGATGTACTTCGTTGTGTTGGACAGTTGGCGTTGTTCAAGCCACAGCGGCGGCAATCTGACCTGATCCTGCGCGACAAGTTTCACCTCAGGTTTCGCTCGCCTTCCGTTGACCCGCACTTCTCCTTTCCGGATAAGCCGGTAGACCCTCGACTTAGGCACAGTTTTTAGAACCGTGAGCAAAAAATTATCTAGGCGTTGTCCTGCTCGGTCTGTCGTTACGACTTCGATTCTCGAGGGTTGGTATTCGGCTGAAGTTTCCGTCATGTTGAGCTTTCCGAGAACGCTTAAACGCCAACTCAATCCTAATTTGATCCAATGATCGGCCATCGAACCACGCTAGGTGTTTACGTCGAAACCTGTTAGTATCCGCGGGGTTCGAGGTCTACAACCTTGTCCTCACCCAAAGCGTTATTAAAAGTTGCCGAGGGGAAAGACACGAAGCTTATGGGTTGCTTGAGGCTGCGTCCAGTCAAAAGCTAGGGACGAAGCCTGCCACGGGTGGCGCCGAAATCAGCGATTCACCCGCCAAGACATCAGATGGCCTCGAAGGAGATGCAGGCGTGCCTGCTCATGGAGAGGGCGTGGACGTGCCCAAAGCTAACGTCTGAAACAAGGAGCGGGTTGTTCCGACAAGAGGCTAATCCAACGATGCCTCCAGGGTTACCCGGCTCGACGAAAGAAAGTTACCGCCTCCACTATTCATGCATTGACAGCGGATGGAGGCGGGTTAGGTTTAAACACCCGATTTGATTAAGTTCAAGTCAAGAATGCGCTCTGCGCAGGAACTGAGAGAAGAATAAGCGACCCGCTGGCGGCAGCTGGCGAAGTAAATATAAACGTTAAACTAAAGCGGACGATGGAGCCCTGGTTAGTCATGATCCACGAAAAGGCGAGATGTACGCCTGCCGCCAAAGCAAACCTTTAGGAACTTTTTCTAAATCGTCGATCATTTTGGTCGCCGAGCGAAATCAGTAACGCCGTCAACTTCTGTAAGGAAATTGATGGCAGCGAGCAACAGGACGGGTCTCGCCTCAATCGAGGCGGGGCAAATGGTCAGATTCGGCCCCGGCCGCCAACGCCTGATTTCGTTTCGCTCTCAGTACCTGAACTCAGCAATAACAGGTATTGAAATGAAAAGAATGTTAATAAATGCGACGCACGCAGAAGAACTTCGCGTGGCGTTAGTTGATGGTCAAAAACTCTACGACCTCGACATCGAAAGTCTCGCCAGAGACCAAAAGAAATCAAACATTTACAAAGGAAAGATCACTCGGGTCGAGCCAAGTCTCGAGGCCGCTTTTGTTGATTTTGGCGGCAATCGTCACGGCTTCCTACCGCTCAAGGAAATTTCCAGAGAGTATTTTAAGTCGGGGTCAGTGAATCAACGAGGCCGCATCAATATTGCTGACGTTGTCTCCGAAGGCCAAGAGGTCATCGTGCAGGTCGACAAGGAAGAGCGCGGAACCAAAGGCGCGGCGCTCACGACGTTCTACAGTCTCGCAGGTCGATATTTGGTTCTGATGCCCAATAACCCAAGAGCCGGAGGTATTAGCCGCCGGATCGAGGGCGAGGAACGTGAGGATTTGCGAGATGCCTTATCCAGCCTCGAAATTCCAAAAGATATGGGCATTATCGTTCGAACCGCAGGCGTCGGCAGAAGTGCGGAAGAGTTAAAACTTGATCTAAATTATCTACTGCAACTTGCTGATGCGATTAAGATTGCTTCAGAAAGCAAGGCTGCCCCCTTCTTGATTTATCAGGAAGGCGATGTGATTACTCGCGCGGTTCGTGACTACATGCGCGACGATATTGGGGAGATTCTGATCGACACTCAGGACGCTTTCGATCAGGCGTCAGGCTTCGTCGGGCAGGTCATGCCACATTTGAAATCGAGGGTTAAACGCTACGACAGCGACGTTCCCCTATTCAATCGTTACCAAATCGAGGGCCAAATCGAGTCTGCGTTTCAAAGAGAAGTCAGGTTACCGTCTGGTGGCTCAATCGTCATTGATCCAACAGAGGCATTGGTTTCTATCGATATCAACAGCGCCCGCGCGACCAAAGGGGCTGATATTGAGGAAACCGCGCTCAACACCAACCTTGAAGCGGCCGATGAAATTTGCCGTCAACTGAGAATCAGGGATATCGGTGGCTTAGTGGTCATCGACTTCATTGATATGAACTTACCCAAGAACCAACGTGCCGTTGAGAATCGAATGCGCGACGCTCTGGAACTTGATCGCGCAAAGATTCAACTCGGCCGAATCTCTCGGTTTGGTCTGCTCGAAATGAGTCGCCAGCGGATGCGACCCTCACTCCGTGAGACGAGTCATGTCGTTTGCCCCAGATGTGAGGGGCTGGGGACAATACGCGATATTGAATCAACCGCTCTGGCCTTGCTTAGAGTGATTCAAGAAGAAGCCTTGAAGGAGTCCACAGCGCAAGTTCGTGCTTTCGTCCCTATCAATGTGGCCGCCTTTGTGCTGAACGAAAAACGGCCCATGGTGTTGGATATCGAGCGCAGACACACGATTCGGGTGGTCATCGTGCCGGTTCAGGATATGCAAACGCCCCACTATCGTGTTGAACGCATGCGTGGGGCTGAGTTAGATGAGGAAACGGCGAGCTACAACATTCAGCCTGTGGTTGAGGAGGATGTGGTCGAACCCGACCTTGAACTCCGTCCAATGACCACCGAGAAAGCGGTGGTAACTGGCGGGCAGCTGCCTCGCCTGACCGAGACCGCGGCCTCAGACCCCAAGACGGCTTCGAACACGGCTACTTCAACAGCGCAAGGTAAAACGAATTCAGGCAGAAATAGGAGAAGAGGCAGATCGTCCGCTAAGCCGGTAAAGAAACCCACCTTGCTTCAGCGACTACTGTCGATTTTCTCCTCTGAAGATGGTGTCAAATCGAATGCACCCAAGGCTAAGTCTCCGTCTCCCGCGCGCGGCAAGCGTCAAGCTGACTTGAAAAAAGATGATCGAAAAGAGGGTGCGCCGACCAAAAAATCGGGTGAAGCTAAGGTCACTGACGGCAAAAATAGCGCTGACGAGGGAAGACCTAACCGAAAACAGCGTGGCCGACGACGCGGATCTGAAGTGCAACAAAACGTCGGGGCGTTGGTAGATGCCCCTTCGACCGACAAAAGCACTGATCAAGTATTGGATGCCCCGGACCTTTCTTCTGAGGATCACGCTGTGGATTCAGATGATCGCCGATTGAACGCCAATCGCTCAAGGACAAGGAGTCGACGTCGAGGTCGTCGCGCTGATCCTGCCAGTGAAACCGCGAATAATGAAAGTGGGTCTGGCGCTTCGGTTGTAGGCGAAGCCACCATAGGTATTGAAAGCACCAATGGAGTAGAGGCAGACACAGCGGATTCAACCGTCGCGCCGGCAATGGCAGCATCAAGAGCTGCTGATGAGGCGAGAGGTCCATCGGCGTCAGCTCAAGATGGAAGTGAAACTGACGTTCGAGCTGCAGTTGGTGCGACCGGAGACCAAGCAAGTGCGACAGACATTGAGGCGCTTGAGGCAGAGCCAGAGGAAAGCCTAACGGCCCCCGGGGGACGGGTCGAAACATCCGAGAGCGAACCGTCGGCACCTTGGTCGTGGGGCCATGCTGCCAATGATCCAAGGGTTGCGCCAAGGCCGCCCGTTGAAGGGCCCGTGCTTGAATCGGTGCTCACTCGGCCTTGGGTCAACGAGCTTCCCTATATTGCGCGACAGCTGGACGGGCAACATCCTAGTCAGTGGTCAAGAGCGAGCAATGACCCACGAGCACACCTGGATCAGGCGGTCTAGGTGGCTTGTTGGGAGAGAATCTGAGGCTCCGGTTCGAGCCAAACCGAAAAGGTGTCAGAAACTCGGTGTTGAATCTCGTTTTTAAGGTATAAGACATCCTCATAGGTGGCGTCGCCAATATTTTCGATGACCAGTGCGTGCTGGGACGAAACCTTTGCGCCGCCACTTTCGCGACCCTTCAGACCTGAGTGTTCAATCATTTGTGCCGCAGAGGCTTTAAAGCCAGATTCTGTTCTGTAGACAGCAATGCCCTTCTCTGCACACCTTTCCTGCTGCATCGAATTGAGCATCGGATTTTTGAAGAAACTTCCGACATTTCCTCGAATCCGCAGATCTGGCAGCTTTTCTCCTCGCAAGCGAAGCACATGCTCTCGGATCCCAAGAGCAGAAAGTCCTAGGCTGCTTGTGGCTCTCGGCAACAGCTCACTCATCCCTGGATAGCTAAGATTGGGCGTAAATACGGACGACAATTGAAGATGTACATCTACAACAATATAGTGTGCGCCCTCTGTCGATTTGAATAGACTGTCCCGATAACCTAAACGCAGGGCATCTGCCGGCAATTCCTCGTAGGCCATTGACTCGGTGTTAAAGACCCTAACGGAATGCAGTGTGTCGCTTAACTGCGCACCATAAGCACCAATGTTCTGGATCGGTGCAGCACCAACGCGTCCAGGAATTCCCGAGAGATTTTCGATACCCCAATACCCTGCTTCCACTGCCGATTCCACGAGGAGATCCCAGGGGCATCCGGACGCTGCGGCCAGCTGAGCATCCTCCCAACTAAAGGTCTTACGTGTATCTTGGAGAACGGCCAAGCTGAGCTGAGATGGCAAAATCAAGTTAGATGCGTCACCTACAACGAGCCAATGCGAACCGCGATCTTTCAGCGCCTGGATCGCCTCTGGCAGGTCGCTATCGAATGCAATCTGCCAGAGCTCCTGCGCTTCGACGTGCAAACCGAAGCTGTTATCAATGTCGATGTTGATTAGTCGCTGCATGTGTAGAGTTTATCCCAATCGGACTTGTGTAGATTGCGCCATAAATGACAATGCCTTCCCAAAAGCCCATTTAGTTCAGAAGAAGAAGAGAACCCTTGGTGTATACTCGCCAGCAATTATAGGGAAAGTAAATTATGGATCTCAAAGATAAAGTCGCGTTCATCACGGGTGGCGCTTCAGGGCTCGGAAGAGCCACCGCGGAGCATTTTGTTAATTCAGGCGCAAAGGTCATTCTGTTTGATCTGAACGAAGAGAATGCCGAAAAAACGGCCAAGGAAATTGGATCCTCGGCCACTTACGCTGCAGGCGATGTCGCCGATGAGGCTTCAGTTTCTGCCGCGATCGAAAAAGGTTTGAGTGAGTTTGGCGCGATTCACATCAATGTGAACAGTGCGGGCATTGGTGCGGCGGCTCGAACCCTAGGGAAAGATGGTCCCATGCCACTGAAGACTTTTGAATTCGTGGTTCGGGTCAATTTGATCGGCACCTTCAATTGCTTGAGGCTTTGTGCAGACGCGATGCAGAAGAATGACCCCGTCACTGAAGACGGTGAACGGGGTGTGATCGTTAACGTGGCTTCGGTTGCTGCTTTCGACGGTCAGATCGGCCAAGCCGCTTACAGTGCCAGTAAAGGTGGCGTGGCTGGCATGACCCTGCCCATCGCAAGAGACCTGGCCAGAACCGGTATACGGGTAGCCACTATTGCACCCGGTATTTTTGAGACGCCCATGATGCAATTCGCACCACCGCAGGTACGGGAACCCTTGATCGAAATGACTCAATTTCCAAAGCGGCTCGGTAACCCGGCCGAGTTTGCCAAAACCGCAGGCTATATCGTTGAGTGTGGCTACATCAACGGCGAGGTCATTCGATTAGATAGCGGTATTCGAATGGCGCCGAAGTGATCCACTGGCTGAGCGGAAGAATAGACAGCGCTTAGCAGCGCCGCCTATTCTCCTCTAGGCAGCGTTTGATTTCCGATTCCTCAGTGTTTTTCACCCATTCGAGCCAAATGCCTTGGCTTCGCAGGCGAGACAGGGTTTCAGCGATTCGGCTCAACGCCGGTGATAAACGCTTGTTAGACAGTCGATTGACCAACAGGTGAAAAGGCATATCACCTACGGGGCGGCTTGATTGGATCAACCGGTCTCGTAGCCCCATCTGCTCAAGACGTATTCTGACAACTGGCCTCGGATGGACAAAGACATCTGCGCGATTTAAGTCAAGTAGATGCAGGCAGGCCCGCGAATCCTTGGCCGCAAATGCATCGATGTTGAGTGATCGGTAAAACTCCTCGCTCCAATTATCTCCTTGCATACGGCAGTAGCGGCCCTTCGCCGATTGGATCATATCGTCCGGCGTTCGTTCGTCTTCGAGCCGTGTCACTGGATGTTGCTCCAAAGCGTAAAAAACAGGCCCGATCGTGTGAGCGAACTCAAGCCGCTCCTCACTGGCGAAGGTGATAAAGGCGTCAGCTTGGTTGCCAAGAACCGTTTGTTGGACTCTGTTCCAGGGCAATCCAACCTTCATGACCGTGAGGCCGGTGTTGGCCTCCTGAAGCAGCCTGTCGGTTAGTTGAGGCAAAATACCCTGGATCTCTCCGGATTCACTCAGGTAGCTATAGGGAGCCCAATCGTGGTTGTAAGCGACAACAAGCGAGTCAGCAACGCTGTGATTTGACCAGCTGAAAGTCATAAAGAGCGCACAAGTCAAGGCGGTACAGCCTATCGATTTCAATCTCATCATGTTAAGACGTTAAACTCTTTACGAAATCCACCATTTGTTGCTTCGAAAACGGTTTGCTCAGAAGCAAGATCGGTTTTCCAGCCGCATTCATTTCAAGCAGCTCATCTGAGTAACCGCTCACGACACCGATTGGGAGCCATGGCGCAATTTGACCTGCGTGCTCAATCAATGCTTTACCGCCGATTTCGCCCGGCATAATCATGTCAGTGATGATGGCGCTGAACCTCTGAGCATCTGCATTTAACGTGCGAACTGCGTCTTGTCCGTCACGACACTCCACTACTGAAAAGCCCGCGCTTTGGAGATACATTTTAGAGATGAAACGGACATCATCATTGTCATCCACCAACAGAACGACCTGCTGGTTCGCTTGGGCCGCAAGTTGGTCCGACGATTGTTTGAAGCTGGGCGCCGGCTCCACGTCATCGGTTTTTAAGTCGTTAGCAAGCGTGTCAGGATGACTCACAGACAGATCGGCATCTTCTCGAAGTAGGTAGAGATAGAACGTGGTGCCGACGCCCAACGTGCTATCTACTTCGATCTTACCGCCAATTTGAGAGACAAAACCGTAGACCATTGAAAGCCCGAGGCCCGTGCCCTTCTCTACGCCCTTCGTCGTGAAATATGGCTCGAATATGCGATTCAGATCCTCAGGCCTAATTCCAGTACCAGAGTCAGTCACGCTCAAGCAAATGTAACTCTTTTGCTGCTCTTCGACTGTGAGGTGGCGCGACGCCATAGAGGATTCGGCACTGGCTAATTTGATCTTAATGGCGCCAGGGCTCTCCATGGCATGCCGAGCATTCACGAGCAAATTGACCAGCGCGTTATTCAGCGCGTTAACATCCATGTTGACCCAGAGCGGTATGTCGCTGAGATCAAGTTCTAATCGGTGTGGTCCGAGAGCTTGCTCAAAGAGTGGTACGGCGCTTTGGATGACTTGCACGAGCTCGACTTGCGTTGTCTCTAATATTTGTTTTCGAGAAAAGGCAAGGAGTTGTTTGATGAGCGCCCCTGCCTGCCCTAGTGCAGACTCAACGGCCCTTTGAGCTTCTTCTTCAACTGGACTCGCCTCGGACTTCGCTAAAACCTCAAACCCCCCTTTCAATACTTGTAGTGCATTGTTGAAATCATGAGCGACCCCGCCGGTCAACTCCCCTAAAGCGCCAAGCCTTTGGGCATGCGCAAAGTTTTCTTCAAGACGTTTTCGGCTAGTCAGATCGCGAGCGAAAATCAATAAACGCTCCTGACCATCCACTTGAATCAAGGTCGTATTGTTTTCAACCGGTACCTTGCTTTCATCGGACGCAATAAAGCTAGCCTCGCGCAAATGTGAAGGTAATTGCTCGGCAAATTCCAATCGCAAACGCCATTCCTCAGCAGAAAGGCCTTCCACAATGTCAAATGCAGTTTTTGCTAAAAGCTGAGCAACAGAGTAGTTGAGCAGCTCAGCAGCTGGACGGTTTGCGTATAGAATACGGGCTGAAGACGCATCGAAGAGAAAACAAGCGTCCCCCGCTCCCTCCAAGATGTGATTCATCCGCGCTTCGGACTCGGCCAATTCAGCGGCTTTCTGACGCTCTTTTGCAATCCCCAGGTTGATCGCATGCACCAAAATGGCCAACTCATCGCCTCCAGGGCGTGGTTCTATCTGTACCATTTCAGCTTGATCGGGTCTCGACAGTTGATTCACTATTCGCCTCAGTGGTCTTGAGAGGAGGAGCTCAAAGTTAGCGACGAGGGCGACGCTAAAGACAATGACCAATGCCAACGCAAGATAAAACAAATCTCGATTTCGAGAAGCAAAGTCCTCCATCGCCACGAGCAAATTGACAGAAATTTCTAATTCGCCGTAGCGCTTAATCTGATCCGGATCGAAAGGGTCGGCTAGGACAAGCGGGAACTGGAACGTCTTCTCGTGATCTTCCAAAGCCCACTCGAGGGCGAAGCCAGGATCGATTTCAAAATATTTGGCCTTCGAGGCAAGACTTTGATTGAGTTCATCGCTAATTTTTGCACCCACCACGTAATTGGCACTGAGGATGCTGTCGACGACTTGCTGCGCGAGACTTCGGTCAAGCTCGTAAGCTGATCGGGCAGCTATTGGCCGGAAGGTAGCCACAATGCGATCGATCTCAGCATCAACTGCTTCCCGCTCCTTGGTAAATTCGCCGCTGACAATCAGCAACGTGAAGAACCCTGTGATGGAGACAACGAGCGCTAACGAGGTCAGCAAGATTCGTGTGATAAGGGATGATGTTCCCACCAAGATCCTCCCATAAATCTTGAGCGGTGAAATTTTGTATCGATCGCGCTCTGGGCGCCGTCGCACCCTGAGGCCTCAATCTTAACTCAAGTGGTGTTTCTCGCTCAGTAGCCGACTTTACGAGATCCGTCTCGTCTATAAACGTGTTGCGTTGCGCAAAGGCCACGATCGAATCAAGTTTCAACAGTAGCCATAACAGCTTTAACTGCACCGCCATTTAGGTACACGGCCTTTTAGTCACACCTGAATGAAGCATCAATCAGACGCTCGTCAGTCTTCGGGCGCTTGTGGCGCATCCTGAGAGTCAAAAATCATGTCCATCACCTGGTCGAACGCATGTTCTGCCAGCGATTCGATTTCCTCATTGGTTCGATCTTGAATCGGATGCGGGACAAACAACTGCCTTGGATGATACCCCAACGCGTTGCCTTGATGCTTCGCTGCGTCAACAAACTCCTCAGACGCGATAAACGCCCCAGGTACGCCTCGTTTTTCGATATCTAAAATGTCATGCAAACTGCACGACGTGCACGACCCTCAGTCGGCAAGTGCTTCTACAACGGCATCACAGCTGGTCGCGATTTCTTGCCTTAAACTGTCTGGTGCAACCCGCGTAAACGTTGGCTTGATAAAGCGCCTGGTCTTGATACCCCGCTGATTTAATAGGTCTTCAATCCGATTCAAGAAGACATCGCCCTTCGGTTTTGAAATATCTAGAAGGCCGACCGTCACGCCCTCCGCGCCTAGCGCCAGTCTCGGTAACGGTTGTCTCGACTCGGGGGCCAATTCGGATGTTGGATCGATGAATTCCATCTAATGTCTCCAATATTCTTCTGTTTACTCTCTCTGCTTACTGTTTCTGCTTACTGTTTCTGCTTACTTTTTCTGTTAATTCTTTGTGTTAACGCTTCCTGTTAAACCTTTCTTTTTGCTTTTTCCAAGTCAAATTAACTCAGCTCAGTATTTTTTAAGACCGCTCGGGGTGTTTTTCAATTATTTGCGGTTCTTCTTCCAACATATCTCAGTCTGGTTCTAAACAATTCGTTCTCCCGTAGTCTCTTTACGGCACAGGCAGTCTACAATTTCGAAAGCACCCCCCATAGAATTGTTCGAGTTCAAACCAGTGAAGCGTATTGGGTCTTTGCTCTAGTTTTCGCTCATGCCTTCAATGATCTGGATTGCGCTGATTCGGCAAGCCCCTGAATTTTAAAAATTGAAACCTAGCACAACTTCGCGAACAACGGCGGATGCTTACATCACGTTGAGTTGGCTCCAATCACCGACTTAAGCCTAAACGCTAAACTCACCCCCTGTCGATCATTGTCCAAAGCATGGATCGGACCTCAAGATCTCGTCGACATCGAGTTACCTGTAGCGTCCTTGGCTCGCTCAGAGTTTAATCTCCCGTGTGACAGGGGTACTGCCAATCTCGCCACTGGCACCCCAACCCGCAATAATTGCGGAGAAGAGCCCTGCACGGCCACCGGCGCGGACGATGAAGAGTCCGCCCTCACGGAACTTGGTGAATCGATGGCCGGCAAGCTTAGGGTCTATTCCTTCGGTGATACCGCCCGCGCCCCTAACCAACTCCTCACCATCAATGGTCAGTAAATCCATAAGTTTGTTTCGAAGATCGTCCTTACTCCAATTTGCATCTCTGAAAACGCGTTCATGCTCGGGAGAAACCACCAGAAATGCATCGGAGGCGCGAACAAACTTCGGATGGCCCACCACCCTAAGTCCTGCCGCGAAAGATCGAGCCAAGGATTCTGGATCTCGAGACTTTTGATCAACGATTCCCTGTACACCATCAGCTGCAAATAGCGTGACGGTTGACGCGCCTCTATCAAAACCCCTTTCTACTGAGAGTGAATCCCAGCACGAGTTCAGTTCATCCTCAGCGAAACAAAAGGTATATTTGCCGGGGTTACCAAGCGCTGAGCGATCCACGCCGCCTGGCTTTCCACCGCCAACATTTCGAATAACCAGTTGAAGCGCTCGACCAATAGTCGCGTTCGCTCGGTTGCCTTGACCTAGCGCATTTCCTTGGCTGTTCATACCGATTGCTCGACTATAAGGGCCATTAACGACCACCATAGGCCCCGAGAAGTAGGTGGTGGCTAGCAATCCATGCATGCAAAAGGGTTCTTCAAGCGCTGCCTCAACCGCCGCAATCACAACGGGCAGGTACTCAGGTAAACAACCCGCAAGCACGGCATTAACCGCAATTTTTTCTATCGTGCATTGGCCATAGTCCGGCGGCACCTCCCCTACCACCTCCCCGGGTGGCCGGGTCGTGCCTCCCAGCATTCTGTGGACTCGCTCCGGCGTCGGCGGCACCACAGGCAGTCCATCAGACCAGCCCTGATCATAGGCGACTTCGATGTCATCAGTGTCAGAGAACGTGAGTCTTCTCGACTGAAGACGTTCGGGCTGAAATTGGGCTTGTAACTTTTCGATACGTCCGGGATCTAATGTTTTAGAGGCACAACCGGGCTTAAACGCCGGCAACCTCTCGTCCAAGGATAAGTCAAACAAGGCTGACCACTCGGCTTTGACCCAACCCTGATGACGAACTTGCTCGATGTCCGCTTTCAGATGAATCACGGTAGGCACTGACTCGATCTCTGCTCGAAACGAACGTTCAAGCGATTCGTCGAAGAATTGCCGCTCTAGGCCAGGGATCGACTCAGCCTCCTGATTGATAATTTCGACATCCTCTCGGTAAGACAATGAGATGAGTACGTCTTTGATCTCTACACAGGTTTCACAGCTGGATTTGATGTAAATGAGAAAACGGTTCATGAGGCAACGATCGCTCTTACTCGTTTCAGGTCGTCCATAGTGTCCACCCCCTGAGGGTGTGGTTCATGGGTAATTTCTACCAATATCCGCGCCCCATAATAGAGTGCTCTCAACTGCTCAAGTTGTTCAATTTGTTCAATTGCCGTTTCCAGCCAGGTTGCGTAGCGCTTCAAGAACGCGCAGCGGTAGGCGTACATGCCTACGTGCCGAAGCGGATGACACAAATGCTCGTCCTTGTGATCTCTCAGAAACGGGATCGGCGCGCGGCTAAAGTACATCGCTTCGCTCATCTCATTAAGGACAACCTTAACAACATTCGGATTCTCGAGATCGGCCGGCTCGGTCAAGGGTGCGGCGAGCGTTGCCATATCCGCGTCTGAACGCCCGAGCACTTCAGCCAATCGATTAATCGCTAGAACAGGGATAAGCGGTTCATCGCCCTGTACGTTAACTATGATGTGATCATCAGGAAAAGAAAGAAGCCTGACAGCCTCCGCCAGTCGTGAAGTGCCGGAGGTGTGTTCGGCGCTGGTCATTAAAGCGTTCCCGCCAAAGGCTTCCACGGCGACGAAAATGTTTGGGTGGTCAGTAATCACCCAAGCCGATTCGGCGTTAGATTGCTGCGCGCGCTCAAAGACATGATGCACCATGACCTTGCCGGCAATGTCTAGAAGGGGTTTTCCCGGCAATCTAGAACTACCCATGCGTGCCGGGATCAGAGCGGAAAACCCCACGAGTTACTCTTCATCCTTTACGATTGTGACTTGCTCCGAGAGCGTCCTCGCTTCTTCGGGCAACATCACGGGAATGTCATCCCTCACTGGGTACGCAACCTGATCAATACGGCAAATCAGCTCACTGGACGTTTTATCGTAGGTCAGATCACCCTTGCACATCGGACAAACCAGAAGATTAAGAAGTTTAGGATCAAGGCTCATATCAGCGCTCTCTGCAGCTTGTGGATGATTGAATACGGTCTCACAACCCTGTGATGCGTGAGTGTAATAGATAAATTTTGTAAGGCACCATGAGCAAGCTTATTCACCAGTTTCTTGACCTATACATTTCACAATCATGCTGATCACATCTTCAGGTAGTTCAGCTCTCACACTGAGGACCCAGGGCGCAATCGGGAGTAACGCCAGTGCCCGAGCGCCCACTCGTGCGAAATCCTTTTCTGTCATCACAACAGGTAATTGATCTGCAAACGTAAGATCGCGCTCGGTTAACAGGCGATGATCACCCAAATATCTAGGGAATACTGAGGCCCCCAAAGACTCGAGGGTTGATCCGAACCTCTCAGGATGGCCAATCGCAGCAACCGCGTGGACCGAGGTGCCTGCTAATTTCGAGAGCGGCACGTCTTCGCCGGATTTCGGATCAAACAGTCGCGACGGCGTCAATTGAAAAGAAAGAGCGCCATCATATAAGTGAACGGAACCCCTTGCACCCTCCGATTCATTGACGAGAACAAGATCAGCTGACCCAAGTCTCTCAGCGCCCTCCCTCAGCGGCCCTGCGGGTAGTAGCCGACCGTTCCCCATTTGTCTGGCACCATCAATCACAACGACTTCAAAGGTTCGAGCCAGATCATATCGCTGAAGCCCATCGTCGGCGATGATGACGTTGCATTGGCGCTCAAGCAACTTCACGGCTTCTGGCCGATTTTTACCGATCGCGATGGGAAGACCCAGTTGATCTCTCAACATGATCACTTCATCGCCGACTTCGGTTGCGGTGGACTGCTCATTAACCAGCGTGGCTACCCCTGAGAGCCGACCTTTGTAACCTCGAGAGACGATCCCGGGGCTGAATCCCTTTAATTTGAGTTGACGTGCAATTTCGGCAACGACCGGGGTTTTGCCCGTGCCGCCAACTACAAGATTACCCACGATAATCACTGGCACTGAAGGCTTGTAAAGCCGACGCCTCAACCAATGACGCCTAAGGAAGCTGAGTCCGCGGTAGAGCCAACTCACTGGAACCAAGAACTTCGTCCACGTATGGGCGCCATACCAACCCTCCAAAACCCACTGCTCGGTCGATTTCGCTGTAGGCGCGGGATGTTGCAACGTTGACTCACCCTCGGAAACCCCTTCCGCGTCGGTCTGACTCGCCATACCAGACTGCTGCTCGACATACCGAGCATAGTGGGCCCCTTGTGAGAGAAGCGACTGATGGGTGCCCTTCTCGACGATTTTTCCATCCACCAGCACAAAGATCCGATCCGCTTTTTCCACAGTGCTGAGTCGATGCGCAATGATGATGGTGGTGCGACCCTCGATGAGGCGCTCAAGCGCTGCCTGGAACGCACGCTCGGCCTCTGTATCAAGTGCGGAGGTTGCCTCATCGAGAATCAGGAGCGGCGCATCTTTGAGCAAAGCTCTCGCAATGGCCAAACGCTGTCTTTGCCCGCCTGAGAGCAAGACACCGTTATCACCAACAATGGTATTCAAGCCTTGAGGCAGTTGTTCAATAAACTCGAGCGCCTGAGCATCGGCGGCAGCTGCACGAATCGAGTCCGCACTGGCATCTGCTAGGCCTCCATAGGCAATATTCCGAGCAACAGAATCGTTGAACAACGTGACAGACTGACTAACGATTGCGAGGTTCTTGCGTAAATCGGATCGCCTGATATTTTGAATGGGGACGTCATCGATATAGATCGCCCCCTCGGTTGGCTCATAAAAACGGGCAATGAGCGATGCGAGTGTCGTCTTTCCGCCGCCAGAAGGACCCACAAGCGCAATCGTCTCACCTCGACGGATGCTGAAATCGATATCGTGAAGCACTGCCTCTTGTGCAGATTCATAACGAAAACTCACTTTGTCGAATCGGATGTCCCCTTTGATGATGCCAAGTTGCGTCGCACCCTGATCGAGTTCACGTGGTTCATCCAGTACTTGAAATAGATCTGCCGCTGCGGCAATCCCTTTTTGCACAATGGCAATGACTTCTGTGAGCTGCCGAATCGGTTTAGCCAAAAGACCGCCCGTAGTAATGAAGGCAACCACATCGCCGGTTGTCATATCGGAGCGGATCACAGGCTCTAGCAGAAGCCATACCAAACCAGCAAGAACGGTTGAAACAAGGAGTTGAATCACCGGCGTTGCGACGGCCGACGTCAACACCATTTTCATCGATTGGCTTCGATTTCTCTCACTGACTGCTCGGAAACGGTCACGCTCGTACTGTTCGCCTCCGAAGGTTCTGACCTCTCGATATCCTTGGATTGCCTCACCTGCTACCTGAGTAACGTCACCCATAGAATCTTGGATACGTTCACTGATGCGTCGAAATCGTCTGCCAGCGACCCGAGCCAGCAATCCTATTAGAGGTGCAGCAATGAGAAAAAGCAGCGTTAGGCGCCAATTGAGGTACAAGAGAAATCCAAGGTAACCAACGACCGTTAGACCTTCACGAAAAATGATTTTCACCGCATCGGTAGCAGCTCCCGTTACTTGGCTCACGTGATAAGTCACTTTTGCAACTAAATGACCTGACGCGTGTTGATCGTAATAAGCACTGGGCAGTGTGAGGAATTGGTCAAAGACTTGTTGGCGCAGCTCGAAGACCATCTGATTGGCTGCGAATTGGATGTAATACGTTCCAAGAAAGGTGCCGATCCCCCTGACGAGGACAATCAAAATAATGGCTGTGGGAACGAGCCACTGATCGGTGATGGGCGCGATGCCGAGCCAACTGGAGAGCACGGCTTTGACTTCTGCCAAGTGCGCCGCATTACCCTGCAGCGAATCCACGAGATAGGAAACGAGCTGAACAACGCTAACATTGGCAATTGAATAGAGCAGAAAGCCGAACAAGCTCAGGAAGAACGCAAACCAGGGCGTATAGCCCAGAAGCCTACGGTAGACGACGCCTGTGCTAGCGCTCATCTTGAGCGCCTGGTCTGGATGCAATCGCTATCCGGGTGATGTTTAACTCAGAGAAAACGCTTAACACATCAACCACCGACTGGTGGGTTGCTCTCGCATCCGCCTCTAGCACGATGCCTCGGTCTTGCGCATCCGGATACTGGCTAAGCGCTTGCCTCAACGATTGAGCGCTGTTATCGAGTCGACGACCTTCAAGGGCGAGTTGACCATTTTGCGTAACCACAACGCGCAAGGAATCCGTTGAGCGCGATACTTGCGTCAGGTCGGTGTTGGGTAACTCTAGCTCGAGTTCAGCTGCTGATTTAAATTGCGTTGAAATCATAAAAAAGATGAGCAGCAAGAACACCACATCAATCAAGGGCGTGAGATTGATTTCGGCTTCTGGAGGCCTACGCCGGGCTCTAAGCATGGTTTACCTGAAGCCTGTCGACGAGCGAGTGACACAGCGATCAATGAGCAACATGGTATCGTTCTCGATATCGATCAAGAGATCGTCCACCCTACGCGACAAAAACCGGTGCATAAACAAGGCGGGTATCGCCACGCTTAAACCCGCAGCGGTGGTAATCAGGGCTTCGGAAATGCCACCCGCCAGGGTTGCGGCTTCGCCAATACCCACGGACTGAATGGCGCTGAACACTTTAATCATGCCGATAACCGTCCCTAGCAATCCGAGCAACGGCGTAATCGCGGCCATCGATCCCAGAGTAGATAAATAGCGTTCGAGCTCGTGAGCGATTTGGGCAATTTCTGCTGTGAGCGCATGACGCATGGTTTCCCTGCCACCACCGTGCAACGCGAGGACCTGGCTCGCGACGCGCTCCAAGGGCGATTTGACCCTCAGCCCCTTTAGCCATTCATCAGTTAGGTCCTCCCTCTCAACCCGCTCTTGCAATTCAAGCAGTGCTCGCTGAGGTCGAACCTCCCGTCTCCTAAGACTCCAAAGGCGTTCTAAAGATATACCGGCCGCGATGATAGAGCACAAAACGATTGGCACCATTAACCCGCCGCCTGCCATGAGATATTCAATCATCAGTCCGCCCTTTTGACTCAGGCGAAACATGCGTAGCCAGAATATTACGGGCCCAAAACATGGTTTTTGACGTAAGTAGCATCAATTGTTGGCGCACTCTGGTTTCGTCTGCCATCACCTCGCTGCCTTCGATCCGTTCCAGCCTCAAAGGTTTTATCCAATACGGCGTGATCGTCATTCCCAACTGTGCGACGGTATTCAAATCAGTTCTCCTTGGCCTGCCGCACAACGCCTTCATCATGCAATTGCCCGATTTGGCCTGACGATAGGCCGAGTTCTTCCGCCAGAATCTGATCTGTGTGCTGACCGAGCCTGGGTGCACTGAGCGCGCCCAGGTTTCCCCCTGCACCGAACCTTATCGGACTCGAGGGTGTGAGATAAGTTCCCGTGTTCGGATGGTGCACACGTTCAAACAGCGGGTTCAGCTCAGTACAATCCGGATCCTCCTCCACGAGGCCTCGAAACGTTCGGTAGGGTCCGTAGCAGACTCCGGCTTGATCGAGTTGGGGCGTAATATCTGCATAAGTGCGGGAACTAAACCAGGGTTCGAGAAGCTGATAAATATCCTCTCTCGCCATGAATCTAGCGCCCTCGTGATCGAAGTTGAGTGACAACGAGCTTGCAAGTTGCGTCATAGATTCTTCGGTCTGGGTGGCTTGTATAAGGCCTTGCCATTGCTTAGGCGTCAATCCAACGATCATCATGCGCCTGCCGTCACGGGTGAGAAAGTCTTTCCCAAACGCCCCGAAAAGGTAGTTCCCCGTCTTCTCCCGATCTGCATTGTTGATCTCAACTTCCGCCAAATTGCCCAGATGACCCGCCGCTGCCATGGCCACATCTTTCAAGGCAAGCGCGACGTACTGCCCTTGGCTTGATCGGCTCCGATATCGTTCGGCAGCAAGCAAGGCCGTTGCGGCCATCTGGCCTGTAATGTTGTCCCAGGCAGGGAGCAACGCGTTGACAGGGTCTGTGGACGCTGGATGCCCAGTCGCGTCTGCGAACCCAACAGCACAATTCACCGTGTAGTCGACGGCCGACCCCCCCTGTCGATCGCCCAAGACGTTAACGTAAATAAGGTCTTGCCGTCGCGCTGCTAATTTTTCGTAGGCCAGCCATCCAACCGCTGGAAAATTAGTTAAGAACAGTCCGCGATTGTCACCCGGCTGGGCGATCAACTCCGTCAATATTTCTTGCGCCTTGGGTTGGCGGATGTCGATCTGTATCGAGCGCTTACCTTTATTCAAGCCATCCCAGAAAAGGCTAGCGCCGGATTCCGTGATCGGCCAACGCTTGAAATCCAGTCCGCCACCTAACGGATCAAAACGAATGATATCGGCGCCCAGTTGCGCCAGTGTCATGCCGCCCAGAGGCGCGGCGACAAACGCGCTGCCCTCAACAACCCGCAACCCCGATAGGATGCCGGTTTCAGACCTAATCATGCGTTGTTGACCTGGCATTGGCGATTGGGGTGGGTGCTGAAGCGAGATAGGCCCAAAAAACCCAATCCAACACTTTGCCATTGTCTGCAGACTCTGGAGCCTGAGGGCCGCGCTCTGCAAAAGTTTCTAGGTGCAACTTAACCAATGACCCATGATCGAGTGGTTGCTCCTCAAGGCACAGAACCTGGCTAGACAACAAATCTTCCTCGAATACAGGCCCGACGTGGTCGCACTTGACCCAGGAGAGAATCGTAACGAGATTGGGCACGCCTCTCGCCAATTGGCTACCGGCAATCGATATCGTGTGACCGCCATAAACCAAGCGCTTGCCGTAGACGCTTCTAGATGCATCTGTGTGGGTCATGGCCATATTTAGCGTTAGGCGAACCAATTCTGGTGCCGAGGTGACGGTGTCTTTGGGCTCAATCATCATGGCTTGCTCGGTTCCGATCTGAGCAGGCTCATAACGCGCTAGGTTGGCGAAATGCGGTTCATCCCAATAGGCGGCAATCGAGCGGATTTCTTCGATCGAAACCTCATTCACGCTTCCGGCCAAATCGTCATCGTGGCCAGTGACTGCCACAGGGTCTGCACAGGGGATCATCGGGCATCGCCAAAAATCCAAAACGGATGCGCCGTCCTGGTTTGCAACACTGATTGCAAGAACGACCATCCCGGTGGCCGCCCGGCCCTCTTTGGGCTTGTTCTGCTTGAGTCCGACGACTCGCGTGGACGTGATCAAAGTATCGCCCACATGAACAGGTTGCTTTAGGACTAAGCCCTCGTAAAACAAATTGCCCAGAACCCTCTGAGAGGGAATGGTCGACTGGCCGATCGCAACGTGCCCGACCAAAAGTGGATGCACCATCATCTCTCGGCGACCGGAATAAAGCTTGCTGAGCCTTTGATCTAAAAAAACGCGGCTACGGTCGCCAAACATGGCTTGGTACGCGGCCGTCATCCCTTCGGTGATCGTGACCGCAGGCACATGGGACAGATCTTGTCCATGATAGAAATCTTCAAAGAAAGGCGGTGTGTTCATCGACTGCACCCTCTTGCGCTGATTGGCCACAATTCTCCCACCCTGCCGGCTTGCATGACGAAATAATAATCATGCAAGTTCACCGTGGGATCGCAATGAGGCGTCACCAGGCGCAACGTATCTCCCAGTTTCACTGAGCGTGAAGGGTTTTCAAGCGCGACGATTCCGTGCTCATCGCCACCCCAATGGTAGCGAACCCCCTCGAGGTTGATGAATTCAGGGACCATTTTGTCGGACGCCAACGATTTAAAGCCAGCATCGACCGTAAACGACCGAGAAGAAGGTTGACTGATCGCGGTAACCAGTAGCGACAGAGCAATACCAAATCTGTCAAACGAGGCGCTCGACGCGGACTCAATATCTCGATATTCGATATCCATAAAGGCATAAGAGCCTGCTTGAAGCTCTGTTAGAAGCCCGATGTGTTGTTCTAAATCGTACGAGCCAGTACCGCCGCCCGAGATAACGGGCACGCAAACGCCCTGCTCATCTAACAAGGATTTCGCTCGCACACCGTGCGCCATCGCCCTCTGGTACTTGGCTACCCGAGTTTCATAGTCAATGATATGCATGCAGTGACCGGCGTAGACCTGCAGACCACCAAATCGAAGTTGGCCACACTGACTCTCGATGTATTCAAAGAGATTCAAAAGTTTTTCATCAGCAGAAATACCGGTGCGGCCCAATCCAGGGTCAATGTCGATGAAGATGGTCATGCTGAGCGATTCATCGAACAATCGCTGGTTGAGCTTTCGAGCGCCCTCCTCACTGTCAAGGACGATCTTCAATTCAGGGTTGGTTCTAGCAAGATGAACCACATGGTCCAAGCTCGATGGGTGTTGGACAGGCGACGTGATCAAAATATCCAAGATACCGGCCTGTTGCATGATGTGCGCTTCGCTGACTTTGGCGCAGCAAATCCCGGAGCTGCCGTGCGCGAGCTGAAATTTTGCAACTTCCGGACACTTATGCATCTTCGCATGACTTCTCAAACTTAAACCCGATGCGCTCGCTGCCTCTGCCATTAACTTCTGGTTACTCGCCAGTTGATCAACGTCTAACAACAGCGCGGGTGTTGGCACTTGAGTCACATCATACGCTTCGTTTAGGACGATCTTTTCGATCGCCCGGGAAGACAACTCTCCAAGCAGAAACGCATTCAAGTTGGGATTAGACATGATCTAGTTGCTCGCAATCTTGGGTGGCGCAATCCGTGGTACGCTCAATTTGCAGGGTGACATGAGAGATCGAAAACTGCGACTTCAGCGCCTCACTGACGCGTCGGTAGCCGTCCGGCTCATCGAGTAACGTTTCATTTGGCATCACGAGATGCGCAGTGAGGCAATTTTCTCGAGTCGACAAGGCCCAAACATGTAGGTCATGGACAGCCTCGACGCCGGGCACTTGCGAAAGTACACGTTGTACTTCTCTCAGATCGATTTCACGCGGCACTGCGTCGATCATGAGTTGAAACGCGTCAACCAACAGGCGCCAGGTCATGCCAACGATGACGACAGCTATGATCATCCCCATGACAGGATCCGGCCAACTTATGCCGGTGTAAATCATGATGAGTCCCGCGGCAACGACGCCGAAGGACAGCAAGGCATCCACAGCAAGATGAAGAAATGCCGCGCGAACATTCAGGTCGCGGTGACTCTCCCTCAGGAATAGCCAGGCGGTTGCCCCATTGACGAACACACCGCATAGCGCTGCGATAACAACCACTTCCGCATGGCTCTCTGACGCATTGAAGATGCGTTCAAAGGCTTCAACGCCAATAAAAACGGCCATGACCACCAGGATAAGCGCATTAACCATCGCTGCAAAGATACTGGATTTACCATACCCATAGCTAAATTGAGGATTTCCAGGTTTCATTGCGAGGTAGGAGGCTCCCCACGCAAGAAGCAGCGCGAGGATATCGCTGAGATTATGGGTGGCATCAGCGAACAAACTGACTGAATTCGCGAAATAAGACACCACAAATTCAATCACTGTGAAGGCAAGATTGGCCGATATCGCGATCCCGAAGGCTCTATTCAAGGCGCCTAACGCGGGTGGTGCGTGGTCATGATGATGTGGGTGCGCGTGCACTAAATGATGGGCCTCGAGTGCATAAAAAGGGGGCGTTATTTATGGGGAGAACCATACCAGTTGAGTCGCTGGAGAGGAACAGCGCGTCTCGCGCACTGGGCACTGGGAGGCGGGGCGAATCGAGTCCATAGACTGAAGGCAAGTTAGGAACGCTCGCCGATCTATTCGATGCCAATTGGCGAAACAAGTGGTTACCTTAGCCCCTAAAAAGTTTTGAGAGCAGTAACGCGTCAATGGGCGACGTCAAAATCGAGTGAATGGCAGCTTAAGAATTAGCCTCTTTTAGAATGCGCAAAAACGACTCGGGTGAAGGTGCAAGCTCGCCTTTAGCGCCAAAAAGACCGGGCGCAGCAGGCTAGTAACCGCATGTCTTTACGAAGAACTAAATGAACGATGCCAAGGCCAAGAGCAGTCTTTCTTTGGGAGACGAACTTGTGGCGCGCCTGAATCATTTTGAACCCAGCGATCAATGCTGACGCAAGATCAGTCAAGTAGTTCCTCAACGTATTCCGCGATCGCGAGAGACGAGGTCAAACCAGGTGATTCAATGCCAAACAAATTCACCCAGCCCTCGAAGCCCAGCGCATTTTCGTGCCTAATCTCAAAGTCTGTCGGTGCTTGTCCCGGCGCCTGGGTCTTAGGACGAATGCCCGCGTAAGCGGGCACCAAGGCGTCACGACGAATACCGGGAAAGTATCGCGAAATCGACTCAAAAAACGCGAGATCTAGAGCTGAATTAACCTCGTAGCTCTCAGCCTCTACATACTCCACATCTGGGCCGAATTTCACTTGACCCGCCAAATCAATCGTTGCGTGAATACCCAAGCCTGCGCCACTGGCTGGCGGCACCGGATAGATCAGCCGAGAAAAAGGCTGAGGCCCTTTAAGGCTGAAATAATGGCCTCGACAAAGATAGCGTTTGGGGATCTGGTCCACCGGGTAATCTTGAAGGCAAGCGGCCACTGCCTGACTGTTCAGCCCCGCGGCATTGATCACCAGGCGCGCACCCACTTCGAATCGTTCATCGTCTAATGTCGCAATCTTAAGGGTGTAACCGCCCTCACATCTTTGCGCGCCGGTGACCCGGCTGCCAACACTCAACAACCCCCCGCTCGATTCAATGTCAGCTACCATCGACAGCATGTACTCGTGCGCAGAAACAATCCCGGTTGACGGACTTAGAAGAGCGGCCGTTGCCTGTAGTTGGTGCTCCAGCGCTTTCGTCTCACGTTCTGAAAGCCAAACCAAATCCTCAACACCATTCTGCTCAGCTTTCGATGCGAGGTTAGCAAGTTGGGGCTCTTCTTCGGTACTTGTGGCGACGATCAACTTGCCGCACTGGCGATGGGGAACGCCTCTGGTTTCGCAGTAGTTGTATAAAAGCGCCTTTCCCCGAACACACAGCTTTGCTTTTAGCGAATCGCTTGGGTAGTAAATGCCAGCGTGAATAACTTCGCTATTCCGACTGCTGACACCTTGACCAAACTGCCTTTCGGCCTCGAGGACAAGACAATCACCGCGGCGAGCCATCTGCCGCCCGATAGCCAATCCTACGGCTCCGCCCCCGATCACAATGGTCTCCACAGAATCCATTTCTGATGTCCATGCTCTGAAAGAAAATGCCTTGGATCATAGCAGAGCAACGTGTAGTGCAAAGGAAGCGGCTTTACTCGCACGCACTTTACTCGCACGCACTTTACTTGCACGCATTATCCGCCTACTAAGGCGTAGGAGATGTCGCGTACATATGCCGCGCGATTAACAAACTAGGGCATTACAGATAGCGGATGATGAACCGGCCTTTAGCGTTGTCAAATTCAAACCATCTACTTAAAGGCGTTCTAACTTATTGTTTAGAAGAACTAAGTAGCAGTCCCTTTTCGATTCTTTCGCTGTGGGCTAAAAGGTATATGAGCCAAAAATCAAGCGTCAGAATGATTTGACACGTAACGGAACAGATCCATAGCTAAGGACTTCAAACCTAATCCCCCGATCCAACAATTCCACGAGCCACAACCCCACGAGACCAACAATTCGGTTACTTGTTTGCAAACGGGGAAATCGGTGAACCGCTATCTTCTGGGGAAGCTCAAACCTGAATACGACCCATGGGGTCAGAAACTCATGAGGCATCTCCTTCAAATAGGAAGACCAATTTGTGGATCTAAGCTAGGGGCCACGGTGAGTCGCTGATGGGTTAAGGGCTGGATGGACGCGTCAGATGAGATGACCCGATGCACCACGGCACGCTTTGGCCGACCGATGGAACGGGTGGCACCTTTAGGCGAGCGTGTCAGCCCTTGGAGCAGGAGATTCTTAAGGTGAGAACAAACGAGATGAGTTGCTTTTTCTTTATTTTTTGAAGACTTAACTCGCTTGGCCGCTAGCATCGCTAGGCGACTGAAATCAGCGCCTAGTTCAACGGTGTGACCATGCATGCGTTCTTGTTTACGAGCTTTTTTTTGGATCTTGCCTTGGCTCTTGTATCGGTTAGTCTCCCGGCCAATGTCTCGCATGTGCGTAGCCACTGGTTTTGCAGGCTTGCCTGCAAAACGAAAAGTTGTCTCAACATTCACTTGGGTTGCAGCGCTCATGACACGCTCCTTACTGTTTTTTTATACAGTATCCTACTATTGTATGTTTGTACAGTGCTATTTTTGAAATTTAATGCCGTTCGGCCCTAAGGTAATCTCAATGTGATCACCAGAATGAACTTCGCCGTTAATGAGCGCCGTCGCGAGTGGATTTTCTACCATACGCTGGACCAAGCGCTTGATGGGGCGGGCACCGTACAGCGGATCAAAACCCTCTTGTGAGATCGCCTGGATCAGATCTCGATTTAAGGTCGCTTCTATCCCGAGTGCTGCAATTCGCTTGATCAACTCGTTCACTTGGATCTCAGCCACCTGTGCAATATGGGCTTCACTTAGGCTGTGAAAGACCACGGCCTCGTCGATTCGATTCAGAAATTCAGGCCTGAAATGCGATGACACCCGAGCCATCACCGCGTCTTTAATTTGATCGTAGTTTTGATCAGCTCCTATGCTGTGAATCAAGTCAGAGCCCAAGTTTGACGTCATGATCAACACCGTATTCTTGAAGTCAACGGTCCGCCCATGGCTGTCGGTCAATCGACCATCGTCAAGCACTTGCAGCAATAGGTTAAAGACATCCGGATGAGCCTTTTCCACCTCATCGAGCAAAATAACGGCATAGGGTTTACGGCGGACTTGCTCAGTTAGCAGGCCTCCCTCATCGTAACCAACATAACCCGGTGGTGCGCCGATCAGTCGAGCGACCGAATGCTTCTCCATGTATTCGGACATATCTAATCGGATCATTGCAGTCTCAGAGTCAAACAGCGCCTCTGCCAATGCCTTGGTCAACTCTGTTTTGCCCACGCCAGTCGGGCCTAAAAACAAAAACGAACCGTTGGGTCGATTAGGATCAGAGAGCCCTGCACGTGCTCGCCTCACGGCTTGGCTTACCGAGCTAACCGCTTCATTCTGACCGACGACGCGCTCGTGGAGAATCTGCTCCAGTTGTAGGAGTTTACCGCGCTCACCAGCTAACATTTTGGAAACTGGGATGTGTGTCCATTTAGACACAACTTCGGCAATTTCTTCTTCTGTAACCTGATGGCTTAGAAGGTGCTTCCCCTCATATTGCGCTGCTTGCAGAGCAGCTAACCGTGATGTCATCGCGGGCAAGGTGCCGTATTGTATTTCCGACATGCGCGTTAGATCCCCCGCTCTCTGCGCTTGCTCTAACTCGATTTTCAGCGCTTCAATCTGCTCTTGTGTTTGATGCATGGCTTGAAGCTCAACTTTCTCGGCCTGCCAGACTTCCTCTAACGACGTGTGCTCCAGTTCGAGCGCACTGATATCCTTTTCAATGGTCTCCCTTCGCTTTTTCGATGCATCATCGACCTCCTTGGCTAACGCCTCACGCTCAATCTTCAGTTGTATCAGCCGACGGCCAAGGGTCTCTAGCACTTCCGGCCTTGAATCGATCTCCATGCGAATGCTGCTCGCGGCCTCATCAATCAGATCAATGGCTTTGTCAGGTAATTGGCGATCCGTGATATAGCGGTCCGCAAGGGTTGCCGCAGCAATAATTGCCGGGTCTGAGATCTGAATTCCGTGGTGAATCTCATAACGCTCTTTGAGCCCACGCAGGATTGCGATGCAATCCTCAATCGTCGGCTCCTCCACCAAGACCTTCTGAAACCGACGTTCTAACGCTTTATCGCTCTCTATAAACGTACGGTATTCATCCAGCGTGGTTGCACCCACGCAATGGAGGGAGCCGCGGGCAAGCGCTGGTTTCAGCATATTGCTCGCGTCCATAGCGCCATCCGCTTTACCGGCCCCGACTAGGGTGTGCAACTCATCGATAAACAAGATGACATCACCTGCTTGCCTCTCGAGATCGGCAAGAACAGCCTTCAGTCGCTCCTCGAATTCGCCACGGTACTTAGCGCCAGCGATCAAAGCGCCAAGATCTAGTGACAGCACTTGTTTACCTTTCAGGCCCTCGGGCACCTCACCGTTAATCACACGCTGGGCCAAGCCCTCAACGATTGCCGTCTTGCCCACGCCAGGCGCACCAATCAATACTGGGTTGTTTTTGGTCCTGCGCTGCAAGACTTGAATTGCCCGTCGGATTTCGCTGTCCCTGCCAATCACAGGGTCTAACTTACCTTCTCTGGCAGCCGCTGTGAGATCAACCGTATATCTTTCTAGTGCTTGGCGTTGTCCCTCGGCATTTGGATCGGTAACTGTCTCACCACTACGCAAATTTGTGACCGCGCGCACCAGAGATTCGGCCTGAGCGCCCAACTTTTCGAATAGCTTTTTTATGTCTGGATCAGCGTCACATACCGTTAACAGCAATGCATCAACTGAAACATACTGGTCGCCGAGTTCGTCGGCTTTTTTTTCTGCAAGATTTAGCCACTTCAAAAGCGTTCGACTGGGGGTGACTTCACCCGTGGCTTGCCCAATCCTGGGCAACGCTTCGAGTTGTTCGGCCAGCAGTGCCTGAAACTTGACGTGATCAACGCCCATCTTCGTCACCAAAGCGAGGCACATGCCACCCTGTTCGCGCGCTAGAGCGCTCAGCAGATGGATCGGCGTTAGTGTGTTGTGATCACGCGTGATAGCGATGGACTGAGCTTCGTTGAGCGCACTCTGAACACTTAGCGTTAATTTTTCTTGTTTCATGGATATTCCAATGGGCTTCAAGCCCAACTAACAATCTTGGACTCTGTATAATGCCGACGGGCAATTTTTCAAGACCACGAGCGGTTTTCACGATGTCCTCAATCGACAATAAAAGATGGAAAACACAAGGCATCACTCATTTTAAGAATGCGTTTCTTTGGTCTTTAGAGGGCCTTGCCGCGGCATTTAAGCATGAAGCCGCATTTCGTCATGAACTTGCGGTTACTTTGGTGCTTAGCCCCATCGCGCTATGGCTCAGTTATTCCATGATGGATTTCGTGCTTCTTATGGGTGTTCTAGTGCTCGTCCTGGTGATTGAACTTCTGAATTCTGCCATCGAGGCGCTCGCGGACGTTCAAACAACCGCTTTCAACCCCGGCATCAAGCTTGCCAAAGATTACGGCTCTGCGGCCACCATGCTGACGATGGTGCTTGCTGGCGCCACATGGATGGCGATGCTCTTGAATCGTCTCCAGGACGCTACCCTCTAACCGTGGCGTGGATTGATTTGCGATCAAAAACCCCATTTGGATTCGAAAAATAGAGAGCATGGACGCAAAGAAAATTTACATCACACCGCGAGGTGCCCGATCCCTTAGGGAGGAACTCGCCTACCTTTGGCAGGACAAGCGGCCAAAGGTGACGGAACAGGTGAGTGCAGCCGCAGCACTCGGAGATCGATCAGAAAACGCCGAGTACCAATATGGGAAACGACAACTGAGAGAAATTGATCGAAGAATTCGTTACCTTCAAAAACGGCTCGACAACATTACGATTGTCGATCGAACACCGAGCGACCAAACACGCGTATTTTTTGGCGCTTTCGTCACCCTAGAAACCGAAGATGCAGACGCACTCTCGATTCGTATCGTGGGAGAGGATGAAATCGACATCGCTCGCAGCTGGATCAGTATGCACACGCCCCTTGCGCGTGCCATTCTTGGCAAATCTGTAGGCGACGAAGTTCGAATACAGAGACCTGCCGGCATCATTACTGCGGAAATACTTTCGATCCATTATGAGGAAATGAGCGCGTATGACGACTGAGTTTCAGCGCCCAAACATTTTTGCGATGACTGGCTACACGCCGGGGGAGCAGCCCGCTGACCCTGCGACGATCAAGCTGAACACCAACGAGAACCCCTACCCACCCTCGCCTCAGGTTTTTGATGCCTTACAGCAATTCGACGCGGCCCATTTGAGGCGTTATCCCAATCCAACCGCCTCAGATTTTCGATTGGCCGCTGCCGAGCTGCACGGTGTCGCGCCAGAGCAAATCATCGCAACGCGAGGCGGCGACGAACTCTTGCGATTGATTCTGACCACCTTTGTTGATCCGGGCGAGGCTGTCGCCGTCGCGGAACCCTCTTACTCCCTTTATCCCGTCCTAACTGCTATCCAAGGTGGTCAGCTTCTTGATTTCGGCTTGACCAACGATTGGCGTCTTGCACCCGACTTCGTTGATAGAGCGAACGAAGCCCGGTGTAAGGTTGCATTCATTGTGAATCCTCACGCTCCGTCCGGCGCGCTCCTGGATGAGGCATCCTTGCGCGCGATTGCCGGGGCATTCAATGGCCTGATACTTGTCGACGAGGCGTATGTTGATTTTGTTTCAAATGCCGGCCACGACTTGACCCAATTTGCTGTTAAAGCAGACAACGTGGTCCTCCTGCGCACATTAAGTAAAGGCTATGGCCTAGCGGGTCTTCGATTTGGGTACGGCATTGGTCACGCTCGATTGATCGAGCCCATGCTGACCAAAACTCGGGACAGTTATAACTTGGACGCGATCAGCCAATCTTTAGCCTTGGCAGCCATCAGGGACCAGCGCTACATTGAAAAGACTAGGCGCCAAGTTATCGACGCTAGGCTCGAGCTTCAAGTGGCGCTCGGAGCGCTTGGTTTTGAGGTCGCCCCCTCGCACGCGAATTTTGTTCTAGCAACCGTCCCTCGATCTGGGCCCTCAGCGCTTTCCATCTATCACGCGCTGAAATCCAGGAAAATTTTGGTGCGTTATTTCGATCAAGATCGGCTGAGGGATAAGCTTCGTATCACCGTCGGTACACCAGAAGAGCAGCACCACTTAATTAAGGAACTGAGAGAGATCTTGCAGCGTGATTGACAGCCAAATCAACGAAGATCACACGGGGACCATCGTCCTTCGGCCTAACCAGTCGTGGACCTGGCGGTACAATCTCTATCTGCTTTACACCCTACTGACCGTCTCCCTCATCATGGGCGTGTTTTTTATTTACGTCGGCGCTTGGGTCATTCTCCCCTTCAGTCTCTTGGAATTGTCAGTCTTGCTCGCGTGTATGTATTACTGTCTGCGTCGGGCGCAACGCCAGGAGGTGATTCGAGTTACCGCAGAGCATGTCACCATCGAACGAGGCCGCCGCGAACCTGAAGCCACCAAGCAATTTATTCGCTTCTGGGCGCAGTTCGTTGTTACGCCCGCTCGACATCCCTGGAGTCCTTGCCAGGTATCGATTCGATCCCATGGGGAAGAAATGGAACTGGGGGGCTTTTTAAACAAGGAAGAGAAGTCACAGCTTGTCAGTGAGTTGAGACGCGTTGTTCCACCTGTTTAGACCAGTCAAACGCGCCATTGGCTGCCACGTCACGAATTAAACCCTCTTGGGCAACCGAAGCAATGAGCACCCCTTTTTCGGTGTACATAGTGCCTCGGTTGAAGCCTCTAGCACCACCCGACGAAGGTGAATCTTGCTCAAACAGAATCCACTCATCGAAACTAAACGGTCGATGAAACCACATGGCGTGATCTAAGCTTGCCGTCATCAGTCCTGTCAGAAAGGATCGACCATGGGGCAACGCGCAAGTCGACAAGATGCCCATGTCGGAGGCATAAGCGAGAAGGCACTGGTGCAGGGCTGGGTCATCCCCCAGTGGATAACGTGCCCTGAACCAGGTGTGCTGCTTGGGCGGCATTTTTATTGGATTGGCGTAGTCAATGGGTTCGACTCGTTTCAACTCAATAGGGCGCTCTCTTTGCATCATCTCTCGCATAGCTTCGGGAATTGACGCTAAGCGTGCTTGCATCAATTCGCGCTCATCAGGGAGCTCATCGGGATGGGGCACGTCAGGCATTGACCGGGCATGAGAAAGCCCCTCTTCCAGCACTTGAAACGAGCAAGACAAATTAAAAATCGCCTCCCCAGATTGCAGTGCGACGACCCTACGCGTTGTGAAACTCTTACCGTCTCGAATCCTGTCAACTTCGTACAGTATTGGCGCATTAGGGTTGCCGGGCCGCAAAAAGTATCCATGCAGAGAGTGGCAGTGCCGATCTGGCACCGTGCGCAGTGCTGCGATTAACGCCTGACCAATTACCTGGCCACCAAAGACGCGTGGCGTGCCCAAATTTTCGCTTTGGCCTCTAAACAGATTGAGTTCAATCTGCTCAAGATCTAATTGACTGATAATTTTCGAAAGCGCTTGGTTCACGACCTGACCCGTCAATAAAAGCGCGCTAGGATTCATCGTTTCCCACAAAAAATCAAGGTCCAAGCGTTCAGTGCCTTGATTCAAGGACAGAGCGCCAAGAGACCTTGCCCTCGGCGGAAATCTCGAACACCAGCCCACCCTGTTTTGACGTCGAGAATATTTGCGCGTTACGTCGTTTGAGACGGTTAATCACATCAGGATGTGGGTGGCCAAAAGCGTTCCGTGCCCCAGCACTGATGACAGCAAATTCTGGCTTAACATGATTTAGCCATGCCGGGCTTGAAGAGGTACCCGCACCATGGTGACTCACGAGCAACCAATCTAGTTCGGAAGGAATTTGTCGCACGAGATTTAGTTCGGCTGAGGCGCTTGGATCACCCATGAGTAACGCTTCAAAAGAACCGTAAGAGATCAACAAGTTACAAGAGCGGTCATTGGTCGTTTGCCCCGCCGCGAATTGGATTGTTCGAATGCGCATCCCAGGCTCGGGACTGAAGTCGAGCTGGCAGTGACTGGCCTGGATTAACTCCGTCGGTTGCGCCTCCAGCCGCCTTAACACCGCCGACATTCCCCCCGCGTGGTCGCTGTCAGAATGCGAGATCACCAGGTGATCTAGCTGACGGATGCCCAAACGAGACAAAAAAGGTGCGACCGTCGATTCACCTGCATTGTGCCACTCGTTCGCAGGGCCGGTGTCATAGAGTAGGCGGAAGCCGCGCGTGCGAACGAGCACCGAGGTTCCTTGCCCCACATCTAGAACCCATAGTTCTAGACTAGCCGGTCCGGAGGGCGCGGCACGTTGCAGACTCAACGCTAGCAGCAGATAAAAAGGCCACAAGGTGCCAATGACTCGACGCCCGATCGTCGCAAGTAACATGAGCCCTAGGCTTAACCCTGCTATCCAAGCTGCGACAGGAACCGTATCGAGTTGAGGCGAAAGCTCGCTGAGCTTCGTGACTCCGTGCCAAAAACCCTGCATGAGCGGGTCAACAACATGGAGTACCCGTAATCCGTCCAGTGATTGTAATGATCTGGGCGACATGATGATCCATAGCGCCATGAGACAACTCAATGGAAAGATTAGGAAGACGACCGAAGGCACCAACATCAGATTAAAAAACCAACCCAGCAATACAACGGGCGAACCCTGAAGCCAGAGAACGGGCCAACTCAGGAGACTCAGCGTCATTTGCGTCTTCACAAGCGTTTTAATTCTTTGGAAGCGAGAATCTTGCACGAGCTCGCTGTTGATCAGATAACCAACAGCGACGAAGGAGAACCAAAATCCTGGCTCCGCTAACGCTCTGGGGAACACCGAGAGAACGCCCGCCAGCGCTAAGATCAACACACTATTGATGTTGATTGGAAGTCGGTACGCGTACGCACCCAGCGCGAGACAAGTCATGACCCATGCTCTGAGTGCCGGAATGCTCAGACCAATGACTTGAAGATAAACTAGGGTACCCATGGAGGCGACCATAAACGCAGAGCCCCTGTTCATTCGGCATAACAGAAGGATTTGAAAGATCCCCAGCATGAGCGCGCTGATGTGCAATCCAGAGATAACGAGCAAATGAACAGCTCCGGTCGCGCTGAGCGATTGCCAATGATCTGCATCGAGCGACTGCACCTGACCCAGGGTCAGTGCAAGTATTGTCTGCTCAGCGTCCTGACTCAGACCAAGTTGTTTGATTCTCGAGGCCCAATTCGCAGCGATACAGGCGGTTGGGCGCGGGCAACTATCAGAGATGGCATCGACCGAAATCAGATCCGCTCTGCCCTGAACCGGATCGGCTCGCAGCCAGGGCCATTGCGCTTGAAAATGGTTGGCCCGAACGTGAAAAGGCTCTTTTCTCGCCCAACCCGTCAATCGGTCACCCATGCTTAGCCGATGGCTGCCCCCACCCAACCAAAAATCAATGTCCTCAGCACGAGCAAGGCGCGCGCCAAACCGTTCGGTGCGAAGCAAGATTCGTGTCGTTCGTTCATTGCGATCGATCTCAACATTGATGATCTGTCCGATGACCGCACATCGTGTCTCGCAGCTTGGCAATACGCTCGAATTCAGTGCCCCAAAATTCAAGAAGTGAGTCATCGCTGAAAGCAGACTGAAAAGGCAAGCGAAAACGACAAAACGCAGTCTCGGGTGTCTACCAAGAGCGGAGAAAACCAAAAGAGGAGGTAAGGAAAAGAGCGCGACTGCTGTAACAAACCCTGTGTTGGCGCTCGATACCACCCATGCGCTGATCGCTTCAACTTTAGGGAACGTGGCGACGGCTTGAAGCATCCCGTAGTATGGGCACTAGAGTTGATTTATAGTCAGCGGCGCTCGGCACCCCACGATTAAGCACTCTCGCTTAAAGTCGTGCGCCCTGACCAGACAGACCTTAAGCAATGGATTTACGAAAATATTTGCCCACTCAAGAGCAACTCGATGGCAATCGATTCTTCCGGTCGATGGGTCGTTTTACTCAAGATAGAGATTTGTGGCACATGAACCGCCACAGCGTCTCTGAAGCCGTGTTTTGGGGTGCCATTTGTTGTTTTTTGCCCATGCCCTTCCAGATGGTGCCGTGCCTCGTGCTCTGCATTCTTCGTCGATGTAATATTCCGATAGCCATTGCCGTTGTGTGGGTTTCAAACCCGATTACGATGGCTCCGATGATGTACTTCGCTTACGAAATCGGTGCGATGGTCACTGGCGACGGGGTCCGTTTGGATGTCATTGAACTCTCTTGGCACTGGCTGGCCGACCGATTGGCTGAAGTTTGGCTACCGCTAATCCTCGGCTGTCTCCTCTGCGGCCTTTCAACGGGCATCCTCGGCTATCTTGCCGTTCAGTGGTACTTCTGGGCGCGTCTGCGCCGCTTGCAAGCGAAGCGAAGTCAGCGCATTAACGAAGCCAAACCGTAAGATCCTCTTCTGACAACGATTGGCAAGCGTAGCGAACCGTCGCAACGCTGGCTGCGAGGCTGCCACCGAGGATCCAAAGAACGTCATTCCACCTCAAGTCGACGGGCAAATCAGTGAAGTAGCTCCCTCTCACTACGGAGAAACCCGTGATCGACTCTATCCAAGCCATCCACGTAGGCAGTGCAATGCTGGCAAAAATACCGAATATCGCACCTAGCGCGAGCGCAATGAGACTGAGCGAAGCGCCATAAGTCATGAACACACACTGAATTTGAAATTTGGTCAAGCCGGAGGCCTGAAGCATCGAGGCGACGCCTTTTTTTTCTGTCAGCGTTCTTTGCACACTAGACAGCAAACTGATTAACGAGAGAAGTACAAGGAGACCGAGAAGCGCGGCCATCATGAATTTCTCTGTCTTAACCGCCCGAAAGAAACTCGCGTAGTCCTCGTCCCAGGACGAAATGGGGTCAATGCCGGCGGCCTGAAGTTGTTTTTTCACCTGCGTCACGTTATTCGGGTCGGTTAGCGTTAGCCGCCAATGGCTAGAGTCATCGAGCAGGGTCGACATCTCTGTCACCGTTGTAATCGCGGTGCCATAGTCTACTTCGGCCCCCATTGAGAATAGGCCAGTGACCTTGAATCGGTGCCAAATGGGCTGCAACCGCCCTCGCTCTACACGAGGGAAAAGGATTAACACATCGCCCCCCAGCGACAAGTTCGCTCTTCGAGCAAGGGGCGCACCGATGGCGATTTCTGTAGCGCCAGAATGGGACTCTGGCCAACGCCCAATTAAGGTTCCTTGGTTTGCCAACGCGAGCCTGATCGGATCTTGATCCGACACACCTTGAACTTTGACGTAGTAATGTTCATCGCCTATGACCATGCCCTCTGCGCTCAGGAAACTTGAGACTGCGGTGCCCTGATTAGATGCTGTTTCAGCGATGATGCTCGAGCGTGCTTGACGACCATCAACAACAAGATGAGGCACGATAGACAATAACCTCGAGCGAAGCGTCACATCGAACCCGTTCATTACCGCGGTCATCATAATCAAAGCCGCAATACCCAAGGTCAAACTGATCACCGTGGTCCACGCCAGAAACCGAGACAATCGTTCAGATTGACCTCCCCATAGCCCTCGAGCGCAGAGCTGAACGCCCAAGGCTATCACGAGCTTTAAAGACATCAGACAACGCGGCTCTGAGAGATGGTAAGCGTTCGGTCCGCCTGAGCGGCCAGTAGCGGATTATGAGTAACCACGACCAGCGCTGCGCCTCGCGCTTTGCATCCATCCACCAGCAAATGTATGGCCGTCGCTGCTGACGCTTCATCCAAGTTGCCTGTTGGTTCGTCAGCCAACACACAACGCGGGCGGTGAACCAGCGCACGAGCAATGGCGATTCGCTGCCGCTCGCCACCCGACAACTGATGTGGATAGTGGCGAGATCGGTCGCTTAAGTTGAATTGATCAAGCACATCGAGCGCGCGAAGCTCAGACTCTGACTTCGACTGCCCTCGAATGCGAAGCGTTAACGCGATGTTTTCGAGCGCTGTAAGCTCCCCAATCAGATGATGAAACTGATAGACAAATCCTAAATCAGTCGCCCGGGCCTTAGCTCTCTCGCGATCGGACATATGAGCCCAAGATTGCGAGCGAAAGGTGACATCCCCACTCGATGGTCGATCGAGCCCTCCCATCAGATGCAACAATGTGCTCTTGCCAGAACCTGACGCGCCTACGATGGCAACGAATTCGCCTTCAGAGATACTTAGATGAAGACTTTCGAGTACCGTCAGTTTTTCGCCATCCTCACTTTCAAACCATTTCGAAATATCGTCGCAATGGATCAATGACGGCGATTGGATATGCTTTTTATCGAATTCGGACATGGTTTAGCTCATGGCTGGGCGACGTTTGAGACGCTCGAATAGCGGGGTAAATGTGTGCGACGAGGCCAACAACCAGCGAAGAGAGCGCGACCCAACTGGCGTCCATCGCCGAATAGTCGTAAGGCAAGTAGTGAACAAAATACTCCGCAAAAAGATCAATCTCGGAGAACGTGGCTACAAGGTCAAGCAGAAATACAAAGCCAGGTAAAATAAGCAGCCCTAGCACAAGACCAAGCGCCGTTGCGACACTACACTGCACCATCCCCTGAGTTAAGAACAGCGCCAGGATTTCTCGGCGCTCAGCCCCCAAAGTTCTCAAAATTGCGATATCACGCCGCCTTGATTCGATACTGACGACAAAGTGCGATCCTAAATTAAATGCAGCAATAGAAACTACCAGGAACAGCAACACGAACAGAATCTGTTTCTGAAGCGCGATCGCGGCGTAGAGACTGCCATATCGGTGCTGCCAAAGGGAAATGCGCATGATTGGCATTTCTGGATCCGATTGAATGCGCTCTATGAGGGCATGCCCCGAAAAAAGATCGATTAACTCGATACTTATCCCCTCTCTAACCTGGACACCGCCCAATCGCCTGGCCGTTTCGATGGAGGTCAAAGTCAGCTTTTCATCCAAGTCAGATTGCGAATTGAACAAGGCCGCAATTTTTAAGCTTCGTTGCCTTGGCGCTTGAATGAGTCCGGGCCTCAGTTCGGGCAACACAGCTGAGACTTGGTCGCCCACGGCAACCTGAAGTTCGTTGGCGAGTTGCTCGCTCATAGCGATCTGATATTTTTGTTCTCCAAGCTGACTGAACCTACCCTCGGTTAAGTCGTTGGCAATCGCAGGGGCCTTCGAACCTGTTTGAATGTCGAATCCTTGGATATTCACTGGGACAATTTGTTGCTCGCTGATCAAAAGGACGGGCACTTCTATAAGGGGTGTTGCCGACATCACGAGTGGGTCTGCTTCAAACCGAGTTCGCCAATGGCCTTCGAAAGCCGAGTCGAATGCAGGGGTCAGCAGCACATGCGGTACTCGGGACAAGACCCTTTCTCGCATGGCAAGGTCAAAGCCGTTCACTACAGCGAGTGACGCGAACAAAATCGCGACCGAGGCGGCCAAACCCAGCAGCGGAATTTTGAGCCCAGTCAGTCCAGATGCAAATGAATGCTTTCGCGACGCAAAGATCACCCCAAGTTCAATCAACCAGCGACGCGAAACAATGTGGGCGCGATTATTTTGCGCGATGATGGTTTGCAGTCTCGTCAACTTCAGTACCTTGAATTTGAGCGGGAAGCCATCCTCGTTCATCTCGGTTCTTAGATCCGTTAGAATTCTGAGTGGCGGGCAATCTACCGCTAAGACGCTTGCAGGCCCTTTATGACCCACGCACTCATCAATCAAAAGCGAGACTATTTTCGTTTCGAAGATGCTCTACAGGCATTCATTATGCCATTGGATAGGCAGAGCGCAGAGCCCTACGCAGCATTTTCAACTTACATTGGGCACCCAGTGCTCTCAAAAGCCGTGCATGTGCGGCAGGTATGCCTAGACCGAGCACAAACAGCAAAGCTGCTGAATCAACATGCCCAATCGTATCTTGAGTTGGCCGACCAAGTGTTAGAGCTGGCTGATGGGCTCATAGAAGCCGAGTTAGCCAAGTTCCGCGATTGGCGATGCCAAGTGTGTGAACTCAGTGAACGCGGACTGGCCTTTGAATCGTCTGCCGCCTTCTCCATCGGGCAGCGTGTCGCGGCCATGTTATTCGAAAGCCAAGATTCGCTGCTTCATCTTTCAGTTGGCGAGGTCAAACATTGCACCACGAGCACCGACAAGGTGAACATCGTCGGGATTGAATTAACGCAGGATTTTGCAGAGCAAAAGCGGTGGCAGACTTTCGTTCGAGCTAGGCAACTGAGGCTTCGATCTGTCAGTCAATCTGAATGAATGTCTCTCCTTTTGCGCATTCGATTTGCACTTTTGAGGCCATTTTATGATTCTCATTCTCAATCCCGCGATCACGCCCAGCGATGCTGCATATCAAACGTTGGTCCACTATCTAGAGGGGCTACCTGGAATCAGGGTGCAATCCCACGTAATCCAAGGCGAGGAGCGGCGCTTAACGGAACTCTATTTGCTCGGAGCCACGTCAACACTCGACACCTCAGTTATGGCTGGGTTCGAGGCCGTTGATCGCGTCATCCGTGTATCCGAAGAGTATCGAATTTTAGGTCGTCACGCCGATCTATCCAGACGCTCAGGCTTCGAATATCAGGGTCTTCAGTTCAATCAATCAAGCTTCCATGTATTTGCTGGTCTATGTGCCGTTGATCATCGAGAACATGTTGAACACATGATGCGTGCGCTGAAAGCTGCAGGTCAGCAATGTACTCGGATGGGTGCTTATAAGCCCAGGACCAACCCCTATGCCTTCCAAGGCCATGGGGCCGAATGTCTTCCCTATGTGTTTGAACTTGCTGGCAAATACGACATTAAGGTCGTCGCTATGGAAATCACTCACGAGGATCACATCACTGAAATTGAATCGGCGCTCGAGCAAACCGGGAACCCGACCGGGGTAATGCTCCAGATTGGCACACGAAACACGCAGAACTTTGAGTTGCTCAAGAGTGTCGGCCGCCAATCAAGATTTCCCATTCTCTTCAAACGCGGTTTTGGTGTGTCATTGAATGAATCGCTCAATGCAGCGGAATATCTGGCAAGCGAGGGTAATTCCAACGTCATTTTTTGCTTGCGAGGAATGAAGACCGAGGGCGCTGCGCCCCATCGCAATTTGGTCGATTTCGCTCAAGTGCCGCTTGTCAAACGCCTGACTCGAATGCCGATATGCGTTGATCCATCGCACTCTGTGGGCGATCGTGGACGATCACCCGAGGGTGTTTTAGAAATTGCGCACGCCGCAGCACAGGGCGTTGTCGCGGGCGCCAACATGGTCTTAGTGGATTTTCACCCCAATCCAGCAGAAGCTTTAGTTGATGGCCCGCAAGCGCTATTGATGAGCGAGCTCGAACCCTTCCTTGAAGATATGGCACGTTGCCATGATTTTTTTGAGGAGCGAGTCTCGATTTGGACTCGATGAAGATGTTCTCCAATTTCAGCGTCTGGCGAACTTTCACGAGTGACGCGCCCTGCTTTAACTGGGCTTCCGGGTTCTAGAACATTCTCCTGCTAGCGCCCGTAGCGCCTACCTGAAATGGCAGCCTCAAAATGCGCTTTTCGACGCGTCGGTGATGGGTGGTCTCTTTGACAAACTCTGCTCTTGGCCTAGAGGATCTATTTCCCGGCAAGCTTCTGGCCGCCCCCCGCAAATCTCACAGGTTCCACCCGCGCCCATCTGATTGAGGCCACCACAGGTACCCGAAATCGGGGCGCGACCACGAAGAACACCGATGGCCATTGCGAAGACCATCACCAGGAAGAAGCCGAACGTAACTAGAAATTCAACCATAAGAATGGGTTCCAACTTGTGCTCTTCTATCGAATTCGCTACCGGGTCCTGTAAAGCTCTCGATTTTGTCACTAACGACCGCAGGCGGCTTAAGTGCGAGCCTTAAAACGCTTAACCCCTTGTTCGCTCAGAAGCGGGAATCCTTACCATGATGTGAGGACAACACTCGCTTCTGGAATCCGGCAACAGACTTCATCACCAAGGCGGCGCGAGTGTTTTACCAATTCCTCGACGCTTAATAAAAACCGCTCGCCTCTACTTACCTTCAAATTTTTGTCGTGTTTTTTACCGAGTTGCCTAACACGCTCGAAGACCGCCGATCGCTTCCGAGCGCGAGCCCTACTGCTCAACGATGCTTGTCGAGGACGGCATCAAAATTGGGCGTGGTGAGCTCTCTAAAGGCCTCGCCATCGTATTCTAACATGAGCACCGCAAGTTGCTCTTGGCGGGCGAGCGTCAGCCCGGCCTCAGGCCCGAGCACATTCAATGCGGTGGCCCAACCATCTGCCATGGCTGCGTGCTCATGCAAGACAGTCACTGAGGCCAGTCGGTGTGTTACCGGATAACCGGTTCTCGGGTCAATGGTGTGGGAGTAACGAATGCCTTCTTCGGTAAAGAAATTCCGGTAATCTCCGGACGTCGCCATGGCGAGATTGTTAAGAGGTACCACAGCATAAAGGCCCCTCTCGGACGTGCTCGGCCGCTCAATGGCAACCCGCCAAGGCTGGCCCGAAGGCGCGGTTCCTTGGGCCATCAGTTCTCCCCCAACTTCTACCAGATGATTCGGATAGCCTGAATCACTGAGCAGATCGGACAACACATCAACAGCGAAGCCCTTGGCGATCGCGGAAAAATCTACCGCTCTAGCCAAACGTTTAAGCACGCCTCGCTCAACACAGTTCAAGTCAAGCGCATCAAAACCGACGCGCGCCCTTGCCGCTTCAATCGCCTCAGGTGCGGGCACCTCATGCCGCTGGGCTTGGGCTCCAAATCCCCAAAGCTCAACTAGAGGGCCAACGGTTGGATCGAAAGCGCCAAAAGAGCGCTCAAAGAGCGTCTTAGATTGGCTCATGACCTCAAACGTCTCTAACGCCAGGGTTACGCAGGCGTCTGGTGGC